>Ga0214917_10003609_pt1 | contig 17748 bp, 19 predicted proteins | sample LL_1208_BB_MetaG_FD_177983 | JGI IMG/M metagenome (GOLD analysis project Ga0214917, IMG submission 177983) | Freshwater microbial communities from Lake Lanier, Atlanta, Georgia, United States - LL_1208_BB | ecosystem: Environmental > Aquatic > Freshwater > Lake | place: USA: Georgia | collected... | reverse complement strand
TGGGGCTGTCGATGATGGTGGGGCTGTCGATGATGGTGGGGCTGTCGATGATGGTGGGGCTGTCGATGATGGTGGAGCTGTCGATGAGGCCGCCGATTCAACCGATACTGCCGACAACGTTGATGACGCCGGTAAATTTGAGCTACCGGCAACCTATTCTGCATTAACTGCCGGAGTTGACTACAGTGCCATGTCTGCGCAAACTGAAGTGATATCAACGCTTGCCGAATTGCCACTCCTGGAGGAGGACTGGCATTCTTCGTTCATTTCGTATCAACCAAAGAGCGACGCCACCACAGCAGTGAACGATGTACCGTGAATCAAAAAAGGTTATGTCGGGAACCAAACCAGTTTTCTTCGTTTTCTTTGATGCCGCAGCAGCAGTCAACAATAAATCAAAAGTAAATAATTCTGTAATGTTGAGAAAATAATTGTTTGCGCGCAAAATGTACCGCTTCGATTTTCCTTCGCAGTTGCTTCGTTGCGGCGCCACGGTGACACACACAGAAAAACAATTGCTTGATGCGCGCGATCGGCTTGCGGCAGCGCAGGAATGTGTGGCCCGCCGCCAGTGCTCGGACGCAACAGTCGAGTATGCACGCAAGTGCGTGAATCCCTACGAGTTGCTGCAGCATGTTGACGTGTCCGGCACCCCGCACAGTCGGTCCTACTTCAAACTGCTTGAAATTGCCTCGTATTTCCCTGCCGTGGCAGCTGCGGCTCACAGGTGCACGCTGCACCTCTGCGAGGCGCCGGGCGCTTTCATCGATGCCACGCTGGACATGTCGAACGGTGCAGCCGAATGGCACGCCAGTTCGCTCGCGCAGCGCGAGTGTATCCCGTTCCACGATCACCACCTGCGAGCCAAAAAAATTAACGGACACTCGCGTGTCATTTTCGGCAGCGATGGCTCGGGCAACATTCTGTCGCGCGACAACGCAACGTGCGTGATACACGAGAGCGGCAACGGCCGCTGCTCGCTGGTCACGGCGGACGGAAGTGTGAACGATCCAAGCTCAAACCGGGACGAGACGCACGCTCGGCTCATCGCCGCACAGACATATGTTGCGCTGCAGACTCTGCAACCCGGAAATGGCTGCTTCGTTCTTCGCGTGCTGGATTGCTTTATGCCGTCTGCGCGGAATCTGCTGTGGATGTGTCATGCGCTTTTCGAGCACTCGTCGCTTGTCAAGCTGCGCGCGAGCCGTGTGTGCGAGTCCGAGCGCTACCTCGTGTGCACCGGATTCCGCGCTTCGCCATCGCAGCTCCGGACATGCCTGGATTTGCTGGACAGTGTTGCTTTTGGCGGTGCCGAGCTTGCGGGGCCGGGCGCCCCTTCGCCAGATGCCGAAGCGGCATTGTACGCAGCCCTCATCGCCATGACCGACATGCAAACCGCCAGCGTGCAGGAAAGCATGGCGCTGGCCGTGTTTCTGCACTCGACAGGGGTGGTTACGGCGCGCGACGCACGCCAGCACTACAACGAACATCTGACCCGCAACACGGACAAGGTAATGCAGGCTCGGCAGCTCATGGCTAGCTTTCCGCTGCGCGGCAGTACATGAGAGATTGGCAAATGTGAGAGAGAAAACAACAGTACATACGTAAATAAAAGATACTAGAATGAAAATGAAAGATAGAAGAGAGATGTTGACGAGCGAGGTATAAACAAATGTTTGCAAAAACCTGACGTCATTGCAGAAACATTTTCCACATAATAATGTCTCTTATTGTAAGTCCGCGCTCAGGATTCACATCGATTTCTATTGGCCACGCGCCTACTGTAATCGTACTGGATCTGAGTGGATGCCAGGTGTTGTCGCGGCTGCTGTTCTCAGGTCGACTGGCATCGCTGGAAACGCTAAATCTTGCCGGCTGCCATGCCCTCACGGGGCTGCCCGAGTCGCTGGGCCGGCTGGCATCGCTGGAAACGCTAAATCTTGCCGGCTGCCATGCCCTTACGGGGCTGCCCGAGTCGCTGGGCCGGCTGGCATCGCTGGAAACGCTAAATCTTGCCGGCTGCCATGCCCTCACGGGGCTGCCCGAGTCGCTGGGCCGGCTGGCATCGCTGCGCACGTTGCGATTGACCCAGTGCACCACACTACTCAGATTGCCTGAGTCGCTTGGCCAGCTGGCATTGCTTGAGACGCTAGACCTTGCCGAGTGCACGGCGCTAAAGGTGATGCCCAAGTCACTCGGCCACCTGGAGGCTCTGCGGACACTGAATCTTGCACGTTGCAGGTTACTGAGGGGGCTGCCGGCCTCACTGGAGCATCTCGGCACACTAATGACGGTGAATCTGAGTTATTGCTCCGGTCTGATGTGGAATCCAGCAGCGCTGCACCGGATGACAGCTCTCGTCATGCTTGACTTTAGCTGTTGTGTGTGGCTAACCGAGCTGCCAGAACTGGCAGCAGCGGCGCGACTTCGCACGCTTCGTCTGGAATGGTGTTCTGCGCTGACGCAGTTGTCCAGGTCGCTGGTCCAGTTAGCGGAGCTTACGACGTTAGATCTGAGCAATTGCCACCAATTACAGGAACTGCCCGAGACGCTTGGTCTGCTAACCGCGCTCCGAGCGTTAAACCTTAGCCACTGTGCCTCTTTGACGCGGCTGCCCGAGTCGCTAGGTTGCCTTGCAGCGCTGTCCACGTTTACACTGTGCACATGCAGTGAAGTGTCATCGCTTCCGGAGTCACTTGGTGGGCTGAGAGTGCTGGAAATGCTCAAGATCAGCGATTGCTATCAAATTCGCAGGCTTCCAGAGTCGATGGGCCACCTGACGGCAATGACCACTCTCATTCTTTCAATGAACGGTGGGTTAACCTGTTTGCCAACATCGCTGGGCAACCTTGCAGCATTGCAAACGCTGGACATCAATGGCTGCAGACGACTGAGCGAGCTGCCTGCGTCACTTGAGCACCTACGAGCTTTGACATCACTAAATGCTAGTGGGTGCCAATGCATGGCAACGCTGCCTGAATGGCTGGGCCAGCGCACATTGTGGGTCATGCTTGGATTTCCGAGCAGAACACTGGCGCTGCCCGACTGGGCCACGCAGCTCACAATGTTGCACACATTAAATCTTCGTGAGTGCTCAGCGTTGCGCGAACTTCCAGAAACACTTGGTGGCCTGCCAGCTCTGACAACCCTGATTCTTGACGGATGTGGAGTGCTCTCGAGGCTGCCCGAGTCGCTGGGCCAGCTGTCGGCACTGGCGACATTGTCTCTTGAGTACTGCCGCGCATTGACAAAGCTGCCCGAGTCGCTCGCTCGCTTGACGGCGTTGGAAAAGCTGCTGTTAACTCAATGCGTCCTGTTGTCAGCGCTGCCCGATCGCCTCGGGCAGCTACGGATGCTGAAGGCTCTTGACTTGTTTGGGTGCCGCGAACTTGCTCGGCTGCCTGAATCGCTTGGTGAATTGACAGCGCTGACGCATCTGAGTTTGTGGTACTGCAATGCGTTGCGGTCAGTGCCTGAATCTCTGTGGCGGCTTACCGCGCTTGTGGAATTGAATCTGAGCTCATGTCGTATGTCCAGGCTGCCCGAGCGGCTTGGCCAGCTACCTGGCCTCACACACTTGACTCTCAGCTCTTGCCCCAATCTCACCGCGTTACCTGTGTCGCTTGGGCAGCTCTCGTTGCTGCAGATGCTGCATATGTCACATTGCAACACTTTGACGCAGCTTCCGCTATCGTTTGTTAACTTGCGCGATGATCTCGAGACCTTTGCACGTGGCGTTACAATTATAGTGCCTGGCCGCTTGATCGTTCCGGAAAGCTACCATCCGGAGAGCGTCACGAGCGAAATAAAAACCTTTCTCTACCGCCACCATCGGCCGCTCCAGACGTTAGTGTTGATTCTCGCTGCACGTCGTCTAGTGATGTGCCATTTGCCGGACGAGCTTTGGGTGTTTTAATCATATTATCAACATAATAAAAACAATTCAAACAGATGGAAATGAGATGGACATAGAATACTGAGTGTTGGGTTTGTAGGGTTTCAATTCACCGCTCCCCCTCCGTCAGATGGACCACATTCACAATCCGCACAGCCACATCGACGACAAAAGCAACACGCCCACCAAAAAATACGACCACTTTATACACCAACAGCGGCTCATCCAACGAGGCGGGACACATGGCGTTCCCAGAAAATACAATCAGTTTTATCCAATCAGTCTGATATCATGTCACAAACGCTGGCGAAACGTAATGTTAAATCGCACACGGTTACGGGCATCGCCCAGCTCGGCCAGCTCGTCCGGCAGCGAGCGCGGCACTCCGTGAAAACACGTGGCGTTGACATCGTGTGGAATACGCATATACGTGTCGGAGCAAATTCGCATCTTGCACCATCGGTACGCGCTGTCGAGTACGGGACAATCGGTGCGCACGCGGAAAAAACGCTCGCCGCCCACCGTGTAGCTGTGTATGTCTGTTCCGTCCGCTGCCTCGATGTCGTCTCGGTGGTAGCCGATCCAATCTTCGCCTGTCCCGTCGGCATTGCCCGGGGAGTACGCGTTGATCAGCGCGTGCCCGAGAGCGACGCCGGCCACCGCCTCCACTTGGCGGTGCAGTTCTGACAGAAAGTCCGGAGCCGGTTGCCCGTGCACGACGGCACCAGCATACATATAGGTGGCACCGGCGTTGTGGGCGCCAAAGTAAACCAGAATTTGCTCCCATGGCGTGGGCCCGGCGCGCGAAGTAACGGGTCGGCCAAACGGGTGCGCGGCTCGAAACTGCACAAGCTGCGCAAACAAGGCTTCGGACGCGGCTGGCCCGAGAAATGGAGACTGTGACACAAGGCCCATGCTGTCGGGCGAAACTTGCGTGCGTGCCGACATAACTGTGTTTGTTCAAGTAAAAGAAAATACATGTTTTTTTTATTGAATTACTCGCGCATTCCAGTCGGCGCTCAAAGATTCATCTCGCTCCACCATTCTCGCAGTGACGGGCGCCAGCACGCAAATATCCGTGTCAAACGGTGCCGGGTAAAAATCATAATTGAAGCCGTGCAGACGCAACGTTTCCGAAAACTGGTTCTCTCGGCAAAAGCGCACGAGCAGGCTGCTGCCGAGTGCTTTTGCAAATCCGAAATCAAGGTTTGGTTCCACACATCCTTTACAGTTCCACAGCGCGTCCGCCACAACCGGCGCCCCGCGAATGTCAAACATTCCGCGATGGGCCGCAACCAAGTCTGCCACATCGCGCGTGAACCGATCGTGACCCTCGCGCAGCTCGTCAAATATCTCCATCTTGATCACATTTACCACGGATCCAGGCGCCTCACCGACGGTCCACAGCTCGCGTTCGCCGTCGGTCCAACCCGTGTACGCGGCCACCAGCCGGTCGATGCGGTCCATGATCTGCCGGAATTTGTGTGGCAGGATCGAGTACACGTACAGGCCCTCGAACGCCATGACCATTGTGGTGTTCAGCTGCCGGTTGTGCCGAAAGTTGCGGCTGTTGCTCAGGACGGAGTGCGCAAACACGTCGCCCAGGCTCGGCGGCGAAACTTGCCCCGTGTTTCCGCGCATCATAAGAGGGTGTGTGTGGAAGAACATGTTGATGGTTGCTGTACCGTCACACATGGGAAACACCTGAAACACCTCTTCATAGAACGGCGTAACTGCAATCTGCACCTGCTGCTCTTGCCCGGTGTTTCCGGTGTAAAACTTGGCGTCTGGATGCACGCTGAGACCGGTCCCTTTGATCAGGTCCACGTTGCACGACAACTGGCACTTTCCGCCCGAGATGCGTGGGACAAATTGACCTCCCCACTCGTTGCTGCCCAGAGTAAGCATCCACATGGAGCGTAGGCATGTGTGCGGCAGACACAATGGCACATAGTCAAATTCAGCCGATGGAGTCGGCATCGTGTCTGGTATCGTTTACGTTAATACAAAGCGTGCTGAAAAATAAAACAGGAAAAGCGCGAGATAACGCAGCGCTATAAATCACCAACTTTCAACATTGATGTGTTAAATTGTTCTAGGTCGTGATGAGTTATGCTTCGGTCATGAGTTAGGTCATGATGGGTTGTCAAAGTTACGATAGTAGTTTATCTTAGTTTTCTTTTATATAGTATCTCGTTTATATACTTCATGCAACTGGTGTAAACAAGGGATCATTTTGCGTGGCACCCCCGTCAACCATGGTGAACTCCGTTGCCCCGCTTTGCGTTGGCTGGGCTGCGGCGGGTTCCCTTGCCAGCGGAGGTCGCCCGGTGTTTTCGGCCGGCGCATCTGGCGACAGCTGCCGAGTAAGTACATCCTGCAGGACTGCTTTCACCGATGCCCGGCGCGCAAGCTGCAGCAGGTACTGCCACTCCTTCGCATCATCCCGACGCTCCGCATCCTCGATCTTCTCAATGTCGGCGCCAAACTGCCCCTGCGCCGTGCTGACCTGCTTGCGCGCGCGCCACACCATAAATGCACCCACTGCCAGCGCCGCCAAGAGCGCGAGGACGGACAGCATTGTTGCGTTGCGTTTGCAGAACGCAAAGACGCCGGTCTCGGACGATACGCGCGCAACGGGCATGGCCGTGAACGGCTGGAAAAAATCCCGGCCGGCCGCCAGACCGTTTGCATCGTGCCCCGGAAAGGCGTCTGTGGAGGAAAAAGTGTCCATTGCAACAGGTTTATATCCTATTTTTTTATTGGGCTCCTTACGAAAAATTAACACAGGCTGATCTCGAACACACACAAGTACAGGTATGATACACCAGGGTTGTTCCCATACTTTGGCTTATCTTCATCCGCAACAGCACCGCTGGCCCGTGCACCACATCGCCAAAGCCCAAGTGGCTTGTCACCGCTTCATTGACTGGCAGGAAACTCATGGGCGCAACAGCCAGACCGTCTGGTGCTGCGACAACCTCAACAATGCGTGCCAGGCACAAGGACACGCCATTGCCATCGTTCGTGCCAAGATTCACAATGTCGTATCCAACGTGACCGAAATGAATCTGGCGCCTGACGGGGACTCCGTTGTGCATGTGACGAACCGTGACATGATCGCGCATGGTCTCGCCAGTGCTTGCAAACGCTTGCGCAAACAAAATCTGTCGCAGCTGGATGTCAATCGTGGGCTGCTTAAACTTGATTGTCTCGTGAGATCCGTCCGTCTTTAGAAGAATCAACGTCATGTCCGTCTGGACGGGTGAGAACCCAATGGCTTGGCACATTTCGTTTTTCGGACATGTTAACAACATCATGTCGCCATACGTTTCAAACTGCGTTGCAGCCTGCCCATAACCTGCGTCGTGGTGCAATGCATCATCCTCTGTGGTTCGTCCTGTTTTCCGAGCCGCCCAAGCCTGCGGAGTATCTTGAGAGTCCTGAGCCGCTTGAGCCGCCTGAGCCGCCTGAACTATCCAAACCCCTTGAGCCGCCTGAGCCACCTGAACCTCCTGAGATTCCTGAGCCGCTTGAACCTCCTGAGCCTCATGAGCCTCGTGAGCTCTCCAAGCAGAATCAGCAGCTCCCGTTGCTTCCACAGCAGCTCGCTCAGCCTCCACAGCAGCTCGCTCAGCCTCCAAAGCAGCTTGCTCAGCCTCCAAAGCAGCTTGCTCAGCCTCCAAAGCAGCTTGCTCAGCCTCCAAAGCAGCCTCCAAAGCAGCTTGCTCGACTTGCAAGGCAGCCTCATTGTGATGCGCACGTGGATTCGCGTCTTGCGTCGTTTGAGACCTTGCCCCATCCACCATATCCCTGCGCAGATTTGCTATTATGTCATGCGGCGCAAGCGCAAGATTTGCAAGCATCATCAAATCCGTTGCAGCATCCATCACCAGCTGTTGCAACGGAAATGGTATGCGTCACGACAAAATTAATCATGGTGTTATACTTATTACGTCATCCATAATTATGACGTCATGTGATTTTAACACAAAAATTTATTAACTGACTAAAATGAACTTAATGAACTGCAATAAACTTAATTTAATGAAATGAACACTGCAATGAACATCATTTCTAGAACTTAAAATCATGAGGGTGACCTGTTCTCAAATACTTGACCACATCATAATTTCCCTGCTCCTTCTGCTTCCCCGCTAAAAACTCCAATACAAGAATCGTATCCCACAGTTCTTGCGCGCGCGCAGCCTTTTCTGCTGCAGTAGTGCTTGCTGTTGATTGCCTCTCACGTATTGCGGGCTGTCTGCTGTGCTTGTCTGCGGGCTGTCTGCTGTGCTTCACTGCGGGCTGTCTGCTGTGCTTGTCTGCGGGCTGTCTGCTGTGCTTGTCTGTGAGCTGATGCCGAGGTGCGTCGGACCAAGCGCTGCTGGGTGGCAGCGTTTTCTGGCTTGTCGCGCTTAGTGTGTTCGGTGGTACCGGGGGCTGCAGGCTTGCTGCGCTCGTTGTGTTCGGTGGTACCGCTCCGTGCAAAGTTTGCATGCCTGCTGCGCTCGTTGTGTTCGGTGGTGCCGGGAGCTGCACGCCTGCTGCGCTCGTCGTGTGGGCCGTCGGCATCGCCCCGTGATGTAGGCTTACATCCGGCAGAGCCTGCTGCGGCATCTTCCATGCGTTGGGCGGTATTGGTGCTGCTGCCGGCACACTTTGAAAATCAGAATCTTCACAAAACACCTGAGGTTGCTCGCGCTGGCGGTTGCGCTGGCGGTTGCGATTCTTTGATTTTGTCGGCCGCAGACCGTTTTCTAGCTGGCTGTCATGGTTGGCCATAAAAAGGCGCAGGAGAAGAAAAGAAAAAGCACAGAAAGAAAGAAAAATGTGTATCCATGACGTCATACTGACGTAACAAAAATATATTACGTAACAAAACTGTATGACGTAACAAATATATATATGACGTCATGCATAAATATATGACGTAATGTAACAGTTTCATGGACGTGTGTTCGCTGCCCGAGACGCTGCTGGAAGAAATTGGAGCGATACACACGCTGATGGTGAATGGTTTGACGATTGCCCAGCCGTCGCTGCGCCACAAGGCTGGCGGCCATTATGCAGTTTTCGCAAAACCTGGACATGAGACCGTCTCGTGCAATCTGTTTGTGTGTGAAAGAATAACACGTCTGCCAGAGTCGCTGGGCCAGCTGACGGCGCTGACGACGTTAAATCTCAGGGAATGTCGCGCACTGACGGCCCTGCCCGAGTCGCTGGGCCAGCTGGCGGCGCTAACGACACTCAGTATTAAGTGGTGTAACGCGTTAAAGGGGTTGCCCGAGTCGCTGGGCCAGCTAACGACACTGACATATTTGAATTTCAAGGAATGTCGCGCACTGACGGTCCTGCCCGAGTCGATGGGCCAGCTGGCGGCGCTGACCCATCTGGAGCTCAGCAGGTGTAGCGCGTTGACCATGCTGCCCGAGTCGCTGGGCCAACTGACGGCGCTGACGACGCTGAATCTCAGCGAGTGTAGCGTGTTGACGGGGCTACCCGAGTCGCTGGGCCAGCTGGCGGCGCTGACAACGCTGAATCTCAGGTGGTGTAACGCGGTAACGGGCCTGCCCGAGTCGCTAGGCCAGCTGACGGCGCTGACGACACTGCATCTGACGTACTCTGTCAGATTGACGGGGCTGCCCGAGTCGCTGGGCCAGCTGGCGTCGTTGGCGGCGCTGCATATTACTGGATGTCGCGCATTGAAGCGGTTGCCAATTACATTTGTCAATCTATCAGACATTGCTTTTGATGAGCTTTATGGTCTGTACGCCATGATGTTTCCTCCCGTTCATGTTCTGCGCCAGGGCTCTGCGGCGTCGAAGTCATTTTTACTTACATACCACCACCCGCTTAAGATGCTGTATATGATTTTGGCCGCGCGCCGCCGTCGCATGTGTTGCCCGCCGGCCGAGCTGTGGGTGTTGATTCGGGATGATTTTTTATATGATATTTTTGTTTGAACTAAAAAAAAAGGTTTCGTAAAATATTTTTTACTCACCAAAACCACTCCGACGTTTTTCGCGGTAACCGATGAAAAATTTTTGACATTATTTTTCCGGACAGACTTTATTTTTATTGTTTTTTTTTCATTGTGTCTCACATTGTGTGTGGGAGCCAAGGCTCTTGTGATTTTTCCCGTTGTGGTGCAGGTGCATTGTAGGGTGGCGGTTGCAGCAGTGGATCTGTGTACGGCGGCGGTTGCTCGCGCGTGGGCACACCAAACGCCACTCTGTCAAACATTACTCCATAAAAAAAGGCCAACGCAAGCGCGCCAATCATAACAAGCGGGACCATTATTTTTTCTTCTTTTACAACTAGCGCGCTGCAAATTTTTATAGAAGAAGACGTTTGTTTATTAGTCATTCCTAAATTTGAAATACAATAGAACATCCTGCAAGCGAGGAAACAATCCACTCGATGGCAGCTCGGCGTGCGCGATATCACACACTGCTTTTTTGTGCAAAACAATGTCGGGACTTTCGGACGCCTTGCACGCCACGAGCTGCGGGAACCGACCGCGCAGAAAGGCACGCAGCGCGTGAGCCGCGTCATCCGCACCGGACCATGCAAGCGTGCTTATAATTGCATCGTCCAGCTCCTCGAATCGTTTGGGCGTCAAGAGCGGGCGGATTCGGGCTTCGACGGCTGGAAAAATGGCAGCTAGATAATGGTCGGCCGCCACCGCTCGCCGGTGAAGGTACACCTCCTCGTACAAGTAGCATCGCTCCGAAAGCAGATGCGAAATAAACCGCTCGCCCTTGTCCGAGTAGACGACCACGCCGCGCGCGCGATCCACCGAAGTCTCGCCCATGATGCTTTGCACGCAAGTGCGGTCCAGGCGACGCTGCGGCGTTGTGTGGTACGAATCGCGCAGAATGTAATCCATCCGGTCGACGCCAGCCACGCCGGCTAACAACGTGTGCAAAATCTGGATCATTTCGGGCGAAATGCGACAGGCGGGCGAAGCTCGGTCGTCCCACACGGCGATGATGTCGTCGATGTACGCGTCGCCAACCGCTTCGCGCAACTCGCTGTCTTCCGTGAGTAGTCGTATGCGAAAGGTATCATGTGTTCCAAACAGTGCGCTGCTCTCCGTGCCCTTGATGGCTAGCTCAAACGTGTGGGAGTACGGCCCGTGTGCAATATCATGAAGCAGGGATGCAAGAACAAACACGGTGCGCTCATTAGCGCTAAACGCGAGCAAGCGCGCATACTCGTCTGCCAGATGCATGGCGCCCAAACTATGTTCAAGGCGTGTATGCACGGCGCTCGGCCACGCGCGCGAAAGGTTTCCGAGCTGTCGCACGCGTCCAAGCCGCTGGAACAGGCGCGTATCGACTACGCGACGCGCCATGCATGGCACGTCTATCATGCCGTACAGGCAGTCATTGACACGAGACATGATAAGAGCAAATCTGAAAAAAAGTTTATTGTTTTGGGATTGGGTTTCGTGTTTCAAAAAGACAAGAAAAAATTATTTTAGCGACGCAGGGTGCTGTGTTGCAGATTCAAACAGACTTTTGGATCGGACGGAACTGGCAGCCAGGTGAGATGCGACGGCTGCCGCTGCAAAAAGCGAAACACCCCACATTGTGTCAATGCTGGCCGCAGTCCACGTCCATGAAGAGAATGAGACCAAAGCTGTGCCATTGAACGTTCCGTAGACGGCAAGTCCAAGTAGCATGCCAGACAGCAATGCCGTCCACCAACGCAACGCGTTGACCGTGATGAAGCTAACGGCCGCTGCATTCACTATTGCCACAAGCACCCAGAGCGCAGCAACAGCTGCCCAGTGTCGCACACGCCCATTAATTAGCCCGCGATATGCGCCGTATCGCATGTTGAGAATTACCCACGGAACGTCAAGGATAAGAATTGTTGCGAGCGCTGCGCCGGCAGCGGCGGCCCAAACAGAAAAGAATGTCATGTTTTCTTACAGGGTAAATAGATGCTGATAAAATTCATACATCATCATCATCATCATCATCATCATCATCATCATCATCACTATCATTGTCGGCAATCAACATCAATCATGAAACTTAACTAAAATTTGTAGTTTTGCGAAAGATTGATGCATCCCACTCAGCAAGTACGGTGCTCCACGGCACAAACACGGCTCCTGCATACGGCTCCTCGCCGTCATTCACAACACTGCACTGGGTTGTTCCTACCGGCAGTTGGACACCTCGCGTGCCGGCTGGTGGAATGCGCTCGGCAGTGCGCAGAAAACTCGTGTCGACAGCCCCGTACGGTTCTGTGCCAAACTGGAATTCCACATGATCACACCCAAAATGATGTATTGTGAATCGCACAATGGTAAAGTACACCTTTTCGGCCTGCACTCGAATGGCTGGCATTGTATGTATGTGTATGAAAAAAAACCTGTGATTTTTTCTGTATCCTCTGTGAAACTAAAATAACAACATTTTCACACCATGGCGCTGTCTATACGCTTCCGCCGCACGCATCCGCATGGTCAGATGCCAACCAAAGCGCATGCATCGGATGCAGGATTTGATTTATACGTGGCTTCCACGCACATTGAACACGATCTCCAAAACTTTGTGATTGATTTTGGAATTGCGCTGGAAATTCCGGTCGGGCACGTTGGTTTGCTTTTCCCGCGCAGCAGCATTGCAAACAAAACGCTATACATGCGTAACAGTGTCGGCGTCATCGACTCGGGATACCGTGGGTCGATAACGGCAAAGTTTGGCAAATACAACACACAAGGCTTTGTGTATGATGAGTTTCGTGTTGGTGACCGCGCTGCGCAGCTCATCATTATTCCGCTGCCTGAGGTGCAGTTCACCGAGGTGGATGCGCTCGCTGACTCGGATCGCAGCGGCAACGGTTATGGCTCAAGCGGCCTGTGAGTGGTCCTGGGCGGAGTCATTTTTGAAGCAGCCTGAAAGTGGTCTGTTTTTGTACGTGATCCTAAGCGAAGTCGGTTTGAAGCAGCCCGTGACCAGAACCATTTTGAAGCAGCCCGTGAGCAGAGTCATGTTTGAAGCAGCCTGTAAGTGGCGGTTTCAAGCAGACGCAATTCCCCAGACTTCTTCATGGGTCAACTTTGGAACCTTTAGCTGCAGGCTTTAAGATGCGCAGGGAGCACGTAAGATCCGGCCCGACAACCAGACACCCGCCCGCGTTGTCCCATGTCCCTGTGTAATTTGGGGCCGAGAATATGGTGATGAGCCCACGATCGGCGAAAAACTCGTAGCCATCCTCAACAACCTGATGCGCGCGGCACACAAGGTCCAAGTCGTGAGTCTTCAGGAAGCGCTTGACCACTTTGGCCCCAAACACATGCGAAACACCGCGTTCGTTCTCGGCCCACTCGTCCGTTTTTGGGTCTGGATCGGACCACAGCAGATCGCACACAAGACCGGCATCAGGCACGTCCGTCGGCCGCATCACGCGACGGATCTGATCCATCTGCGTCAGATCAGGCGATAAACCGCCGTGGCAGCAGAAGATCTTCTGATCTACAATGGCCGCGAGCGGCAGGCAGTTGAAGCAGTCGCAGAATGTCTTCCACAGCTTGATGCTGAACCGGCGCTTGCACTCGTCGTAAAAGCCATACACACGATTAATTGCAGCGGTCTCGTGGTTGCCACGCAGCAGGAAAAATCGGTTAGGATACTTGATCTTGTAGGCAAACAGCAGGGCGATCACTTCGATGGAATACGCCCCGCGATCCACGTAATCGCCCAGAAACAGATAGTTTGTGTTGTCTGGCCAGCCCAAGCAGTGGAAGATGCGCAGCAAATCGTAGTACTGCCCGTGAATGTCGCCGCAGATAGACATGGGTGCTTGTATTTCTAAAAGCACGGGCTGGCTCAGAAACAACTCGCGGCACCGCGCGCACAGTTCCCGCAACTCCCACTCCATCAAATGAACCTTGATGGGAGCCTTCAGCGCGTCCGTCTCGAGCGGTGGAACCTCACGGCCCTCGCACAACAAACGCTCGATCAGGGAGTCGATGTTTAGCTCTTGGGACATGTTTTCTTAATCACCGCAATGTAAGAAATTGTACAACATACATACACATAAAAAAGCCGGTCATGTATGATATTCTTGCAGGCTTGGTTGTATGTAAAATTGTGTCCGACATCGGCTTGCTTGGTGTCGTGTTGGGATTTGCAGTCGGTGTTGTCTTCACCACGCAGTATCCAGCCATGGCACTTGCCGCGCGCCAGGGCATCGATCTGGGTGTAAATTACGTCCGCGAAGCGGGCCGGCGCGTCAACGAGGCTGGGCGCCAATGCACTATGACATGACGTCAGTTGTTTCAAACTCTCCAAAGAACGAGCAAAATGCCGGGGTGTGATCAAATCAGTGAAGAACAAGCTCAGCGCCGACGGGAGCTTGAGGATTGGCGACGCGAGGTGAATCGATGGGAGCTTGAGGATTGGCGACGCGACGTGAATCGGACGGTTTCGCCGAGCGAGAGCGCGTGCCTCCTGATCGGTTTTGGTGCTGGATTTGCGGTTGGGTGGCTTTTTGCAAAATCCATTACTCGCATGATTATATCATCGTGAAATCCATTTATGGATTCATTTGAAGGTGCGCATAACTTACAAATCAACACAACTTAATCATTTTTTCATTATGAATCATTACTTGTCCATTTGATGATATATTTCGCGTGTAATCCATCGTGAAATACACCCATATGCGCATAACTTACAATTAATCATTATTTAATAAATTACTTTCTGGACGCTGGGCGACGGCTCGGCGGGGGGTCAAACGCGTTTGGAGCAAACTCTTCGCCAAACATGTCCTTCTCGCTCGGAACGTTGTGGCCAGCGCCGCACTTGCAGTTTTCAATCTTGTATTTTGTCCGCAAGATGCACTTGAGTCGGTTGCCAAACTTGTGAAAGATGCTCTTCATGGTGAATTCGCCTGCAGCATCCACGCCAACTTGCACTCCGGACGGAATGTCATCAACGGAACCTCCTTGCGCGGCAATCTTATCAGCAACCTTCGCAAGAAAGGCTGACATGCTGGCAGACATTTCTCCAATTGCAGGCACGTACGTGGATAGCAGTTGCAAAAGATTGGCCACAACAGGCTCCAGCACGTAAGCCATTCTCTTTGTGATGTGTGGCAGCAGATACAGCGTGACAATTGCCTTACACGCCAAGACGAACACTGAAATCAGACCGGCGCACAGGCCGTTGCTAACGTCCATTTCGAAAACCATAAATGCCAGCGTGATGTACATGAACATGCTGCCGCTGTATGCGCTCACCAGTTGCTGCAGCGGCTGACCCACATTTGCCGGTGCATCGTGCATAAGCTGGGACCGAATGTTTAGGTCGGCAAGATATGCTAACTGCTGTTGGTGCACGGTGGTGTTGTCCGGGTAAGACAGGATCGTCCACACCGATGTGGCGATGACTTTGATGTCATCCTCATCCAGATTTGCGGCTCGACCCACACTGTAGATGTAATCGAAAGTCAGGCGCGGAACCGAGAGCTCAGCCATCATGCTTTGAACAATATAATAAGTGGAAAAAATCACACCACGTCTCGGGAACCAAATGACGCCTAGACTCTTTTTTTTCTAATCGCTTCCGGCACCGAACATTCGAGAATATTATTATTTCTCGACAAACCAGTCATCAGATATAGTCGCACACCGTGACCGTCCTCCCGTCAAACTTAAACGGGCGGCCGCACCCTCGGATCAGGTCCTCCGCAACTAAGCGATCGCATTCGCCTTTCGATGTGTGCGGGCCAATGGGTTCATTTGTGTGCTTCCACACCCCGTGGCGAAAAATGGTGCAGTTGATGTCGCTGGCGCGAATAAGAAGCATTCCGCCGCAATGCGGACACTCGATTTCATGATCATCCGCCAGAAACCGGGTCATTGGCACTCGTACAGTTTCATGATCATCTGCCAGAAGCCTGGTCGTTGGCACTCCCAAAGTCTCCGTTCGCGCAGGTTGCGGGCGCGTCAGCACTGGCCGCCGCAGCACGCGAATGCGCATTTTGCCTTGCATTCATCTCTCTATTTTTGTTCGATGAATGGCAAAATATTATGAAAAACCACCAAAGAAAATGGACGAAAAGCTGCGTGTTATTGAACGCAATCTGGGCGCGCTTGACGCAATCAAAGATTACGATAAACTTCGTATCATCCGCGAGACACCCGAAACAGAAAACGCGGCAACCACGATCGACACGTGCCACCTTGCTGTTGAGGAACGGTGGCTTTTCCAAGGTTATCGACGCGGCTGGACTGGCGACGGGCATCATCTGACCATCGCATTCATTAAACACATCATCAGTGAGGCGCGAGTCGTGGCCAATTCGGCATTCTGCGCGCAACAAAATGTGCACAATATGCTTGTGGGTCACCAGGAAAACATGTTTGCAAAATCTCCTTTGCAGGTGCTGCAAGAGCTAAGCTTGGCTATCGACGGCGCTCGCCGAGGACTCAGGCGTCTTCGGCAGACAACATATGTTGACAGCAAGCAGATCGGAGTGGACCTGGATGACATTGACAAAGAGATGAGCAAGATAACAAGAAGTATCAACGAATTTTTAGTAGTTTCTAAATGAGCATCGAACTGTTCAAATCCGTTGACGACGTTTTATTGTAAATCCGTTAACTTTTTACTTGTAGATTTTATTTGTTTTTAAACAACATGACGTAATACAGTGACGTCATTATTTTCAAATAAACGACATCATTATATTTCATTTCAAATTAAAACGTATGACGTCATTTATCACCTGCCATGCTTGCAAGCCCCTGCGCGCCAGAGGGCCCCGGAGCCGAACTGCACTATCTTGGCTACAAAACCAGCCTGTCTTTGATACCACCTGATTTGGCTGGCGCTTTTCTTGCTGATCCGACCGAATCGGCATCCAACGCCGACTTTCCAGATGTTGTGTTCACTGGCGCCTTTTGTAATGATCTGAACAAGTTGGTGGCAAGCATGGCTGACATCTCCGCTGGCCAGGAGGTTGGACTACCAGAGCTGCTGGGTCTGGACCGCGACTGCGAGTTTTCATCTAACATTATGGGGTTGCAAGCCGACGGTGGTGAAGCCGACAACGATTACGAGCCGTCGCTGCAGTCCTCGACAGATTTTGAGGATTATCACGAGTTGCCCTGCGATGGTGCCGAGCTGGGGCCGGTTGGCAGCTTCATGCAGCAGCTTGACAATACGTTTTGGCCGGCGCGTACGGCTGCCGAAACGATCTGCGTGGAAACATGCTGCATGCCAGACTCAACCGGTGGCAGCCGAAAAATCAAAATGCGCCGCACAGTGAAGTCTTGTGGCGTTTCAACACTTGGCAACGACAAGCAAATTGAGGCTCTGTTGCGCACGATACAACGAACTGTCACTGCGCGGGCCAGCAGGTGGGTCTCGTCGGGCGGTATGCCGACGACGCAACAGATGAACGCTTACATCAGGGCAAATCACATTTCTGCCGCAGACACACGTGTGCTGGCGCTCACTCGTCGACGACTTTTGAATCGAATTTACGCGCGGAGATCGCGCCTCAAACAACGAGATGGTCATGTTCAAGATGAAAGTGATGATGATGATGATGATGATGATAATGATGGTGGTGGTGAAAGCAACGAGCGTGACGATAATGATGATGATGATGATGATGATGATGATGATGGTGGTGAGGGCGACGAGCGTGACGACGATGATGATGATGGTGATGGTGTTGATGGTGAGGGCGACGAGCGTGACGACGATGATGGTGATGATGATGATGATGATGATGATGATGATGATGATGATGATGATGATGATGATGATGATGATGATGATGATGATGATGATGATGATGATAATACAGATGCC
>Ga0214917_10003608_pt1 | contig 17750 bp, 18 predicted proteins | sample LL_1208_BB_MetaG_FD_177983 | JGI IMG/M metagenome (GOLD analysis project Ga0214917, IMG submission 177983) | Freshwater microbial communities from Lake Lanier, Atlanta, Georgia, United States - LL_1208_BB | ecosystem: Environmental > Aquatic > Freshwater > Lake | place: USA: Georgia | collected... | reverse complement strand
GCCCAGTCTAGAGCGCGTTCGACTTACGTGTATCGCCGGCTCGGGGGCGGCAAAAGTCTCGTCGCTGATGGCCGAAGCGGCCATAGGCTCCTCGAGCGTTCGCCGACCCCCGTCGCCTACCCCATCTGGTTTGCCAAAGCGTCGCTACGGGCAACACGGATGCGCTCTAGCGGCCGTTCCCGTCGGGGTTGTCAGCCCCGCCGCGGACGGGGGGCGGGGCGCTGTGCGCCGTCGCGGGCCGTGGCATGCCCATTCCGCGACGGGTGGAACGACACGCTCAGGACCCGGGCCGCCGTCCGGGACGCCGGCGTGAGCGTGTGCGGCAGGGAGGCGTCGAGGTAGAGGCTGTCGCCCGGGCCGAGGAGGATGGTCTCGTCGCCGTACACCACCTTGACCTCGCCATCGAGGACGTGCAGGAATCGCTCGCCGTCATGGTGATCGGGGTTCTTGCTGTTGCCATTCGCCGCGACGTGGAGGATCGCCGGCTCCATGGCCCGCTGCCGCCAGTCCTCCGCGAGCCGCTCCACGACCAGGCCGGCGCGGCTGGTGCGTCGCCCGGGGGGGGTCCGCTCTTCCTTGCGGTCGACGACGACTCGGGGCGGCACCGACAATCCGGCGACGAGATGCTCCATGCTGCACTCGAGCACCTCGGCGAGCCGCACCAGCCCCTCCAGCGACGGCGCGAGCAGGCCGTTCTCGATCTTGGAGAGCCAACTGACCGTGAAGTCGGTGCGGGCGACGGCCTCCTCGAGCGTCAGGTGCCGTGCCATTCGGGCGGCCCGGATTCGGCGGCCGAGGTCAGCGAGATTGAGCGGAGTCGTCATGCCGGCGAAGTATCCTTCGCCGGCCATCCTCCATCAAGGGGGGTTGATCATCCGGGAATTGGTATTCCCGCGAGGGGGATTTCCTGACCGGAGCCGCGATCGGCCCGGCGTGGGTCTGCCACCCACCGGTCGTCAGGCCCCGGGACGGCGGAAGTGCCGATAGGCCTGGAGGACGTCGTAAAGGTCGGGCGAAACCGCGATTTCCTCGTCGGCGAAATCCTTCAGCCAGGTCCGGTCGCTGGCGACCGCATCCGCCAGCAGGGGAAGCACCTCGCCCAGCGCCACCCGCACCCCTGTCGGGGCTACCGGGAGCGTGGCGCAGGCCACCGATTCGCACTCCGGTTCCGTGTAGAGTCGCAGCCGTCGCATCGCCATGGCATTCTCTCCCTTGCCGCGGGATTCATCGGAAGCCGGAGGGCTCGGAACCCATCCTGGGTCGGCCGTCATCCTGACGATCACCGACTTCCATCAGGAGATATCGGCAGTTCCGGGCCCGGGGTTTCGCCGAACCCGGCGGTTGCGCGGATTTTGACTCCTGCGCCCGCTGGGGGAGGTGGTGCTGGGAGGCCTGGGTAGGGTGGGGCCGGCCGCCGACGCTACCCGGGCTGCCCGTTCTGGCCCGCGGCCCGCTCGAGCCGGCCGGCCCGGTAGGCCTCGCCGATGCTCTTGGGAACGAGCGCCTCCGCCTCGAGCAGTCGAGCCCGGTTCTCCGAGACCGCGGCCTTCATCTCCTGCTCGCGGGCGATCGCCACGCTCCGCCGCTCCTCGGCCTTGGCCCGGGCCACCCGGGTGTCGGCCTCGGCCTGATCGGCCTGGAGCCGGGCCCCGATGTTCTCCCCGACCTCGATGTCGGCGATGTCGATCGAGACGATCTGGAACGCGGTCTGGGCGTCGAGACCCCGGGCGAGCACCGCCTTGGAGATCTTGTCGGGGTGCTCCATCACGTCGAAGTGGCTCTCGGCCGAGCCGATCGACGTAATGATCCCCTCGCCGACGCGGGCGATGATCGTTTCCTCGGTAGCGCCGCCGATCAGCTGCTGCAGGTTCGTCCGCACGGTGACCCGGGCCCGGATCTTGAGCTCCACGCCGTTCTTGGCGACGGCCGAGAGGGTCGACTTCCCGCTGGCCGCATCGGGGCAGTCAATGACCTTGGGATTGACGCTCGTCTGCACCGCGTCGAGCACGTCGCGGCCGGCCAGGTCGATGGCGCAGGCGCGGTCGAAGTCGAGGTCGAGGTCGGCCCGCTGGGCGGCGATCAGCGCCCGGATCACACGGGGCACGTCGCCACCCGCGAGGTAGTGGGCCTCGAGCTTGCTGGTGGTGATGTCACCCAGGCCGGCCTGGGTGGCCATGATCTTGGCCTGCACGATCGTGCGGGCGTTGACCTTGCGCAGGCTCATGCCCAGGAGTTCGAAGAATGTCACCCGCGCCTTCGACCAGTAGGCCTGGAACCAGAGCTGCCCGTAACTCACGACCAGCAGGAGCATCGTCAGGGCGACGATGCCCAGCAGGACGGCGGCGGCAAACACGAGGGCGACGGGCTGGTCGTTCATGCGGCGGGCTCCGGGCGGGTGGCAGCCCAAGCCTAGTTCGCGGGAAGCGGCCGGGGAAATTGCCGGTTTTCGCGGCCCGCGCGCGGGAGAACCCCGGCGGCTTCCCCGCTCAACCCTCGATCCACCCGCCCCCGAGGAGGCGGTCGCCGCGATAGACCACCGCCGGCTGGCCCGGTGAGATCGGCCCCGGCCGGGCCTCCGGCCCGCCGGTGAACCGGGCGTGGAAGCGGCCGCCGGGCAGGGGCGTGACGACCGCCGGGGCGGCCTCCCGCTGCGCGCGGCACTGCACCTCGCAGGCCAGCGGCCCGGCCGGTGGCTCCGCGTGCCAACGGACCGCGGCCGCGACGAGCTCCTCCTCCGGCACCGCCTCGCGCGGCCCGACCACGACGCGGCCGGTGTCGGCCTCGATCCGCACCACGTGCAGGGCCGCGCCCGTCGCGACTCCGAGGCCCCGCCGCTGGCCGACGGTGAAGTGCTCGATGCCGTCGTGCCGGCCGAGCACCCGGCCCGTCGTGTCGACGATCGCGCCGGCCCGCGAGCCGCCGAGCCGCGCCGCCACGAGCTCCGCGTGCCGGCCCGGCGGGACGAAGCAGATCTCCTGGCTGTCGGGCTTGTCGGCCGTCACGAGGCCCAGCGCCGCGGCCCGGTCCCGGACCGCGGCCTTCGCCAAGCCTCCGACCGGCAGGAGCATCCGTCCGAGCCGCTCCGGCTCGATGTCGAAGAGGACGTACGACTGGTCGCGGTCGGCGTCGAGGCCGCGGCGCAGCTGGAGCCCGGTTCCGGGGCCGCGGTCCAGCCGCGCGTAGTGGCCCGTGGCCACGTGGCTCGCCCCGATCGCGTCGGCATGCTCGAACAGCCGGCCGAACTTCAGCCAGGCGTTGCACCGCACGCACGGGTTGGGAGTCCGACCGCGGCCGTATTCGGCCGCGAAGTCGGCGATGATCCGGTCGAAGTCGGCCGTCAGGTCGAGCGGATAGAGCGGGATCCCCAGCCGGTCGGCGACGCGGCGGGCGTCGAGCGCGTCGGCGGCGCTGCAGCAGCCCTGGTGGCCCGGCCTGGAATCGACGATCGGCAGCGGCCCCGCAGCCGCCGGCAGCGCCGGGGCCGCGTGCCGCATGAACACGCCGACGCAGTCGTGGCCCTGCTCCACCAGGAGCGCCGCGGCCACGCTCGAATCGACGCCCCCACTCATGGCGACGACGACGCGGGGGCGGGACGAAGGCATGAGCCGAAGACTGGCCGGGTTGGGCCTGATGCTAGTAGTGGAGGACCACTTCCACGCGGTGCGGGGCGAGTCGCTCGCGGCCCCCGAGCGGGCCGATCTCCACGAGGAACGCGGCCCCGGCCACCACTCCGCCGGCCGCCTCGACGAGCCGCATGCAGGCCGCGGCCGTGCCACCGGTGGCGAGCACGTCGTCCACCACGAGCACCCGCGCCGCGTGCGGCAGCATACCCGAGTGCATCTCGAGCGTGTCGCGGCCGTACTCGAGTTCGTAGTGGTGGGAGATCGTGTCGGCCGGGAGCTTGCCCGGCTTGCGGACCGGGATCACGCCCACGCCCAACTCCAGCGCCAGGGGGCCGGCGAACAGGAAGCCCCGGGCCTCGACGGCGGCGATCGCGTCGAGCGGCTCTCCCCGCCACGGCTCGGCCAGCCGGCGGATCGCCTCGGCGAAGCCGGCCGCGTCGGCCAACAGCGGCGTGATGTCGCGAAACAGGATCCCCGGCTTCGGGAAATCCGGCACCGGTCGGATCAGGTGGGCGAGGTCCATGGCGGGGGGGCTCCCGGGCGGGGGGCGGTGGTCGGGCGGCGTGCAGGTCGGGAGCGCCGGCAGCGTCAGGCGCCGCGGCGGAGGTGGACGCTCGCACGCGGGGCGGCATCGAGTTCCAGCGCCAGGCTCGCGAGCGTCTCGCTCTCGATCTGTCGCACCCGCTCGCGGGTCAGGCCGAGCACGGCGCCAATCTCCTTGAGCGTCATCGGCTCGCCCCCGCCGAGGCCGAAGCGAAGCTTGATGATCCGTCCGGCCCGTTCGTCGAGTTCGTCGATCCGGTTGAGGACGTGCCGGAGCGTGTCCTCGTCGAGCATCACGTCGGCCGGGCAGCGGGTGTTCTCGTCCATCACGAGCTCCCCGAGCGACCAGCCCCCCTCGGTCGGCTCCGTGTGGGGCGCCGCCTGATGCACGTGGATCGCCTTCTTGATGATCGGCAGCTTCTTGCGGGCCAGCCCCAGCATCCGGGCGACCTCTTCGGGGGTGGGCGTGCGGCCGAGCGCCTCGGAGAGCCGCAGCGTGGCCCGCCGCCACTTCGAGAGCAGCTCGACCATGTAGGCCGGGATCCGGATCGTCTTGCCGGAGTTGATCAGTGCCCGCTTGATCGACTGCTTGATCCAGTAGCTGGCGTAGGTGCTGAACCGGGTGCCCATCGTGGGGTCGAAGCCCTCGACGGCCCGCAAGAGGCCGAGGTTGCCCTCCTCGATCAGGTCCGGCAGCGGCAGCCCACGGTTGGCGTAGCCGCGGGCGATGTTGACCACGAGCCGGAGGTTGGCCCGCACCATGTGGTCCCGGGCCAGCGGGTCGCCGCCGCGGATCGCCCCGGCCAGCCGCTTTTCGTCGTCGGCGGTGAGCAGGGCCGTCTCGTTGATGTCCCGCAGGTAGGTCTCGAGCGGGTTCTGGACGGCGGTGGCTTTCTTGCGACGCGGGGGCGTGGGCATGGACGGGCTCTTGGGGGGCTGGCCGGGAAACGAGGGACGAGCGACACGCGGGCCGTCCGCGACGGCGAATGGCCGCGGGCGGCACCGTGGAGCCGGTGACATCCGGCCCGACACTGCATATCGACGGGGGGCCGCGGCGGCTGCACAAACCCCGCGGGAAAGTCCTTCCGTGCCGCCTGTAGCGGACGCGCGGCGCGAGGGCCGCCGCGCGTCCGCTGGTGGCGGTTCAGCGCCGCGGCAGCTGGCCGCCCGGCGTGAGCTCGTCGATGATCTGCGGGATGTACTTGGCGAGCACCTCGGCGAGCTGATCGCGATCGACGCCGCGGCGGCGGGCGAGTTCCTCGAGTTCCCGCGTGCCGAAGGCGTCTTCGATCTGCCGCCGCTCGACCGGCTTGTTGGGGCCGGTGCGGACCCAGGAATCGACCTGGTCCCGCATGCCCCGCTCCTCGAACTGCTTGACCACGTCGGGCAGCTTCTGGGCCGAGCCACCGCCGAAGATCTGGCCGAGGATGTCGTTGAGATCGTCGGCCGAGGGCATGCCGGCGGGCGGCTGGGCCGGTCGGCTCTGGGGCTGCTGCCGCTGCTGGGGCTGGGGCTGCGAGGCGCCCGCGATCACTTGCTTGAGAATCTCACCGAGAATGTCCATCGCTGGTCTCTCCAGAAGGGCCGGTCGCGAGTGGAGGCAACCGCCGCCTCGAATCGTACCGCTGACCGATTCAACGTACGCTACCAGATGCCGATACGGCGTGCGCCTCCCACCGGGATTTCCGTTCGCTCGCGTTGGCCGCGAAAACCGGAGCGCTGCCGCCGGTCGTCCGCGGCGATCAGGCCGCGTGTCAGTCTTCGAGGGTTGCGACCTCGCCGCCGGCCCGCGTCGCGAGCTGGCCGAGAATCTGGACCGACATCTCCTGGGCCACGAACCGGACGGCGGTGTCCGCCATCGCGATGTGGGCGCCCCCCGGGTGGAAGCCGTAGATCAGCCAGCCCCATTCATTCGAGCCATTCACCGTCATCAGCGACGTCGGAATGGCGCCCGCGGTCGGTCCCGAGGTGCACCAGCCCGTGGTTTTCTCGCCGAAGCCGAACGGGTTGTCGTTCGTCGCCCAGGCGCCCCCTTGAGCCCGGGCGCACAAGGCACCGGCGGCTTGGTCGGCGTTCGCCGGATAGAGGGTTCCTGCGCGGTAGACGTTTTCGCGACCGCCGCATTCCCCGAGCAGGATCGTCTTCGAGATGCCATCGGAGATCTTGCCGAGGGTGCTCCGCGGACGCTTGGCTGCCGTGCCGCAGCCGGACCAGGTCTCCGTGACGCCCGGACCCGCGGCCACCGTGCCGGCCGGCAGACCGGCGGCCGTATTGAAACCCGTGCCGGTTCCGCCGACGAGGAAGTAATCGGTGCATGAGCCGGTCTTGCGGGGGCTGTCGATCTTGTCCTGGATCCGATCGGCCAGCGGGCTCGAGGGGCACTGCAGCACCTTGATGTGAGTCCGGGCGAGCTCGCGGTTGCCGCTCACGGGAGTGTCGAGCGTGCCTGCCGTGCCGCCGCTCGGAGCCGTGCCATCGTCGTTCACCCACCAGTCCTTCGACAGGTCGTACCGTTGCATGAGCGCGGTCTCCTCCGCGTAGGGCAGCACGTCCGGAGCCCAGCTCCGAAAGGCCATGGCGGCCTCGTTGTTCGGTGCGGCGACGCAGTTGTTGGTGCGCTTGAGCGGCGGGAGCCGCTTCTTGGCGCTCTCGTACGCGTGGAAGGTCAGGGCGACCTGGCGAAGGTTGGACGAGCAGATAGAGCGTCGGGCCGATTCGCGGGCGCCCTGCACGGCCGGGAGCAGGAGGCCGATCAGCGTGGCGATGATCGCGATCACCACCAACAGTTCGACGAGGGTGAATGCACGATGATTCGGCGGCCCGACGAGCCAGCCGCTCATGCGGGCGTGGAGGGCGATCAGGCTGCGGTCGAGGGGTCCGAGCGATGCCTCGGCGTCGATCTCCGTGTCGCTGAGCGTGTCGTCGTCGTCAGGACTCAGCATGCCGAGGACGAAGACGTCGTCGGTGGTTGGCGATTGGTCGTCGTCGGTCATCAGGATGGTTCCAAAGTGATCCAAGCGGGCAGGCCGTGAAGACACAAAAGCACGTGAAAGCACATGCCGTGCCGCGGCGTGAGATCACGAAGCGATCTGGTTTTTTTAGGTCGGACGCGAGCCTAACCACCCGGGAGCCCGATCCGGGCGGCGAATCTTCCCGCGACCGCCGGCGAACTTTTCACCAGCGGTTGCGCGGCTCGAGGTTGCCGCGGGCTCTGTGTGGGGGCTTGGGGTTGCCCATGCCCTCTCGCTGGACGCTCGCTCCGGCCCTCCGCTGTCGCGCCGTCGCCGCCGTCCCGGCGTCGGCTCCGGCTTACGGTCGCTGGACGCAGCCCAGCTCCCAGGGGACCGGCCTCCGTTCGCTGCGTGTCCGTTCGCTTCCACAGCTCGCTCGAACGCACGGGCAACGCCTCGCAGTCAAACGGTTGACGAGAAAGCGATCGCCTGGATTCGTCTGAAGGCACGTCGCGCGCCACAAACGCGCACGAACACGGCCGCCCGGAGGTGCGGCCGGCGGCCGGAGGGCCGCGAAGGCTGCAGGGGGCATGGATGCCCCTGCAGCCGTAAAGAGGGATGCCCCTGCAGCCGTAAAATCAGTCGTCGATCCCGAGCGCCCGGAGTTTCGTGCGCAGGGTCGCCCGGTCGAGGCCGAGCAGCTTGGCGGCGGCCGTGCGGTTGCCGCCGGTGTGGGCGAGCGCCTCCCGCAGGAGCGTGCCTTCGACGAGTTGCACCGCGCGGTGGTGGAGATCGGGCTCGGGGAGGGCGGCGAGTTCGCGACGGGCCGCCGCCGACCACTCCTTGACGGCACTGCCGAGCCGCGCGGCCGCGGCGGCCAGATCGCTCCGACCGGGGGTGGCCGCGGCCGGCTCCTGCCTGGGCAGATGCTCCGGCCGGAGCGTGCCTGCGCGGGCCACCACGGCGGCATATTCGATCGCATGCTTGAGCTCGCGCACGTTGCCCGGCCAGCTCCGGCCGCGGAGGGCGGCGAGGAACTCGGGCGCCAGCGTTGGCAGCGGCCGGCCGGCCGCGTGGCGGGCGAGGAAGTGGCGGGCCAAGGGCTCGATGTCGGTGGGCCGGTCGACGAGCGGGGGCATCGTGATCGGGAACACGTTGAGCCGATGGAAGAGATCCGGCCGGAACGAGCCGGCGCCGAGCATCGCAGCCAGGTCGCGGTTGGTCGCGGCGATCACACGCACGTTCACCGGCCGGGCGGTGGCTTCACCGACGCGGGTGACCTCGCCGGCCTCGAGCACCCGCAGGAGCTTCACCTGCACGTCGGGCGGCGCCTCGCCGATCTCGTCCAAAAAAATCGTGCCCTCGTCGGCCAGCTCGAACAGCCCCGGCCGGGCCGCCGCCGCGCCGGTGAACGATCCGGCCGCGTGGCCGAACAGTTCGCTCTCGATCACGCCGGGCGCGAGGGCCGCGAGGTTCGTGGTCACAAGCGGCTTGCCGCACCGCGCTGAATGCGCATGGATCGCCCGGGCCACGACCTCCTTGCCGGTGCCGGTCGGGCCCGTCACGAGCACCGGCAGGTCACTTGCCGCGACGAGTGCCACCTGCTTGAACACCTCCTGCATCGGCGGCGAGGAGCCGACGAGCTCGGCGGCGGGAGCGGGCTCAGGCGACGGGGCGGCCTGCGGCCCGCGGTCGGCGAGCGCCCGAGCCACCACCTCCCTGACCCGCTCGAGATCGAAGGGCTTGACGAGGTAGTCGAACGATCCCGCCTGGACGGCCCGCACGGCGGTGTCGAGGTCGCCGAACGCCGTCATCACGACCACCGGCACGGGCCCGGCGGCCGCCCGAATCTCCGGCAGCGACCGGATTCCGTCCTGGTCGCCGAGCCGCACGTCCAGCAGGATCGCGTCGGGGGCCATCTGCCCGGCCGTCGCGACCGCCCGGGGAATGTCGGCCGCGACGGCCACCTCGTGACCCTCGTCGGCGAGGATCTCCTTGAGGCTCCAGCCGATGGCCGGCTCGTCGTCGACGATCAGGATGCGGCTCATGCGTGGGCATCCGGGCGGGTGGGGTGGCCGGCCGGGAGCGGCACGGCGATCACGAACCGCGTCCGGCCGTTGACGCGGCTCCACGACAGTCTACCGCCGTGTTCCTCCGCCACCGCCTTGGCCACGGCCAGCCCCAGGCCGATGCCCTCCTGCTTGCCCGTCACGAACGGCTCGGCGAGCGAGTCTGCCAGCGCCGCGGGCGGCCCCGGCCCGTCGTCTTCGACCGCGAGCTCGAGGAACCCGCCGGCGAGCCCGGTTTCGATCCGCACGCGGCCGTCGCGGCCGACGGCGTCGATCGCATTGAGTGCCAGGTTCATGAGCGCCGCCCGGAGGGCCTCGCGGCGGCCGGTGAGCGGGGGCAGGGCCGCCGGCAGATGCGACTCGAGCCGCACGCCCGCATGCTCCGAACGGGGCCCGGCCAGATCCTGCACCTCCGCCACGAGCGCCGCCACGTCGACCGGACCGGTGGCCGTCTCCCCCGGGCGGCCGAGCGCCAACAGGCCGCGCACCTCCTCCTCGAGGATGTCGAGCTGCCGCGTGGCCACCGCGAGGCTCTCGTCGGGGCCGTCGGCCGCGGCGGGGCAGCGGCGCCGGTGGAGGTCGATCGCCAGCCTCGCGCCGGTGACGGCGTTCCGCAGTTCGTGGGCGAAGCCGGCGGCGAGCTGGCCGAGGAGCCGCTGCCGCTCGCCGGCCACGAGGTTGGTCCGCAGCTCCGCCAGCGTGCCGCTCAGGTGGTTGACGCCGGCCACGAGCCGGCCGATGTCGTCGTGGGCCGTCTGGCCGATGGGGGCCGTGTCGGCGAGTTTCTCACCGAACCGTCCGGCCGCGATCGTGGCCACGTGCCGCTCGACGGCCACGATCCGGCGGGCCAGCCGCGCCGTGGCGACGAGGCCCAGCGGCACCAGCACCGTCAGCGTCGCCGCCGCCACCGCCAGCACCGGCCAGATCGCCTCGAACGTCGTGCGCGCGAGGCTCGAGACGGGCGTGAGCACGAGCACCGTCTCGGGCCGCACGCCGCGGGACCGCGCGGTGCCCACGTGATAGCGGCGGCCATCGAGCACGATGTTGCCCCCGGCGGCCGCGGCGATCGTCGCGGGCTCGTGACGGGCGAGCACGTCGGCCGAGAGCGTGGTCAGGCCGACGCCGGCCGGCGCGGCGTTCCACACCAGGAACTCGCAGCCGGTCAGCTGGCCGAGCGTTTCGAGCACCTGCGGGGAGAGGGCCACGCGCGAGGACTCGAGCGCCGTCGCGACCCGCTCCTGCTGGGCCTGCGCCGACTCGAGCGCCCGCCGGGCGGCCAGGAACGCGGCGAAGGCCACGTTGGCAGCCACTGCCGCGAGCACGAGGCCCACCAGCGGCAGCACGAGCAGGCGGAAGAGCGAGCGGCCGGGGCGGAGGGCGGTCATGGGATGCTCGTCAGGCGCTCGCCGCTCCGAGCCCGAGCGCTGCGCGGGCGTTGCCGGAGCAGACGGCCACGATGAGCGGGTCGAGCCAGTCGCGGCGGTCGGGCAGCCGGCCCGTGGCCACGTCGTTCCCCACGAGGTCGCAGAGGATCCGGCGGAAGTATTCGTGTCGTGGGTAGGAGAGGAACGACCGCGAGTCGGTCACCATGCCCACGAACCGCGCCAACAGCCCCATGTCGGAGAGCATGTTCATCTGCTCCCGCATGCCCCGCTCCTGGTCGAGGAACCACCAGCCGCTGCCCCACTGGATCTTGCCGGGCGTGGCCCCGTCTTGGAACGAGCCTGGCAGCGCGGCGAAGAGCGCGTTGTCGGCGGGGTTGATGTTGTAGAGGATCGTGCGACCGAGGGCCTCTTCCTGGGCGAGCGTGCCCAGGAACCGCACGAGCCCGGGCCCTTGGCGGGCGTCGCCGATCGTGTCGCAGCCGGCGTCGGCACCGAGCGTGCGGGCCAGGAGCGGGTTGGGGTCGCGGAAGGGGCCGAGGTGCAGCTGCGTCACCCAGCCGGCCGCGTGGTTGAGCCGCGCCACATGGAGCATGATCCGCACGGCGAAGCGGTCGGCCTCCGCGCGGGTGGCGGGAGTGCCCGCCATGGCCCGCTGCCAGATCGCCGCCGCCTCGACGTCGGTGCAGTCGGTGTCGGCGAGGGATTCGAGGCCGTGGTCGGTGGCCCGGCAGCCGGCCTGGGCGAAGTCGGCGTGCCGCTTGTCGAGCGCGGCGAGCAGGCCGGGGAAGGTGTCGGCGGCGGTGCCGGCGCTGTCGGCGAGCCGGCGGGCCCAGGCCTGCACGCGGTCGGGCTCGTTCACCTTGAGCGCCGCGTCGGGCCGGAAGGTGGGCACGACCCTGGTCGGGCAGTTCGTGGCGGCGATCTGCGCGTGCCAGTCGAGCGGGTTGGCCGGGTCATCGGTGGTGCCGACGAGTTCGACCTTGAACCGCCGAAGAATCCCGCGGGCCGAGAGGTCGGCGGTGGCGAGCTGCCGGTTGGCCTCGTGCCAGATCGCATCGGCGGACGACTCCTCGAGGAGCGCGTCGATCCCGAAGTGGCGGGCGAGTTCGAGGTGGGTCCAGTGGAAGAGCGGGTTCCTGAGCGTGCGGGGCACCGTCCGGGCCCAGGCCCGAAACTTTTCGAGCGGCGGAGCGGCCCCCGTGATCAGTTCTTCGGCGACGCCATCGGCCCGCATGGCCCGCCACTTGTAATGGTCGCCCTCGAGCCAGGCGGCGTGCAGGTTCTCGAAGCGGCGATCTTCGGCGATGTCCTGCGGCGAGAGGTGGCAGTGGTAGTCGACGATCGGCTGGGCGGCCGCCACCCGGTGGTAGAGGTCGCGGGCCGGGTCGCTGGCGAGCAGGAAGTGGGCGTCGAGAAAACGCATCGGCGCGCGGGGCTCCAAATGGGGCGGGCAAAACGGGGGGGCGGGCGAAACGGGCTTGCTGAGTTTACCGGCATGGCCAGCCCGGCATGGCGGCCGGCGGCGCGGTAAGGTAGACGGGTGCCGCGTCCGTCACCGTCCCGGGAGGTCTGCCGATGCCTCGTCGCGCCCTGATGCCCCTGGCCGTCCTGATCGCCGCCGGCCTCTCGGCGCCGGGAATCGCGGAGCAGGGTTTCGGGACCGGCAACTGGGGAGGCAACAGCGTCGCGGTGGGTCGCAACACCTTCTACGCCAACGGGCTCGTGGCCCAGCGGGTGGGCCGCACCGAATATTTCAACAACGGCCTGGTGGGGCAGCGGGTCGGCAACCTGACGCTCTACAACAACGGCCTCGTCGCCGGCCATGGCCGCCGCAACACCTATTTCAGCAACGTCGCGGTGGGCGTGCCGATCACGGCCCAGGAAAACGGCCGCCCGGGCATCACCGTCTATGGTGGCGGCTATCCGTATCCGCTCGGGCCCGGTCCGAACCCGTTCGGGCCTCCCGCGCCGCGGAGCATGGCCCCGCCGGCCGGCTCCGCCACGCCCTGGGCCACCACGCCCTGGGCCCGCACCCCGTGGGGGCGGTGAGCCAGCCGTTCAGCGGGTGATCAGCCGGCCGACGCTTCGAAGTCGTCATGGCGTGGCGGGTGGGCGGGCCGACTGCCACTCGAGGAATCGCCAGGATCCTTCCTCGAGCCGCCAGACGGCGAGGAACAGGAACGTCGCCTCGGTTCGGACCCCGTTCTTTTCCAGGATCACCTCGGCCCGACCGTGCTCCAGCGCGATGTCGGGGCTGGCGAATCGGACTCCCCGCTCGACCGGCCGGTAGGCGACGTATCGAGTCGCCTTGCCGCGGATGAGTTCCAGGAACGAGTCCTTCGTGTCGACCGTGCCGTTGGAATGCGAATACCGCAGGTCGGGCGAGAGCAGCGGCTCGAGGGCCTCCGGATCGGCGGCGGTCATGGCCGCGATTCGGGCATCGTCGGCTTTGAGGATCAGCGCGACCCGCGGGTCGGCCTCGCCGGGCGCGGCGATCGCCGCGCTGAGCCACCAGGTGGTGATCATCAAGCCGGCGGCAACGCAGACATTTCGTGACACGAAAGCTCCGCTCCCTGGAAGGCATGGGTCGCGACGCTCCGTGGACGGCGCGGCTCCGAGACGACCTCCGAGAATGGTACGGGATGAGCCGCTCGTCGGCGCCGCCGGCATACCGCAAGAGAGCGAACTCCCCGAGTAGGATCGCGCACCATTGCGTTTTTCGGGGGGGCGGGGGGGGATGGCGTTGGAAGGCGACGCAGAATCCGACGCCGGGGGAACCCCGCAGGACGCCGCAGCCCTCCGGACCCCACGTCGCGCGGGTCACGCTTCGGCTGTGCTGCGTTGACCGAGAATGAGATGCAGCGCCGGGCCGGCCGCCATCGTCGTGATGACGCACATGAGGACGCAGGCCACGAACAGGCGGAGGTCGATTAATTCCGCCTCGAAGGCCGCCGCCGCCATCACGATGCCGAGGATTCCACGGGCGTTGAGCCCGCAGCCGACCGCGAGGGACTGCCGGCTGTCCATGCCCGCCATCCGACCGCCGAGGAAGACCCCGCAAATCTTCCCCAGAAACGCCACCGCCGTGATCAGCGCCACCAGCCAGAGGTCGAAGCCCTGGACGAAGTCGGCTCCGATCGCCATCGAGACGAAAAAAATCGGCGTGAAGACCGCATAGGAGAAGTCGCTGATGATCTCGAACGGCTGGGGATACAGACGATAGACCTCGGCGAGCGCGATCCCCACGACGAACGCGCCGAGGAAGGAGTGGAGCCCGAGGTATTCCGAGCCTGCCGCACCGAGCAGGGCGAGCAGCACGATGCACGAGATGGATCCGGATGGCTGGGGCAGGTTGCGCCAGACCCAGTTCATGACATGGGGAAGGACGAATCGCCCCAGCAGCAGGATGCCTCCGAGATACACGAACACCATCGCGAAGATCGCCGCCCCCTGGCCCTGGCCGGTCGCATGCGGACCGAACTCCACCAGGATCACCGCGAACAAGCCCCAACCCACGATGTCATCCACGAGCGTCGCCGACATGATCGTCCTGCCGATCTCGCTCCTGAACAGCCCCATGTCGATGAGGATCCGGGCGATCACGGGATTGGCCGACAGCGACAGGATCGACCCCATGAAGAGCGCCGTTGAAAACAGGTCCTTCTGTGTCACCCCGATCACGTTCGGGAAGACGTAGCACATCAGGAACCCGAGCACGAGGGGCACCAGCGTGCCGACCGTTCCCACGGAAAGCGCCTTGCGTCCGATCCGGCGAAACTCACCGACGCTGATGTCCAGCCCGATCGTGACGATGAAGAAGAGCATGCCGACCCTGGCAATCGCCACCCGCCCGCTCGTGATCGGTCCGGAGGGAGGAAAGAGCCAGGCCTGGATGTCGGGGGCCAGCCGCCCCAGCACCGTCGGCCCGAGCAGGAGTCCGCCGACAATCTCACCGACGACCGCCGGAATGCCGACCCTGCGCGCGGCCTGCCCGAGCACGAGGGCTACGAAAAGCATCGTCGCCAGGTGGAGCGAGAGCACGGTCCAGTCGGTCGCGGTCATGGCATCGGTTCCGGGTCGCAGGGAGCGGGAGCGGCCCGCCGTCCGGCGAACCAGCCTGATTTCAGCACGCGCGCGTCGAATTCCAAGATATCCGTTCAAACAACTATAGTGAAGACGGGAATGCGTTGATATCGTTGAGGTATGACGCCAGCCCCCTCCAGGCCGAACCGATCGTCTTCCCTGCTCTTCGACTCCGTGGAGCAGGAGGCGTATCTGCAGTTGTGGCGGACCTACGACCGGCTGCGCGAGATCGACGAACGGGTTTTTCAGAAGTACGGCATCACCGCGCAGCAGTACAACGCCTTGCGCATCCTCCGCTCGGTGCGGCCCGGGGCGCTTTCGACCTCCGCGCTCGGCGCCAGGCTGGTTTCCCGCGCCGCCGACATGACGCGTCTGCTCGACAAACTGGAAGAACAGGGATTCGTCGCGCGGAAGCGGTGCGCGGAGAACCGACGGGTCGTCTCCGTGTCGATCACCGCTACGGGCGCGACGCTCGTCAGCAAGCTTGCCGCCGATGTGCGGCGCTGCGGTCAGGAACAGCTGGGCCACCTCGATGGGAAGACGCTCCGGACGCTGATCAAGCTTCTCGAGCGGGCCCGCGATCCGCACGAGGCCGACGCCGCCGTGGATGCGTGGCCCGGGAACCAGCGGTCGAGACGGAGGGGAGTGAGATGATCCAGCCAGCCAATCGTGGTCTGACGCACCCGGATGTCGTCGTCATCGGAGGCGGGCCTTCCGGGGCGACCGTCGCGACGCTCGTCGCCCAGCAGGGGCATTCGGTGCAACTGCTCGAACGGGAGCATTTTCCCCGCTACCACATCGGCGAGTCGCTCATCCCCGAAACCTTCTGGGTGCTCGAACGTCTCGGCATGCTCGAGAAACTCCGCGGCAGCAGGTTCGTCAACAAGCACAGCGTGCAATTCGTGTCGGAGCACGGCCGGTTGTCGGAGCCGTTTTATTTCGCCGACCACAAGCCACACGAATCCTCGCGCACCTGGCAGGTGCTGCGGCAGGATTTCGACATGATGATGCTCGACAACGCCCGGCAGCACGGCGTCGACGTCCACGAGGGGGTCCGGGTGCTCGAGGTGCTCTTCGAAGCGGGGCGGGCGATCGGCGTCCGGGCCGTCGACGAAGCCGGAGCCGTCCGGGACATCCGTTGCCGCGTGGTGGTCGATGCCGCAGGCCAGAGCTGCATGATTCAGGATCGCCTGGGCCTGCGCGAGTGGGATCCTGTCCTCAAGAAGGCCGCGATTTGGACCTATTGGAAGGGGGCCCATCGCGACAGCGGTCGCGACGAAGGCGCCACGATGGTCATGCAGACGCAGGGCAGGCAGGGCTGGTTCTGGTACATCCCGCTGCACGACGATGTGCTGAGCGTGGGCGTCGTTGCGCCGTACGACTACCTGTTCACCGGCCGCGGCACGAAGGACCTCGAGAAAATCTACTTGGAAGAGGTCGAGAAGTGCCCGGGCGTGAAGCCGCGGATCGCCTCGGCGGAGCGTGCCGGACCGTTTCGCGTTGCGAAGGAATACTCCTACCGTTCCCGCCAGGTGGCCGGCGACGGCTGGGTTCTCGTCGGCGACGCCTTCGGGTTTCTCGACCCGCTCTACTCGTCCGGCGTCCTGCTGGCGCTCACGTCGGGCGCCTGCGCGGCCGATGCGATTGCGGAGGGTCTGTCGAAGGGAGACACGTCGGCGGACCAGTTGGGCGCGTGGGGGCCCGATTTCATCGCGGGCATGGATCGCATGCGGAGGCTGGTCTGCGAGTTTTACGACGGGCTGAACTTCGGGCAGTTCGTCCGCAAACACTCCGACCGCAAGGGCCTGATCACGGACGTGCTGATCGGCGACCTGTTCAAGGAAGACATCGACGCGCTCTGGCCGCTCCTGGACGACTTGAAGGCGGATCAGTCGGCGGCGTCGTAGCGTTTGGGCGGCAAGAGCCAGTGCCGCCGCGCTGAAGTTTCCGCAGCCGGTCAGGCGGTGTGCTTCGGTTCAATACCATGGAGCGTTGCTGAACGAATCACCGCGAGGCATCGCATGCCCTCATGGTCGCTGGTTCTCGCCGCGGGGCGCGCCGGAGCAACGTGGGTATTCGGTGAACGGCAAAGCTCCCCGAGGAGGAACGAGAACAACCACCTTTTTCCTCGGGAAAACGCTCTCTTCGCCCTTGGAGCGACGCAGAATCCGACGCACGCGGAACCTCGCAGGAGGTCGCAAGAGGTCGCACTGAGCGACTGCCATCGTTCTCGGTAAAAGCGGATTTTCCGAGGGAACTGCCCGCCTGGGGAATCCCTTGGCAGGCGGGTTCGGCACGGTGTACGCTTGTGCGGATGGTGACGCTTGCCGAAATCGAATCCGCTGCTGCCGGGCTGTCGCCCGCCGAGAAGCAGGAACTGATGCTCTTCCTGGCCTCGCGACTGCGATCCGAGGGTGCCCCACTGCCTGAGCCGCGCACGTTTACGCCGCAAGAGATAGCCGGCTGGATCGAGGAAGACGAGGCGGATATGCGCCGGCTGCGCGAGCGGCCGTGAGGCTGTTTCTCGACTCGAGCGTGCTGATCGCTGCGGCCGCTTCGGCCGAGGGTGCCTCTCGGGAGATCTTTCGCCGGGCATCGATCCGGGACTGGCGGCTGATCACGACGCCGTACGCGGTCGCCGAAGTCATCAGGAATCTCGCCGGCTTCCCGGCAATGGTGACGGCCACGTGGCTGCGACTGAGAGAACGACTCGTTCTCGTGGATGATGTCTTGACGATCGACAAGCCGGCAGTGTTTCCGGTCAACAAGGACCGGCCGATCCTTTTCAGTGCTCTCGCGGTGGCCGACGTGCTGCTGACCCTCGATCGCGCCGATTTTGGTCGCCTGCTTGGCACCCGGTTCTATGGTCTCGCCATCATGACGCCTGGTGTGTGGCTCCTGCAGGACAGCAAAGCAGGCAGGACAGGCGCCCCGTAGGAAGCAGGCGAGTACCGCAGGCGGCTTAGTCGGTGGCGGCTCCATGCGAACCGGTGCGATACCATGCGAAGAAAGCTCCCCGAGTAGGACTCGAACCTACAACCTACCGGTTAACAGCCGGCCGCTCTACCATTGAGCTATCGGGGATCGACGGGGACT
>Ga0214917_10003607_pt1 | contig 17752 bp, 18 predicted proteins | sample LL_1208_BB_MetaG_FD_177983 | JGI IMG/M metagenome (GOLD analysis project Ga0214917, IMG submission 177983) | Freshwater microbial communities from Lake Lanier, Atlanta, Georgia, United States - LL_1208_BB | ecosystem: Environmental > Aquatic > Freshwater > Lake | place: USA: Georgia | collected... | reverse complement strand
GGGGCGGCCACTGCGACTGCCACCACCAAAATCGAACAAGAGTTCACGCAAGGTCAAACCAAACGCACGCTCGACCAAACCGCCTTGCAAAACATTGCCGGCGATTTGAAAGGGAAGGGTGCCAGTGGAGCGACCCACGCCAAAGTCTTTGTAAAAGGCTGCACCTTTGGCCATGATGATGGGCACGCTGGCCAAGGTGATGACGTTGTTGATGACGGTAGGTTGACCAAACAAACCTTCCAATGCTGGCAATGGTGGTTTGGCGCGAACGATGCCGCGCTTGCCCTCAATGCTCTCGAGCATGGCGGTTTCCTCGCCACACACATAAGAGCCGGCAGCTTTGCGAACGATCAAATGAAAAGCTTTGCCACTGCCCAAAACGTTGGCGCCTAAGTAGCCAGCTGACTCGGCCATGGCAATCGCGGTATTCATGGTGGCGATGGCATGCGGGTATTCAGAGCGGATGTAGATATAGCCTTTGGTGGCGCCTACTGCCAGACCTGCAATAGCCATGCCTTCAATCAGCATATAGGGGTCACCCTCCATGGTCATACGGTCCGAGAAGGTGCCCGAGTCACCTTCATCGGCATTGCAGACCACGTATTTTTGAGCTGCCGTGGTGGCACGCACCGTGCGCCATTTGATGCCTGCAGGAAAAGCCGCGCCACCGCGCCCACGCAAGCCCGAGTCCAGCACTTCTTGCACCACTGCAGCGCCATCCATGGCCACGGTATTTTTCAAACCCACCCAACCGCCGTGAGCGGCGTAATCGTCCAAAGACAAGGGACGGGTGATGCCCATGCGGGCGAAGGTCAAACGTTGCTGTTTGGCCAGATAGGGAATTTGGTCTGTGACGCCAAGCAAAAGGGCGTGCTGTCCGCCAGTCAAAAAGTCTGCTGCAAAAAGTGAGGGCACATCTTCAAACGCCACAGGACCATAGGCGACGCGACCATGGGCTGTGACAACCTCTACCAAAGGCTCAAGCCAAAACATGCCGCGAGAGCTGTTGCGCTGTACATCGATAGCCAAGCCACGCGCAGCGGCCTCTTTGTGAATGGCGTCAACAACCTCATCGGCACCGGCAGCCAGTGCGGCAGAGTCGCAGGGGACAAAAACAGTGAAGCTCATACGGCGCTTTCCAAAGACTTCACCAACCGAGTCAATTTGGCTTGGTTGACACGTGAATGCAATTTGTCGTTAATTTGCACAGCGGGTGAGGATGCACACAGGCCTAAGCAATACACAGGCTCGAGCGAGTACATGCCATTGGCACTGGGTTCATGGCCATTGCAGCCCAACAGTTTTTCTGCCAAGGCCCACAGTTCCTCGCTGCCACACGACTGGCAAGCTTCAGCACGACAGACTTGGATGACATGCTTGCCAGGTGCCGTGCTGCGAAAGTGGTGGTAATAGGTGATGACGCCATGAACCTCTGCACGTGACAGGTTCAGCCCCTTGGCAATCGCTGCCACACTGCTTGCAGGAATGAACCCGAGCTTGTCTTGAATGTCGTGTAACAAAGGAAGCAACGCGCCGGGCTCATCTGCATGCTGCTGCACAAGTTGTTCAATAAGAGCCTGTTCAGGCAAAGCTTGGGTTGAATTCATGGCTCAATCAGTTAAAAAATTTGCCCACACTCAAAAGTGTGCGGTAGATGCCCCAGACCAGCGGAATACCCACAACGGTCCAAGCCAAGACAACCCATAAGACGTTGCTTTGGCTGGCAGCACCATGGGCAGCACCGACCTCAGAGGCGCTGGCTTTTTCGTGGGCGAGTTTCTTTTCATGGGCCAGTTCTTCGGCTGTCATAAAGTGTTTGGCGTCAACTGGCTTGATCATCAGGTTGGCAATCAAACCCACCACCAACATACCCACCAAAATAAACATGGTTTGGTTGTAAACCTGCTCACGGGGGATACCCAAACCGAGTTGGTAGTCGCGCATGTAATTGACCACCACGGGGCCTAAAATGCCTGCTGTGGCCCAAGCGGTCAGCAAGCGACCGTGGATAGCGCCCACCATTTGCGTGCCAAACAAATCGGCCAAATAAGCGGGTACCGTGGCAAAGCCGCCACCGTACATGCTCAAGATGATGCAAAACGCCGCCACAAACAGCATCTTGTTGCCTGCCATGGCACTGGCTGGCACAGAAGCGTACAAAGCAGCGCCCAGCATAAAGAAGATGATGTAGGTCAGCTTGCGTCCCAGTTTGTCAGACAAACTGGCCCAAAAGAAGCGTCCGCCAATGTTGAATAAGCTGAGCAAGGCAGTAAAGCCTGCCGCAATACCGGCAATCGTGGTGAGCTGTGCTTTGTCAAGGTCAACAAACTTGGCCTCGATACCCATCAAGGCGCCGCCAAACACTTCTTGCAACATAGGGCTGGCCATACCGATCACACCAATGCCTGCTGACACGTTCATGCACAGCACCACCCACACCATCCAAAACTGGGGAATGCCCCAAACTTTGCTGACATGCACATGGCCTTGGGTGATCATGGTGTTGGCTTGCTGCTGCACAGGCGGCGTCCAACCGGCAGGTTTCCAACCGGTAGCAGGAATGCGGTAGCCCAAAGCGCCTGCCATCATGAACACGAAATACACCAAGGCCATGATCACGAAAGTCTGCCAAACACCCACTTCGAGGTCGGTGGCAAAAATTTTCATCAACTCTGCAGCCAAGGGCGAGCCAATCATGGCGCCACCACCAAAACCCATGATGGCCATGCCTGTGGCCATGCCTCGGCGGTCTGGGAACCATTTGATGAGGGTACTGACGGGTGAGATGTAACCCAGCCCTAGGCCGATGCCGCCTATGACGCCAGAGCCGAGCAACATCATCCAAAACTGATGGTAGTAAATACCTGCCGCAGAGATGAGCATGCCACCACACCAACATACCGCACTCACCACGCCAGCTTTTCTGGGACCTGCTCGCTCAAGCCAGCCGCCCCATAAAGCGGCTGAGCTGCCCAGCAACACAAAAAACAAGGTGTACATCCAACCGAGCGTGGAGACCTTCCAGTCGCAGGTGGTGATGAAAAGTTCTTGAAAAAAACCAATGTCTGGGCCGCATTTGATGGCCTCTTTGATGCCCAAAGCTTTGGAGAGCGGCAGCCAAAACACTGAAAAGCCATAAGCCATGCCAATGCACAAATGGATGGCCAAAGCAGCGGGAGGCACCAACCATCGGTTGAAGCCTTCGGGCGCAACGATACGTTCTTTGGACAAAAAGCCGCTGCTGTTGTCAAGTGTTGTCATGTTGTCTCCATGTTTAGAATATGTCTCAGCTGACCACCAGACCTAACCCTACCATATGCTTTAAAGACACATATGAGTCTAGGGAAATCACAGCATGGCGGCAATATGACAACCAAGGTAGGGTAAGCTAGATTTAATCAACACAACTAATATGCTCTGAAGAGCCTATATTTCCATGCATAAAGTCTCCATCAAGCCCCAATGGACCATCAGCGACGCCAAGGGCCAAAACTTGGCGCCCAGGTTGTTAGAACTGCTCTCCGAGGTTCAAGGACACGGGAGCTTGTCTGGTTCTTGCAAAAAAACAGGGGCTTCATACCGCCATGCTTGGAGCTTGATTCGCCAAGGCGAGGCGCAATTGGGCATGCCCTTGCTGAACATGGAGCGCGGCAAGGGTTCAACCCTGACCCCCTTGGCTGAAAAGCTGGTTTGGGCTGGGCACCGTATTTCAGCGCGTTTGACGCCCATGCTGGAAACCTTGGCCTCGGAGCTGGAGGGCGAGATCGGACGGTTGCTCTCCGCAGGCGGAGAAACCCTCAGAGTTCATGCCAGCCATGGTTTTGCGGTTGAAAAACTTATTCAAACCTTGGCGCTGTCGGGGACCCGTGTGGAGCGCAAATACGTGGGCAGCATTGAAGCTGTGGCCTCTTTGCATGAAGGGGCTTGTGAAATTGCAGGCTTTCATATTCCGCAAGGTGAGTTTGAAGACATTGCCTTTAAACACTATGCGAGGTGGCTGGTTCCCAAAGAAAGCCGCATCATCCATGTGGCCACGCGTCGCCAAGGTTTCATGGTGGCCAGTGGTAACCCCCACAAAATTTATGAGGCGCAAGACCTCACCCGCAAGGGCATTCGCTTTGTCAATCGCCAACCCAGCAGTGGCACACGGTTTTTGCTGGAATGCTTTTTGAAAAAAGCCCGCATAGATCCCACGCTGATAGCTGGTTACGAGCAAGCCGAGTTCACCCATGCCGCAGTGGCAGCTTTTGTGGCCAGTGGCATGGCGGATGTGGGCTTTGGCGTGGAAACACCAGCAAGACGTTTTAAGCTGGAGTTTTTGCCTTTGGCCACTGAGCGTTATTTTTTGCTTTGCAACCAATCTGACCTGGAGCGGCCGCATTTGCAGGCAGTGTTGAAGGTCCTCAACGGCGATGAGTTTCAGTTTGCGGTGAACCAATTGCCTGGCTACACCGCTGCACATTGCGGGCAGGTGTCCACCATCCATGAGGCTTTTCCAGAGTTGGCAGCCGCGAAAAAATTCTGATTTCCGCTCACCATGAAAAAAGGCACCCGAGGGTGCCTTTTCAACTTTTTACGTACAGATGCATCAGTACACAAAAATGGGGTTCACGATGGCTTGAACCGAACCCGTGGTGCGGTGGGCGCCTACAGTGAGCATGCCCTCATAAACACCGTCTTTGATCGCTTGCTGGGCAACCACGTTCTCCAAAATGAAGATACCGAACTCAGCCAACAATATTTGGTGCACGTGGAACACTTGACCTTCGTTCTCAAAAGGAACAACTTCCAAGCCCCAGGTGTCTGAACCCACCATAGCAACACCCAAGGATGCCAAGTAACGAGCACCTTGAACGCCCAAGCCGGGATGCGCTGCACCGTTGCGCTTGTCATCCACGCCCAACAGTTTGTGCCAACCGGTATAGAAAATCACCACATCGCCTTTGTTGATTTTCATATTGCCTTGGCGTTTCAAAGCGGCTTCGATTTCAGGCTGATTGAAAGGCGTTCCCTCTGGAATAATGTCTTTTCCCATCAGAGCCGTCATATCCAACAGCACAGCGCGGGTGGCTACGCCTGGGAAGGTTTCAATACCAAACTTCTTCAAACCACTGACGCCAGTCACTTCGATGCCAGGTGTGCAGTTGTAAAAGGTGTTGTCGATACCGATGTGACCAAGGCCATCCAATTGTGTGCCAATACCCACCCAAGTTTGCAAAATGTCATCGTGGTAACTGAGTTTGGTTTTACCCAGTGTTTGGCCATTTTCTTGGCCTGGCTTGACAATGGTCATGGAATAAGTACGGGGAGGGAAAGCAGGCGTCTTGGTATTGGTCTCAATCGCCATGGCCATTTTCTTACCTTGTTTGATCAGCTTGGTGGCCGCCAAAATATTGTCTTTGGTGATGTTATTCAAGGCACCAAGTTGGTCGTCTGGGCCCCATTTGGATTTGTGGCAACTCTCATAGGCAAAGGCGCTGCCCATGGACACAGCACCCAAGAGGGCGCTTGCCAAGAAAGCGGCAGCAATTTTTTTGATTTTCATGAATGGTCTCCGTTGATGGGCCCGTGGATGGGTGAAATTTGCGCAGCAGGTCGGGCCACAGACCCTGCTGTGCATTGAACAACAATGCGCTGAACCTCTTGTTCGCCTTGGGTAGGCGTTTGGCGTTTTTCACGCGTGAAATCAGAACTGCACTCGCTGTCAGCAGCAAGCACTTGACCCATGCGAGGCATGAAACCTATGTACCAAGTTGGGTCCTGCATCTGCAACTGCGCTTGGTTGTGCTTGATGGGATGGCTGAGTTGCACATCAAACTCCAGAAAAATACCGCCTTGAAAACCACGTCCACCATCTCTTGCGGAAAAGTTAACGACATCAAAAGGCAAAGGCGCTGCGCTTTTGCCATCTTCGATGGTTAAAAAATAGTTGTAGGGTTTCATCAGTGGACTGTTGCTGTCAGCGAAGGCCTGCAATTCATCGGGGTCTAGCACACCGTTTTGGTTCAAGTCGATGTTTGCGCGGACCTGAAGACTGCTGGGCGCATCCATTTGCCAGCTAATGTGAAAACCGCGCAAAGCACCATTGGCCAGCAAGGGCTGGATTTGATAAGCCATTCGCAAATGGGGGTGTGCATAAGCCAAGCTCGAGAAAAGCGCAACCGCAGCCAAGAACCCAGTCAAACAACGATTTTTCACAAGCGTTTACCAAGCATTTGCATAAACACCTAATTTAAATGGCTATGGACACCAAAACAAGATGGTTTTGAGTCTTTATAGACGGGATAAACCCCAAGAATTTAGCCCCAAAAAACATAAGGACATTCATGGCGCCCCCGACAGGAATCGAACCTGTATCTAGCGCTTAGGAGGCGCTCGTTCTATCCATTGAACTACGGCGGCGGGTGGCGTAGTTTAAGGTCGCCCTAGGAACGCAGAACCGGTAAGCCGCTGATATAGCCCACCGCTGATTTTTGGTTGATGCCGCCCCAGTTGCTGCTGATGGCTGACATCAGCTCAGCCGGCACGGTTTTGCCATTCAGGGTACCTGTTCCTGTGGTGGCGTTGTAAGCCCAGTCGCCAGCATGCTGAAAAGCCGTCATCAGATAGGCAAAGCCATTGAGGTTGTCCACCGCTTGCAACCCTGTGCATTCGGCTCCAGCAGGCGTTGACAACAGTTTGGAGAGCTGTTGCGTGTCGACGTTGTAAGCCCAAACATAGTTATTCAAATGTCCCGAGCCGTCTTCGCCCACAAACAAAGTACGCATCGTCTCTGAAAATTTCACATTGTCAGGCTGGGAAATTTTCAGGATATTGGCATTGTTGCCGTCTGCATCTGTCGCCATGTTCTCTCCCAGCAGACCTTTGGGCACATAGAAATCGGTAGGTACCCAAGCGCTGCTGATGGCCTGACCCTTGCTGTCGGATTGCCCACCGCGCAAATGGCTTGCGTAAACCGCACCCGGGCGCAAAGCTGCCAGTTGGATATCGTCCACCTCGGGGCGAGTCGTGGCCGATTGTTCAGGGCCTGCCAACATGGTGGTTTCTATTCGGGAGACTGCAAAATAAACGACTTTGTCTTTGGCATTCACATCCACGCCTTCGAGTTTGGTCAACTCCATCGTGACGCCTGCAACGGCAGCATAGCGATGGGTTTCTAAAAAAGCGGCGGCTTTGGCTTGTGCGGGCAGCACTTTTACCCATTGGTAACCCCAGCCATCCATCGCCACCTTGGTGTAACTGGAATCGGTGGGATCGGTGAAACGCACATCCAAGATATCTTTGGGTGAAAGTGAATCAGCCATGGCCTTGATCTCTTTGCTATTGGCGCTGCCCAGTTTGAGCCAACTCAGTGTGAAAGTCCCACCGCTGTCTGCACTGGTTTGCATCATCTTGGCACCATACAAAGTACCCGCAGACAAATCACCTGCCTTGTCAGCGATGAACATGAACAATGCACCACCGGTGTAATCGTCGCCCATCAACACGGTTTTTTGGTCGGGCATCACTTGCACCAGTTCGCGAGAAATTCTGCCCAAGCAATAGTGTTTTTGGACGCTTCCCGTGCCGTCAGGATTGACCGTGACTTCTGGTACGTGTCCGTAGTGGTAAGGGTTGGCAGTGGTGCTGGCTTCGGGGGTGCTGGGTGCATCCAAAGTGTTGCGACTGAATTCAAAAAACTTAGACAAACTGGTGTTTGCCGATGTCAAATGGGAGGCTTTCCAACCGGTTAGCTCAGCGGCAGTCAAGGCAGAACCTTTGGCTTTTCGCATCATCACCAACCAAGCGTCAGGCTCGTACTCTTCGCTGGACAAATGGGTGTTCCAAGGCGAGAGAGAGCCAGCGCAGGTGGTCCACAAACCATGTACAGCCTTGGTGGACAGGGGGTAGTGGTACTTGACGCTCAATGCGCCTGTTTGGGTGTTTTGTGCCAATGTGGTGATGGAGATCGGACAGGGCAAAGTGCCATAAATGGCTGCGCCAGCCAGGTTGACCGTCTTGTATTCATACTGAGTCACCAAAAACAAGGTGTTGCCTTCAATGCCAGGCACGGAGGGCTTGGCGAGTTTGATCAAGGACTGACCGTCCACACAGTCGGAAAACATTTGCTTGCCATCGGTGTCCACGATGGGGGTGACGCCATCTGGGCGTGTGTAGCCAGCCGCCACAGTGTTCCCCCCGCCCGCAGCTGGGGGTTTTTGTAAGGTGTCGCCGGTGCGAAAGAGCTCAACAAAGCTCAAGGCCTGCGCAGTTTTGACCGTGTTGTCGCTGTAGGTGATGTCGATGGTGGCGTCAGTGAACACCATTGCCTTTTGCGCAACCGAGGAAGGATTGCTAGAGGCATTGAATTTGACTGCTGTGGCATAGGGCTTGGCTTCTGCCGCCTTGGAGGGCAACGCAAACAAAGAACCACCCGCCAACAGCAAGGGACTGGAGCCTATGAGTTGCAAAATGTTTCGTCTGTTGAGCGGCTGAGTTGGGTGGTTTTGCATGGTGAGAATCCAAGTGGTGAATTAGAAAACTGTAAATTTGCAATATGACGACAGAAAGAATTATTTACTGAGCATACGCATCGCGTCTTCCAGCCCTTTGAGGGTGAGGGGGAACATGCGGTTACTGACCAACTGCTGGATGATGCTGATGCTTTGGCGGTATTGCCACACGCCCAAGGGCTCGGGGTTGATCCAAGCAAACTTGGGGTACGCGTGGGTCAGGCGCTGCAGCCATTCGGCACCGGCCTCTTCATTGTTGTATTCCACGCTGCCCCCGGGCTGCAATATTTCATATGGGCTCATGGTGGCGTCGCCCACAAAAATAAGCTTGTGGTCCTTGTTGTACTTGCGGATCACGTCCCAAGTGTCGAACTTCTCGGCGAAGCGGCGGCGGTTGTTTTTCCACAAAAAGTCGTACACGCAGTTGTGGAAATAGAAAAACTCCAGGTGCTTGAACTCGCCTTTTACGGCGGAGAACAGCTCTTCCACCCGCGCCACATGCTCGTCCATGGTGCCGCCCACGTCCATCAGCAGCAGCACCTTCACATGGTTGTGGCGCTCAGGGCGCATCTTGATGTCCAAATAGCCCGCATTGGCCGCGGTGCTGCGGATGGTGTTGTCCAAATCGAATTGGTCTTCGGCACCCTCACGGGCAAAGCGGCGCAGGCGACGCAGCGCCACTTTGATGTTGCGGGTGCCCAGCTCAACAGCGTCGTCATAGTCTTGGTAGGCCCGTTGCTCCCACACTTTGATGGCGCTTTTGTTGCCGCCTTTGCCACCGATGCGAATGCCTTGGGGGTTGTAGCCGCCGTTGCCAAAGGGCGAGGTGCCGCCGGTGCCAATCCATTTGTTGCCGCCTTGGTGGCGCTCTTTTTGTTCTTCCAAGCGCTTCTTCAAAGTTTCCATCAACTCATCCCAGCCCATTTTCTCGATAGCTGCTTTTTGCTCGGGCGTGAGTTCGTTTTCCAGGGTTTTCTTGAGCCACTCCAGAGGCACATCGGCGGTGAAGTCGGTCAGCATTTCCACGCCTTTGAAATACGCGCCAAAGGCTTTGTCAAATTTGTCGAAATGCTTTTCGTCTTTCACCAAGATCATGCGGCTCAGGTGGTAGAAATCGTCCATGCTGCTGGCGTCGCTGTTGGGCCCGACCACATTGGCTTGCAGGGCCTCCAACAGCGTGAGGTATTCCTTGACCGACACCGGTAATTTGGCGGCGCGCAGGGTGTAGAAAAAGTCAATCAGCATGGTAGGTGTCAGCGGTTGCGGCTTTGCATGAACACCAGTTTTTCAAACAAGGTCACGTCTTGCTCGTTTTTCAGCAAGGCGCCCACCAAGGGCGGCACCGCGACTTTGTCGTCCTGGGTTTGCAGCGCAGCCAGGGGGATGTCCTCAGCCACCAGCAGTTTGAGCCAATCCAGCAGTTCCGAGGTGGAGGGCTTTTTCTTCAGGCCAGGCAAGCTGCGCACGTCATAAAAGGTTTTCAAGGCGGCGGCCAGCAGGTCTTTTTTCAGGTTGGGGAAATGAACATCAATGATTTGCCGCATGGTGTCGGCTTCAGGGAACTTGATGTAGTGGAAGAAGCAGCGGCGCAAAAACGCGTCGGGCAGTTCTTTATCGTTGTTGGAGGTGATGAACACCAGCGGGCGGGTTTGGGCTTTGATCAGCTCACGGGTTTCGTAGCAATAAAACTCCATGCGGTCGAGCTCGCGCAGCAAGTCGTTGGGAAACTCGATGTCAGCCTTGTCGATCTCATCGATCAGCAGCGCCACAGGCTCGGTGGCTGTGAACGCTTGCCACAGCACGCCTTTGATGATGTAGTTCTCGATGTTTTTCACACGCTCGCCACCGTCGAGATCGGCCATTTGGCTGTCGCGCAGACGACTCACTGCATCGTATTCATAAAGGCCTTGTTGAGCCTTGGTGGTGGATTTCACATGCCACTGCAACAGGGGCATGCCCAAAGACTGGGCCACTTCCTCAGCCAGCATGGTTTTGCCTGTTCCTGGTTCGCCCTTGACCAGCAGGGGACGCTTGAGGGTGATGGCGGCGTTGACCGCCAGCATCAGGTCTTGGGTGGCAACGTAATTATCGGTTCCTGCAAATTTCATGAATCAATGCCTTTTAGGTTTCCGACACGGAGCTTACAAACCGCGTCGATATAATCTATGGAGTTTCTTTTCATGATTGTCTGTCCAAAATGACCAAGCTCATCACATCGGTTCTCATGGTTTTTGTCGCCTCGGTGACCTCAGTGGCGTATGCCCAAGACGCAGCAGGCGACGCCAAAGCCGGTGAAACCAAAATCGCCATGTGCATCGGATGCCACGGCATCAAAGGTTACCAAGCCTCTTTCCCTGAGGTCTACAAAGTACCCATGATTTCGGGTCAGACCGCCAGCTATATCGTTTCGTCTTTAACGGCTTACCAAAAAGGCGATCGCAAACATCCCACTATGCGTAGCGTCGCAGCTTCTTTGACTGCCAAAGACATGGCCGATATTGCGGCTTACTACGAATCACACGGCAAAGACGATTCAGTGACCTTGCCTGAAAAAGCATCTGAAGCCTCTGGCAGCACAGCTGCCTTGCTTGCCAAGGGTGCTTGTGCTTCTTGCCACGGTGCGAATTTGAACAAACCCATGGTGCCGGGCTATCCCAAGATTGCAGGCCAACACAAAGATTACCTTTATGTTGCCCTCAAATCTTATAAACAAGACGGCCAAGCCACTTGGGGTCGCGCCAATGGTGTGATGGGCGGTATTGCCAAGCAATTTACGCTTGCTGAACTCAAACAGTTGGCCGCTTATGTCAGCAGCCAGCAGGGCGAATTGAAAACGGTGCCTCAGTCTAAATTCCGTAAATAAGCTGCAAGCTCTTGTGCAAAACCCACTTCGGTGGGTTTTTGTTTTTCTGGCCTATCAATCCATGGTGGCACGGCGCTGTACCGCGTCAATGTAGGCCTGGCCATCGGGTGGGCGTCCACTGCGTTGGCTCTCCCACAACATGGTTCCCAAGCATTCCATCACCTCGTGGTGGGCATCATGCAAGCTGTTGCGCTTAGCGGCGAGCAACTCCACCGCTTGGCGAATGCCTCGGGGTTGATCGATAGAGCATTGTTCGCTGATGGAGACATGCATGGACAAATGCAAAAACGGGTTGGACTGACCATCGTCGCCTTTGTACTGCTTGGCCAGCGCCGCATCCATGTCCGATAAATCGGCGGCGTACTCGGGGTGTTCTGCCATCCACAAACCGGCCAGTGTTTCCAAAGCATCGCTTAATTGACCACTTTGCTGCTTGGCATAGACTTGGCAGAAGAACCGCCTGACATCTTCTTGGGAAGGATTGAACATGGCTTGTATTGTTAACCAGAGATTTGCATGAAACACGCTTTTATTTGTGACGCGATTCGCACCCCTTTTGGCCGCTATGGTGGCGCTTTGTCCAGCGTTCGCGCTGATGATTTGGCGGCAGTGCCCTTGAAGGCTTTGATGGCGCGTAATCCCAAGGTAGATTGGCAAGCTGTGACCGATATTTTGTATGGCTGCGTCAACCAAGCAGGCGAAGACAACCGCAATGTGGCGCACATGGCCAGCCTGTTGGCGGGTTTGCCCTTGGAAATTCCGGGTGCCACCATCAACCGGCTGTGTGGTTCTGGCATGGATGCATTAGGCACCGCCGCCCGTGCCATACGTGCAGGCGAAGCGGGTTTGATGATCGCCGGAGGGGTGGAGAGCATGAGCCGCGCTCCTTTTGTGATGCCCAAAGCCGAGGCGGCGTTTGGCCGCAACCCACAAATTTTTGACACCACCATCGGCTGGCGCTTCGTCAACCCCTTGATGAAAAGCCAGTATGGCGTAGACGCCATGCCTGAAACCGCAGAAAACGTGGCAACCGATTACAAAATCGAGCGCGAAGCCCAAGACCGCATGGCTTTGGCCAGCCAAATGAAAGCTGTGGCAGCGCAAAAAGCCGGCATCTTGGCGCAAGAAATCACTCCCGTCACCATCCCGCAAAAAAAGGGCGATCCCATCGTGGTGGACAAGGATGAGCACCCCCGTGAAACCAGTTTGGAAGCCTTGGCCAAGCTCAAAGGTGTGGTGCGGCCTGATGGCACAGTTACAGCGGGTAATGCCAGCGGCGTGAACGACGGCGCTTGCGCGATTATGTTAGCTGATGAAACCAGTGCCGCTAAAAACGGTTTGACCCCCCGCGCCAGGGTGGTGGGCATGGCGACTGCGGGTGTACCTCCGCGCATCATGGGCATAGGTCCTGCTCCCGCCACTGAAAAAGTGTTGGCGTTGACCGGTTTGACCTTGGCGCAAATGGATGTGATTGAACTCAATGAAGCGTTTGCAGCGCAAGGTTTGGCGGTGTTGCGGCTGCTGGGTTTGCAAGACGACGACCCCCGCGTCAACCCCAATGGTGGCGCGATTGCCTTGGGTCACCCGCTGGGTGCATCGGGCGCCAGGTTGGTCACCACCGCCACCAACCAACTGCAGCGCACAGGTGGCCGTTATGCCTTGTGCACCATGTGCATAGGGGTGGGGCAGGGGATTGCGGTGGTGATTGAGCGGGTTTAGCGCTCTCTAGCCCTTGCGCTTAATGGCAATTTGATATGCCTCGTCATGATCTCGTCTGCCAATGGCAATCACCACGACGACTAATCGTTGATCGATGACTTCATAAACCAAGCGATAGCCAACGTCTCGTAATTTGATTTTGTAGGTGTTGTGCAGGTCACCATGCAACTTTGCGGAAGGCACATGGGGTTCTTGGAGACGTTTGGTCAGTGTTTTTAGAAATTGCGCCTTGATCGAGCCGTCTAATTTTTTCCATTCTTTCAACGCGAGCTCGTGAAATTCAAGCTCATAGCTCTTCAAGCTTCACCTTCACCGTGGGACCGCCAGCACGCTCTTTGACTGTTTTGGTCAGCGCGGCATCTTCCAATTGATCCAGCATGTCCTCATAAGCTGCTGCCGAAATCAGATAGGCGGCTGGTTTGTTGTGGTTCAAGATGGCTACCGGCGATGATTTTGCAACCTCAATCACCTCAGATGGGTTGCGGCGCAAGTCTGTCATGCTGACGGTATTTTTGGCAAAAATGGTTTGGGTGATAGACATATAAACACCTAAAAAAGCACATTATTAGGTGCTTTTTCAGAGGTGTCAATGTCGCCTCTCTAGCTTGAGGTGTTATTGCTCTACAAAAGCCCGCTCCACTACGAAGTCGCCTGGCGTGGTGGTGTTGCCTTCTTTGAAGTGGCGTTCTTCCAGCAAGGTTTTCAGGCTTTTCAGCATTTGTGGGCTGCCGCACAGCATGACCCGATCGGTCGCGGGGTTGAGGGCTGGCAGACCCAGGTCGGTGGTCAGCTTGCCACTCTCGATCAAATCGTTGATGCGGCCTTGGTTACGGAATGGCTCGCGGGTGACCGTGGGGTAGTACAGCATTTGGGCGCTGACCATTTCGCCCAGCAGTTCGTGCTGGGGCAACTCTTGGGTGAGGTAGTCGTGGTAAGCCAGTTCTTTCACCTCGCGCACACCGTGCACCAGAATGACTTTTTCAAAGCGCTCGTAGGTTTCGGGGTCGCGGATGACGCTCATATAAGGCGCCATGCCGGTGCCAGTGCCCAGCAAGTACAGGTTTTTGCCGGGCAACAAATAGTCGATGAGCAAAGTGCCAGTGGGTTTGCGACCCACCACAATTTTGTCGCCCACTTGGATGTGCTGCAGTTTGGAGGTGAGGGGACCGTCGGGTACCTTGATGCTTAAAAACTCGAGGTGCTCTTCGTAGTTGGCACTGACGATGCTGTAGGCGCGTAGCAAAGGCTTGCCGTCGACACGCAAACCGATCATGGTGAAGTGGCCGTTGGAGAAGCGCAAAGCCATGTCGCGGGTAGTGGTGAAGCTGAACAAGCGGTCGGTCCAGTGGTGAACAGACAACACGGTTTCGTCATTGAAAGCGCTCATAGCGGTACTTTGGCTGAAGGTAAAACCGTCAATTTTAGTTGAGCCGCAAACCTGTCAAGCCCTAAGGCGCTAGACTGACCACTTAAGACAGACAAAGCAGAAGTCTCACCATGAAAACATTTAACGATCTACAAGACTTGATGGCCTGCGTAGGCCAAGACGTGGCGGTCAGCGATTGGGTCACGGTCACGCAAGAACAAATCAATTTGTTTGCCCAAGCCACGGGGGATCACCAGTGGATACATACCGACGCTGACAAAGCCCAAAGCGGCCCGTTTGGCACCACCATCGCCCATGGTTTTTTGACCCTTTCTTTGCTACCCCAGTTTTTTGAGTCGGCGTTTGAGATTCAAGGCTCTCGCATGGGTATCAATTACGGTTTGAACAAGGTGCGTTTCACCGCGCCAGTGCCGGTCAACAGCCGCTTACGTGCCCATATGCATTTGCTGGCCTGCGAAGCCATTGATAACAGCGGCATGCAAATGACGTGGAAGGTGAGTGTGGAGCGAGAGGGCTCTGACAAACCGGTATGCGTGGCCGAGTCTTTGGTGCGTCGCTACCCTTAAGGTTGCTGACCGGCGAAGCCGTTTTGACGCCACGCCTCGTAAACGGTAATGGCCACTGCGTTAGAGAGGTTCAAGCTGCGTTGCCCGGCCAGCATGGGCAAGCGCAGCATATTGCTCTGCTGAAAGAAAGCCCTGACTTCGGCTGACAAACCACTGGTTTCTGCCCCAAACACCAGCCAATCATTTGCCTGAAAAGTACTTGCAAATACCGACGTCTTACCGTGGGTGGTGAGGGCAAAGCAACGTGACACATCGGGTTGCTCGGCATCCACAAAGGCCTGCCAACTGGCGTGGCGCTTCACATCGGCGTACTCGTGGTAATCCAAGCCGGCTCGGCGCATTTGTTTGTCTTGCATGGAAAAGCCCAATGGCTCGACCAGATGCAAGTTGCAACCGGTATTGGCGGCCAAACGGATGATGTTGCCGGTGTTGGGGGGAATTTCAGGTTGAACCAAAACGATGTGAAACATGTGGTCTTTCGATGAAGCCTGCATTGTGGCTTGGCATGGGGTGGCTTGCCTTAGGCAGGGGTGCGGGCCAGCACCACCGCTTGCACCTGCGTCACCCCCGCCGCCTGCAAGGCCTGTGTGCAGGCAAGCAAGGTGGTGCCTGTTGTCGTGACGTCGTCCACCAGCACCACCCGAGAGTCACGCAGTTTGGGCAAACCATGTGGGTTGACCATGAAAGCATGGTGCAGGTTGACCAATCTGTCACTGCGCGACAAGCCCGATTGGGCAGGCGTGTCGCGCAAGCGCATCAGCGCTTGGCCCAAAGTACGCTCTGGACAAAGTTGCTTGGCCAACACCAAGGCTTGGTTAAAGCCGCGATCTCGCAGGCGTTGGGCCGACAAAGGCACGGGTACCAGCCAGTCACAAGCATCCAAGCATTGGGCAATGGCGGATGTCTGGCGCATTTGTTGGGCTAAAAAATAGGCCAAACCCACTTGCCCCTCAAACTTGAATGCAGTAATGAGCTCTTTCCAAGGGGATACGTACAGTTTGGCTGCCACGCAGCTTAAGGCATTGACATCTGCAGGAGCATCACCCAAGCGAGTGCATACCTGGCACAGCGCCTGCCAAGACCATTGGCCACAGGCGTGGCACAGCCCGGGCAAAGGAAGCCGAGGCCAGACAAATTTGTCTGACCAATTTCGGTATGCTGAGCGGTTGTAAGGCATAGCTGCCATCTGAACAAAGTTTCCTCTCTATGTCTGCGAATTCTTCACCGAATAAAAGTGAACTACTCCCACCGCTAGACCCCGTCGCTGCTAAGCGCTGGGAGCGTTTTGCCGCGCAAAGCCCAAGCGCGTGGTTGCATGACGAGGTGGCCAAGCGCATGGCGCAGCGCTTGGTGTTGATGCGCAGCCAACCCACACATTGGGCGCACTGGCAACCCAGCTTGGGTGGCTGGGCTTCGCAAGGCATAGTCAGTCAGCAATACCCGCAAGCGCTTTGCACTGTGGTCGAGTCAGAAGCAGCACTTTTATCGCAAGCGCGACAAAATTTAACGCCGCCTTGGTGGACACGGTGGCGAACCCGAACGCCTTGCTTTGCTATGTCGCTGGATCAACCGGCGCAAATGGTGTGGGCGAATATGGGCTTGCATATGCAGGCACGGCCGCAAGCTCTCATGGCGCAATGGCACGGCGCTTTGGCCTCTGAGGGCTTTGTGATGTTTTCATGTTTGGGGCCGGATACTTTGCGCAGCCTCAAGGGGATTTATTCACAACAGGCGTGGCCGCCTGCTGCCCACGACTTCACCGATATGCACGATTGGGGCGATATGTTGCTTGAAGCAGGCTTTGCCCAACCCGTGATGGACATGGAGCACATCACCCTGACCTACCCCGATGCTGCGTCTTTGTTGGCAGAGTTGCGTACCTTGGGCCGCAATCTGCACCCCCACAGGTTTGCTGGTTTGCGCGGTAAGAACTGGCTGGCAAACTTGCATCAGGTCCTTGTGAAGGGCTTGATATCCCCACAAAGTTCAGGTCGATTGGCTCTGAATTTTGAGGTTATTTACGGCCATGCATTCAAAGCCAATGCCAAAGCTTTATCTTCGGACTCAGCATATATTTCTGTGCAGGATTTGCGATCGAAGTTGCCTAGTCAACGTAAGGAATAAAGAATGAAAGATTGGTGTCAGGCTTTACATGAGCTGTGGTGGTTAGAATCGTCGGGTTTTGGTGGTTTCACCCCTTGTTGAATCTTTACAAACATGATGAACAACATTTACAAAAAATTTGAAAAGGCAAGCATTGCCTTGTTCGCCCTGGTCTCCACCATGGCGTGGGCAGTCAACGATTTGCCAGGTGGTCCCGCAGTGCGTCAGTTGAATCTGCATCCCCCTGTCACCAAAATTGCGGAAGAGCAAGTTTGGCTGCATTGGTTCATGCTCATCATCTGCACGGTGATTTTTGTGGCGGTGTTTGGTGTCATGTTTTATTCCATTTGGAAACACCGTAAATCGGTGGGCCACAAAGCAGCCTCGTTTCATGAGTCCTTAAAAGTTGAAATCGCTTGGACCGTGGTGCCTTTCGTTATTGTGATTTTGATGGCCTTGCCTGCAACCAAAGCCGTGGTGGCCAGCAAAGACACTTCCAACGCCGACCTGACCATCAAGGCCACGGGCTATCAGTGGAAATGGGGTTACGACTACATCAAGGGTGAAGGCGAAGGCATTGGCTTTATCTCCACCTTGGACAACGCCCAGCGCGAAATGTCCA
>Ga0214917_10003605_pt1 | contig 17754 bp, 16 predicted proteins | sample LL_1208_BB_MetaG_FD_177983 | JGI IMG/M metagenome (GOLD analysis project Ga0214917, IMG submission 177983) | Freshwater microbial communities from Lake Lanier, Atlanta, Georgia, United States - LL_1208_BB | ecosystem: Environmental > Aquatic > Freshwater > Lake | place: USA: Georgia | collected... | reverse complement strand
CATCACCAACCTCGGCCTGGTGGCGAGCCATGCCGGCCCCGCCGATCTCGCGGCCACGCAGCTCGCGCACTACCGGCGCTGGGAGGCGCCGATCAAGGCATCGGGCTTCAAGCCCGATTGAACGCGCATTGGCGCGGCCCGCCCCGTACGCGCCCCATGAAAAAAGCCGCCCCTCGGGGCGGCTTTTGCATGACCGTTGGCATGCTTACTTGTAGTCGGTCATCACCTTCCAGCGACCGTCGACGATCTGCGACATGCGCGAGACGTTGTTGCCCAGCCGCTTGGTGGCTGTGAAGGTCATCTCGGGGCTGCCGAACATGTCGGCCGGAATCTTCGACGAGTCCATGGCCTTGATGAATGCATCGGTGGTCAGGTTCGGACCGGCCTTCTGCACCGCGCTGGCAAAGATGTCCATCGCCTGATAGCCGTACACCGAGAACACGGTCGGGTCTTCGTTGAACTTGGTCTTGTACTTGTTGGCCCAGAAGTTCACGTTCTTCGAGGCATCGTCGAGGTACGGATGCGCCGCAGTGTGCGTCGCGTACAGGCCGTTCATCGCCGCGCCGCCGAGCTTGTGGATCAGGTCGGTGTAGGCCGCGCTCGAGCCAAGGAAGGTCGGGCTGTAGCCGAGCTTGCGCGCGGTGCCGATGGTGCCGATGGTCTCGCGGATGATGGTGCCGAGCGCGACGAAATCGCAGCCCGAAGCCTGCAGCTTCTGCACCTGCGACGAGAAGTCGGTGGCGCCGCGCTTGTAGGTGGTCTTCTCGGCCATCGGCGGCAGGCCGGCTTCCTTCAGGCCTTCTTCGGCGCCACGCAGCACCTCGAGGCCGAATTCATCGTCCTGGTAGAGCGCGCACACCTTCTTGGCGCCTTTCTCCTTGACCAGCTTGGGCAGCGTCATGCGCATCTGGTCGTAGTAGGTGGCAGCGAACGAGTACTTGAGGCGGTGCAGCGGCTCGTACATTTCGCGCGCGGCCGTCACCGGGAAGAAGTTGACCACGTTCTTCTCGAACTGCACCGGCATGGCCGCGAGGTTCTGCGCGGTGCCGATGTGCGCGATCATCGCGAAGATCTTGTCCTGGTTGACCAGCTTCTGCGCTGCGAGCACGGCCTTCTTCGGGTCGTAGGCCGAGTCTTCAACGATCAGCTTGATCTTGCGGCCATTGATGCCGCCCTGCTCGTTGATCTCGTCGACGCGCAGCATCAGTCCCATGCGCACCTGCTTGCCAAAGCCGGCCAGCGGCCCGGACAGGTCCTGGATCGAACCGAGCACGAGCTCGTTCTTGCTCACGCCCTGATTGGCGTTCTGCGCGAAGGCCAGGCTGCCAGCGGTGAGGGCGACAGCGGCACAGAGTAACTTCAATTTCATCGATCGGCTCCTTTGGAAATGATGATGGGACTACGGACTGCTTAACGGTACATCGCGTCGATCTGCGCGGCGTATTTCTTCTCGACGAGCTTGCGCTTGAGCTTCATGGTCGGCGTGAGCTCTTCGTCTTCGGCGGTCAGCTGGGTGTCGAGCAGGAAGAACTTCTTGATCTGCTCGACCCGCGCGAACTTCTTGTTGACCTGGTCGATCACGTCCTGGATCAGCTGCTGCACCTCGGCCGCGCGCGTGAGGCTTGCGTAGTTGCTGAACGGCACGTCGTGATCCTGGGCGAATTTTTCGACGTTCTCCTGGTCGATCATGATGATCACCGTCAGGTAGGGGCGCTTGTCGCCGATCACCACCGCGTCGGTGATGTAGGGCGAGAACTTCAGCTCGTTTTCGAGTTCGCTGGGCGTGATGTTCTTGCCGCCCGCCGTGATGATGATGTCCTTCATCCGGTCGGTGATGCGGAAGAAGCCTTCCTCGTCGACCACGCCGACGTCGCCGGTGTGCAGCCAGCCGTCGGCATCGATCGTCTCGGCGGTCTTCTCGGGCTGGTTGAGGTAGCCCATGAACACGTTGGGGCCGCGCACCCGGATCTCGCCGGTATCGGGATCGATGCGCACCTCGTTGTACTGCGCGGCCGGCCCGATCGAGCCGGGCTTGATGCGGGTGGCCGGCACGCCGGTGGAGGCGCCGCAGGTTTCGGTCATGCCCCAGACCTCGAGCATGGGCACGCCGAGCGCGAGGTACCACTTGACGAGTTCGGGCGAGATCGGCGCCGCGCCGGTGACCAGCAGCCGGCTGCGATGGATGCCGATCATCTTGCGCACGTTGTCAAGCGCCAGCAGCCGCGCGATGCGGAACTGCAGTTTGAGCAGCGGGCCCACCGGCTGGCCGGCAAGCACCCGGGCAGCGATGCGCTGGCCGACGCCAATGCTCCAGGCATAGGCGGCCTGCTGCACGGCGCCGGCTTCCTTGAGGGCGATCATCACGCCCGAGTAGAACTTTTCCCACACACGCGGCACGGCGGTGAACACCGTGGGCGCAATCTCGCGCACGTTTTCGGGTACGGTCTCGGGGTTCTCGACGAAATTGAGCCTGGCACCGGTGTACAGCGAGAAGTACTCACCGCCGAGCCGCTCGGCGATATGGCACAGCGGCAGGAAGCACATGCATTCGTCGGCTTCGGTGCGCGCGATCAGTGTGTTGTAGCCGCGCGAGGTATAGACGAGCCCGTGGTGGCTGTGCATCGCACCCTTGGGCTTGCCGGTGGTGCCCGAGGTGTAGACAAGGATCGCCAGATCACCAGGCTTGACCGCCTGCGCATGCTGCTCGACGCAGCCCGGATGCTGCGCAAGCCACGACCGGCCGGCCTCGCGCAGCGCGTCCAGGCTCATCACGCCATCGTCGCGCAGTTCGCGCAGGCCTTCCATGTCGAACACGACGATCTTGCGCAGCAGTGGCAGCTGCGCGCGCACCTCGAGCGCCTTGTCGAGCTGCTCATCGTCCTCGACAAACAGCACGCTGGTGCGCGAGTCCTCGCAGAGGTAATGGACCTGCGTGGCGGCATCGGTCGGGTAGATGCCGTTGGAGACGCCGCCGCAGCTGAGCACGGCCAGATCGCACAGCACCCATTCGATGACGGTATTGGACAGGATCGAGGCCGTCTGGCCCGGGCCGAAGCCCAGCGACAACAGGCCCGCAGCGATCTCGCGCACCGCATCGGCAGTCTGGTTCCAGGTCTGGCTGCGCCAGATGCCGAGATTCTTCTGCCGCAGCCAGACCCGGTCGCCACGCTGGCGCACCGCGTTCCAGAACAGCGCCGGGATGGTGTCGCCCTCGAGCACCACGCGGGTCTCGGGCTGCAGATGTGACAGGTCCCAGAGGTTGCTCATCTCTTACCGCCAGTTCTTCTTTTTCTTCCAGCGCCGCTCGCCGCGCACGCCTTCTTCCTTCATGCCGAGGTAGAACTCCTTGATGTCTTCCTTCTCGCGCAGTCGCGCGCAGGTGTCTTCCATCACGATGCGGCCGTTCTCGAGCACGTAGCCGTAGTCCGATGCATTGAGCGCCATGTTGGCGTTCTGCTCGACCAGCAGGATGGTGGTGCCGCGCTCGCGGTTGATGCGCACCACGATCTCGAAAATCTCCTTGGTGAGCTTGGGGCTCAGGCCGAGCGACGGTTCATCGAGCAGGATCAGGTCGGGGTTGGCCATCAGCGCGCGGCTGATCGCCAGCATCTGCTGCTGCCCGCCCGACAGCAGGCCCGCGTCCTGGGAGGACCGCTCGCGCAGGATCGGGAAGTAGCCGTAGACGAGTTCGATGTCGCGCGCCACACCGTCACGGTCGCTGCGCGTGTAGGACCCATCAGCAGGTTGTCGCGCACGCTGAGCAGCGGAAACACCTCGCGGCCCTCGGGCACATGGCTCAGGCCCTTGCGCACGATCAGCGAGGGATCGAGCGCGGTGATGCTTTCGCCCTTGAACTCGATCGAACCCTTGCGCGGATCGATGATGCCGCTGATGGTCTTGAGGATCGTGGTCTTGCCGGCACCGTTGGAGCCGAGCACGGTGGCGATCTCGCCGCGGCGCACCTTCAGGCTCACGCCGCGGATCGCCTTGATCGGCCCGTAGGCGCTCTCCACGTTGAGCAGTTGCAGCACCGGCTGGTCGCTGACCGGCGGAGGCGAGGAACTCATGCCACCTCCCTGCGCAACGAAGACACATCGTCGACCGAGCCCAGATAGGCTTCGATCACGCCCGGGTCGCCTTGCACCTCGCGCGGCGTGCCCATGGCCAGCACCTCGCCCTGGTTCATCGCGAGCACACGGTCGGACACCTTGGAGACCAGCGACATGTCGTGCTCGACCATCAGCACCGTGATGCCGAGTTCGTGCTTGATGTCCTGGATCCAGAACGCCATGTCGTCGGTCTCCTCGACGTTCAGGCCCGACGAAGGCTCGTCGAGCAGCAGCAGCCGCGGCTGCGTGCACAGTGCGCGCGCGAGCTCGACGACCTTGCGCACACCGTAGGGCAGGCCGGCGATCATGGTGTCGCGGTAGTGCTGCAGGTCAAGGAAGTCGATCACGCGCTCGGCCTGCTCGCGCGCCTCGATTTCGGCACGCCGTACCGCCGGGGTGAAGAAGATCTCGGACAGCAAGTTGCTGCGCGAATGGGTGTGCCGGCCCACCAGCAGGTTGTGCAGCACGGTGGCGTGCTCGAACAGTTCGATGTTCTGGAAGGTGCGCGCGATGCCCAGCGACGCGATCTGGTGCGGCGGCTGGTCGGTCAGCCGGATCGGGCCCTGCGGCCCTGCATAGTCGATCGTGCCCTGGGTGGGTGTGTAGATGCGGCTGATCAGGTTGAACACCGTCGTCTTGCCGGCCCCGTTGGGGCCGATGAGCGTGAACACCTCGCCCTCGCGCACGTCGAAGCTCACGTTGTTGACCGCCAGCACGCCGCCAAAGCGCACGCTGAGGTTTTGCGCAGAGAGAAGGGACGTTGTCATTTCAGTCTGTCCGACTTCTGGAACGACTTCTGCCGCTTGAACATGCCCTTGCGGTAGAACGGGAACAACTGCAGGTAGGTGCGAACCTTGAGCCAGCGTCCATACAGCCCGAGCGGCTCGAACAGCACGAACGCGATCAGCACCGCGCCGTAGATCACGGCCTTGAGGCCCGGCGCCTGCGCGATGGCCTCGGGCAGGTAGTCCTTGACCGCGCTGATCGCCTGCGGCAAGCCGATCAGGAAGATCGCGCCGAGGAACGCGCCGTGGATCGAGCCCAAGCCGCCGATCACCACCATCAGCAGCAGGTCGATCGACTGGATGATGTTGAACTGGTCGGGCGAGAGAAAGCGGATCTGGTGCGCATACAGCGCGCCGCCAATGCCGGCGAGTGCGGCCGAAATCGCAAAGCTCAGCGTCTTGTAGTAGGCCAGATGGATGCCCATGCTCTGCGCCGAGATTTCGGAATCGCGGATTGCGACGAATGCGCGGCCGGTGCTGGTGCGCAGCAGGTTGATGCAGGCCAGCGTGCACAGCACCGCAATCACGAGGCAGACGAAATAAAACGAGGTGCCGCTGTCGGCCACCCAGCCGAAGATGTTGACCTGCCCGACCGACATGCCTGCGTTGCCGCCGGTCACGCTTTCCCAGCGTGCGAATGCCTCTTCGACGATGAATCCGAACGACAGCGTGGCAATGCCCAGGTAGATGCCCTTGACGCGCAGCGCGGGCAGGCCGACGACGATGCCCACCGCGGCCGACAGCAGGGCGGCCAGCGCGAGTGCGATCGGGAAGGGCACGCCCATGCCGGTGAACACCGCCTGGGTGTAGGCACCCACGCCGAGGAAGGCTGCATGGCCGATCGAGAACAGGCCGGTGAAGCCGGCCAGCAGCATCAGCCCGAGCCCGACGATGCCGTAGATCAGGATGAAGGTGAGCTGCGCGAGCAGGTACTCCGAGAGCAGCACCGGTGCGGCGGCCAGCAGCACACACAGCAGGCCGTACCAGAACACATGCCCGCCGTGCTTGGCGAGCCGGATGTCCTGGTCGTAATCGGTCTTGAAGATGAAGCGCATGGCGGGGCGTCAGACTTTCTTGCGCAGCTTCTCGCCAAACAGGCCGTTGGGCTTGACCATCAGCATCAGCAACACCACGATGTAGGCGGCAATGTCCTTGAAGCCTTCGGGCAGGTAGAAGCCCGAAAACGACTCGACCACGCCGATGATCAGCCCGCCGATGATCGCGCCCGGCAGGCTGCCGAAGCCGCCCACCACCGCGGCCGGAAAGGCCTTGAGGCCGATGAAGCCCATGTTGGCGTGAATGAAGGTGATGGGTGCGAGCAGCAGCCCGGCGATCGCAGCCACCGCAGCCGCAAGCCCCCAGACCAGGCCGTTGAGCGCACGCACCGGGATGCCCATGTAGTAGGCCGCGAGCTGGTTCTGCGACGAGGCCTGCATCGCGATGCCGAGCTTGCTGTAGCGGAACATCACGAACAGCAGCGCGCACAGCAGCGCGGTGCAGACGATGACGACCACCTGCTCGACGTTGACCACGAGCGCGCCGATGCCCATCTCGTTGCCGCCGAACTTCCAGATCATGTCCTTGTAGGGCACGGCGAGCGTGTGGGTTTCGGTGCCGATGGCCGGGATCATCGTGACCGCACCGCGTGCGACATAGCCGATGCCGATGGTCAGCATCACGATGGAGAAGGCCGGCTGCCCGAGGATCGGACGGATCACCAGCCGTTCCACGGCCATGCCGAACACGGCCATCGCCGCGATCGCGCTGATCACCGAAATCCAGAACGGAAAGCCCAGGAAGGTCATGCAGGCAAGACCGCCAAACGCGCCAAGCATCATGAGCTCGCCCTGGGCAAAGCTCACGGTTTCGGTGGCCTTGTAGATCAGCACGAAACCGAGCGCGATCAGGCCGTAGATGCAGCCTTGTGCGATTCCGCTGATCAACAGTTGCAGGACTTGAAAAAGCATCGGTGCCCGGGAAAGCGCTGGGTTATTCTTTTGACGACCGGCGTTTATATCGCTGCGCAATTAACCTTGGTCACAGGGTTGTTCCGTATAGCAAGGGTTGTCCCGAATATCAGACTCCATCCATGAACACACCCGACCCCGATCCCCATCCCGATAACGGCGCAGCGGTGTGCGTCGAGCGCGACGGCCCGCTGTACATCGTCACCCTGTCGCGCCCGGACGTGCGCAATGCCGTGGACAGCGACACTGCGCGCGCGCTGTACGAGGCCTTTTGTGCGTTTGATCAGGACGACAGCGCGCAGGTGGCTGTGTTCCATGGCGCGCACGGACATTTCTGCGCGGGCTGGGACTTGCAGGCCGGCGCGCGCATGGCGCGCGACCAGGGTGGCCCCGGGGTGCTCACCGATCTCGACTTCGATGCATCGCAGGTGCGCTCGCTCGAACATCCGCACGCCAGCGGCGCCAACGACCCGCCGGGCCCGCTCGGGCCGATGGGGCCGACGCGGTTGCTGCTCTCCAAGCCGGTGATCGCTGCGGTCAGTGGCGCGGCGGTGGCCGGCGGCATGGAACTCGCGCTGTGGTGCGACATGCGCGTGATGGAAGAGGATGCCTACTTCGGCGTGTACTGCCGCCGCTTCGGTGTGCCGCTGATCGATGGCGGCACGGTGCGGCTGCCGCGCCTGATCGGCATGGGCCACGCGATGGACCTGATCCTCACCGGTCGCAAGGTCGAGGCGGCTGAATCGCTGGCCATGGGGCTGGCCAATCGCGTGGTGCCCAAAGGGCAGGCTCGCGAGGCGGCGCTGGCGCTGGCGCACCAGTTGGCCAAGTTTCCGCAGAAGACGATGAATGCCGACCGCATGAGCGCCTGCCTGCAGTGGGATTTGCCGCTTGCGCAGGCGCTGCATCAGGAATGGATGCGCGGCAAGCTTTGCATCGCCGACGGGCTGCAAGGCGCAATGCGGTTCGCCGATGGCGCCGGGCGCCACGGCAAGTTTTGATGCAAGCCTGGATCAGCGCGACGGCCGCGGCTTGAGCATGTCGCCGACCTCGAGAAGCACGAGTTCGTTGTCGTCTGCGCGGTTGGGCTCGCGGCTCGAGGAAAACGGCAGATTGTTGTCGTTGCCCACGATGATGTGGTGCTCGTCGACCACATCCACATTTTCGATCGTGAAGAACGGGAAGGTGAGCACGCCGCCATTGAGCGGCTTGCGGGCCAGTTTGTTCGGGTCCTGAATTTTCATCAGGTCGATGAATCCGGTCTTGTTCATCACACCACCTGCATTGGAATCATCGAACTCGACCCGGTACACGCGCTTGAACTTGGCAACATCGTGGAAGCAGTCTGCTGCGCGCTTGCCCTCGGGGCAGGCCTTTTCCGCCGTGCCCTCGCCGTTGTCACGCTCGATGACCAGACCGCTGTTGGCATCGATCATGTTGAAATCGCCGATCGCGTGGTGGTTCGCGTCGAGCACGTACTTCCAGTGGCGTCCCGTCCACTTTTCGCTCGCCACGTCAAATTCCAGAACACGCAAATACTGCTTGCCTTGCACCGATTCGAAGTCCTTGGCCGCTTCGTCGTACAGCGCACCTTCGAGCATGGCGTAAAGCTTTCGGCCGTCCTTGCTCGAGGCCATGCCTTCAAATCCCTTGGAGCGGCGGACCTGAAATGCCACGGCGCTGCCCGGAGCGCCGGGCGTGGTGACCTGCGGATGATCGGGCGAGCGCACCGGCTTGCCATCGACCAACGTGTCGAACACGGCAAGCACCTTGCCATTCATGTCGGCCTTGATCAGGAAGGGGCCGAGTTCATCGGCAATCCAGAGAAAACCGCCAGCAAGCTGGAAGCTTTCGGTATCGAAATCACTGCCGGTCAAATAGCGCTTGGCAGTACCTTCGTGAACGATGCGGAACGGAACCTTCTTGTCGGGGTCGTGCAGGAAAACGGTTTGCAGGCGATGCATGACACCGCTCTTGAAGTCTATCTCGTAGCGGTTGAGGTACAGCATCGAATCGGGCGAGTTGGCCTTGGATCCGAAACCGTTGTCGGTCAGGATCCAGTAACTGCCGTCGGCATTGCGCTTGATGCCGGAGTGGCCCTGGATCGGCTGCCCGGCGAACGGCAGCGAGATGCCGGTTGGTCGACCGGCAGACTGCCCTTCGATCGACCCGGCTTTTTCGACGCGCACACCGGTGGTGAACTTGCCACTGATGCGCAAGTCTTCCGGTGCATCCGCCGGTGCTGCAATGAAGGTGGCAGCCGGCAGCACGGCATGACCGGCGAGGGTGGCGCGAAATTCCTGTTGGGCCGATACCGACGTTGCAAAACATGCGGCGATGGCCAGCGCGGCGCTGAGGCCCAGGGGATGGCGAACGTTCATGAAGAGGCTCCTTGTGCAATTGCAAGGCGCAGACCTTGCCGATTGCATGTGAAGCCTGTATGACGATTCAGCGGGCGGCTTGTTCGGTTCGCGGGATGGGCCGCGGCCGGCCGGTCTCGTCGATCGCCACATAGGTGATCGACGCTTCTGTGACCTTGACATAGCCGCCGGTGCGGCCAAAGCGCTCGGCAAACACCTCGACCTTCACCGTGATCGAGGTGTTGCCGATGCGGGTCACGCCGGCAAAGAAGCTCAGGATGTCGCCCACCCGCACCGGCTGCTTGAAGATGAATTCGTTGACCGCCACGGTGGCCATGCGGCCGCGCACGATGCGTGCGGGTACCACCGCACCGGCCAGGTCGACCTGCGCCATGACCCAGCCGCCGAAGATGTCGCCGTTGGCGTTGCAGTCGGCCGGCATCGGAATCACCTTGAGCACCAGCTCCTTGTCGGCGGGCAGTTCCGGGTGCTCGGGGCGTACGAACGTGGACATGGGCACAATCCTCGAATGACTTGCTTCAAGGGATTCTGACCGATGCGCGGCCATGGAGGCGCCCACGGGGGCGGCGCATCGGCAACACAACGGGCTTCGCAGGCCGCGGCCGAGGTCGCAGCGCGTCGCTCGGACTGGCAAACACTGCGGCGCCTGCTGCCCTACCTGTGGGAATACAAGTGGCGCGTGGCAGCGGCGCTGGCCTTCATGGTGGCGGCCAAGCTGGCCAACGTGGGGGTGCCGCTTTTGCTCAAGGACATCGTCGATGCGCTGAGCATCAAGCCGGGCAACCCGGTGGCGGTGCTGGTGGTGCCTGCCGGGCTGCTGCTGGCGTATGGCGCGCTGCGGCTCGGCAATTCAGTGTTTACCGAACTGCGCGAACTGGTGTTCGCACAGGCCACGCAGGGGGCAGCGCGCAGCATTGCGCTGCAGACGTTCCAGCACCTGCATGCCTTAAGCCTGCGCTTTCATCTGGAGCGCCAGACCGGGGGCATGACGCGCGACATCGAGCGCGGTGTGCGCGGCATCGAATCGCTGATCTCGTTTTCGCTCTACAGCATCGTGCCCACCATCATCGAGGTCACGATGGTGCTCACCATCCTTGCGGTCAAGTTCGATGTCTGGTTTGCCGGCATCACCATCGCCGCGCTGGTGCTCTACGTGATCTTCACCTTCACCATCACCGAATGGCGCACGCAGTTTCGCCGCGAGGCCAACGAGTTCGATTCGGCCGCGCACACCCGCGCGATCGACTCGCTGCTCAACTACGAGACGGTCAAGTACTTCAACAACGAGGGCTTCGAGGCGAAGCGCTACGACGAAAGCCTGCAGCGGCTGCGCCGTGCGCGGCTCAAGAGCCAGACCACGCTGAGCCTGCTCAACGCGGGGCAGCAGACCATCATTGCGGTGGGCCTGATCGCGATGCTGTGGCGCGCCACGCAAGGCGTGGTGGATGGCCGCATGACGCTGGGCGACCTGGTGATGATCAATGCCTTCATGATCCAGCTCTACATCCCGCTGAACTTCCTCGGCGTGCTGTACCGCGAGATCAAGCAGAGCCTGACCGACCTGGACAAGATGTTCGCGCTGATGGAGCGCGAGCGCGAGGTGGCCGACGCGCCCGGCGCGCGCGATCTGGCGGGCCTCGATCAACCCGTGGTGCGTTTCGAGGATGTGCACTTCGCCTACGAGGCCGACCGTCCGATCCTGCACGGCGCGAGTTTCGAGATTCCGGCGGGCAAGACGGTAGCGGTGGTCGGGCCCAGCGGCTCGGGCAAGAGCACGCTTGCGCGGCTGCTCTACCGTTTCTACGACGTGAGCCGTGGCCGCATCACGATTGCCGGCGAGGACATCCGCAGCGTCACGCAGGCCAGCGTGCGCCGCGCGATCGGCATCGTGCCGCAGGACACGGTGCTGTTCAACGACACGGTGGCCTACAACATTGCCTATGGCCGCCCGGGCGCGACCCAGGCCGAGGTGGAGGCCGCAGCGCAGTCGGCGCACATCCACGACTTCATCGCGAACACGCCCAAGGGTTACGACACCATGGTGGGCGAGCGCGGCCTCAAGCTCTCGGGTGGCGAGAAGCAGCGCGTGGCGATTGCGCGCACGCTGCTCAAGGATCCGCCGATCCTGATCTTTGACGAGGCCACCAGCGCGCTGGACAGTGCCAACGAACGCGCGATCCAGGCCGAGCTGCAATCGGCCGCACAGAACAAGACCACGCTGGTCATTGCGCATCGCCTGTCCACCGTGGTGGATGCGCACGAGATCCTGGTGATGGATGCCGGCCGCATCATCGAGCGCGGCACCCATGCGCAGTTGCTGGCGGCCGCCGGCCGCTATGCGCAAATGTGGGCGCTGCAGCAAAGCGCGGCCGACGCGCCAGCGCCGGTTGTCACTCGGCCTTGACGCCGGCGTCGCGCACCAGCCGCACCCAGAACTTCGCGTCTTCCTGCAGGAAGGCCGCAAACTGCTCGGGAGACGCCGACAGCGACACTTCGGTGCCCTCGCGCGCCAGCGCTGCCTTGACCTGCGGTTGCTGCAGCGAGGTCTGCGCGGCTTCGAAGATCTTGCGCGCAATTGCAGGCGGTGTGGCTGCGGGCACGAAGAAGCCGTACCAGAAATCGATCACATAGTCGGGCAGGCCGGCCTCGCCCATGGCCGGCAGGTTGGGAAACAGCGCTGAGCGCTCGCGCGTGCTCACGCCCAGCCCCTTGAGCCGGCCGGCCTGCACCATCGGCAGCACCGAAGGCGGCGTGCCGAAAGTGACCTGCGTGTCGCCGGCAATCACCGACTGGATCGCAGGCGCGCCGCCCTTGAACGGCACATGGGTCATCTTCACGCCGGCCACGCGGCTGAACAGCGCGCCCCCCAGATGCGGCGCCGAGCCATTGCCCGACGAGGCGTAGTTCAGGCTGTCGGGCTCGCGCCGCGCCTTGGCCACCAGATCGGCCACCGTGTTGATGCCCAGCGTCGGGTTGACCGCGATCACCAGCGGTGACGAGGTGATCTTGGTGATCGGCAGCAGGTCCTTGGGCTGATAGCCGAGCTTGGGATTGAGTGCCGGGTTGACCGAGATGCTGCTCGGGCTCGCGATCAGCAGCGTGTAGCCGTCGGGGGCGGCCTTGCTGGCGGCTTCGGCCGCAATGCTCGAACCGGCGCCCGCACGGTTCTCGACCACGATCGGCTGGCCCAGCGCGCGGCCCAGCGCGTCGGCCACGGTGCGCGCCACATAGTCGGCTGCACCACCGGGCGCGAAGCCCACCAGCAGGCGGATCGGCTTGGCCGGGTACGCCGCGGCGGTTTGCGCCGTTGCGGCGCCGGCACCGGCCATCAGCCCGCCAAGAATCAGCGACTGCGCCTGGCGGCGCGTGATGCGTGCCGATGGCACGGCGTGTTCCGGATTTGCATGCATTTTCATGAATCACCTTCGGGGCCACGCAGCACGATCTTGCCGAGGTGGCGGTTGTCTTCCATCATCTGTTTGGCTTGTGGCAGTTCGTCGAATGCGAACACCCGGTCGACCCAGGGGCGGATGCGGCCATCGGCGAGCAGGGGCAACACGTCGCGCCGGAAACCCGGCAGGCCCGACGCGCGTTGCTCGGGCGTACGCAGCTTGTTGGACACGCCGAACAGCCGCAGGCGCCTGGCATGCAGCGCCTCGATGTCGATCTCGGCCTTGAGCACGTTGTCCACATAGCCCACGGTGGCCAGACGTCCTTCAAATGCCATGCAGCGCACGCACTCGGCGAACACCGAACCGCCCACCGTGTTGACCACAAGGTTCACGCCCTTGCCGCCGGTGGCCTGCATCACGGCGTCAAGGAAGTCGGGCTGGCGCGTGCACAGGCTGAGGTCAAGCCCTTCGGCGGCGAGTCGCGCCAGCTTGTCGGCCGAGCCCGAGGTGCCGATCACCCGCGCGCCGATTGCATGCGCGGTCTGCAGCGCGGCCACACCCACGCCCGAGGTCACGCCGGTCACCAGCATCCATTCGTCGCGCTGCAGTTCGCCCTGGGTGAACAGCATGTCGTAGACGACCAGAAAGGTCAGCGGCACGCTCGCGGCCTGCTCCCAACCCAGCGCATCGGGCTTGTGCATCGCTTCGCGCTCGTCGATCAGCGCATGGCCCGCAAAGGCGCCGGGGCAGCGGCCCATCACCGCATCGCCCACCCGCAATCCGCGGACGGCGCTGCCCACGGCCACCACTTCGCCGGCGGCTTCCATGCCGATCGCCTTGGGTGCCGTGCCCTTGTGCAGGCCGTGTCCGGCGATGAATTCGCCGCGGTTGAGCGATGCGGCCTTGACGCGCACCAGCAGCTGCGTGGGGCCGGGTTCGGGTCGTGCCACCTCGCGCTGCTCGAGCACGCCGTGGCCGTCTTGCATCTGCATCCACCAGGATCGCATGCCTCGGTTTCCTTTGTTCAGCGGCCCTTGAAGACCGGCTTGCGTTTTTCCATGAAGGCACGCCGGCCCTCGGCATAGTCTTCGCTGGCAAAGCAGTCGCGGATCATCTGCTGGCAGCGCTCGAGGTCGATGTCTGGCGAAGCGCGCAGGATCTGCGCGGTGATTGCCTTGGCGGTGCGGATCGTGATCGGCGCGTTGTCGGCCAGTGCGGTGGTGTATTCGGCCAGCAGGGCGGGCAACTGCTCGGGCGCGCTGATGCGCGTGACCAGGCCCAGCGACTTCGCCTCGGCCGCGTCGATGCGCCGCGCGGTGAAGAACAGGTCCTTGGCCGCGCCGGGGCCGATCAGGTCGACCAGATTCTTCATCGCCGAGTAGCGGTATCCAAGCCCCAGCCGTGCTGCGGGCACCGAGAACACCGAGTCGGTCGACGCAATGCGCATGTCGCAGGCGATCGCCACGTTGATGCCGCCGCCGATGCAGTAGCCGCGGATGCAGGCCAGCGTGGGCTTGGCAAAGTCGGCGATGCTGCACAGCGCGCGCTCGGCCATTTCCTCGTAGCGCGCCACCGCTTCCCGCGCGGCGCGCATGTCCTCGAACTGCGAGATGTCGGCACCCGACACAAAGGCCTTGTCGCCGGCGCCCGAGAACACCACGAGACGGATCGCGTCGTCCCGTGCGGCCTGCTCAAGCAGGGCCGGGACGGCCTCCCACATGTCCACCGACAGCGCGTTGTGGCGTGCCGGGTTGTTGAAGCGGATGTGCAGCGTGCTGCCTTCGGCCCAGACCTGTACCCGTTCGGTCGGGCTTGTGTAGACCGTGTCGGTCATCAGAAAACTCCCAGCGACTTCAGTCGCGCAATGTCCGCGGGACCGATCCCGATTTCGGCCAGCACCTCTTCGGTGTGTTCGCCACGGCGCGGCGCGGCACGCGCGATGCGGCTTGGCGTGCGGGCCAGCTGCACCGGCTGCCCCACCATGCGCTGCTTGCCATGGTGGGCCGACACCACCTCGTGCACCATGCCCAGGTGCTGCACTTGCGGCTCCTCGAACACTTCGCGCAGGTCGTTGATCAGGCCGCAGGCCACACCGCCCGCGTTGAGCCGTTCGATCCAGTAGGCGCGGTCGTGCTGCGCGAGCCGTTCGTTGATTTCGGCGTTGAGCGCATCGCGGTTCACCGAGCGCGAGGGCTTGTCGTGATAGCGCGGGTCGGTCACCCATTGCGGCGCACCGAGGATGTCGCAGAAGCGCTCCCAGATCTTGGAGCCGAACACCGCGATGTTCATGTAGCCGTCGCGCGCCTTGTAGACGCCGGTGGGAATGCTGGTCGGGTGGAAGTTGCCGGCTTGCGTGGCCACTTCGCCTTCGATCAGCCAGCGCGAGGTCTGGAAGTCCATCATGTAGACCATCGCCTCGAGCAGCGAGGTGTGCAGCCACTGGCCGCGGCCGGACTGCTCGCGCTCCAGCAAGGCGACCAGAATGCCCTGCGCGGCAAAGATGCCCGCGCACAGGTCGGCGATCGGGATGCCCACGCGCACCGGGCCCTGGCCCGGCAAGCCCGTGACCGACATCAGGCCGCCCATGCCCTGCGCGATCTGGTCAAAGCCCGGCCGCTGCGCAAGCGGGCCGGTCTGCCCGAAGCCCGAAATGCTCGCGTAGACGAGCCCGGGGTTGTCGCGGCTCAGCGTGTCGTAGTCGATGCCCAGGCGCTGCTTGACGTCGGGACGGAAGTTCTCGACCACCACATCGGCGCGCGCAATCAGCGCCTTGAGCACGCGGATGCCCTCGGGCTCCTTGAGGTTGACGGTGATCGAGCGCTTGTTGCGATGGGTGTACTGGTAGTCCGAGCCGTCCTGACCGCCCAGTGTGTCGTCGCCGCGCATGTGCTCGGGCATCTGCACCTGCACCACATCGGCGCCCCAGTCGGCCAGTTGGCGGCAGCAGGTGGGCCCCGCGCGCACCTGGGTCAGGTCGATCACGCGAAAGCGCTGCAGGGCGGTGGAGGCGGGGATGTGGGGCATGGAACGACAGGCGCCGGGACGGCTGGATCTGGGGCGCGCGAGTGTGCGCGAGGGCGGTGCGGCGAGTCAATCACCTTGGTAATGGCGAAGCACCGCATGGGGGCAAACCCCGCATGGCCCCAGGGCACCAAACTTGCATGCGTGCCTACCATGCCGATGCCAAAAACCGCAGGCGCACCATGCCCATGCAAACCCTTAGTCGAAGGCACAGGCGCGGTGCGTAGACTCACGGCTTTTCATTTTCCGTTCAACTGGAGATCAAGATGAACTTCAAGAAGACCCTGTGCCTCGCGGCGGCGGTGGCCGCGTTTGGCGCCTTCCTCGCGCCTGCGCACGCCGGCAAGACCATCGACGCGATCAAGCAGCGCGGCGTGCTGAACTGCGGCGTCAACCCCAGCCTGCCGGGCTTCTCGGCGGCCGACAGCCAGGGCAACTGGGCCGGTCTCGATGTGGACGTGTGCAAGGCCGTGGCCGCCACGCTGCTGAATGACGCCACCAAGATCAAGTACACCCCGCTGAACGCGTCGCAGCGCTTTGCGGTGCTGCAGGCCGGCGAGATCGACATCCTGTCGCGCAACACCACCTGGACGCTGACCCGCGACGCCTCGCTGGGCCTGCACTTCACCGGCACGACCTACTACGACGGCCAGGGCTTCATGGTGCCCAAGAAGAGCAAGATCACCAGCGCCAAGAACCTCAAGGGCGCTACGGTGTGCGTGCAGTCGGGCACCACCACCGAGAAGAACCTGAACGACTACTCCAAGGCCATGAAGCTCAACATGAAGCCGGTGGTCTTTGACACCCAGGAAGCGACCAACAAGGCCTACTTCGCCGGCCGCTGCCAGGCCTACACCACCGACGCTTCGGGCCTTGCCTCGGTGCGCAACAAGGAAGCCACCAATCCCGACGATCACGTGATCCTGCCCGAGCTGATCTCCAAGGAACCGCTCGGCCCGTCGGTGCGCCGCGGTGACGACGAGTTCTTCGCCATCGTCAAGTGGGTCGTCTACGCGCTGATCGAAGCCGAGGAGTACGGCATCACCCAGGCCAACGTCGACCAGATGAAGAGCAGCACCGACCCGGTGGTGCAGCGCATCCTGGGTGTCTCTGAGGACACCGGCAAGCTGCTCGGCCTCGACAAGGACTGGGCATACCGCGCGATCAAGGCGGTGGGCAACTACGGCGAGATGTTCGAGCGCAACGTCGGCCCGAAGTCCTCGCTGAAGCTGCCGCGCGGCGCCAACAACCTGTGGAACAAGGGCGGCCTGATGTACGCCCCGCCGGTTCGCTGATCGCTGTCCCGACGACCTGACCCACACGGCCCGTTCGCGGGCCGTTTTCACACCATGAGTTCACCCCCGCCCAAGCAACGATCGTGGTCGTGGCGCAGCCGCGAATTCCGCGGTCTGGTCTATCAGGTGCTGGCGCTGCTGCTGCTTCTGGCTGCGGGCGGCTACCTGCTGTCCAACACGCTGGACAACATGCGCGCGCGTGGCATCAAGAGCGGCTTTGACTTCCTGCTGCAGCCCGCGGGCTTCGGCATCGGCGAAGGGCTGTTCGAGTTCGATTCCTCGCAGAGCTACCTGATGGCCTATGTGGCCGGCCTGAGCAACACCCTGCGGGTGGCGCTCGTGGGCATCGTGGCCGCAACGCTGCTGGGCACCCTCGTGGGGGTGGGGCGGCTGTCGCGCAACCTGCTGATCCGCGGCGTGTGCAGCGTGTACGTCGAGATCACCCGCAATGTGCCGCTGCTGCTGCAGCTGTTCATGTGGTATTTCGCGATGACCGAACTGCTGCCGCCGATCGAGGAGCCGCTGCTGCCGGCGCCCGGCGTGTTCTTCAGCAAGAACGGCCTGCAGTACCCGCTGCCGATGTGGGATGCGGGCCACTGGGGCACGCTGGCCGGCTGGGTGGCCGGCATCGGTGCGTGGTGGTGGTGGGCGCGCCGTGCGCGCACGCACTTTGAGGCCACCGGCCAGACCCGCGCGGTACTGGTGCCGGGGCTGCTGCTGATGGTCGCGGGGGCCGTGATCGGCTGGATCGCGGGCGGCATGCCGTCAGAGCTCAACATCCCCGAGAAGACCGAGATCAATGTG
>Ga0214917_10003603_pt1 | contig 17759 bp, 13 predicted proteins | sample LL_1208_BB_MetaG_FD_177983 | JGI IMG/M metagenome (GOLD analysis project Ga0214917, IMG submission 177983) | Freshwater microbial communities from Lake Lanier, Atlanta, Georgia, United States - LL_1208_BB | ecosystem: Environmental > Aquatic > Freshwater > Lake | place: USA: Georgia | collected... | reverse complement strand
TACGACCGGCGGCAGCGGGAGGTGAGACGCACGGCCGCCGACGGCACCTTCACGCTCGTCGGCTACGACGCCGCCGGAAACAGGGCGACGGAGACCGACCCGCTCGGCCGCGTCACCCGCTTCGTGTCCGACGCCCGCGGCAACGTGGTGGCCACGCGGCTTCCCGACGGCACGACGACGCGCCGGCGGTTCGATGGCGGAGGCCGGCTGGTGGCCACGATCGATCAGGCCGGCGCGACGACGAGCACCGCCTACGACCGCCTCGGCCGCACGGTGCTCCAGACGCTGCCCGACCCCGACGGGACGGGGCCGCTGGTGGCGCCCGCCACGGCCACGGGCTACGACTCGCGCGGCAACGTGCTGTTCGTCACAGCCTCCTTCGCCGGCCAGCCGGGCGTGGCCGCAGGCGACCCGGCGTGGTCGACCCACTACGAGTACGACGCCCTCGGCCGCAGGACGAAGGAGACGCGTGCCGATCCCGACGGCGCCGGCCCGCTCGACCGGCCGGTGACGTCGTTTTCCTTCGACGCCGACGGCCATCCGGTCGCGGTCACCGATCCACGCGGCTTCACCACGACCTATGCCTGGGACGGACTCGGCCGGAAGACCATGGAGACCTCCGCCGACCCGGACGGCGCGGGGCCGCTCGGCCCACTCGTGAAGCGGTTCGTCTTCAACGGTGTCGGCGCCGTCCGCTTCGAGGTCGCGCCGGGGGGGACGGGTGAGACCGACGTCGCCTTCACGACCGAACACGTCTACGATGCCCTCGGCCGTGAGACGCGGACGATCCTGCCCGACCCGGACGGCGCGGCGGGGCCGCTGCCCAGGCCGACGTCCACGCGGGCCTACGACGCGAGCGGCTTCCTGGTGGCGCAGGCCGATCCGCTCGGCCGCAGCACGACGTTCACCCGCGACAGGCTCGGTCGCGTGCTGGCCGTCGTGGACGCGGCCGGCGGCAGCCGCGAGACGGTCTACGACGCCGTCGGGAACGCCGTGATCACCACCGACGCCCTCGGCCGTCGCTCGTTCGTCGCCTACGACGCGCTGAACAGGCCGATCTCCTCGCGCGGTCCGCGGGCCGACGCCTCGACACCGACGCCCGTGACGCGGTTCGCCTACGACGGCGTGGGCAACCCGGTGGCGACGACCGATCCGCTCGGTCGCACCACCTGGCGTCGGTTCGACACGCTCGGCCGCCGCGTCGCGGAGACCGACGCGCTCGGCATGGCGGCCGGCGATCCGCTGCACACCACCCGCACGGAATACGACGCCGCCGGACGGGTGACCTCCCTCATCGACGAGCTGGGCCGGCGGACGGACACCGTCTACGACGGCCTGGGCCGGAAGATCCGCACGCTCGCCCCCGATGCGGGGCAGGGGCGGCCCGCGACGCACTACGGGTACGATGCGGCCGGCCTGCTCCGCTTCACCACCGATCCGCGCGGAGCGGCCGCCGGCGACGCGGGCTTCACGACCTGGTTCTTCCACGACGGTCTGGGCCGCCCGGTGGCCACGGTCGACGCGTTCGGCCCCGACTGGTCGATCACCGCCGTGCCCGACGTGGTGCCGGCGGCGGTGACGGCGAACGTGGTCCGCACCACCTACGACGCCCGCGGCCGCCTGGCCTCGCGGACCGATGCGCTCGGCCGCACCACCGACTACGGCTACGACAACCTCGACCGGATGATCTCGGAGACGGGGCCCGCGGCGGCAGCGGGCGCCGCGAGGCCCGTCACCCGGTTCGCCTACGACGCGGCGGGCCGGCGCACCTCGGTCACCGATCCGCTGGGCGGTGTGACGGGCTTCGCATACGACCCGCTCGGCCGACGGACCCGGGTGACCGATGCCCGCGGGTGCTCGACGCTGACCACCTACGACGCCGTGGGCAACACGACGGGCGTGACCGATGCCTCGGGCAACGTCACGCGGTATGCGTACGACCGCCGCGACAAGCTCGTGGCGGAGGTCGATCCGCTGGGGCAGGCCACCATCTACGCCTACGACGCCGTCGGCAACCGCATCCGCGAGACCGACCGGCTCGGGAGGGTCACCTCGTTCGTGCGGGACGCCGCCGACCGGGTCGTCGAGGAGCGGTGGCAGCCGTCGGCATCCGCGACGATCACGCACACCATCCGGCGGTTCTACGACGGTGCCGACCAGCTGCTCGGCATCAGCGAGAGCGACTCGGCCGTGCCGGTGGCGGCGACCGCGTGGCAGTTCACGTACGACGCCGGCGGGCGTGTCGTGCGCAGTCGGATGGCACCGGGCGAACTCAGGCAGGTGCCGACACTGTCGGCCGTCCCGAGCCCGGCCGGCAGCCTGGCGGCGGGGGATGCGACGATCGACTGGGACGGCGATGGCAGGCCGGAGCGCTACGACTCCTACGCGATCACGCTGGCCGCGGGCGACCAGCTGCTGCTGACCGTGGCGTCGGCGGCCTTCGATCCGGTGCTCCTCCTGCAGAAGCCCGACGGAGGGCTGTCCACGGCGGTCTGCGACGAAGCCTCGGCAGGCGGCACCACGGCCCGGCTGCTGGTGACCGCCGACGTGGCCGGCACGTGGGTGATGGCGGTGAGCGCCCGGGACGACGAGGCGGCGGGCGGCTACGAACTGCAGATCGTGAAGGATGCCAACGCGATCGTGCCCACCGCGCTCGTCGAGTACGACTTCGTGTACGACCGGGGTGGCAACCTCGTGGGGACGGCGGAAGACCAGGCGGCCGTCGCCTCCGTCGGGCCGTTCGGCAGGGTGGTGGGCGGTCTGGGGGCGCGGACCGGCCTGGTGGTCGACGCCCTGGGCCGCGTGACGCGGTACGAGCAGGCGGACGCCTCGGGCGCCGTGGGAAAGCGGGCCGACTATGCCTACCGGGCGGACGGCGCGGTGGCGTCGGTGACCCGGTTCGCGGGTGCGGGAGTGAACGCCGTGGCCACGACGACCAGCAGGTACGACGGCGCGGGCCGGCTCGTGGGCCTCACGCACGCACCGGACGTCGGCGGGCCCGTGGACCATGGCTACGGCTACGACGCCGCGGATCGGGTCGTGTCGCTCGTGACACCGGAGGGAACGGGAGTGGTCGTCCTCGACGCATCCGATCAGCTCGTGTCGGCGAGCCTGACGGGGGAGTCGTACGCCTACGACGCCACGGGCAACCGCACCGGAGGGGCCGTGGTGATCGGCGCTGGCAACCGGATCCTCGGAGACGGCGTCTACCGTTACGCCTACGACGCGGAGGGCAATCGCACGGCCCGCTATCGTGACGGCGACGCCAGCGGCACGCTGACGGCGGGCGACACCGACGTGACGGCCTATGGCTGGGATCAGCGGAACAGGCTGGTGGCGGTGAGCCACGTGGCCGACTGGACGCCGTCGCAGGCGGCGGCCGTGCCGGCCTTCAACGCCACGGGTGTCGGGCTGCCCGGCTCGGATCTGGAACTGCGGTACACGTACGACGCGGCCGACCGGCGGATCCGGCGGGCGATCGACGCCGATGGGATGGCGGGCACGGGCGCGGAGAGCGTGTCCTATGCGGCGTATGCCGGCGACGACCGCACGCTCGAGATCGCGCGGAACGGTGTCGTGATCCGCGATGCCAACGGCCGCGTGGTGGGGTTCACGGGGAGCGTCGTGCAGCGGACGTTGCATGGCAACGGCGAGGACGAGGTGCTCGCCGTGGACCTGCTGGCCGGCAGTGCGGAGGCGGGTGGGGCGGGCACGTACTGGCCGCTGGCGGACCGCCAGGGAACGGTGTGCGACATCGTGTCCGGGAGCACCGGCACGCGTGGCCAGGTGGTGGAACACCGGCAGTACGACACGTACGGCAGGCTGCTGCGGCGGACGACGTCGGCGGCTGCCGGAGCGTCGGTCACGACGGGCGTGGGGGTGGAGTTCGGGTATGCGGGGCGGCCGATGGAGACGCGTACCGGACTGTCGGACAACCGGGCGCGGTGGTACGAGCCGGGAACGGGCCGGTTCTTGAGCGCGGATCCGAGCGGGTTCGCGGGGGGCGATGCGAACCTGTTTCGGTACGTGGGCAACGATCCGTTGGACCGGATCGATCCGAGCGGGCTGATGGCGAAGTGGACGCGTCCGGCGTCCGCTTCGAGCGTCCCTGCGGCCGGGTGGGCGGCCCTGGGGCTGGCGACGAGTGGAGGCACGCCACCGCGGCCGGCGACGCCCGGTGCTCCGTCGATGCCGACGTATTCGCTCACGAGCCCGCGTGCGCCAGTGCAGCGACCCGCGACGCCGACGCCGGCGACGTCATCGACTCCGCTCGCGAGCGTCGTGACGACCGGGAGGTCGGCACCGGCGGCGCCGACGACGAACCCCTGGACCGTGCGGGACCGCGAGGCCGCACTGCGGTCCGAAATGGCGTACGCCTTCAGTCAAGGGGGGCTGCTCAAAGACCTCGACGTCGGCTACGACGCCGGCAAGCCCGACAACGAGTTCATCCGAACCGGGTTGAGCGCGATGCTGACGCGGGCCGCTGTCACGGGGACGTATTACCTGGCTTTTCGCGGCACCGAAATCCAGCCGATCGACCGTCGGGACGCGTGGACCGACATCAGTCAACTGAGTGGCGGTCGGGCATCGCAGTACGAGATGGCGATTCAGTTAGCGAGAAGTGTTCAGAAGCGGCTCGGCCCCGATGCCGACATCCACCTCACCGGCCACTCGTTGGGTGGTGGGCTCGCGGCGGCAGCCGCTTACGCCACAGGGCTCGACGCCACGGTATTCAACCCGCCATCGCTCAGCCGCCGGTATGCCCAGGGAACACCCGGAGCCATCCGTTCGCACGTCGTCGTGGGCGATCCTTTGAGTCTCGGGCGCACGTTGCAAAACGTGGTCTTCGGGCCCAACAATCTGCTCACCGACGACCGCGGTCGAGCGGTGCTCCCCCCGATGCTCGCCGCCCCGGGAACGGTCATTCTGCACGCGCCACGTCGGCTCAACACCCACGTCATGTCGAATTTTCCGGACTACTGAACGATGCAAGCACACGCTTCACGGTCGACGGCATCGGTGCGGTGGCTCGTGCTGATCTGTTTGCTGCCGGGGTGTCGCCCCCACCCGCAGCCTCCCGCGATGCAGTCGATCACGCAACTGTCCGCTGAGGCGTTCTCCGCGGATCCGCTCCAGGTGCGATTGGCCCGCGCGGTCGATGCGGCAGATGCGTCCGCCGTCGAAGCTGCGGTGCGTGCCGGGGCCGACGTCCATGCGTGGGGGGCGGACGGCTATTCCATCCTTTACTGGGCGATGTCCCGGCGGAACGTCGACGGGTTCGACTTGCTCCTCAAGCATGGTGCCGATATCACCGGCGAGTACCGAGATCCGGCCGTCGCGAAGGACCCCCGATCGAGAGACTTCGTCATCCGGCTCGCCCTCGAGGTTCCCGATATCCGCTACCTGCGGGCAGGCCTGAGGCATGGTCTGCATCCGGACTATGTACTCGACACGGCCAGCAATGAGTCGTTGCTTTTCCTTGCGAGCCGGCGGCACAACGAAGCCGCGGCGGACATGCTGCTGGACGCCGGCGCCGCCATCGAGCATCAAAATCACCTCGGGTACACGGCCCTCGGGGAGGCGATGTTGCGCCGCGATTTCAAGACGATGTGGTTTCTCATGGGCCACGGCGCCGAGCCCGTGACGGGCCGCGAACAACGCTCGGACGTGATTTCCCTGTTGAAGCAGTACGGTTCCCGCGGCGTGCGCCCGGAGCAGCGGGAATACTTCGAAAAAGTGGTCGATGAACTGGTGCGTCGGGGCCTGCTTACTCGGCAGGACATCGTCGAGGCCGACAAGCCCAAGGGCGCGGTGCCGGGCGTCGAGGCAGGCGGCACCGTGATCGAGCACTCGCCGTTGTCGGAGGCCGGTCAGGCGATTCGGCAGCTCGACACGAGCGAGAGAGAGGCGGCCGCCCGCGGCAAGTGACGAGCCCCGCCTCCGTCGCGGTCATCAGGCTGCCGGCGAAGCGTCCGGAGGCTGCCGAGGCTCCGGAACCGCGTGGCGGGCCGCTTCAGCGGCGGCACGCGAGGGGCCGTGGCCGATCTCCGGCTGCGTGAGGTGCCCCCAGTCGAGCGCCTGGTCCTGGCGGTAGTCCTTGCCGAGCGTCAACGCCGTCACCGCCTTGGCCATCTCGTAGCCCAGGTAGAAGGCATGGCCGGGATCGACGTCGGTGCGGCCGGCCGCGCCGAGTTGCTTGAAGAGCGCGAACGGATCCCGGCTCGCCAGGTGCAGCCCGGCGCCCACGAGGTGAATCTCGCCGCGCTCCGCAAAGATCCGGAAGTTCGGGTCGCGAATCGCCTCCGCCAGGCCATCGAGCACCTCCTGCCCGTGCACCTGCGGCCGGCCGGAACGGAGCGTCACCAGCCGCGGCTCGACGTGCTTGGGAAGCGTCCGCTGCGTGACGGCATGATGCACCAGCCGCCTGGCCAGGTCGCACTCGCGGACCGAGTCACGGGCCCAGTGGATCACCTGCGTGGTCAGCACCGAGCGGATGCCGACCTCCTGGCAGAAGCCCAGCAGCAGGACGTTGATGCCGGAGGAATCGACGTCGGTGAGTTCGCTGAGGTTGCCGACCCCCATCATCATCTCGGCGTCCGGGTGGCGGTGGCGGACGTCGAGGTAGCGGCCGAGGCTCGCGGCGAAGCCGAACCCGACCGGCTCGAGCACCGGGTCGAGACGCATCCGCACCCCGTCACGGGCGAGCCGTTCGACGGTGGCCTCGAATCCTTCGAGCGTGGCCGGCACGTCGGGCACGACCACCACCTCGCAGCCCCAGTCGGCCGCGGCGGCGACGTTGGTGGAGTTGACCGACAGCACGAGGCTCGCGCCGGCCCGCACCGCGGCCGCGATCTCCGGCACCGCGAAGCTGTCGATCGACACCGCGAACCCCTCGGCCACGAGCATCCGCACCGCGTCGCCCACGCCCGACCACGGGTCGCCGGGATCGCAGCCGAGGTCGATGCGGTCGGCACCGGCCTCGCGGAGCCGCCGGGCCTCGTCGAGGATCGCGGCCTGCGTGAGCCGCGGCGCGTGGTTGATCTCCGCGAGAATCTCGATGTCGTAGCCGCCGTAGCCGGCGAGGTCGCGGGACCGCTGGCCGAAGAACTCGTCGAGCCTCCGCAGGTCTTCCGGTCCGCGATCGACCGGCACGGCGGTGACCGCGGCGAAGGGATCGAGCGGGCCGCGGCACCCGCCCGGGATCACCACCCGCGTGGTGCCCTCCGGCACCGTCAGCCTCCGGGCGATCCAGTCGGTCGGCATGAGCGCCGCCACCGTGATCGGCATCACCTGCACGGTGGCCGTGAAGCCCGCCTGCGGCGCGAGCCGGTCGAGCGCCCGGCGGAGCGAGTGCTCGGCGAGCCTGCCGGTGACGAAGTGGATGCGGTCGGATGACTGCGGGGAAATCACGGGGCGACGCGGGGTGAGCGGCTGGTGCGGAACCTGCCAGTATCGTACCTGCCGCCGGCCCGTAGACTGGCGGCATGATTCTCGAGGGAATCGTCACCACGATCGGGCCCGACGGCGGCATGCACGTCGCCGCGATGGGGCCGCATGTCGCCGACCCGCCGCCCGGCCGGGCGGCGGGCACGCCGGCGTGCATCGAGCGGTTGCTGCTGCGGCCGTTCGCCACCAGCCAGACCGGAGCGAACCTGCTGGCCGTGCCCGAAGGCGTGTTTCATCTCACCGACGACGCCCTGCTGCTGGCCCGGGTCGTCACCGGGACGCTCCCCGCGGAGCCGGCGAGCCGGCCGGCGTCGAGCGTCCGTGGCCGGGTGCTCGCCGACGCCTGCCGGGCCTACGAGTTTCGCATCGAGACGATCGACCGGTCGCAGGAGCGGCTGCGGCTCGAGGCACGCGTGGTCGCCGAGCACGCCGGCCGGCCGTTCCTCGGCTTCAACCGGGCCCGCCACGCCGTCGTGGAGGGTGCGATCCTCGTCACGAGGCTGCACCTGCTCGGGGCCGCGGAGGTGATGCGGCAGTTGCAGGATCTCGCGGTGCTCGTCGAGAAGACCGGCGGTCCCGACGAGCACGCGGCCTTCCGGCTGCTCGAGGAGCGGGCGGCGTCGGCGGGAGATGTCCGCGCGCCGCACGGCCCCGGCGCGTGAGCCACGGGATGGCGAGCCGCGCGTGACAACGGCCGATCCCCGGGCTCACGCCTTCGGAGCGTGGAGCAGGCGGGCGACGCGGCGGCCGGCATGTTCCTTGTCGCGGTTTCCGGGCTGCGGTCTACTCTCCGCATGACGCACGATCCGTTGCCGCCACCCCGCCGGGCCGCCTCGGTCCGGATCCGCACGCCGGCCCGGCTGCACCTCGGCATGGTGTCGTTCGGCGTGCCCGGGGAGCGGGCGTTCGGCGGCGTCGGCGTGATGATCGATCGTCCCGGCGTCCACCTGACGATCACTCGGACGCCGGTGGCCGGCCAGGCAGCGGCGGCCGCGGGTGCGGCCCGCATCACCGGGTCCGGCCCGCAGGCCGAACGGGCGGTCTTTTTCGCGGAGTCGTGTGCCGCCGCCTGGGGGCTCGCCGCCGCCGCCTGCCGGATCGAGTCGATCGCCGTGCCTGCCGGGCACGCGGGGCTCGGCAGCGGCACGCAGCTGGCGTTGGCCGTGGCGGCGGGCATGCAGGCACTGTTCGGGGCCGCCCGGGCGGAGGTGTCGGAGCCACGGCGGTTCACCGCGGCGGAGGCGGTGATGCTGGCTCGCGCCGTGGGACGCGGGCGACGGTCGTGCGTCGGGGTCTACGGGTTCAGCGGCGGCGGACTGGTCGTCGAGGGCGGGAGGCTCGTGCCGGCGGAGGGCTCGACCGACGACGCCCATCGTGGATTTTCGCCGCTGCTCGCGCGGGTGACCCTGCCGCCGGAGTGGCGGTGCGTGGTCTTCGGCCTGCGCGACGTGGTCGGACTGCACGGCGATGCGGAGAAGCAGGCCTTCGCCACGCTGCCGCCGGTGCCTCGTGACGTCTCGGCGGAGTTGGCCCGCATCGCGCTTGTGTCGCTGCTCCCGGCGGCCGTCGATGGTCACTTCGCGGAGTTCGCGGAGGCGGTCTTCGCCTATGGACGTCTGGCAGGCAAGCCGTTCGAACAGGCGTCGGCGGCGCTGCCGTACGCCTCCAGCACGTCCCGGCTCATCGACACCCTGCGTGGCTGGGGCGTGCGGGGCTGCGGCCAGAGCAGCTGGGGGCCGACGGTGCTGGCCTGCTGCAGGTCGCAGGGAGAGGCCGATGCGCTCGTGTCGCAGTTCGCGACCACCGACCTGGCAGGCCGCTACGACGCCGCCGTGGCCCGCTTCGACACCGCGGGCGCCGTGCTGACGACGGAGGACGCGGCCGCCGATCAGGCCCGCGCGACCGGCAGCCCGTAGTCGGCCAGGACGTCGCGCAGCTTGGCGGCCAACGGGGCCTCGAGCCGCACCAGCGGCAGCCGGACGTCGCCGGTGTCGCGGCCGACCATCGCCAGCGCCGCCTTGATCGGGATCGGGTTGCTGGCCAGGCCGAGCAGATCGCGGCAGAGCGTGAACAGCCGGCCGTGCAGCGTGCGGGCGGTGGCGAGGTCCCCCCGGTCGAATGCGTCGATGAGCGCCTTCATGTCGGCCGGCACGAGGTTGCCGACGACGGAGATCACGCCCCGGCCCCCGATCGCCAGCAGCGGCAGCGTCATGCTGTCGTCCCCCGAGAGCACGGTGAGGTCGGTGGCCGCGAGCACCTGCGAGGCCTGGTCCATCGATCCCGTCGCCTCCTTGAGCATGGCGATGCCGGGGAGCGAGGCCAGGCGGATGATCGTCTCCGGCTCGATGTTCCGGCCGGTGCGGGCCGGAATGTTGTAGACGCAGATCGGGATGTCGACGCTCTCGGCGATCGCCTTGAAGTGCTCGTAGAGGCCCTGCTGCGTGGGCCGGTTGTAGTAGGGGCCGACGACCAGGGCCGCGTTGGCACCGGCCTTGGCGGCGAACTTGGTGAGCCGGATCGCCTCCGCGGTCGAGTTGCTGCCGGTACCCGGCATCACCAGCATGCGGCCGGCGGCGGCCTGGATGCTCTCGGCGATGACCCGCTCGTGCTCGTCGTGCGTCAGCGTCGGCGATTCGCCCGTCGTGCCCACCGGGCAGATACACGTCACGCCCGCCGCGGCCTGGAAGCCGATCTGCTCGTGGAGCCGCTTGGCATCGATCGCGCCGTCGCGGAACGGCGTGACGATCGCGACGGACAGACCGGCAAACTTTTCGGCGCGCGTGGACATCGGCAGCTGGGCTCCGGGGGATGGACGGAACGACCTCCGCCCGCAGGGGGCCGGGCCGACGGCGCCGGGCAAGCCGCACGGGCCGTTCCGCTGCTCGGCCGAGGGAATTCGATCCCCGGAAGATATGATTTCCGGCGGCAGGCGGCAAAGCGCGGGCGTGCCGGGGCAGGAAACCTCGTGGTGAGCGCCGATGCGGGAGCCGCAGATGTCGGGAAAACGTGAGGCGAACGCAGCGACGCCTGCCTGCGTCTCGCCCCGTCCGGAGGCGGTGGCGGCGGCCGCCGCGATGATCTCGGCCGACGCGTCGATGCGGCGCGCGGAGAAGGGGGGCCCCGCGGCGCGGAGTCCGGCCCCCGGCCCGCTCGGGGTGGTGCTCGGCACCGGGCTCGGTGGGCTGGCCGACCGCCTCGTCGCGACGCGGTCGGTGGCGTTCGGCGACACCGGCTGGCTGGCGTCCCCGACCGCCACCGGTCATGCCGGCCGGGTCGTGCGGGGCAGGCTGCCCGCCGCCCAAAGCGGCTCGGCGGCCACGCAGGAAGACGTCGTGATCTTGCGGGGCAGGGTGCACGGCTACGAGGGCCACGCGGCCGAGGCGCTCGGCCGGGGCGTCGAACTCCTCGCGGCCCTCGGTGCCACGACCGTGCTCCTCACCAACGCCGCGGGCGGCCTCCGGCCCGACATGCGGGTCGGCGAGCTGATGATCGTCGGCGATCACATCGACCTGGTCCGGCGGCCGCCCGCCGCCACCGGAGGGTGGCCGAGCGGCGTTGTGACGGCGGGCCGAGATCCCGCGGTGTACGATGCGACACTGATCGACGCGGCACTGGAGGCGGCACGGTCGGCGGACGTCGTCGCCCGTGCCGGTGTCTACGCCTTCCTCCGCGGGCCGTGCTACGAGACCCGCGCGGAGTATCGCATGCTGAGACGTTTCGGTGCCGATGCGGTGGGCATGTCGACGGTGCCCGAAGCGCTGGCCGCCCATCGGCTCGGGCTGCGGGTGGTGGCCGTGTCGGTGATCACGAACGTGGCCCGACCCGACGCGGCCGTCCGCACCGATGCCGAGGACGTCTGCCGGGCGGCTGCCGGTGCCGCCGACGGCGTGTGGGCGATGCTGCGACGGATCGCGGCGGTGGCCGCAGCCGCGGCGGTCGGACAGGCGCCGGGGCACGCGACCCTGGAGGCGGGGCGATGATCGTGCTGCTCACCAACGACGACGGCATCGACGCCCCCGGCCTGGCGGCGCTCGCCGCGGCCTGTCGCGGCCTGGCCTGCCGCGCCGTGGTCGTCGCGCCCAAGGACCCGCACTCGGGCTGCGGCCATCGCGTCACGACCGACCGGCCGCTGCGGCTCGAGCCCGTGGGGCCCGACCGGTTCCACGTCGATGGCACGCCGGCCGACTGCGTGCGGCTGGCGCTGACGACGCTCCTCAGGCCGGCCCTGGAGGCGGACGCGGCCGATGCCCCACCGCGGCCCGTCGTGGACTGGGTGCTGTCGGGCATCAACGCCGGCGGCAATCTCGGAGTCGATATCCATCACTCGGGCACGGTGGCGGCGGCCCGCGAGGCGGCCCTGCACGGGGTGCGGGCGCTGGCGGCCTCGCACTACCAGCGTCGCGAGGAGTCGATCGACTGGAACCGTGCGGCGGCCTGGATGGCCGGCGTGCTCGCCGAGGTGTTGCCGCTGCCCCTGGAGGGCGGCGAGTTCTGGAACGTGAACCTGCCGCATCCCGTGGGGGCGGGCCCGGCGGCCGCGCGGCCGCCGCTGGTCGAGTGCCGGATCGATCCCTCGCCGCTGCCACTGGGCTACGTGCGCGAGCCGGAGGGCTGGCGGTACCGGTCGCGGTATCAGGAGCGGCGCCGGGTGGACGACGGCGACGTGGCGACATGCTTCGGCGGCGCGATCAGCCTGTCACGCGGCCGGGTGGTGTGACGCGACGGGCCGGATCACCGCTAGGATTCGAGCGTCGCGAGGTCGGTGTCGAACACGCGGACCTTCGCCCACGACGTCGCGTGTTCGGCGATGAAGCGATCGTGCCGCTCGGCCGTCTGGTAGGCGTCGTGCGACGCGTGCGAGTCGAACACGATCATGAGCGCCACGTCGTAGTCGCGGTCGTTCACCTGCCGGTCGTAGTCGGCGCACGTGCCGACGGCGAAGGCCTTCGTGCCCGGGTGGCCGGTGAGGTGCTCGCGGCAGCCGGCCACGAGCCTGGCCGCGGCGGCCGGCGTGCGGTCCTTGAGCGTGAAGTAGACGGAGTGGGCGAGCATGGTCACGTGGTCTCCTCGCGGGGCGGCGGTTGCAGGGCGGCGTGGGAGGCCGTGGCCGCCTCGCCGCCGCTCCGCGGCGTGGCCGGGCCGATGATGCCGACCACCTCGGTGTCGTCGAGCATCTCGCGGGCCTCGAGTTCCGCGGCGAGCCGGTCGAGTTTGCCGCGTTCCGCGGCGAGGAGCCCGGCCGCCCGCGTGGCGGCCTCCCCCAGCAGCCGGGCCACTTCCTCGTCGATGATCTGCGCGGTGTGGTCGCCGTATTCCCGCTGCTCGTAGACGTCGCGGCCGAGGAACGGGTGCTCGTTGGACGCATGGCAGGCGACGGGGCCCACGCGGTCGCTCATGCCCCAGTGCGACACCATCTTGCGGGCGATCCGCGTGGCCTGCTGGAGGTCGTTCTCCGCGCCGGCCGAATACTCGCCGAAGACCAGCTTCTCGGCGGCCCGGCCGGCGAGGATGAAGGCCAGGCGGTTGTGCAGGTCGGACTCGCCGATGTTCATGCGGTCCTCCTCCGGCACCAATTGCGTCACACCGAGCGCGCGGCCGCGGGGGATGATCGTCACCTTGTGGAGCTTGTCGACCCCCGGCAGCAGCCAGGCGGCCAGCGCGTGACCCGCCTCGTGGTAGGCGGTCATCTTCTTCTCGCGGCCGGTGAGCAGTTCCTCCCGCTTCGGCCCCATGAGCACCTTGTCGCGGGCGTAGTCGAAATCGGAGGCATCGACGGCGTTCTTGTCGTTGCGGGTGGCCCACAGCGCCGCCTCGTTGACGAGGTTCCTGATGTCGGCGCCGGTCAGCCCCACCGTCCCGTTGGCCTGCCGTTCGAGGTCGACGTCGGCCGCCAGCGGCACGTTGCGGGTGTGCACCTTGAAGAGGGCGAGCCGCGCCTTCTGGTTGGGGCGATCGACGGTGACGTGGCGGTCGAACCGGCCGGGCCGCAGGAGGGCGGGGTCGAGCACGTCGGGCCGGTTCGTGGCCGCCAGCACGATCACCGATTCCGAGGGGCTGAAGCCGTCCATCTCGGAGAGGATCTGGTTGAGCGTCTGCTCGCGTTCGTCGTGGCCGCCCCCCAGGCCCGCGCCGCGGACCCGTCCGACGGCGTCGATCTCGTCGATGAAGAGGATGGCCGGCGAGGCGTCCTTGGCCGTCTTGAACAGGTCGCGGACACGCGACGCCCCGACGCCCACGAACATCTGGATGAACTCGCTGCCGGAGATGGAGAAGAAGGGCACCCCCGCCTCGCCGGCAACCGCGCGGGCCAGGAGCGTCTTGCCGGTGCCGGGCGGGCCCATCAGCAGCACCCCCTTGGGCACGCGGCCTCCGAGCCGCTGGAACTTCTTGGGGTCCTTGAGAAACTCGACGATCTCCTGCAGGTCCGCCTTCACCTGGTCCAGCCCCGCGACGTCGGCGAAGGTCACCTGTTTGTCGTTGGCGCCGTAGCGCTTCGCGGGCGACTTGGAAAAGCTGCCGAGGAAGCCGGAGTTGCCGAGCGGATCACGGGCCCGACGCAACGTCATCCAGAAGCCCGCCATGAGCAGGAGCGGGACGAGCATGTAGAGGCCGAGCAGGAAGCCGGTGCCGTCGCTAGGCTGACGGACGTTCGTGCGGACCGAATGCTCGAGGAGCAGCTTGTCGAGGTCGGTGCCGAGGTAGGCGGAGAGTTCGGTGCGGAACGACTTCCCGCGACCGGAGCCCGCCGCCGACTCGCCGGCGGCGGGGCCGCGGAACTCGCCGACGAGCGTGTTGCCGCTGATGTCGACGCTGGCGACGTTGCCCGCGGTCACCTGGCGGACGAACTCGTCGTAGCTGATGGTGGCGGGGGCGGTCGCCTGCTCGCGGGCGAAGAGCGTGACGAGGGCCAGCGCGCCGAGGATGAGCATGATCGCCACCGGCATGTTCAGGGGCTGCCCGAACAGCGACGAGGGCTCGAAGGGACGCTTGTTTCCGGGGCCCTTGGGGGCCTGGGCGGTGTTCATCGGGAGTGTCTGCTCGCGGGGATGGGCCGCCGTGACGGCCGGCGGATGCGGACCGGGGTCGGGAGCCCGCCACCGGCCCCGTAGTGTAGTCTACGGACACGTTCCGGGAACGGCCGCGACACCGTCGTGAGCGAGCGGGCGGGCAGGATTCGGTCGGTCGTGATGCGCCCCTTTGGCGCGGGAGACGCGGATGACGAGCGTGGGGAGGGAGCCGGCCACCGTGAAACGCGGCGTCGTCGCGGTGGCCCGCCGGGCGGGGCGGTTCCTCGCCATCCGGCGTGGTGCGGCGGTCGCGGCTCCGGGCCGGCTGTGTTTCCCCGGCGGACACATCGAACCGGGCGAAGAGGAGCACGAGGCGGTGGCACGCGAGTGCCGCGAGGAGTTGGCGGCCATGGTCACGCCGGCCGCGTGCGTCTGGCGGAGCACGACGGCGTGGGGCACGTCGCTGGCGTGGTGGACCGTGACGCTCGAGGAGGACGTGGTCCTCGTGCCGCACCCGGTCGAGGTGGCGGAGATCCTCTGGCTGTCGGCCGCGGAGATGATGGACGAGCCGACGCTCCTCGACGGCAACCGCACCTTCCTGGAGAGCGTGCTGCGGGGTGACATCCGGCTGTGAGCGGCCCGCGTCGGGGCCCGCGGCCGCCCGGGCGATGCCGCTGGCTCACGACGCGACGGACGCCGTCAGGGGCCGTCCTTGCCGAGGATGATGCCTTGCGGCTCCTGCGGGGGCGGCAGTGGGGGAGGATTGGCGGCGGCGTCGAGCATCGCGCGGAATCGGTTGGGACGGGCCGCGGGTGGGGCCGCGGGCGGGCGGGCGGCCAGTGCCGACGCGGGAGAGTCCCTGCGGCCGGTCGCCGCGACGAGCCACTGTTCGAGCGTGGCCCGCTCGGCGGTGGTCAGTGGTGCCAGCGTGAGGCTCTGGCCCGCCGCCGACTGGGGATGTCGGGCGGTGACCGTCTTCAGGAAGGGTGTGGCGTCGTGGCCTTCTCCGAGCGCCGCGAACAGGGCCTCGATGTTGGCGAGCGTGACACCCCGGTCGATGCGGCCGGACACGTCGCCACGATGCAAGTGGGGGGCGTGTGCGGAGGGGCCGCCGTGGCATGCGCCCGCCGCGCACTTGTTGAGGAGCAGCGGCTGCACGGTCTTCGTGAAGCGGGCCATGAGCTGGGGGGGCAGGTCGGCGGCCCGCGCCGGCCGCGGTCCGCCGGCGCCGCTCGAGACGGCGAGCGCGAGGATGATCGCCAGGCCCGTCGGCAGGCGGCCGTGCGTCCGTCGGGTGACGGGCGGTCGGGAGAGCCGCGTCTGGCGGGCGGGGCGTGGCATGGAGACCGTCCGTTCACTCGGGCTGGCGGCCGCAGCGGGCGATGGCGGGCGGGAGCGTAGGCGGACCGCGAATCGGCATCAAGATGGGCTGGAAGCGGTCCCGTACAGCCGTTACAAGAGTCGGCGGAGTCGCCCCGACCAGTCCCCACGTGGAGTTGCACCGAGATGGAGCGGACATTCGTGATGTTCAAGCCCGACTGCCTGGAGCGCGGTCTGCTGGGCCGGATGGTGAGCCGGTTCGAGGAGAAGGGCTTGAGGCTCGTGGCGATGAAGATGCTGCGGGTCACGCCCGTGCTCGCGAAGCAGCACTATGCCGAGCACGTGGAGAAGCCGTTCTATCCGCAGCTCGAGCAGTTCATCACGGCGTCGCCGGTGGTGGCGACGGTGTTCCAGGGGCCGGAGGTGATCCGGGTCGTCCGCGACATGCTCGGAGCGACGAGCGGCCTCAAGGCGGCCCCCGGCACGATCCGTGGCGACTTTTCGTCGAGCCGGCAGATGAATCTCGTGCATGCGTCCGATTCGCCGGAGTCCGCAACGCGTGAGATCGGCATCTACTTCAAATCCGACGAACTTCTCTCCTGGGATGCGACGCTCGGGTGCTGGCTGCAGGCGGTCGGAGAATGAGCCGCGGGCGGTGCCGTGCCGTGGGCGGTGCCGTGCCCGCGCTCGCGCGTCGATGATGCAAGGTGAGGGCTCCCGCATCGCACCCACGGTCGCTGCCGCGTGGCGGGACGGTGGCTTCGTGCCGGGCCGCGCGTGACGTTCAGAGCCTGCCTGCCGGCGTGTCGGCGGCGAGCCTCGCGATCATGTCGCGGCAGGCGCGGTCGACGGCGGTCTGCCACTGGCCTTCGCCCAAGCCGGCGTTCATGTCGGGGCGGCCGTGGGCGAAGATGATGTCGCGGGCGCTGACGACGAGAGCGCCGAGGCCGTCGGCATGGAACGCGCCGCGGACGTCGGCAGCGCGGCCGCCCTGTTTGCCGAAACCGGGGACGAGAATCCAGGTGTGGGGCATCGCGCCGCGGAGTTCGTCGAGCTGTCGCGGCCACGTGGCGCCGACGACGGCACCGACCGCGCCGTAGGTGTCGCCGTTGGCGGTGCGATCGGCCAGTCGTTCGACCCCTGCGGCGACGTGCCGGTAGAGCGGCGTGCCGTCGGCGGTCAGGTCCTGGAAGTCCTTGCTGCCGGGGTTGGAGGTCTTCACGAGCACGAAGACACCGGCGTTGCGTTCGGTCGCGGTGGTGACGAAGGGTTCGAGGGAGTCGAGGCCGAGATAGGGGTTGACGGTGAGGGCGTCGGCCCCCCAACAGCCGGACAGCCAGCCTTCGGCGTAGGCCTCGGCGGTGGAGCCGATGTCACCGCGTTTGCCATCGGCGAGGACGAGCAGTTTTCGGCTGCGGGCGTGGAGGATCACCTCGCCCAGCGCGGTCATGCCGTGCGGGCCCAGCACTTCGAAGCAGGCGAGTTGCGGCTTGACGATGGGAACGAGCGGGGCGACGACGTCGATCACCTCGCAGCAGAATCGTGCGAAGATGACGGCGAGGTCCTTGGGATCGAAGGCGGTGGCCGCGCCGAGGATGGGTGGGAGCAGGTCGCGGCGGGGATCGAGTCCGATACAGGCCGCGGACCGGCGGGCTTTGATGGCAGAGGCGAGCCGAAGGGAGAAGGGGAGGGCGGTCGACGAGTAGTCCGGTCTCATGGCAGGTGTGGCGGGTGGTGGGGCACGGAGGTTTTGCGGGGTGGTGGCCGGGGGCGGGGAATTCGTGTTGCAATTCGTGAATTGGGTGTGCGATAGTGTGGCGGTTGAGGGCACGCAATGCGAGGGTGTTGCGTGCCGTGCAGCGAATTCGGGGCGTGGCGCAGTCTGGCTAGCGCGCTTGACTGGGGGTCAAGAGGTCGCAGGTTCAAGTCCTGTCGCCCCGACTTGCCTTGTATAACCGTCCGGTCTCGGATGGTTGGTGAGGTGTT
>Ga0214917_10003602_pt1 | contig 17764 bp, 23 predicted proteins | sample LL_1208_BB_MetaG_FD_177983 | JGI IMG/M metagenome (GOLD analysis project Ga0214917, IMG submission 177983) | Freshwater microbial communities from Lake Lanier, Atlanta, Georgia, United States - LL_1208_BB | ecosystem: Environmental > Aquatic > Freshwater > Lake | place: USA: Georgia | collected... | reverse complement strand
ACCCTGACGCCCTCGCAGAAACCCAGGACCCCGACGCCCTCGCAGAAACCCCCGCAGAAACCCCGGACCCAGATGCCCCCGCAGAAACCCAGGACCCCGACGTCCTCGCAGAAACCCAGGAAAACGTTTTTTGTAAAGAAGCAATTCACGAACGCGGAACGTGCCGTAATGTTTGGCGGTAAACGTGTATCAGATATGTTAAAAAAGAGAAAGGAAGAGTGTAGTCGCCGCGGCCTTATGTATAACCCTATTACAAAACAGTGCACATCCGTGCAGCAGAGACAAGAATTCGCGGGGTGCAGACAAGACTGTGCGCGCATTGGAAAACGATGCGGACCAAAGGGGAGGTGTGTAAAGCTGTGATTTACATTGTTGGTGCGCTTTATTAAAAAAAAAAATAAGTGCATACTTTAAAGTTTTTTATGTATCCCCAGCTGACTCGTCTAGGTAGCGGAAAATACTCTGATATTTTTCGAGTTGACGACGGACACGAAGCTTTTGCGATGAAAGTTTCTTACTACAGGGAGGAGAGCGTCAAAGAATTTGCGAAACGCATCCGAGCAGGAGACGAGAAAGGCGCTAAGTTGGCAAAGAATGAAGACGCCATAACTATTTCTTTGAAATTTTCTGAAGTTGCGAAAAAAATGAAAGAACGCATGATAACCCCTCATTTTATACACAATTACGAATCTGTAGACATTAAGGGGTTTGTAGATAGGATTCCATTGCTAAATAAAAGAGCAAATGAGCTCACCCCTCTCCAGAGAAAATACAATCACGTTTCATTCATGGAACTCTACGACACAGATTTCACCGCATTTCTGTCAAAGGCGTCATTTGACGACGATATTGCGAGGCAACTGATATTTCAGGTGGTGTATTCTATAGCCGCCGCGCAACGCATACTCAAGGACTGGAGACACAACGACTTGTCCACGAACAACGTTTTGGTAAAACGCACAGATTCTTCTCCGTGTTCTTATTCTATTGCAGGGTTGACGTTTTTTACAAATTGTCCTTATTTTCCTGCCGTGATAGACTATGATTTTGTCAATGCGGACGTTAACCGGCTACGAAACAACAGAGTGACGAGCGGTCGCTTTAAAGTGTCTTCTAAAAAAAACGAGTCTTACGACGTTCATTTTTTTCTTAAGAGCGTTATGAAGTGTATAACGAAGAACAAACTTGCGAATATTAAAGAAACGAACAAATTTATACGCACCCTGGGTCTTGATGATACCGACAGGTGTGAAAAGGAAATGCCCAAATTTTACCCCCTCGAAATTATTAAAAACCCCTACTTTGATATCTTAAGAACCCCTGGACATGTAGAACACAGATACACAATTCCTTAGTGTTTATGCCACCGAGATTGCCGTTCGACTCTTGTGCCAATTTATTTAGACTCGATGACCTTTGCAAGCTTGAAAAGCACCTTGGACTGCTTTTCTAGGATTGCCGTCTGAGCCTCTACCGCGGCAACGTGCTTTTCAAGGGTGTCGTTAATCCTAGAAAGCATGTCTGCCAAAGTAGAGCCATCAGAAGTGATAAAAATACTCCCGAGCACGTCCACCACACGTTCGACGGGGTTTCCGATGTCATCCACGCGTATGAAATCCTCATCGCTGCCGTATTCCTCATCGCTATCGTATTCTTCGTCATCGGTCGTTTCGCAGGCACTCCCGGCATCGCTCCCGGTATCGCTCACGACATCGCTTCCGGTATCGCTCACGACATCGCTAGCGTCGTTCGCGTCGGGAATTATCTCAATAATGTCTTGGACCACGGTTTCGTCGATTTCCTGATTCATTGTAGTTATCTTGGACAACTATTTTAATAATTTATTTTTGACGCGGCGTGCGTCACGGTATCCAGTCCTGGTCTTCAAAAATCGCAATCCCGCGGAAAGCTTTTACTTTGGGTTGCTTTGGCTCTTCTCTCTGTTTCCGGGAAAAGGGAAACGAATCGAAAACATCGTCATCGTCGTTTTGTTCAAAGGAATCCTCGTCTGCCGAAAGAGTATCGTAGTCTTCGTCAGGGTCTATGGCTGACGATAAGCTTCCCTCTACAGATTGGGAAGCCGACGAACCCGTTTCATACTTTTCCGCGTACCGTTCTTCTTCTTCTTTCACAAACTCTGACCACTCGGAGTCATCATTGTCCTTTTCGGGCGATAATATACCACAATCTGCATCGTCTTCTTCGTCTACATACCCGTCAAAATGATCCTTGGGGGCATTTTTTAGAGGAACAAACTCTGAAAAATCCGCCTCGTCGTCTTCGTTGTCCGAAGCGGGAACCACTTTACACTTCCTCGGCCGTTTTTGCTCTTTCACCTTTTTCGGTTCCTTAGGCTTCTTGGAACCCTTTGCGGGCGCCTTTTCCTTCTTGTTAACTATTGCCAAGGGGTCTAGCACAGAACCACCCCCCCTGGGCTGGACCTTGATGAGAGCGGATAGCATATAGAATATTAATGTGAATATTATTTTCGACAGTATCTAAACGCGGAATATTGTTGATATACCGCCGTGCACATATCAACATCCTGTAGTAATTAGAATACAACGGAGACTATTTTAATGTTTTGATATTACATATTACATGTTGCTACTTCTCATACACATTGGCATTTTAGCATTTTTCACTATCGTATACAAGATGCTTCCCGGTGGCATGTTCTCGCACACAGACCCGTCGTGGGTAGACTGCTTGTACTTTTCGACAGCGACCCACACCACCGTGGGATACGGAGACCTCACGGCAAAATCCCCCGTGGCAAAACTTACGGCGACTGCTCACATGATGATCGTATTCGCGATCGTTATCTCTGGTTTACAGCTTCCGTGGTAGTCAACCAGGGTCAAATGACAAGTTTCGCGTGAAATGCTTTTCGGATATAAAAGCCGTGGTCACTTTTTTCTCTACTACTTTTAACGCTTGCGTATACAACACCAGTATGATGACCAAGCACGTGAAGTTTAGCGCGCTGCGGGATGTGTTCATCGTCCCCGACGAGAACAACGGGAAGCACATCAGTGACTGTGCTAAGCACGTTCCTTGTGAGATAAAGTTCATCTCTTCCGAGGTGAAGAAGCGCCGCCGCGAAGCATATGAGCGCGCCATTGGAATGGTGAGGGATCTTGAGGCCAGCTTGACCGTGTTCAACCGACACGCGGGAAAGGCAACTACCACTGCAAAACGCGAGTTTTACTTGGAACAAGCCGATGAGACCAAGTTTCATCTCGATCTATGGAAGATGAAGCTGTACCACGTTAAGTGAACGATGACTTTCGTCAATATAAATTTATACTGGCGAAATCGTCAATAGTAGCCGTATTGAAATATTATATTTGTATTATGTAATATGATTAGTAGCACGTCTAAGAACAAGAATGTAAACAAGAACGGGAACAAGAACGGGAACAACAAGAATATAAACAAGAGCGGGAACAACAAGAATGTAAACAAGAACGGGAACAACAGGAACGGAAAGAGTCTCCCAAACTTCAGTATCGACCTCGGGAACAGGAAAATCCTGCAGATCGGGTGCGGTGGTGTGGGATCGTCCATGCCGTACCTGTACGAGCGCCATTTCCAGTACAAGGCGGGTAACATCATCATCATGGACAAGGACAAGGCCCGCCTGGAAAAGCTCAAGACCAAGTTCCCGAGGATAAACTTCGTCCACCAGGAGTTCACCAAGAAGAACTACAGGCAGATCATCACCCAGAACCTTGGCAAGGGCGACATCTTCGCGGACCTCGCGTACTACATTGGCACGAACGACTGCCTTGAGCTATGCCACGAAAAAGGCATTCACTTCACGAACGCGGCCATCGAGCAGTGGATGGATAGCAACGACTGCAATCAGGGGACGCTTGAGTGTGAGACCCTGTACCGCCACCAGCATCACGTGCGCGAGATGGCCAGGAAATGGGGCAACAAGGGCGCCACCGCGGTCGTCGGAAACGGCGCTAACCCCGGCTGGGTTTCCCTGGCCGCGAAGATCGGCATCAAGGACTGGGTAAAGTATCTGCTGAAGAAGAACAAGACTGATGCGCGCGTCATCAAGGCCGCCAAGGCCATCGAGGCCAACCAGTTCAACGAGGCGGCCAGACAGCTGAACATCCAGGTCATTCACATTTCCGAGCGCGACACCCAGATCTCCAAACTTCCGAAGAAGGTTGGCGAGTTCCTGTGCACCTGGTCCTGCGTAGGTCTCATCGAGGAGGCCGCGCTACCCGCCGAGATGGGTTGGGGAACGCACGAGAACATGAAGGAATACGTGAAGCACTTTAAGAAAGGTCCTGGGAATGAAGTGTACATGGATACGATCGCTATGAACACACTTGTGCGGTCATACGTCCCTGGCAGCGACGTGCTGGGTATGGTTATCCCGCACGAGGAGGCCAACTCGCTATCGTATTTCCTGACCGTGACCAAGGGGGGCAAGGCTGTATACCGCCCGACCGTGCACTACGCGTACCAGCTTCCAGACGTGGCCATCGCGTCTCTGGTCGAGTACCAGGCGAGCGGCATGCCTGACATGATCACGAACGAACGCGTCATCAAGGACGAAATCGAATCCGGCGCAGATACCCTCGGTGCCTTCCTGATGAGCCCCGACTTTGGCAAGTGGTGGTGCGGCAGCAAGCTCACGATTGAAGAATCTCGTCGTCTCATCCCCCACCAGAACGCCACTATTGTGCAGGTGTCTCCGTCTATTCTCGCCGGTATGATTTACATGATTCAGTATCCCGATCAGGCGCCCGTGTTCCCAGAGGACGTGCCGGAGGATTACATTATGAATAACTTCATAAAGCCATATTTGGGAACTTGGATATCTATGCCCGTGAAGTGGGAACCACAGGGCAAAACGATGCTCCCCAAATACAAGAAGGAAAAGAACCTCGTGTTCCAGCGTTTCCTAGTATCACCTCCGCCAACTAAGTAAATGTTTATACTAATTTCCACACTCTGTCGTATTCTACACAACCCGTTTGTGTAGCATCACTCACATTATCTGCATATGCTTTTGGATACTTATCTTTAAGATATTTCACAGCAGCACGAATACTATCGTGTTTCTTTTCAAAAACACCGTCAATGTACGATTCGACAGATTTTGGTGCCGTCTTAGCACCATCTCGCTTACCATTTTTATATGCATCTACGATATTATCTGTGTGAGAACCAAACCGAAGGTGAAAGGGATTAAAGTCGAACTTGTCGTCGTTCTTATGTAGAATAATATCGTTGGGTAGTTTGGCGGCATACTCTTCAGGTCGAAACATCATCATTGACAACTCATGACACTTCCATATTTTGCCATTGATGCGCACTTCGGGGTAATCATTGCTCTTGTAAAGTTTATCCACTGACAAAACATTTTCTGCGTTCTTTGTCTTATACTTCATACGGCTCATATTTGAAATTAGCCACTCGCCCTGTGAGTTCTTAGACCATGGTATAGGTTTCCATACCTCTCCACAAAGATTTGGATATGTCTTGTACTGAAAACCATGAAGTTTATTTTGAACATAATATTTTATAGTGTCCACCGTATATTTGTTTCCAAATGGCGTCTTCTCATCCTTTAGGACCTGCTCCCATTCCTTTACCGTGTGTTCGACACCATTCCTGACAACGATAAATGCAGACTTTAGGTCAGTCGGCATCGTTCTGTTGTATAGCTGACCAATGATGTCTTTCCACATAATGTTATCCAATGTATCATTTCCGCGATTCTTATCTTTGTGCTCTGCCGTGTGTTGAAGTGTTGGTGGCGGACCAAGGAACGTAGATGCGATAGCACGGGCGATACGGATACCACGGGTGGTTCCGTCGTGTCGTAGACCAGTATTGTTGTATCCTGCCTTGTTCTTGTATTGAGACATCACATGCCCATGCTTACTTGTAATGACACCTTTTTTGTCAATTGTGTATCCATCGAATGTCGTATGCGTTCCGTCATTCCAATAATATTTGAGAGTAGTCATTATGAACTTGATTTTTTACAGGTTAATATTATATGACACGTCGATATGCGAATGGATATCTATGCCCGTGAAGTGGGAACCACAGGGCAAAACGATGCTCCCCAAATACAAGAAGGAAAAGAATCTCGTGTTCCAGCGGTTCCTAGTATCGCCTCCGCCCACTAAGTAAACGCTAAGTAAGTGCTTTGATGTTCTGTGATGATTTTGTCGATATTTATTTATATCGACAAAATCACTGCACGAAGTTTTTGTGTGAAATCTAAACATCACGTTTTGGTCTCCAATTATACAGCTTGACGTATATCGCGGCGGCGGCAATAACGAGTAAAATCTTCAGGAACCCTGGTATATTGTTTCCGTCATATCCCATTAATTAAACCCAACATAATTTTCACAGCACGCGCAACATTTGTCATTCGCATATCGACACAAGGGTATACATACAACGGCTGAGACACGCGATATTACTTTCGCCATGTCGGGTTTCATGAACTCCCTTGGCTACGAGCTCGACCAGTGGCAGAAAGATGCGGCCGCGTCTATGTCGAAGGGTCATTCAGTCTTCGCGGCCGTGCCCACGGGCTCTGGAAAGACCTTCCTCGCGGAGTACGCCGCAACCCTGGGTAAAAAGGTGATTTACACGGCGCCGCTGAAGGCAATCTCGAACCAGAAGTATCACGACTTCTCGAAGAAGTTCCCGAGCGTGGGCATCATCACCGGCGACATCCAAATCAACGAGGACGCGGACCTGCTCGTGATGACGCAGGAAGTCTTCAGGAAGATGATTGGTGCGAAAGACCCCCGCCTCGCGGACATCGAGTGGGTCATCTTTGACGAAATCCATTACATGTCTGACGACTCCCGTGGCACCGTGTGGGAGGAGAGCCTCATCCTCATTCCCGACGAGATCCGTTGCGTGTTCTTGTCCGCGACCGTTCCCAATGCTCACGACTTCGCCGCGTGGTTCTCGAAGATGCACTCGCACCCAGTAGACGTCTTTTCAATTTCCAAGCGCCCCGTGCCGCTCACCTTCCATGTGGCGACAGACACCGACATCAAGGACATCGGCGCGTTTGATAGCATAAAGTCGTTCAAGCCCACGGTCGTTGATACGCCCGTGGTAGATCTCCTCAAGCAGCAGGACCTCCTGCCTGCCATCGTTTTCTCATGCAGCAAGACGAGGATAGAAGCGGTGGCCCGCAAGCTGTCTAAGGGCGACCTGGTGACGTCATACCAGTCGAACGCGATCAAAAAGAAGTTCGACGACCTCCTCCGAAAGACGGGTGCCACTGACTTCTTTATGAAATACAGGGACTATGCGGCCGGCGGAGTTGGTGTTCACCACGCGGGAATGATGCCGCACTGCAAGGAGATCATAGAACATCTCTTCTGCTCCGGCATGCTACCGGTGCTAGTTTCGACGGAAACATTCGCGGTCGGAGTCAACGGGCCCGCGAGGACCGTCGTGTTCGAGTCACTTGAGAAGTTCGATGGTCACGAACGCCGCGTGTTCCAGCCGCACGAATTTATTCAAATGGCCGGCCGCGCAGGACGCCGAGGTTTTGACACCAGTGGTCACGTCATAGTGCTACACGACCCTACCATCCCACGAGGCGAAGTAGCCAAGCTCACTCACGGAACCGCGCGCCCGCTGAAGTCATCCCTCGCGATGACGCCGCAGTTCGTGATGCAGAGCATCCAGCGGTCTATAGACATCGAGGGCGTCATCAAGTCGTCGTTCGACGCATTCACCACAGCGACTGGGGACGCGGAATCGTTCGTCGCGGCAAAGGCATATGAAGCGCAAACGGCAGCGTGGAGAACCGCCCTCGCCCACCCGAGCATCTGGCCGTATCTCAAGAACTGCAAGTGTCTATTGGAAAACGGCGTGCGCGGCAGTATCACCGAGGCCCGCCCTGCGTACCGGGTGCTTGGAGAAGACGGTGAGGTCTACACGTCTGGAATCACAGAGATCCTTGACGCGCCCTTCAAGAAGATGAAGCTGCGGGACATGGACGCCCAGCTTGCCGTCGGGAAGCTGAAGACGACTCCGCGCGTAGAGAAGCCCGAGCGTTACGACCACGTTCTTGAAGCAATGGCACTTGACGAACACCAACGCCGCCTCATTTGCGAATACCGAGACATCCGTAGATGGCTGGAAATGGAACTCCTCGTTGCGAACGGGGTTCTCACGCCGCTCGGAGAAATAGCGGCGGGCATCAGCAGTATGTGCCCCGTGGCTGCCACTAAGGTTATGAACCGGGGGACAACGGATCGGGACGCGCTAAGCACGGTTGCCGCATTCTGCGCAGAGCGTACGCAGTCGACGGGTGAGAGGGTAAAGTTCTCGCTCGAGGGGTACGCCCCTAAGTGCGTAGACTGGTCCTTGGTGCGTTCTGCTCTAGACTGGTTCGACGGAGTTGACATGAATACTATTTGCCAAAGGTACAACCAGTTCGAGGGAAATGTATTTCAGCATCTTCTCCGCATAAAAAATGTGCTGAACGAGCTCATTTCCGCTGACACCGAAACTCCGATTATCGAGGAGATGCTAACGAAGATAGACAGAGATTGTCTTCGTATCCGAAGCCTCTATCTCTGAGTTGCAAGGGTGTTGATTACCATGGCGCTACAAATGTCATTTGTCATTTTACCCCGGTATAGCACCGGACATAAAAGAGGGCGCGTTGCCAAATTATTCACTTGTCAAACTATTCACTTGCCAAACTATTCACCTGCCAAACACCAGCAACAACAGATGGGTTTTCTCTGCTGCTTCCGCGGTCGCGCGAGGGCGAATAAGATGAACGACATTGTCCAGCGGAAGGTGCACAAAGATGAAACTGCCCAGCAGTTTACCGCCGCCTCCAAGGTGTTCAAGAAATACAGCTTCCTCCGCCTCATTGGCGAGGGCGGGACCGCTGAAGTGTGGGAAGCGATGGATAAGATCACAGGCGAAATGGTTGCGATCAAGGTGGCTAAAACGACTTTTGACGCTAGCTATATGGCCAAGGAGTATTCTATTATGAAGGACATAGACTGCCCGAATGTGACCAAGCCTATGTACTTCTTCGACTCCGGGACGATTTCTTTTATGGTAATGAAGAGGTATTTCAGCTCCTTGTTTGAAATTATTGTGTCCCAACCTATCACCGAGGAATCTCTAAAGCACGTGGTGAAAGAGATAGCCCTTGGGTTGAAGTCGATCCACGACGCTGGGTATGTTCACCGGGATATCAAGCCTGAGAACATCCTCGTTGATAAAGACGGCTATGTTGTTATCACTGATTTTGGGGTTACAGAGAAGTGTGATCGTGTCACGGTCGAACGCCCTCTAGGCACTGGGAGCTACCTCGCCCCCGAGGTCGCGGAAAGCATTGCCCGCCCCGATAGGGGGCTGTTTACCGTTGGGAAGCCCGTGGATATTTACGCGCTTGGCCAGGTTATTTACACTTGCATTACGCAGGAAAACGCTATCCCCCATTCTTCGAACAGCCAGGACATCATTCACAACAACTATGAATTTGACATGACCCCTTTCATCAACAAGCTCAACGTATGCGCAGATCTCAAGGATCTTCTGTACCGCACGACGGCTAGAAACCCCGTCTCGCGCATGACGATTGATGAGCTACTGGAGCATCCTTTCCTAGCGTAAAACCAATGGATTTAAAATCATTTGTAAAGGCAAAATGAACGCGACAGTGCGAATTAACAAACCAGAGGCGCTCGTGCTCGCGGGGGGAGGTGCGAAGTCTATGAGCGCGCTGGGGGCTATACACGTTCTAAAGAAGGCGGGGCAGCTCGAAAGGACGAAAATATTCGCTGGGACGTCCGCAGGGGCAATAGTTGCCGCGGGAATAGCGCTCGACAGGGACCCCATAGAGATGGTGAAGAAGTTCACGGACACGAGATACAGGGCGAATTTTGATATTGAAAACTTTGGAAACGCGTTCGGCCTAGACACGGGCGAAAACCTCTTCGAGTGGATTGACATCGTTCTTGACAAAGAGGCCCACACGTTTCAAAGCATCTACGAAAAAACAGGTGCTACGCTTATCGTGTGCGCGACGAACCTGAGCACGTCTACTGCTGTCTACTTTTCTCGTTTCGAGCATCCCGACATGGACGTCAAGACAGCCATCCGTATGTCGTGCTCTCTCCCCATATACTTTAGCGCCGTGCGTCACAATGAAGAGGTGTATGTTGATGGTGCTCTCGCAGACCCATTTCCTATAGATTACGTTACCGGCATAAGCAAAAACGTGCTCGGGATACGGTACCAATCCGACGAATACAAAACTCCATTGAACATTACCAGGTTGGACGAATTTCTAAAGTCCCTCGTCATAGTGTCCACGAAAGACGTCTACAGCAAGACCGCGAACGTTTTCACCATAGACGTTGGGAACTTGACGGTGTTAGACTTCAAAAACCCCAGCAAACTTAAGAAGTCGTTCAAGGTTGGTTTTACAGCAATGCAGGCCTTCTTGAAGAAGAACAATTAAACGTATTCAATATGAACGCCACACTCATCGAACATTTCCTTAGAATACCCGAAACTCTGAAGCCACGAAGAATTTTCATCCGGCCGCGCAGTGACGACTTTCGTAATGCCTGCTTGAATAATAAGGCGCGCGCACTGGTCGCACGGGAACAGCGTTGACACTATCGAACCGCCGTCGAGTTTTGCACCGTTTCTTGCCGCCGTGCATATCGCGTTCGCCTCGGCATGGACAACGTATTGATACTTCGCCGGCTTCCCCCAGCGGTCCGGCGTTTCTTCGAACCCCCGGGGCAGGCCGTTGTAGCCCACGGACAAGATGTTGTGGTTGCCGTCAATGACCATCGCGGCGACTTTCGTATTTGGGTCCTTGCTGAACAGCTCCGCGTGGTAGCTCGCGAGAGAGTAAAATTTCTCGAACTTGGACATTTACATTGGTAAGCGCAAAGTTGGTGTGTCTCGGAAACGTCGATATAAATGTATATCGACGTTTTTAATGATTGTAAAAATAACGCAAATTACTATACGGAACCGAAGTCAACGGCAAAAGGGTCCTCAAGACCCACGGCAGGCTCGGGAACCAGCGTATTTCCGTTCATCGCGGTCAGAGAAGACACTCAGTTGTCTAATGATGCTCCAAGTGGAGCATCGAACGGATTGTATTCTTTTTACTGTGTTTGATTTACAAAATCATCATACATTTCACGAGTAATGCTGACATTTGTATTTTTGTATCGTTTGTAAAATTCCTTGGTCACTCTAAAAACCACATCTTTATATTTATCATTATTTACTAAAAATTTCACAAAGTTTCCTTTTTGTTTTGTATTGCATACAAATCGGAAAACATTGCTAGCGTCTGAAGCGGCACCAAATAACGAACCAAAAGCACAGACAGGTTTTGCAGCTGAGTTTTTCTCACCAGTAAATGATATAGATTTTTTTTTACTCGGTGACAACATATTCTTGATAAATGGTGTCTCATCATCTACATACTTGATTTGAAAATATGTTTTATGAACCGGAGAATACGTTTGCACTGATGCACTAGATGAAGACAACACTGCGGTAATATTTTTTGCACCTAGATCAAGATGTTTTGCAGCATCTTCAATACATAAGAATGTTCTGATCTCATTCGTAGAATTATTATATACGTTGATAGCTTGAGCGTTATGATGTTTGTCTCCAGAAGTTGCGATAGACTGTTTTCCCCCAGGAGTTGGCATATTTTCCACGAACGGCGTATTATCATATGCCTTTTTGAACTGAAACCACGCATTGTGATTAGGAGAATATGTCTGTTCTGATGAACTAGACAATCTAAATATACTGTATATACAATGTGATTTAATTCCAAGATATTCTGCAGCATCTCCAGACCATGAGAATGATATGATATCACCTGTTGAGTTATTATATACGTTAATAGCTTCTGCTTGAGGATGATTTGCTCCATTTAAAAATCCACCTCCTCCTGGATCTGAATTCATACCTTTCTCGAATGTATTATATTTTGCGATCAGTTGTATTTCCATCTCCTTTGCTTCTTCCTCGGATAATCCGGACATCAATACAATTTTATCAAAGTTATCCCATCCGTAATACCTGAGACGATTATATAACTTTTTACTTATTTTATGCTCTAAATTATTGACACAACTCAGATGATTACTCATCCTGTGTTTAAAATCGTTTGTCATCCCAATATATACATATTTGAACTCGTTGGGATCGAGGTCGTCGAGCACGATCCCGTGCGGAATGATCGCATAAATCACGTGCACGCCACCCATTAAATATATGATCACTATTATTGCTTATATACTTTGCGCGACGATATGCGGCCACGTCGTCAGTTATCTAATGACGCCCCCAGCAACTCCTGGAATGGATCATCGCCTCCGATAGGCGGGCTGGGAAGAGGAATGGTATCTTGAATATTGGTGAGAGAAGATACCGCGAAGTTCTGGGGGTATTCTGGGGTCCACTTCGTTTTGCGGGCGGCGCTGATGCCCTCGTCGTTATCCGGGAACCCCTCCGACGAAACGTTGCTGATAAAAGTATCGGGGAAGCGATTGGTGTCCCATTCGCCGTTTGGTACCATGATGGCGTCGACGGGGGAGGGTGCAAAGTTCACGTTCCTCGAAGCAGGGGGAATGCTCTCCAACTTCTTGATCAGCTTCTTAGGACTCTTCAGAATGCCCTTTAGCGACGGCTTCACCGGGGCCGCGTACTCGGTGATGCTCTCTTCGCTGTCAACGTTGAAATACTTGAGCATGACCACGCCAAGTATAATGACGAGGATCGCGATCAGAACGCGCACGGTGATACTAGACAAGTCAAACATTTTCTTGTATCAAAATATTTTTTTCTGCATATTGACACACCGTCAATTTAAGCAAGTGCCTACCACGTGTCTCAATGGCCCTTTTCCAGGTCCCCACGCATCTTGGGGACATACATCCGAAGGTCGCCGATCTGTACTCGAGGCCGCAGTATGCCCAGCGCACGCCCGAATGGTACGACGTCCGCCGGGGGCTCATCACCGCGTCAGAAGCGGCCGCGGCCCTGAACGTGAAACCGTTTGCGGGGTTCAAGGGGTCGCCGCGCGAAGAGCTGATGCTGACGAAGCTGAACAAACCAAGGTCTTTCACGGGGATGGCCATGCAACACGGAATCGCATACGAAGACGAAGCGTGTGCATTCGCGATGGACCGCCTCGGAAAAACGCACCTCGAATTCGGCCTCATCGTCCACAAAGACTACCCGTGGCTCGCCGCGTCGCCCGACGGCCTCACGACCGACGGCCTGTGCGTTGAAATTAAATGTCCCACGAGGCGCAGAATAATTCCCGGCGTCGTCCCACACCACTACGTCCCGCAGATCCAGGTGCAGATGGAGGTCTGCGATGTCGAGGAGACGATTTTCATCCAGTACAAGCCCGCACATATGTCGGAAACGGGCGAGCCATTCGCAGACATCACGTTTGTGAAGCGCGACCGAGCGTGGTTCGCAGAGCACAAACCGATGCTCAGGCGGTTCTGGGAAGAACTCACGGAGCGCAGGAAGACGCACGTCCCAGAGGAGGGCAAGGCAGACGATAACGTGCTCGAGATAGTAGACGACCTATACGCGGAAGAGCGAGAATATGTCAGGGAGTTCGGCTTCCAAGAAGACGAAGAAGAGACGTGCTTCATAAACGACGTCTTGTTTTGCACGGACCTAGAATACAAACGAGAATTCGTTAATTAAAATAAATACACTATTAAATGACGCAAAAGTATACTATTCGGTATGTGTGGTCCGTAGAAAAACACTTTGACTTTGCGAAGTCGCTTCTGATAGACTATGGGGTGTCTGAGGAAAAGTCAGAAGCAGTTTTTTATGGAACATCCGGGTTTGTAAAGAAATACTCGAAAAAACCACCGAAGAGTCTCCTCTCGACTGAAATACGGGAAATAGCGGACAAAGACGCAAACAATCTTCGAGAAAAGGTAGAGAAAAAACTCGCCCCTCTGGGTCTCAGCAAACACAGAATAAAAAAGGTGCTATATGAACTACCCGACGGAGAAGAACTGGCTTTCATACTGCTGTCTTACAGAATTCACGACACGGAAGGCAGAACGCGCGTGAGAATACCGCTAAACTCTAGCGTGAGAGAACATGACGTAATCGCAAAACAATTTAAAAAAAACACCACTAACAATACGAGTAATGAATAGCATTGCAAGCGTGTGCCGCATTCCCGACGAAATTGACTACCATGGCAAAGCTATTGGAAATGAGATTTCCGAGATGGCGGCTATTGTGGACAAGAACGGTAAAGACATCCAAAAGGAGATGGAAAAGATGCGCATGTCGTTCGAAAAGGAAATGCAAAGCATCACTAAAAAAACGAGGAACACGGTGGTAGCGGTGGTAGCAATAAACATTGCCACAAGAATATTCTTCAGGTGAAGACAAACATCCTACGGACTTCGTCATCCAAACTATCGTTGTTATATACATCCTTAAGATGCTCCGCGGTGAGAAGATCCCCCGTCCTGTCTCTGTCCGTTTTTTTCTGTTTGCTTACAAGAAACCAGTATCCAAGAGACACTGCCAGTATCACGATCAGAACTTTCCACATTTTATGTAATCAACTATTTTTCTCGCCGCATACATGTTTCAAGAAAAGTCAAACTTCTTTCCCTTGACCAGCTTGGAGAGCTTGGAGGTCTTCTTCGCCTTGGGCTTCGTCTCTGGCATGATAATGGGGTTGCGCATGACGCGCTCCGAGGCGGGCTTCGCGGCGGGCTTCGCGACGGGCTTCGCGACGGGCTTCGCGACGGGCTCGGAGGGCCTGATGACGATCTTCTTCGTCTCGCCGACGGACCCCACTTGCTTGGGCTTGGAGATAGCGTCCAGGGTAACGACGCGCGTCTTCGCGGCATCGATGGCCGCCAGGGAGGCGGAGAAACGAGCGACGGAGCTCTCAAAGGAAGTCATCGTGTCAGGCGCAGGTTGTTGGGGTGCTAGAGAGAGTGTTTGGTAATAATACTGAAAAGGGGCCTGCTTTTATGTATTCTGGTTGTCATTTGCAAAGCACGGGCAGCATCTGTCATTTGACCCCGGACGGTTGTCGTTTGATCCAGGGCGAGAAAGCATTATTTAAAACGTTCTTTGGCAGCCAAATCATATAATAATATCAACAAACATGTCTTACTATCCTGAGGATTACCTGTTTGACTTCAACGCGGCCGCGGAGGATTTCTCCGACGGCGAGGAGTCCGTCCGTGAATACGAGCCATACATTTCTTACGATGACGACATGGCGACCTTTGAGGACGAAGAATTCTTCCGCGCGTACAATATCAGCGACGAATACGGCGATGATTGCGACGAATACGGCGATTATAACTAATGCTTGCTTTGCGTAAAATTAAAATAAAATAAAAATAATCTGTAATCATACCAGACAACATGTTCGAACAAATACAGGAATACATTTCTCAGGTCCCTAAGCCAGTTCTTATCGGTGTCGCGCTCGTAGTCGTCGCACTGGTTGGTTTCTTCCTGTGGAAGAAGTTCAGCAGCAAGGACAGCGAAAATGAAGTTATCAAGGGCGCACAGCAAGCTAGTGAATATGCGCGCAACATCCAGCAGGGTCTGGAACGCGAAGACGAACCCTTGATGAGCACCGTGACGAACGAGTATGTCCAGGAAGTGCAGACCGGTCTCCAGGACCTCGAGGAGGAACCCCCCGTGCCCGTCGCAGCGGCGTCTGCTGACGACGATGAGGACAGCGACCTTGAGGATTATGCTTGATTTTAACGCTTTCTCTTCATCTTTTTAACGTTAATATTACACGATATTTACGTTTAAAATCAGTCATCAATGAACATGATTTCTTCGGGAATTTCTTTCTTCTCTTTTGGCACTTCACCATCGACCGAGAAACCTATTTTTTTGTAGAATGATCTCCTCTTTGCGAGCTGAGACATGAACAATGAATACTTATCGTAAATATCTACGATAATTGGCGAAGATCCAGCCCCGCCTCTGAGAATACGTCCAACAGCCTGAACGACGTCCGACGACGGAGTTGCGAGCACGAGGCCTGACAATCGCGGGTTATCATAGCCCTCACTGGCTAACGCGTAGGTCGCACAAAGCACCTTGCAATCCGGTTCTTCCTTGTCGCCCCCGAGATATGTTGCCGCGTCTACTCCAAGGGTCTTGAGTTCCGAGCAGATGTCCATCGCATGCTGGCGGCGATGGGACAACACCAGGACATACTTACCCATGTCGTTCAGGATCTTCGCCTGCGCTGCGATGAGTTGAGTCCTTTCGGGGATATCGCAAATTTTCGACATCAAAGAGCTGTAGCATATGTCGCCTCGCTTGTTCAATGGGGGAGGGTCACTGAACTCTGGGCACGTAAAGGGAACAACTCTGACCTTGACGCTCCCCTGTCCCGTGCGGCGTGCTTCGTATGATATTTCTCCAAAGAGCCAATAAAGCACACGCGTCAATCCGTCCTTTCGCGTGGGCGTGGCGGTTAAAGCAATTACGTATTTGAACGACGTAAAAAACATTGCCGACGTGAAAGATTCCGCAGCGACGTGGTGGGCCTCGTCGAGAATGAGGGTCCCGAAACCTTCCCAGCAGTCGTTGTATTTCCTGCTCAATAGCGTCTGTATCATACAAATAACGAAATCTCCAGATGTATCGCATACCGCGCCCTTTATACGAGAAATCGTTGCCTCTGGGGCGAATTTCCTGATGCTCTCCTCAAACTGTTCCGCAAGAAAGTCCTTGTGCACGAGGATAAGCGTCTTCAACCCCAGCTTCACCGAGGTATATATACTGGAAATCGTTTTTCCAAACCCGGTGTCAAGGGACAACACACCCCCTCCGTTCGTTCTCAGGGACGCGAGCAAAGCATCGGTCGCCTTATCTTGTTCAAGGTCCTTGCGAAGCACTCCCTTGAATTCTACGGATATCATCTTTTCCACGTGGCCAAAATCTTCCGTGATTGGACGGGTTATGTTCTTCTTTGCCCAAAATCGCGGAACATAAATGTATTCGTCATCTGTCCGAAAAACCCTGAACTTCTTGGGAAATACATCATTCAGGGACAGCGGGCTCACAATGAGTTCTTTGTTGATTAGACGCTTTTCCGAGGGCGTCACGTCCTTAATGGGAATGGCAGCACCACGTCTAGATATAATCATTTTGTCTCGTATAAGCGCTTATTTGGTTATACTATGTAAAATTGTCGATATATACATATTGACAATTCGACGTATAATACAAAAGGCTATAGACTACCCTGCCAAACCAAATATGAACGTGTTCTCAGAAATCGCATGCTCGGAGGCGGCAATTCACGTTGTCAATGAATTCGCATTGAGTAAAAAGCTCAACCAGATACAACTGGCGTCTATGATTCCAGGGCTAGTTCACAATCACGAGCCGACGTCTAACGATACCAGTGATTGTGTGTATTGCAAGCGCGCGGGAAACATTTTCAACGAGGAACAAAAAACGGAGGAGACAAACGATATAATTGGCAGGTATAGGAAAGAAATTCAGGCTATTCTTGAAAAAATGGAAGAAGAACTCACGTTGGAACTTGCAAAACGTGTTGCTATGTAAAAATCAACTTCACGAATCACGAAAGAGATTTAGGAGCGGGCTTATGAGCGTTTGGGGGCGGGCTTGCGGACGGGTTTGGGGGCGGGCTTGCGGACGGGTTTGCGGACGGGTTTGGGGG
>Ga0214917_10003601_pt1 | contig 17770 bp, 14 predicted proteins | sample LL_1208_BB_MetaG_FD_177983 | JGI IMG/M metagenome (GOLD analysis project Ga0214917, IMG submission 177983) | Freshwater microbial communities from Lake Lanier, Atlanta, Georgia, United States - LL_1208_BB | ecosystem: Environmental > Aquatic > Freshwater > Lake | place: USA: Georgia | collected... | reverse complement strand
CGGCACCGCCGGCGGATCCATCTACGACGCCCTGCACGCCGCGGTGGCGAAAAAAAGAAGTTGCAGCGTGATCCACACACTCAACGTGACTCATTTCCGGCACGTCGCCGCGGAGATGAGGATTCAGGATCTGAGTTAGTTTGATCGTTCGGTAGGGATGACCCCGATCGGATCGGGGTCGTCCGATGGTTGTTTCAAGGACTCAGCCTCAGAGCCCTCTTTCGGGAAAGCAGCGGAGTCTGCTTGCCCCTACCGAAACTTGGCGGATTGAAACCTCAACATTCGGTAGGGACGACCAGACCCGAGTCCCCGAGGGCTGGTCGTCCGATGGATTTTTCCAAGACTGAACCCCGAACCTTTCCATCGGGCAACCCCGATCGGATCGGGGTGCCCCTGCCGCGCTACAACTTCAGGACGTTGACCTTGCCCGCCTGCGGCGTGCCGCCGTTTCGGGTAAGGTCAATCAAGGTGTTGCCGTAAGCCGATGTCAGCTGGGCCTGATTGCCGATGGCGAAGCTGGTGTTGCCGATGGTGAAGGTGTTAAGGCCCGCAAAGTTCACCCGGCCAGTCACCATGGACCCGTACGTGGTATTCACCAAACCGCTTTGGACGTACATGTTGATCATGCCTTGGTTGCGGACCACGGTCATGAAGGAGTTCTGCACGAGGATGGTGTTGGCCCGGGCGGTGATGGAATTCATCGCCACCAGGTTGGCGTTATCCAACTTCAGGTTGTGGGCCGCGAGGTCGATCTGCCTCGCATCCACCATCGCACCGGCCGTGCCGGTAGGCAGAATTTCACCGACCTCCGCCAAGGCGGAAGCCAGCTTGGCCTGCACCGGCATCTTACCCTCCACCACCATGTCCCCGGCCAAAGCCCCCATTCCATCCAAAGCCATCATCTGGATCTTGGCATCGGCATTCACCGCGGCGCCGACCAATTCCTTGATCTTGAAATCACGCACCGCACTGCCGCTCACCAACACCCGTCCTTCTCGAGCCTGGGTCGTTGGATTCAGTTTTTCCAGCGCGGTATCACTAAAGCCGCGGATCGTGAGATTACGAAGTTCCAGGGAATCGCCGGTCCGAATGACGGCGATATTTTGTCCGGGGCTGGTCGTGCCGGCCCCGGTGGGCATGGCCGATTCCAGCCTCACCTGCAGGGCCTCGCCGTCGACGTCCTGCGGGGCGACCCGGTTGGCAAACGGAATTTCCTGGCCGTTCGGATCCATGGTCATGGTCTCGGCTCCGATTTTGATTTTCCCGCGCGCCTCGAGCGTCAGGACCGGATCGGTGGTCGCCCACGAGCCCACACCAGAAATGCGGCTTGCCTGGAGGTGGATGTCCCCGGCGCTAAGAACCTGAATTTTGGAGCCGTTGGCACTCATATCTATCCCCCTCGCGGCAAACCCTTCTGTTCCTGCGGCCAGAGACCAGGTGCTGAAACCGTTTAGTGCAGCCTGCAAGACATTCGGGCCCAGGTTCCCGGTTGTTTTTTCGTCATCCCAGACGGGAAAATTTTCCAGCGGGAAAAGCAGCCCCCCAAAGGTGTCAACGAAACCCATGGGCTTATGGGTGACCGGATCCACGGTCGCATCAAAAACCGGCAAATAATTGGCGTTGGCCGTGAGGTAACGAAATCCCAACGAGCTGCTGTCAAACTCGGGATTTCCCAAGCCACCCCACTCGGTAAAGGCGGCACCCAAATCCATGCCGGTGGCGTAATAGACAGCCTCGGTCCGGGTTCCGGTTTGGGTGAAGGAAAATGACCCGGGATCCTGCGTGAATTTCTTGGCCGCATACATATCCCAATTCTGGTTGGCGCGAACGGTGATGTTGCCGCCGTCCGTGGTCAACGTACGATCTGTCCCGCCCACGCTGGCCTCCGCAAAGAAACGGTCCGGTCCGCCTGTGTATCCGGCCGCTTTCCCGGTGAAATAGAAAAATTCATCCAAGCCGGACAGATCCGCGGCATCGGGTGAAGACAGGAGGCGGCGGGTGGGGTTCGCAGCTTCGATGGCGGCAATGTTCCGTTGAATATCCACCGTCACATCCTTCTGTCCGGACAAGTAGTTGTTATCTCCCGCAGCTGCAGCCCGGAGAGTGAAGGAGTCCGCCCCCAGAATTTTGCCGATCGATACCAATCCCACACTATCAACGGTCGCGCGCCCATCCGTCTCCAAGACAGAGAAATTAGGCGATCCCACCTGCACCCCGAAGACCGGCAGGGAAGCCGAAGATCCAGTAAGGCGGGCGGGCACGGTGCCAAAGTTCAGAACCTGGTTTGCCTTGGACAAGGTGATCGTCTGGTCTTGGAAAGCGCTGTTGTAATTGCCATCGCCGACTGCCGTCGCCCGCACCACCACGCTCCCGGTTCCGCTCGTCGCCACCAACCGGCCACTGCCGTCAATCGTTCCCGGCCCGCTGAGCACCGTGAAGCTGACCGTCCCGCTGTCCAGCGCCGTGGCGCTAAGCCCGGTCGAGGCGTTGAAGGTGAGATTCGAAGGCAACGTGAAGCTCACGCTCTGATCCGCCTTGGCCAAGGTGATCGTCTGGTCTTGGAAAGCGCTGTTGTAATTGCCATCGCCGACTGCCGTCGCCCGCACCACCACGCTCCCGGTTCCACCCGTGGCCAACAGTTTTCCGCTGGTATCAATTGTCCCGGGTCCACCGACCACCGCAAAGCTTATGCCCCCAGCCAAAGCGGAGGCGACCAAGTTGGCCGACTGACCGAAAGTCAACGATCCGACCGAGTCAAAGGAAACAGTTTGGTTCGCTTTGAGAACATTCAAAACTCCCGCCACGGTGGTCAGGTTATACCGACCCGAAACATCGGCACCGGAACCATCCACAATGCGGAGGTTCGAGAAGTTAACGGCGAATGGACTTTCGGCCGCGCTGCTGGCAGCGGTGGCTGAAGTCAGAAACTCGGTCACCAGACTGTGTCCGGCCAACAAGGAACCTGCGGTGATGCTAAAACCAAAGGCCGGATTACCCTGGTTATAAACACGCGCGGCGTTGTTTACCTTCACGGTCAAATTGATCAGGGGTGGAACACTGGGTTGCGTTACAATTTGTGCCGGGTTGACGGCGAGAACCGTTGGCGCCGGGGCAGGCGCTGTCGGTGTTTCGACGCGTGGCGGAGGAGCCGCCACCACCGCGGGTTGCCCCGCACCCGCACCTGCCTCAGGGCCTGCTGCCGTGGCAATGTCCAACCCGTCCCCTCCGGATGCTTGCCTCGGGCTATTTTCGACCACGGTCTCCTTCGGATTCACAATCTGCATATCTTCTTTCGATACCGTGGGAGAACTGACGAGAAGATCCCCATCCCCATGCGCCACCGCCACCACCTCCACGTCCATTTTTTCCAGCTTACCCTCCTGCACTTTGGACTGCTGGATTTCGACGGTGGCTTCAATCTTTTGGACGGACGGGAGAGGTGTTTTAAATTCGGTGATCAGCGGGGTGGTTTGCACGATTTTTTTGATATCGACCTCGAACACCTTGATCGGAGGAGTTTTCGGGGCCGCAGGCAACGGACTGCCCGTGTCCGCCGATTCACCTCCTGCCGCCCGCGCGTTATCCCCGCCCTTGTTTGCACCCGGAGCCGCAGATGGATCCACCTTGCCTGCCTCCTGATCTTTGGTGCCGGCGGATGCAGGAACCACCCCCGGTTCATTCTTGCCGCTGGTGCTTTTGTCGGATTCCCGAATCGCATCCACTCCCACTGCGGCAGCCTGTCCCGGCCGGATGGTCGTGCTGGTTCCACCCACCGTAATTTTCATGCCCCCGCTTCCCTCCAGCAACACAAAGACACTGTTCCCCACTTGGTCCCGGGTGGCCATGAAGGTGGTTCCGCTGACGGCTGCGGTTACTCCCCCACAGTCCACCGTCGCACCCCCGTTACCGGGAGGCGTATGAATCAGCAGGGTTCCCTGGTCCAACTTAATCAGACGCTCTTTGGATTGGAATGAAAACAGGGTGTTGGCCCCCATCCGGGTGATCGAGGAGTCGGCAAACATGAGTTCCGCCATCGAAGCCGCTGCCGTACTAACTTTTGCTTTATCGCGAATTTTATCGTTGGCCTTGGCTGGTACGGCTCCAGCTCCCTCATCTCTTTCCACCATGTTTTTGATGGTCGTGATCTCTGCCTCTTGGAATTCCACACCCCAGCCGCACGCCAAGGACATGAATTGAACCAAAACCATGAATCGGGAAAACTTTCGAAGGCTCATGTGCTACTTAATTCGACCGCCTTGCATGCACTTCAGTTCAAATAAAACCTTCCTAAATCCAATACTCCTCATCTTTAACTCTTTTTTAGCTTAAACTGTTGGAAATCAATGTTTTTTAACAAGTTTCTAACATTTTGCAAGTACTTGGTTATTATGCTTTTACATGATTATTAATACCTACAATATGTAGTTTATTCAAAACAACATGTTGTGTTTGCGCCTTTTGCAGTGCCGTGTCCATCCCGCTTAAATTTACCTAGTGACAAAGGATCGGTCTCTTAGTGCCTGCTGCGCGATCGACTCTAGCAATTACCTACCCCCACGGCTCTCCGGTCATTTTTTGCGAACCCTAACTATACCTGACGACTTGCCACCAAAATGCGGCCGCGGCAGCCGCCAGAATACCCATCTCGGGCAAGTACCAAGAGACTCCGAGACTGACTCCCGTGCATCCGGCAGCCGCCATAGCTGCCCCCACCGCCAGTGGACTACGCATGGCGAAGCTCCGGTTTCCAGACCAGCTCGAGTTCCAACCGCGACCGGAGCGAGGCCAATTGTTGCCAACCGCGGCTCCAGACACGTTCCGTCGGCTCCCCGCAGTGGGCACAACACTCCCGGGCGGCCTCCCAGTCCGCCCGGTTGGTGTCTTCTCCGCAGGACCTGCATTGCATGATGGTTTCCATGGGTTCTCCTTTTTTTCTTGCAGGATGACCTCTGGGGTAGGACATTAGGAGTCCTATGCTCAAGAAAAATTCCCCCCGCCCGGGCGGCCATAGCCGCCCCCCCCTGGAACGGATGCAGCGCCTGCATGATCTCCTGAGGAACGAACGACCGGTGAACTGCCAACAGCTGGGTCGTGAATTCGAGGTTTCCTACAAGACGATCCAACGCGATTTGGATTTCATGCGCGACCGCTTGAATCTCCCCATCGAATACGATCCCTCCCGCTACACTTTTCGTTACACGGAACCGATCGATTCGTTCCCGCTTCTCCAGGTCAGCGAGGGCGAAATTTTGGCCCTATTTGTGGCCCAGAAGGTATTGGCCCAATACCGGGGCACCCCCTTTGAGAAAACCCTCGGCAGCGCCTTCCAAAAACTAACGGGATCCCTCAAGGAGGAAGTGACCTTCGATCTTGGCGAATGGGGTTCGGATTATTCCTTCCGGGTGACCGGGGCCTCCGCCGCGGATTTGGAGACCTTCCGCCTTCTGGCCCGGGCGATCGTGCAGAGGCAGCAGGTCGAATTTTCCTATCATCCCCTCCGGTCGCAAACCCCTGAGACACGACATGTCCACCCCTACCATTTGGCGAATGTGGACAACGCCTGGTATCTTCTGGCTCACGATCCCCAACGCGGACAAATCCGGACCTTTGCCTTGCCCCGAATCCGATTGCCCAAACTAACCGGTCGGACCTTCGACCGACCCAGGGGATTTTCCGCGGAAAAGGAGCTCAAAGGAGGATTCGGGGTCTTTGCCGGCAAGGGCAAACATGAAGTCCGGATTCATTTCGATCCTTTCGCCGCACGCTTGGTGCGCGAGAGGGATTGGCATCCCACGCAAAAAATCCGGGAAATGAAGAACGGTTCGCTGGAACTCTGCATGACCTTGGGCGCGTTGGAGGAGATTGAACGCTGGATCTTGAGTTGGGGAGACCACGCCAAAGTCCTCGCCCCCGCCTCTTTGGCCCATTCCGTAAAAAATCGTATCCAAACGATGTTGAAGCGTTACCGCTAGTTTTTACACCCAAAAGTTAATCACAAGTTCCGAAGTGTTTTAGCTCCTATATGTTGTGTTGCTAGATTTGCAACACTATGAATACCAGTGGTGGAAAAGAGATTTTTTCTCAATTCTAGGCTCACGGGTGTGTCCAGGGCGGTCCTGTTTGCATCCGCCTGCTTGCTGATCGCAAGCCGCGCCCTTTCGCAGTCTAGTTTACCCAGTGCTGTTTCCCAGCAGGCCGCAACAGACGCCCAGGCCCAGCAAACCCGAAACCGACAGGCGCAACAGGCGGGCAAAACTGAACCGGAAAGCCAAAAGCCAGTGGAATCCTCCTCCATTTCGCAAGACCTGGGCTCCGTGCAGTTGATGCGGGAAACCCCCACCACACCCTTTGCCCGACTGCGAGCAGACCAGACCTACAACTGGCTCTCCAACGCCAGCTACGGCAAGTCCTCCGCCAATGTGCTCGCGGCGTGGCAGACCATTTCCTCCGTCGAGGCCGCTTGGGCACCCACCATCACCAGTCTCCCCGAGTATGACCGCTTTTTCCCGGAGGCCGGTATCCGGACTTCTTTTTTCAATTATTTCCAGCAGGAGGAGCCGGACTCCTCCAACGATTTGTCCGTCTACGATGTCGGCGTGGTGCAGGACTTTGTCTTAACCAATCTTTTTCTCCGGGCCAACCAACAGGTCACGGACGAGCTGACCGTCGGTCTGTCGTTTGATTATAACGGTTATTTTTTCCTCAATTCGGCCGGTGACCGTGCCGTGGCAACCTCCAAAACCGTCGCGGATCCCGCCAATTTCCTGAACGAATACTGTTTGGCCTACACCTCCAGTTTTTTCCACCCCTTGAACGACAAGCTGGCGCTCGCCCTGAATCTGCGCGCCTCCTATGTCTTTGCGAATTCCCCGGGAACCACGGAGGGCTACAATGCAAATTACCTGACCCGGACGGACAACAACCTCGGGGGTTCCCTTTTTTATAACCTTTCCGACCGGATCAGCCTCTCCTCTTTCGCTTCCTATCGGCTCGCCTATTACACGGACGCCCTGAATGCCGAACCCCAGCCGAATTACCAATCGGACGGCGTCACTTTTCTCACCACGGAAAACGGTTTTTATCGTCGTCTGGACCAACAGTACACCCTCGGGCTTGGTTTGAACTTTCAACTGACCCCGGAACTTTCCAGCGGCCTGTCGCTGAATTATTCCCAGAGCAACAGCACGAGCAAAATCGCCGAGACGGGGGATTTCACCAATCTGACCGCCGCAGCCAATTGGTCCATGACCTACAAATTTTCCGAAAAAGAGTTTTTCGTTGCCCAAAACTCGGATGGTTTGGGCCCATTTTTCCGCACCGATTTGGGTTTCTCGTTCCCCAACGACCTGACCAGTTCCCAGGCGCTGACAGGCACCGTCCTGCCGGGAGTTTCCGGCAGCCTTGCGAATGCCTCCATCTCCGTCAATCCGGGGGTCCGATTTGATGTCGCCCCAGGTTATAATTTCAGCGATTGGCTCGGAGCTGAATTTTCCGCGGGCATTCTCTACAACGGTCTCGATCACCTGAACGGCACCGGTTCGGTCAACACGGGGAGCGGATCCTCCATTCCGGTGGGAAACGGCGGGGTGGCCATCACCGGACGCTATTTGCAGGTCCCCGCCTTGGTTTCCTCGGTGTTTCGTTGGCCGGGCAAGGGCCGCTGGAAACCTTACCTCTCCACCGGATTTGGGTTCGCCTATAGCCAGCTTCAGGTCACCGAAATCAACAATGCACAGACCTCCGACCAGTTCGCCCAACAATTCTCCCCTGCCTTTTCAGTCGGAACGGGATTCTATTGGCAAGTCTCGGACATGGTCGATTTTGATGCCATGTACAAACTTCTCGGCCTGATCCACCCGGGCTATTCCCAATTTCAACCGGGAATTCCCCTGTCCAACTCCTTTCAGTTCGGAATCAATGTACGCTTTTAAACGGAATCCGGCCGGCAGCGTTCATGGTTTCGGCGGTGCTGCCTTTCTGCCCAGCTGGTGTTCCAAAAGGCGGGTATGCCGAACGAGGGTGGAGTAGAAAGTGGAGGCGGCGATATAGAACCCGGGATACCCGTCCAAAAATCCCAGCCGGATGAAATAGGCCCGGAAAAACCGCCAAAAAGCGCGGAAGGAAGCCTCTCCGGGAGACCAGCGGGCGCCTTTTTTCAGCCGCGACTCGAGATAAAGGTCGGAAAAATAGTTGATTTTGGAGACATAACTCGAAATCGACGGGTTGGAATAGTGCAAGAGGTCCCCATGCAAGGTTCCCACCCTTCCCTCGACCTCCAGCCGGTCATGAGGATCGATGCCCCCCCATTTGGCTTTTCCGGTCCGCCAGAGGCGCGTCTGCCAATCCGGATACCAATCCCCATGCCGCACCCAACGCCCCAGAAAAAGTGAGCAGCGCGCCATCCGAAACGCAACCGGGGCATCCACCTGCACGGAAAGCATGAAGCGACTTATGGCCCGGCGCAGTTTTTCCGAAACCTCCTCGTCAGAATCCAACCCGAGAATCCACGGTTGGGTGGCCTTGGCCGCCGCCGAGTTTTTTTGGGCAATGTGCTCCTTCCACGGTTCCCGAAATACCTTGGCCCCCAATTTTGCGGCCACCCGATCCGTTCCGTCCGTGACGTCGTCGTTCACCACCACCATCTGCTCGGCCGTCCAGCCACGCACACTTTCCAGCGCCCTTCCGATGCGCCCGACATCCGCTCCGGAAATCATACAAACCGAAATGGGGAGCGGAGAATTCATCTCTTTAGATTAACCCCTTTTTTAGGAAGATGAAGATTAAGATGAGGATCCAATTCGGTCGTCATTTGGCTCCCGTTGCCCCGCCCCGAACCTATCCAAATTTCGCACCCAACGGCTTGATTTTCCTGTCCTCTTCATCGTTCGGACAGGGAGGGATTCGAACCCTCGGTTGGCTTTCACCAACACACGCTTTCCAGGCGTGCCCGATAGACCGCTCCGGCACCTGTCCCTGAAGCGGAAAGCATAAATTAAGAGCCCCTCTTTTGCGAGGGGAATCAAAATGGTGGGGCGGCCTCGATGAGGCCGCCTAACTTTTGCCTTGGGGTGTTTGGACTTCTTCTGCCCAGATTGAATTCCCCCGCCCGTATCTCGATGGCTGCGACGCGCCCCGCGGGGATGTCGGGCCTTTCCAGCCACTGACTTTCATTTTTTCCAAATAAACTCCACCGATTTATCAATCCTCGGATCGAGGCTATGGTGGACCGGACAACCCAGGGCGCCCGCCTCCAGCAGTTTTCTCTGCGGGTGATTTTCAGGCAGGGGCATGGTGATGGTGGATTTCAACGCCACGATTCGTCTGGGGGTATCCGCACTCATCTCCTTGGTGGTCACCACCTCCATTCCTTCGAGGGAGATGGAGTGCCTCTTGGCCACGATGCCCATGATGGTGGCCATGCAGGCCGCAAGCGCAGTTGCCACCAGATCGGTGGGAGAAAAACTTTCCCCCTTCCCCTCGTTGTCGACCGGGGCATCCGTCTCCAGCTTTCGTCCCGAGGGCCCATGCACCGCGGTGCAATGGAGTTGCCCTTCGTAGCGAACGCGGATCTTGACCAAGGGAATCTTCGCTCAGCCTTGGCCGGCGCCGGGAGAGCGGGCCCAGGCCGCGGCTCCTCCCAGGAGAAACATGATCCCCGATCCGGCGACTGCCCCCAGCAACACCTTGAGCAATTCGAGGGTCATGGCTCGCCGCTGTCCCTGCAGGGCACGAGCCGTTCCCTCCTTGAGCTGGGCTTTTTGGGTTTCGGTCTGTTGGCTCAATTTGCTGAGAAACTCCCCGGACTGCAGGGTGGTGCGATTCTGTTGATTGAAATTGGCCACCACCGTGGAGAGTTCGGTGGCGTTCAACGATTTCACCCGGTCCACGGTGGTCTCGAGTTGCCGAAGTTGGGCTTGGCTTTGGGCGGCAATTTGCTGCTCCGCCACGACGATCAGCCGGTTTCCGGTGATCAGGGCAGCGGCGATCACCGCCAGAAAGCCGGCGGCGTACAAATACGGGACCAAGGAAAGAATCCGCATGACCGTTCTTTCCAACGGCAAGGAGATGGGTCGAGGCACCGCCAACAAAACGCCCAAGGCCAACAAGGGGACGGGGGTGCGATCCACCAAACCCGAGCTAAACCGGAAGGCCTGAAGCGCGCCGCCGAAAGGGTTGGCAAGGAGTTGAAAGAGCAGATCGATGCCCGCAAAGGCAAGCAGGCCGTAACCAACGACCCGGATGATCTGAGGAGTGGTGGAGGAGTTGGATTTCATGAACCCACAATGGAATCCCCTGCCTTGAAGTCCAGATGGCAACCTATTGATGTGCTGATAGATGGTGAATAGTTCCCTCGCAATTTCCCCCCTTTGTTCGAAATGGGGCCTTCGTCCCAACCCTTTAGCCTCATCCGCGCTGTTCTGATTGTCCCTTAAAAAAACACCGCATCCTTTAGCTCCCATGTTAGTTTAATCCCTTGGAATGATAGCCACCCTGCCATCCTCGGCTTGGGATCGTGCCAAGGCCGGCCAGCTTCTCCAAAGAGCCGCCTTTGGAGGGACCCCCGAGGAGATCGACCAACTAGCGGGGATGGGGCCGGCGAGCGCCGCGGACCTGCTTCTGGGACCCAAAGCCCTCGGGGAGGTAACCCCGCCCCCGAACGTCCTCAAGCCGGGATTAACCGAGCAACAGCGCTTTCTAAGAAAAAAGCTTCGCCTGTTGCCACCCAAGGATCGGGAGAGCAAAGCTCGCGAACTCTATCGCGCGGTCCGGGCGGAGCAGGATCGTCGCCTCACGGAGATCCGGGGTTGGTGGCTGGACCGGATGGCCCACCCTGCCATGGCCGCCCGTGAAAAACTGGTGCTTTTCCTTCATGGCCACTTTGCCACCAGTGCGGAAAAAGTGCGAAATCCCATCATGCTTTTCCGGCAAAATCAGCTTTTTCGGGAAAAGGGCTATGGCCGTTGGCACGAACTGGTTTTGGGGGTGGCCAAAGATCCCGCGATGCTCCTGTATCTCGACGGGTCCAAGAACCGGGCGGGGGCCCCCAACGAAAATTTTGCCCGGGAGCTATTCGAGCTCTTCACCTTGGGGGTGGGCAACTACACCGAACAGGACATTCAGGAGAGTGCGCGAGCCTTTGCGGGATGGACGGTGGGCTGGCCCCGCAAGCCCGGCGAGCCGGAGGACCAGGAAAACACCCCCCCCGTGTTCATCGACCGCAAGAACTGGCACGACACCAAAACGAAAAAGATTTTTGGTCAACGGGGCAGCTTTGACGGAGAGGATGTGGTGCGCCTTGCCCTCTCCCAAAAGGCCGCCCCGATATGGATCACCCGCAAACTCTGGCGCTTTTATACCGGTTGGGTGCCGGAAGGGGGTCTGCAAGCGGAATTGGCCGAGGAATGGAGTCGCCTGGACGGCGAGATACGGCCTTTTCTCAAGGCCATGTGGACGCACCCCTCTTTTTACGATCCCCAACACGCGGAAGACCGCGTCAAATCCCCCACGGAGTGGCTGGTCGGCTTATGCCGGCAACTAGGTGGTCCACTCCCCGCCCCGGCCTTGGCTTCCAACATGCTGGCGGAGCTGGGCCAAAAGCTTCTGGAACCGCCCAATGTCAAAGGTTGGGACGGGGGCATCACCTGGATCAACACCTCCACCCTCGCAAAACGCTATGAGTACACCTCGTGGATTGTGGCCGGCACCCGGGGCATGCAAAAGCTGGCGGGCATGGATCTGAACCGGCTCGCCATCGAGAGCGGCCTGCGGGAAATTCCGCCCCCCCTGCTGATGGACCCGAACACACCCGTGACAAAACCTGCGATGGAAGTCTCGGAAAAAGACCTCCGGCTCGAGGCCGCTCGCAAAGCCCGCACCCTACTGGCCATCTCCCCGGCTCCGGTGGGCCAACTGGTGGACCCGGGTGAGCGGCGGGATCCTTCGAAATTAATTTCCGTCCTAACGGACCGGTTTCTTTGCGGCTATCCCATGCCCGAGGAGAAGCGAAAAAAACTTATGGAAGGCTACGGGACCGGTCCCATGACGGATGCCTCCATCCGCAAGCTCATCCTCGCCCTCGTGCAAAGTCCCGTCTACCAGGTAACCTAAAGGATCGGCCATGGAATCATCCCCCGATCTCAAGACCCGCCGGGAATTCCTGCGAACAGGACTTTTGGGCGGCTCGCTGTGCTGGACCCTGCCCGCCTTTCTCAACCGGACGATGCAGTCCCTCCATGCCGAGGCAGATGGAGCATTGGTTCAGGGAATCACGGGCAAAGACGGCAATATTCTGGTGGTCTTGCAGTTGGCGGGAGGAAACGACGGTTTGAACACCGTGATCCCGGTGGGCCACGACGAATATCTCAAAGCCCGCCCCAAAATTGCCATCCGGGACAAGAGCGCCCTTTTGCTGGATGCGAAGACCGGCCTGCATCCGGCCTTGGCCGGGCTTTCGGCCGCTTATCAAGACGGTCATCTGGCGGTGGTGCAGGCGGTGGGATATCCCAATCCCAATCGCTCCCACTTTCGCTCGACTGAAATCTGGGCCACCGCCACGGATGAAAACCAGTCCTCCTCAACCGGTTGGATCGGCCGGTACTTTGACAACGCCTGCCAGGGTTGCGATGCGGCCGTGGGCATCGCCTTGGCCGGCCAAACCCCCCAGGCCTTTGCTGCCGCCACCCCCAAAGGCGTCCTTTATCAGGGCAACTGGGGCGGTGGCGGGAAAAAGAAACATCGTGAAGCTTCCCTCCAAATCGAGGCAGACGGCTCCATGATGATGGAAGACGAGGACGGGGATGGTCCTGCCGGCGGATCGATTGGGGACATTGGCGGGCCAAGCAGCCAGGGGAAGATGTCATCCCTGGATTTTTTGGAAAGGACCGAAATGGATGCCCGAGTCAGTCAGCAGGAAATCGCCCAAGCCTCCGCGCGCGCCAAAAACGCCGTCCCCTACCCTGGCAGCCGCTTGGGCCAGAATTTTGCCGCCGTGGCTCGTCTGATTGCCGGCGGCATGCCCACCCGGATCTACTACCTATCCCAGGGAGGCTACGACACCCATGTGGATCAGGTCGGGGCTCATGAACGGCTCCTCCGGGAGATGGGCGATGCCGTGGCCGCGTTTCTAGCCGATCTGAAAGCCCAGGGGAATCTAGGCCGGGTGAGCTTGATGACCTTCAGTGAATTCGGTCGGCGCCTGAAGGAAAATGCCAGCGGGGGAACGGATCACGGCGCCGCCGCCCCTCTTTTCCTGGCCGGCGGAGCCGTTCATGCCGGTCTGCACGGAAAGATGCCCTCCTTGGAGAAAAAGGACCTCAACGACGGGGATGTGCAGTTCAACGTCGATTTCCGCTCCGTCTACGCCACCGTTTTGGAAAAACACCTCGGCGTCAAATCCGCCCCGATCCTGGGCAGATCTTTTCCTCTCCTTGGCGCCTACGGCTAAGATCCGCTTCCTGGCAGAAACAAACAACCCCGGTGGCAAACCACCGGGGTTGTTGCGAGGGTGACCGGCTTTAGGCCGAATCAGACATCATAGTACATCGAGAATTCGTGCGGATGAGGACGCAGGCGCAGGGCGTCGTAATCCTTCACGCGCATTTCCAGAATCGTCTCGATCATATCCTTGGTGAAGACATCCCCCTTGAGCAGGAAGTCGTGATCCTTCTCGAGGGCTTGGGCGGCACCGAGGAGTGAATCCGGGGCGCTCGGAACCTTGGCGAGTTCCTTGGGAGGAAGCTCGTAGAGGTTTTTGTCGAGCGGGTCGCCGGGATGGATCTTGTTCTGGATTCCATCCAAGCCCGCCATCATCTGCGCCGCACAGGCGAGATAGGGATTCGCCGCAGGGTCCGGAGTGCGGAACTCGATGCGAACCGCCTTGGGATTCGACGAGTAGGTCGGAATGCGGATGGCCGCACTGCGGTTCCGTGCGCTGTAGGCGAAGTTGACCGGCGCCTCGAACCCGGGAACGAGTCGCTTGAAGCTGTTCGTCGTCGGGTTGGTGATGGCGGTTAACGCCCGGGCGTGCTTGATGATTCCCCCGATGTAATAAAGCGCGATGTCGCTGAGATTGGCGTACCCTTTTCCGGCAAAGAGCGGTTTCCCGTCTTTCCAGATGCTCTGGTGGGTGTGCATTCCGGAACCGTTGTCTCCGAACAGCGGCTTCGGCATGAAAGTGGCCGTCTTGCCGTGGCGGCGAGCCACATTGCGCACGACGTACTTGTAGAGGTTCACGTTGTCGCCGGTGCGAACCAGGGTGTCAAAGCGGATGTCGATCTCCGCTTGGCCGGCCGTCGCCACCTCGTGGTGCTGCCGCTCGACATGCACGCCGAGATCCTCGAGAAGAAGCGTGATCTCGTTGCGGATATCCTGCTGGGTGTCCGCCGGCGGAACGGGGAAATACCCCTCCTTGTGGCGGATCTTGTAGCCCGTGTTGGGCAACTCATCGCGGCCGCTGTTGAAGATGCCTTCGACGGAGTCCACATGATAGAAGGCGCTGCGGGACGAGGAGTCGTAACGCACGTCGTCAAAAATGAAGAATTCCGGTTCCGGCCCGAAGTAAGCCGCGTCGCCGATTTTGGTGCTCTGGAGATATTTCTCCGCGCGGATGGCGATGCTTCGGGGGTCACGCTCGTAGGACTGCATGGTGATCGGATCGATGACCGTGCAAACCAGGCTGAGGGTGGGTTCGGCGTTGAAGGGATCGACCATGGCGGTGGCCGGGTCCGGAACCACCAACATGTCGGAGGAGTTGATCGACTTCCATCCGCGGATGGAGGAGCCGTCGAAGCCGAGACCCTCCTTGAAGGTCGACTCCTCAAGCTCCGAAAGTGTGGTGGTGAAATGTTGCCAGGTTCCGGGGATATCGCAGAACTTGAAGTCCACGAGTTTGATGTTGTGGGCCTTGGCAAACGCCAAGACTTCCTTGCCTGTTTTTGCGTTGAGATATTTCGCTGCCATGGTTTTCTTTCCTTTCTTGGTCGCGTCTGATTTGCCGGCCGGCATCTCAGATCGCCTTTTCGCCCTTGTCTTCCGTCCTGATGCGGATGGCCTCATCCACGGGCAGGACAAAAATCTTTCCGTCACCGATCTTGCCGGTCTTGGCTCCCTTGAGGATGGCGGCGACCGCCTTGTCCACCAGGGAAGCTCCCAGAATGATTTCCAACTTCACCTTGGGGAGGAAGTCGACCGTGTATTCCGAGCCACGGTAGATTTCCGTGTGCCCCTTTTGGCGGCCAAACCCTTTCACCTCGGTGACGGTCATTCCCTCAATGCCGGCCTCGGTGAGGGCTTCCTTCACCTCCTCCAGCTTGAAGGGCTTGATGATCGCTTCGATTTTTTTCAGTGCCATGTTTGGTTCCTTTGGTTGGGGGACTGCCCCGTCGGGACGGGGTCCGCGAAAGGGGGCATCATTGATACCCCGCTCTTGCGGTCCCCGTCACGCCGGAAATGAACCCTTAGATCGCCTTTTCGCCTTTATCCTCGGTCCGGATGCGGATGGCCTCATCCACAGGCAGGACGAAGATTTTTCCATCGCCGATCTTGCCGGTTTTCGCGGCCTTCAGGATCGCCGCCGTGGCCTTGGCGACTGCCGAATCGGGCAGAATGATTTCCAACTTCACCTTGGGGAGGAAGTCGACCGTGTATTCCGAGCCACGGTAGATTTCCGTGTGCCCCTTTTGGCGGCCAAACCCCTTCACCTCGGTGACGGTCATTCCCTCAATGCCGGCTTCGGTGAGGGCTTCCTTCACCTCCTCCAACTTGAAGGGCTTGATGATCGCTTCGATTTTTTTCAGGGACATATGGATACCTTAGCTTTCCGGGGCGAACCCCTGATTAATAGATATAACCCTTTTCTTCGTGGTCGCTGACATCGAGCCCCTCCCGCTCTGCTTCGGCGCTCGGCCGGAGACCCAGCAGGGACTTGATGACAAAGGCAATCACGGCGGTGCCGACCACCGAGAGCACGATGGTCAGGGCCATCGCCTTGAGCTGCTCCATGTAGAGCGTTTTGCCCACGAGGTCCTTGAGGTTGGTGTTGAGGTTCGAATTCACGTCGGCGGTGGCCAACACCCCGGTGAGAAACGCGCCCAAGGTTCCGCCGACCGCGTGCACCCCGAAGGTATCCAAGGCGTCGTCATATTTGAACCACTGTTTTACCCGAGTGCAGAAGAACCACGGGACCAGACCCGCGGCGACCCCGATGATGATCGCGCCGGAGGCGTCGACAAAACCGGTTGCCGGAGTGATCACGACAAGCCCGGCCACCGCGCCCGAGCAGAACCCGAGAACACTGGCTTTGCCCTTGTCAAAATACTCGGCCACCGCCCAGACGAACGAGGCCACCGCCGTGGCCATGGTCGTGGTGAGGAAGGCATTGGAAGCGACCCCGTCGGCCGCCACGGCCGAGCCGGCATTGAATCCATACCAGCCGACCCAGAGCATTCCAGTGCCCACCATACATAGCACCATGCTGTGCGGGGGCATCGGCTCTTTGCCGAAACCAAGCCGCTTGCCCAGGATCAGGCAAAGCACCAAGGCCGACCATCCCGAGGACATGTGGACCACGGTGCCGCCGGCGAAGTCAATCGCCTTGATCGAGGCGCCGGAGTTCCAAACCCCGTTCATGAGCCCGGTGATTCCCCAGACCATGTGGGCGAGCGGAAAATAAACGATGAACATCCACGCGCCGACAAAAAGAAGCACGGCGGAGAATTTGATGCGCTCGGCGATCGCCCCGATGATCAGCGCGGGTGTGATGATCGCAAACATCATCTGATACATGCTGAACACATTGTGGGAGACCCAGTAGGCGTAGTCCGTGTTGGGAGCGGAGGTCACGCCTTTCAGGAAGGAGAACTCCAAACCGCCAAGGATCGGGCTGTTGAAGCCCTTGCCAAAGACGAGGCTGTACCCCACGACCCACCAAAGGATGGAAACCAACCCGGTGATTCCAAGGCACTGGGCCAGGATGGAGAGAACGTTCTTCGTTCTAACCAACCCGCCGTAGAAGAGAGCCAGTCCCGGAAGGGTCATAAAGAGAACCAAGGCGGCGGATGTCATCATCCATCCGTTATGTCCCGGACCTGCCACGCCCACCGATGCGGTGGTCAGACCATCCGGTATGTTTCCCTTTTCATCCTTGAGGGGGGCCGTCGGATCGGTGTTTCCCAGATAAGCCTCCAAGCCGGCCACCCTTTGCTCCAAGGACGGGGTCGGGGCTTCCGCACGAACTCCCATGACCGACATCCATAACACGGAGAGCACCACCAGCGGGCGCCATCCCAACATACATTGTATCGTCATACTGTTCTCCTTTGCTTGGCCTGTTGTTTTTCGCCTTGGGCGAACCTTTAGTGCAGACCTGTCACCAAAAGGTCATTCTTAATGAGCAAGCGCCATGCCAACTTTGAAAGGTTTTCATAAATTGACATAACTTGTTGATGGGCAATCGTAATCATGGCGGTTCTGTTGCGCGGGCTACACCTTCCCCGCCTCGGTTGGCTAATTTAAGCCATAAGACTCTGATCCCCCAGTCGACCCGGCAAGCGGGAGAAAACATCCTCCCAAAACCTCAGAGAGGAATTTTAGGTTTGGGGCTCTTCGGTCATTGCCGCCGCGGTCCCCTCGCCCACGGCATAGCGTGTGAAGCGGCGGACCACGATGTTTTCGCCCAACTCCCCGATCTTGTTGTTGATGACTTCCTTGATCGTGAGGTTGGCGTCCTTCACAAAGGCCTGCTCAAGCAGGCAGGCGGTGCTGTAGTACTTCT
>Ga0214917_10003600_pt1 | contig 17771 bp, 18 predicted proteins | sample LL_1208_BB_MetaG_FD_177983 | JGI IMG/M metagenome (GOLD analysis project Ga0214917, IMG submission 177983) | Freshwater microbial communities from Lake Lanier, Atlanta, Georgia, United States - LL_1208_BB | ecosystem: Environmental > Aquatic > Freshwater > Lake | place: USA: Georgia | collected... | reverse complement strand
TTTGTTTGGTTTGGTTATAAATTCTGCAGTTCTGGTTGATCACGTTTTTCGCTGGGTGCGTGGTATTAAACCTTTTAGCATTGAGACTAATATAATGTAGCATGGCATTAATAAGCTTGTTATTCGCACTTTTTTGGGTGACTTGGATCCACCCGTATGGGCGACCAATTATTTCAGTCGTTTGTTTTTCTTCTCAACACCTGCCAGGCGTGAGGGCTCGTTTAGGCCTTTGCCACCAAACTTCTTGTGCGATGCATCATAGGTCTTTTCGTTGACGACCCTTTGGCTGCTTATGCTCTTTCCCTTGCGTTTCTGGCCTTGGTATTTTGATTTTGTGCAATCATCAGCCTTGCACTCGATGAATAAATGGGACTAGACCAACATAATTGGTAGTCTCCCTTAAAACCGAGCCTTGAAACCCAAGACAAGTCTGACCTATCTTCTGGTAATGTATAGATGTGGTCCAACGTTTGAAGGTTGTTGTAATCCGCATCCTTCTCAGTACTTGAGCGCCTCGGAGCTCGCTAGGATAGTCGCCGAATGACGAACCAAATTTCGCGCCGGTCGCTGTTTCGTTTGTCTGCCGCTTTTGCGGCCTCATCTTTGGTGCCTTCAACACCGGCGCTCGCACGCTCTTCCGGTGTTAAGAAGAGTGTTCTCGTACTAGGCGCCGGGATGGCGGGGTTGACGGCGGCTTTGGCGCTATTGCGGAGTGGCCATCGCGTTACAGTCATCGAATATCAGAATAGGGTTGGAGGCCGCCTTTTATCTATACCTCTCAAGGGCGGTCAATTTTCTGAAGCAGGTGGCGGCCATTTCCGCTCCAGCATGCCTTATACGCTGAATTACATTCGCGCTTTTGGCCTTCCAGTTCTGAGCGTGAATGATGGATTGCCGCGTTATATGTTTGATGGCAAGACCGGCATGGCGGCGAATCCTGCCTCGTTTCCTTGGAATCTGTCACGCGAGGAACGTGCCGTTTCGGTCGCTGCATCATTGAACCGTTATCTTTTCCGGCTTGGTCTCGATGCAGATACAGTTCTGGATGCACGTTGGCCGGATCCTGCCATGCTTGCGAAACTCGACAATGTCACATTGGAGGATTTGATCCGTACTGTAGGCGCCTCAGATGCGTTCTGTAAATTACTTGGCGCTCATGGTGGTCTTTTTACTGGAGGCTCGCAGGCTCTTAGTATCATCCCCGACCTAGCGTATCATTTCGGCAATCAGAGTGTATTCCGTATTGCTGGCGGTAATGAGCGTCTTCCGCAATCCATAGCGGCTGCGATCGGTCCTGAGCGCATCGTCCTGAACGCACCTGTTAGGGCGATCGATCAATCGGGAGCTCAGGTGCGTGTCACTGTTGCTGATGGGCGTGTGTTCAATGGCGATGCCGTCATTTCAACAATCCCATTTACGATGATGCCCGACATCGATATGAAACCAGTCTGGTCGTCTGGCAAAAAGCGAATGTTCCGTGACATGGAATGGGACAAGACGGTGAAGGTTGTCGTGCAGACGCGCACACCATCATGGCTTACACAAAATGTTCATGGTTGGCCTATGGCGGGAGGCGATCGACCTTGGGAACGTTTGATCGATATCACCGGTGATGAGCCTGGCGGCCATGGCAATGCATTCTTTTACCTCAATGGATACAATGCCGATGCTATTTTGGCGTTGAAGCCTGAGGAGCGAGCGCCGCGCGTCATCGCCCAATTCCGGGAAGATATGCCAGACCTTTTTGATGAGGTCATTATGTCCATACCCTTTGCGTGGAGCGAACAACCTTGGATCAAGGGCTCGTTCGGTTCCACTCCGTTGGGCGGCGGATGGATGATCAAGGAATGGACAGCGCCCGAAGGTCGTATCCATTTTGCCGGCGACTTTACGACGCTGAAAACAGGCTGGGTTGAAGGCGCGATCGAGTCTGGCTTGCGCGCGGCGCGCCAAATCGATCCATCAGTGATGCCGGAAGGTAGTTTATGGATAAGGCCAGAGCGGGATCGCCGCACCCCTGTTCGGGCGCGTGGTTAAAGCGTGCTTGAATGTTGAAGTGGGCTTGAATTTTAACAAGCATAAAAACCGCCAACTTTGCCTCCTTGATCTGCTCCAAATAAACTGGTCCGTTTTTAGTTTGAGTTTTACGTGTGATGAGCTGCTACCCAATTTTAGTCCAGTGAGAACCAGAACCTTCGGGGTTAAAAGCTCAGGACGGTGAAGCCGCCGATGAGCCATTCCAAACTCCCCCTTTGGAGCCACAATAATGGCTCAAATTTAAGGGGGCAGGCGAATTGGCTTGCCAGGCGCAGAACTTTCAGTCCTCGGACCACGTGCCGATGCTAACCCTTCTGCAGACTAAACTCGGGGCACAATTAAACTTTACGCAATCACTGGTCTTATTTTTTTGGTGACGTCCCGGGACGTGGTGTAGCTCGACTTTAGCCATCGTCCCGGCTGCGCGCCCTCAACAGCGCGGTAGCAGCCGGGATGATGGCGGTGGCCATTGATCGTTCTTCGGGCGAGGCTTGGGTTTGCGACAACCGTCCAACCCCGAGGAAGACCAATGACCGACGATATGATGAACCTTCGCACGCTGGTGGAGAAGACCCCCGACGCGGATATCCTTCGCGACATGATCTCGTTTGCCGCCGAGCGGCTGATGGAGCTGGAGGTGGGCGCGCTGACCGGGGCGGCTCATGGCGAGAAGAGCGCTCTGCGGCTGGCGCAGCGCAACGGCTACCGCGACAGGGACTGGGAGACGCGGGCCGGGACCGTGGAGCTACGCATCCCGAAGCTGAGGAAGGGAACCTACTTCCCCGGTTTTCTGGAGCCGCGCCGCATGGCCGAGAAGGCGCTGACCGCCGTCATTCAGGAAGCCTACATCCAGGGCATCTCGACCCGGTCGGTGGATGACCTGGTCAAGGCCATGGGCATGAGCGGGATCTCCAAGAGCCAGGTCTAGCGGCTGTGCGAAGAGATCGACGACCGGGTGAAGGCCTTCCTCGAGCGGCCCATCGAAGGTGATTGGCCCTATCCGTGGATCGACGCGACCTATGTGAAGGTCCGCCAGAACGGGCGCATCGTCTCGGTCGCAGTCATCATCGCGGTGGGCGTCAATGCTGACGGCCGGCGCGAGATCCTTGGCATGGATATCGGCCCATCCGAGGCGGAGACCTTCTGGACCGGCTTCCTGCGCAAGCTTGCTCGCCGGGGCCTGCGCGGCGTCAAGCTTGTCGTCTCCGACGCCCATGAGGGCATCAAGGCTGCTGTCTCGAAGGTTCTCACCGCCACATGGCAACGCTGCCGGGTTCACTTCATGCGTAATGCTCTGGCCCATGCCGGCAAGAGCGGCAGGCGTGTCGTCTCCGCCTTCATCGCCACCGCCTTCGCACAGGACGATGCAGCGAACGCCACAAAGCAGTGGCGCTCAGTCGCCGATCAGCTGCGCCCCAAGCTGCCCAAGCTCGCAACGCTGATGGACGGCGCAGAGCCTGACGTGCTCGCCTATATGAGCTTCCCAGCCCAGCACCGGACGAAGCTGCACAGCACCAATCCGCTCGAACGCCTCAACGGCGAGATCAAGCGCAGGACAGACGTGGTTGGAATCTTTCCCAACGAGGCCGCCATCACACGCCTCGTCGGCGCCATCCTGCTTGAGCAGAACGATGAATGGGCTGTCCAGCGAACCCGCTACATGACACTGGAAACTCTAGCCACAATGAGCGATTATCCACTCGTCAGCATGCCCGCCGTGGCAGCCTGACATCAACCGCCCGGGCCAATCCCGATAGCGGTCAGTGGTCAGAAGCTACACCATGAACTGGGACACGACCGCTAGCCGTGCTTTGCACCAATACCAGACCTTTGGCTCGTGTTGGCAGAATCCGGGGCTAGCCAGCACAAGTTCCTTTGATGCAATCATGCTGCGTGCTGGCGATGGACGCTGGTGACACGGCTTTCAGGAACATCGTCAAGTCATGCAGCCCAAATCGCTTTCGTGGTCGCAAATCCGTGATGCACTTGCTCAACGGATTGCATCTGGGGAGTTTGCCCCCGGGGAACGACTGCCGAGCGAGCCGGAACTGGGCACGATGTTCGCTGCCGGGCGGCACTCGGTTCGGCGTGCTCTAAGCTTGCTGTCGGCTGATGGTCGCGTGCGGATCGAACATGGCCGGGGGGTGTTCGTCAGTGAGGGGCCAGCATTCCAATACACGATCGACCGCAGGGAGCGTTTGTTCGACCAACTCGAACGTGACGGGCATCGGGGCGAGGTGGTTGGCCTCGCAGCGAGAGCGCAACCCGCCGATGCCGAAATCGCCTCGGCTTTGGGGCTCATCGAGGGAGCCGCTACGCATGTGAACGAGGTGCTGCTCGTGTCAGACGGTATCCCGCTCGGTATCGGACGGTCATTCCACCCGCTCGCGCGATTTCCGAACTACGAGGCCCATCGACACTCGGCCCCAACGCAGCGCATGTTCTACAGGTCGTATGGCATTGCGGAGTTCTTTCGAGAGGACACTTTTCTTTGGGCGCGACCTTCGAAGCCTGAAGAAGCAGAACTACTCAAGCAACATCCGGCTTTGCCGATCGTCGAGACCAAGGCGCGCGACGTCGACGGTTCCGGCTTGGTGATCGGCTATTCAATGACGATCTGGGCGGCGTCCCGCATCCGCTTCGTTCTTCCAGCCAGACGATAGCGCATCGATCACGCGTGTTGGACCGCCAGACAGGCGATGGGCTGAAACTCTCGTGCGCTGTCACAGTCATGTCATCGGAAAGGTGCATCACAAACTCATTCGAATGAGTTTGACTGTGTCGATGCTCAAGCGCGTTCGAACTGGCGATGCGCAATTCTGCGATTTGGCATCTCCCAGAAGCATTTTTCAACGTCTTGCCTCACCGGCCCTTCATCGGGCGGGCACGCACAGACCGGCCAACAGAGGAGCAACCATGCTTGACCGCCGCATTGTCATCACTGGCCTCGCCGCTCTCGGCCTTGCCGCCTTGCAAACCCCGGCATTGGCCCAAGATTGGAAGTCACAGTATCCTGAACTCGTCTTTGCCGTCGTTCCGGGTGAAAACTCTGCCGCGATCATCGATCGCTGGGACCCGATGGTCCGCTATCTCGAACGCGAGATCGGGACAAAAATCACGATGCGTCTTGTGCCAGATTATGCTGCTGTGATCGAGGCGCAGCGCTCAGGCCAGATTCATATCGCTTGGCATGGTGCGTCATCCTACGCCCGCGCGCGGACCATTGGCGTTCAGGTCGAGCCTTTTGCTATAGACAAGCACGCCGATGGATCGACCGGCTACTATTCCGTCTTTTACGTGAAGGCCAGCAGCCCGTTTCAAAAGATTGAAGACCTTCGCGGCAAAGCTTTGGGTCTGGTCGATCCAAACTCGACATCTGGCAACAATGTTCCGCGCCTTGCGCTCGACAAAATGGGCATCCGCCCTCAGGAATTCTTCTCCAAGATTGTCTATGCCGGTGGTCATGAGAATGCATTGATCGCACTTGGCCAAGGCAATGTCGATGTCGCGGTAACCTGGCTGAACTCGGAGACGGACTCAAACCTGACCCGCATGGCAGCAAAGAAGATGCTCAACGCAGCGGACTTCCGGCCGATCTTCCGGTCTGACCTGATCATGGCAGGCCCCTACACATACCTCTCCAGTTTGCCACAGGACCTGAAGGACCGCATTCGCAATGCTTGGCTTTCCGCCAGCGCGAAGGATGAACAGGCCGTAAAGCGGGTCTTCGACGGCAAAGCGGGCTCCTTTACGCCTGTTGCGCATGAAGCCTACCTGCCGGTCATTGAGTTGAACCAATTCGTCGATCGCCTTCGGCGGCAGGGCAATTAAATTGCCTAAGCGCAAGGCGGCATACAATGTGGCTCAGTAACTTCACGATCATAGGCCCCGACAAGCTGATGGAGGGTGCATCCCTCCGCATTGAAGACGGACTCATCGCCGAGATCGTTCCGCGTGCGGTTCCCGGTGGCGTCGATGGTGAAGGTCGGCTGCTATGCCCGGGCTTCATCGACATGCATGGCGACATGATCGAAGTCGAAGTCGAGCCCCGCGCCGGGGTCGACTTCCCTAAGCAGAATGCCATAGCGCATCTCGATGCCCGGATGGCGGCATGCGGCTTCACGACGGCTTATGCCGCTGTCAGTTTCTGCACCAACTCATTTCGCGGCGAACGGCGCTCGCGCGCGCACACGGAAGCGATCATCAGGGCCTTGCACGAAGCAAGGCGTGCCTGCCGGATCGATCATCGCATTCACGCACGGTTCGATATCGACTTTCCTGACGCAAAAGCCGTGCTTTCAGACCTCCTCGCAGCGGGGCTGGTCGATCTCGTCTCCCTGATGGACCATACGCCCGGCCAGGGCCAATACCGAGACCTCGAACGCCACGTCGCCAAGATCGCCCGGCAGAAATCTATTTCGATTGAAGCCGCGCATGGCCTCGTGATGGACCGGATTGAAAGTGCCGGACCTGAGGCTGATCGACTGAACCTCCTTGAGCAATTTGCCACACTTGCGCGACAGGCGGGCATCAAGCTCGCCAGCCACGATGACGACACGGAACGCAAGCTCACGATTATGCTCGCGCTCGGTGCCGTCATTAGCGAATTCCCGATCACGCTCGATGTGGCGCGTACCGCGACCGCAATGGGCATCTCGGTTGCCATGGGAGCACCGAACGCGATGCGTGGGCAATCCTACTCCGGCAACCTTTCCGCAAGGGAAGCGCATGCAGCGGGTTGTCTTCATATTCTCGCCTCGGATTATCACCCGGCCAGCATGTTGCCCGCGATCCTGACGCTGGCCGAAACCGATCCTGCTGGCCTGTGCGGCGCAATTCGTCTCGGCTCAACGAATTCAGCAGAAGCATTGGGGCTCCATGATCGCGGAGCGCTCGTGCCCGGTCTCAGGGCGGACATCGCGATCGTGGACGTGCGACCAATGCCGCGTGTGGTGGCGACACTATCAGAGGGCCGGCTGGCCTATTCGAGCGGCTTCGTTCCGTTCGCGCGCTGATCAGGCCAGTTGGCATCGCTCACGCTTGAATGGCCGAGGCGTATGACGATTGCGTGGCATTCTCCAAACTCTCGTGATCGTCGACCACAGTAATGGAAAGGCGATACGGGATGTTCAGCCGCTATGCTGTCTACTATGCCCCGCGTCCGGGCGCTTTTGCTGACGCTGCCGCGATATGGCTTGGCCGAAACTGCGAGACCGGTCTGGCGCTCCCACAGTCCGCATTCGACGGCCTCACCGACACACTTTCCAGCCTCACGGCGAAGCCTCGCAAATACGGCTTCCATGGGACGCTTCGAGCCCCATTCCGACCCGCCGACGGACAGGACGGTGCCAGCATCGCCAAAGCCGTTGCCGCGATGGCCACGCATCTTTCGTCAGCGCGCTGTGACGGCCTTGAGATCGGAAACCCCTACGGATTTGGCGTCGCATTCAAGCCGATTGGCGACGAGACGGAAATTCTGACGCTGGCCGCCTCAGTTGTGGAGTTGACCGATCGCCTTCGTGCGCCACTGACGCTTGACGAAATCGCGCAACGCGAGAGGAACGAAAATCTGAACCCTCGGCAACGTGAGTATCTACACCGCTGGGGCTATCCAATGGTCATGGAGGAACTGAGTTTTCAGCTCACACTCAGCAATCGGATCACCCCCGAGGTCCAGCCAATAATGGAGGCAGCAGTTGCAAGACATTTCGAAGGACTGCTGCCCATGCCGTTCGTGATCGAGGATCTGTGCCTATTTGGCGAAGAGGCGAAGTCCGGGATGTTTCGACTTTTGCATCGCTACCGCCTATCGGGTTGAAGGCGCGCGGGATGCGAGCAACCTGGAGAAGCAATTTCGAGGGCAAGTGCCCTTCCAAATACCGATTGTTCGATACGAGCGTCAACTTTCCGCGCAACGCTCCTTGGAATAGGACTGTCCGAGTTCGGCCCCTTTGCGGTCACTGCGTCGGCAAATGCACTCGTCCGCTTCTTGCGAACTACGGCCATATGGGCATTATCCAAAAACGTTCCTTTTTGAGACTCTCGGGCACATAGCCCGGAAATCGCCCATTCGTCCATGGCGCATAGTCTCAAAACAAGTCTTGTAATTCAAGTCTCGTTTCGGCATGCTCGTCATGAGAAATGAGACTGATTCATGCGCATCGGCTACGCCCGCGTTTCCACGCTTGACCAGAACACCGACCTGCAGCTGCAAAAGCTGAAGGAGGCCGGTTGCGAGAAGGTCGTCATCGAGAAGGCCTCTGGTGCAAAGGCGGATCGGCCGGAGCTGATACGGCTTCTTGCCGACCTTCTGCGGGAAGGCGACACGCTGGTCGTCTGGAAACTCGACCGTCTGGCGCGCTCGCTCAAGCAGCTGATCGCCACAGCCGAGGATCTGAAGGGCAGGGGGATCGGCCTCATCTCGATCACCGACGCAATCGACACCTCGTCACCCGGCGGCATGCTGGTGTTCCACATGCTCGGTGCCATCGCCGAATTCGAACGCTCGCTCATCCAGGAGCGGACGCGGGCAGGGCTGGTTGAAGCCAAGCGGCGCGGCAAGGTGGGCGGGCGGCCGAAAAAGCTGACGGCCAAAGACATTTCAGCCGCCAAGGCCATGCTTGCCGATGGGACGCTCACTTCGAAGGAGATCGCCGGCAAGCTTGGCGTATCGAAGGCCACTTTGTATCGGCACATCGGCAACACGCTTAAACTGCAACAATAGCGATATGGCCTGCTGTCACCCTGAAGAAACACCCAAACTTGGCGGCAGCGAGTATGCAGGGATTAGGCCCTGGCGCGCTTTGTCGAGTGTTGGTCACTGCCCTTCGCGCGCCTCTCTCAGGGCGCGACTAAACAGGTGATTGAATATCCGATCCCGATCTTCGGCGTTAGTCATGATGATGTTTTGAAGACTGCTGTCGCGCTGATACTGCTTGATGGTTTCCTCAAGAAGGCGGCGGACGAAGGTCGGCCGTGAAACATCCGGCGGATTGTTCCGCAGAACGGCTGCCATCTCTTCATCCAACGCCTTCCGCTTCACTTGCTCAAGCCGGATGAAGTCCTCTTCCGTAAATTGCGTTCCGTGCCGCTCGACCCATTTATTAAGGCAAGGTCTTCGAGATTTCTAATAGGCAAATCTATCTGCGACTGATGAGACATGTTAATGCCCCCAAATGCTAGGAAGCTTATTTTAGTTTGGCGTTGCTCCTTGATGAAAATCTGATTTAGGGTGCGGCACGTTATTCGCGTTTAAGTGCGGGGGCGAGCTCCATAGCGAAACGATTAGTACAATCTAGTGTTTTTATTGTCTTTGGAGCGCCGCTGCTACGGCTCAACAATTGACCTATTTCAAAACATCTTCCTCCGTTTTGGCTATTTTGAGCCAAGAGCAACTCAATGATTACGGCTTCAATTTGATAAACGAAGCCTATGCCATCTTTTCTGAAGTGGGCAGCAAAACCGGTGAAATTGGCGGAAGGGTCAATCAGACCAATAAGAAAGCAGTCAAGCAAGCAAAATCCTTATTAGACGATCATGCTCTATTTTTGAATGCGCGGCTCAACTACGAGATCAAGAAGAAGAAATCTATCCCAATTGATATTGGTGATTTTGAGCTCAGTAAAGCGGCTGTCACAAGCCCAGCGAGCGGCATTCTTGTATTAAGCTATTCCGTTACACTTCTAAATCGTGTTGATCTACAGGCTAAAACGATATTTTCAGGCAATAGCATGCCCCTCCTAACTGTTTTGCGCTGGAGTAACGCAAAACAACAATGGTTGATCTTTTCGCACGTAGATTTTGATACACAGGCGGTGTTGTTTGCACCAAGGCTCCAATAAAAGGCCCTGAAAAAAGCGCAATTTAAAAAAGAATACATAGAATTGGGTCGAGCTTTATTAGAAAAACGCTATGATGAGCTTCTACGTGGTATTCAAACCGATAGTAAAATTAAGGGTGGTTAATTTGTCTTCGCAGAGGGTGAACGACAGGTCGATTACGGCCCTAATCGATTGCAATTCCTCCGGAAGCCAAAAATGAGCAATATAGAAGCAACCCGTGCCGATAATCTTCTAGACGTCCGATATGATGCGCAGCCAGCAAGCACCTTGGACGGCAATCAACTTGATCCAGCCGTTCAGCCTCGTCTATTAACGTTTATGCAAAGACAGGATGGGTCATGGGAAAGAATAGGGGCAGCTGTCTTTTTTGTAACAATTAAAACGGCGTCCAATGTCAAATGTGTCAAACCAACAGTAAAATAATAGTCTTATCAATGTAAAATAAAACAGGAACTTTATCCAAAATTTTGATTAAGCGTGATAGAAACTTTACCAGACTTATTGCCAGCTCATGCTTTCCATTCTTGTTTTCATTCTTAGACTATCATCAACTGGTGAGAGATATGCTATCGAGTATAGAGAAAAAATCTCTCACGAATGATATATCGTTTTTTGGAATCGTCAATTTGAGAATTAAACCGATTTGTTACTTTTTCATTATTGATCATTTCAAGATAAAGATGAACTAATTTATTCTTTTCTGCTACGGTCCAATCATCTATTTTAGTGATATTTCTTTCGTCGTCATTATCAACATCATAACCATTTTTTCTAACAAGGGTAATTAGTTCTTCCCATGCGACCCATCTGAGATTTTTATAATTAAGGTAGCCTTGTGGAAGCCAATTATAGCTATTTTGCTGATTACTGAGAAAGGTTATTAAATTGTTTTTTGGCTCACGGTACCATTGATTTATTTTCTTTGCCTTTATCTTATTAGGACAGCTTTTAAATAAAATCTTCGCTCTTTCGATCTCTTCCTTTTTTAAATATTGAGCAGCATATCGATCAGTTAAGTTTGCATCGAGCTTTATGACTGAATGTGTATATCCTTGCTTCTTCTCTTCCTCATACTGGTCTCTGATTGCAAGCGCCATTGCGCCATTTAGAAATTCAACGAGATCTCGCTCGTAAGATGAAAGAGACGAAAAGTCACGATCCGGCTCCGGTAGATTTTCAATAAAAGATAAAACCTTATCGATCTGCTTTTGCAGATAACGATATTTGGGAGGAATGCGTTTACTTGACCAATTTCCCAATTCTTTCGACCTCGGTCACAGCCTCAAAAACTTTATCATGGAAATATGCCTCATTCCTTGCGCTCATAATTTTATCAAAGATCATGGATAAGTGAGCCGCATCAGCTGGTGTGACTTTACCAGCAGCAACGGCTTCGAGAAGACTTTCTTGAACTTTGACCATATCCATAGAGCCATCGGGGAGGCGCTCTGGCAAATCGAAGTCTACGAAAGAGCCCCTTTGAACAGGCATGACGCGATCTGATATGATTTTTGTAGCTGCGCCATCTCCCTTAAGCGCCCTATCAATCAGCGCATCAATGAGCTCCTCAGCTCTTCCGTCCAATCGTTCCATCAGCAGTTTCGTCATGGACTTTGATCCGACAGGCCTTCCAGCTGGGTTGCCACTCTCGCCTTGCTTAAAGGGCCGCCCTCGGACCGGCGTAGTCCCTTTATCCTCACCATCACTGACCATACGACGTCCTTTGGCCACACGAGTACCACGAATCACGATCGCTTGAGTATTAGAGCTCCATACCCGTTCGAGGTTCAACCGGGTTCCTTAGCGATCTCCGCTGTTAATCCGCTGTTATGTCGCTGTTAAAACAGCGAGGGGGTTTGAAGGGAGCCGCCTTAGTCCTTCAGGATCACATTGTTATGTGACCTAAGAGTTAGGCCATTATTGAGGTGGCAATTGTGGGCTCTTGGCAATTGCTCACAAGCTGCATTGGGCACTAAGGCTGCTTGACGATCTCATGGTCGATGGGTTTGTTGCCTCCCAAAGCAGGCCTTAATAGGCCCTCCGCATGGGGCCGCGAGCCTCAGAAATAATCCTAGAGAAGCGCTCGCCTCCGCTACATTAGAACATGGCTGAAACGATTGCGCTGATGTCAGTGCTGCGGTGGCGTCGGATTCATCAGGGAACGTCAGTAATTCAAGCTATATCCAAAATTATTGCGCCGACGCGGCGAAGACATAATTGCGGCTCAAGCTGATCGCTGGTGGATGGTGATAAACATCGCCAATGTGGCGATGCCGCATGCGATGATGGCATTCCACGCGGCGAGCGAGAGGCCGAAGATCCGCATCGCGACTTCGTCGCAGCGGATCACCCGCACCGTGTCGAGGCTTTTGAGAAAATCGCCCATCGAGGCGGCCGTTGGAATCGGGCCCGTGCAATCGGCGGGGCCTTTCCAGAAGGCCCATTCGACGCCCGCGTGATAGGCGCCCATGCCGGCGCCGATCAGGAAAACAAGACCCGTTAGGCCGAGCATTGCGCGCGCAGGTTTCGGCGCGCGATCCGTCATGAAAAATGTGAGAAGCGCAACGGGAATCCCGACATAATAGGGAATACGTTGTTCTAGGCAGAGCGGGCAGGGCTTCACGCCCAGTACGATTTCAATGAACCACGCGCCAGCAATGGTCGCCAGCGCGCCGAGTGCGATCAATAAAGCCGTCATGCGGGTGGTGAAGAGGCCGTTCATATCACTTTCGCCGCCAGCCAAAAGCCGAACACGACGATGGCAACCGATGCGCTCGCGATGAGTGCGAGATGTTTTTCTAGTGCAATCTTCAGCGGGCCACCCCAGCGGTTGAAAATACCGGCGAGAATGAAGAAGCGTGCTCCACGCGTCATCAGCGACAGCACGATGAACAGGATCAGATTGTAATCGAGTGCGCCGGAGACGATGGTGACGAGCTTATAGGGGATAGGCGTCAGGCCTTTGATGAGGATAAACCACGCACCCCATTTGGCATAAAACTCTTTCAACGCGGGAATGCGATCGGCATAGCCGTAAAGATGAAGCAGCCAAATCCCCAGCGTGTCGAACAGCAAATGGCCGATCATCCAACCGGCAACACCGCCCGCGACCGACGCGACGGTGCAAATGGCGGCGTAGAAGAAGGCGCGCTCGGGTCGTGCCAGCGCCATCGGGGCCAAAAGCACATCGGGCGGGATGGGGAAGAAGGAGCTTTCCGCAAAGGAGACACCTGCGAGCGCCCATGGCGCGCGTGGGCTTTCGGAGAGACGAAGGGTCCAATCATAAAGGCGTCGGAGCATGACGCTCCGTTAAACGAGGGGACGTGGCTTGTCCATTCGGTAGCAGACGCTGCCCGGTGAGTTTGTTTTGGTTTGAATTGAGCCAAAAAGCGCTTAGCGCCCCAGACAATGGCTGTGCCATACTGACGGTCAAGCTTGCTGGGATTCGCGTCGCTCGAGGGGGAGCACGGAGATGGATTTTTGGCCCTATGCACAGCCCTATCTCGACCGCATCTTCTTTGCGGAGGGAGAGCCTATTCCTCTGCTGATCCATCGCTATGCCGCCGGATGGTCGTCGAGCATTGGGGAGCAATTTCTGGTTCATCATTTCGATACCCTCTCTGCGCCAGGAGCGCCGGCCTTGATGCCAGGCTTTGCCACGGCTCATCTCAAGGCACTGGTGTTATCGCGGCGCCCGGACGGCGTTAGGCTGGCTGCCACCCACTGCCCGTCTCTCCTCAAGCGCGATATTGCCTTCGAGATCGGGATCGTCATCGGTCAGGAGGGGGTGCAATCCGCGCAGATCGCTTATGATCCGGCGTTTTTCAACGAGATGTGCCTGTTTTTGCTGGAAATGGGCTCACTCGAGACCCTGTCTAAAACGCTGAATGTGCCAAGAAGCTAACGGCAGATCACTGTTTCGTCGCTCCCGTTGCGGAAATAGGTTCGGACCCATTTCTCCCGCCCGAAGCGGATCAGCATATCACGTTCGCCGCCAAAGGCGGGGGTTGAGGCCCAGATCAGGACACCACCATCATCTTCCCGCTTGATCTGATGCATCCGTAATTGCCGTTTCATGCCTTCCACCTCGATGATGAGGCGTTGCGGCCGCTCGACATAGGTCATCGTGTAGCTGAAACGGCCATCGCACCGCAGCGTGTAGGAGGAAGCCTGCACATCGGAGGAGGATCCGGCCAGTCCGACCAGGGCGGCCATCACAGCCGGAGCGCCAAAGCGAAACACCATAGGCCAACCTTACCCTATCTGCCCCATTTTGGCAGCTGCGCTGAGTAGACGCTTGCAGCGCGGTCAGGTTCGTCCTAAAAGGCCAATGGCTTTGCCCCTATGGCGGAACTGGTAGACGCGACCGACTCAAAATCGGTTTCCGCAAGGAGTGCTGGTTCGATTCCGGCTAGGGGCACCAACCGTTTTTCAAAATGATATCAATTGTTTAATATGAGAAAATTGCCTCGATACTTCCGGGGCTTGGCGGAGGCGCCTTAAGATGGCCTCCGGCAATCCGGGGGCGGTTCACAGTCGGCGCGTGACACCAGCCGACCGCAGCCAGTTCGATAGAGGCTAGTCGGTCAGTTGCCGCCTCGCCTCAATAGCCACCCTTGCGAGCAGGCATGGCTCGCAAGGGCTCCATCAGGCTGCGCATCTGGCGGATCATCAGCCCGATGTCGGAACCGATGCAGATCATCTCGAAGCCTTCACGGCGTCGCCGCTCAATGTCTTCGGCGCTGGTGCCAATGACGCCTGAAGCGATGTTGCGTTGCGCAGCCAAAGCTTTGATCCGGAGAATATCCGTGGCGACACGGGGGCCCTCCCACACGGCACGGTGACCGCAACTCTGGGAGAGATCCGACGGTCCAAAGAAGATTGCTTCCAGTCCGGCCACGTCGAGAATGCCTTCGATGTTGTCGGAAGCATCCTTCGTTTCGATCACCGGAATGACCATCGTTTCGCAATCCGCTGCCGCCACATAGCTCTCGATGGCCATGCCCCAGCGCAAGGCGCGCTCATGACCGAGACCACGCTTGCCGACCAGAGGATAGCGGGCATGAGAAAAACCTTCGTTCAACTCATCGGCGTTACGGATCAGCGGCAAGAGGATGCCGTGGGCGCCAAGATCCAAGGCCCGCTTGATCTTGTCGACGCTTGTCGTCGGCACACGCACAAGAACGGCAGTTTCGCTGCCACGGGCCGCGCGAAGATGGTTCAGCACATCCCGGAAATCGAGACTGCCGTGTTCCATGTCGATGCAGACCCAATCAAGGCCAAGCTCTGCCGCGACTTCGGTGACAGTCGCGCTCTCAAGCGTCACCCAGGCACCGATGGCTTCTTTCTTGGCCTTGAGGCCCGCCCGCAGCGGGTTGGAAAATGGCTGTTGGCTCATGCGTGTTCCCTCTATTCGCTCTTGCTCGGGAGGACGGCCCGACCCTCCCACGGTCCGTCTTTCATACTTCAATTGGCGCTGAGGCAGCCACCTCAATCATCGGTTTGGTGAAGCGCGACCCGCTTTTTAGACTAGCCGGAGTTGGAAAGCCCCAATTCAGGATGGCCTAAATCAGCGGGAGCACGTGACATGCCGACCGCAAGTGCAGCTTTCGTTCGATAGTTCCGGATTGCAGCTTGACGCGCGGTCCGCCGCCGCGCGACCTTAGGCGGCTTTCACGTCAGGACCGCATTCCGCATGCCCGCCGCAGACCTTTCCGCCGACCACCTGTTTGATCTCTATCGGCGGATGAAGACGATCAGGGTATTCGAGGACACTTGCGTTGCGGCCCACAAGGCGGGCGAGATTCCCGGATACATCCATTCCTCCGCAGGCCAGGAGGCCGTGCCGGTCGGCGTCTGCGCGGTGTTGACGAGGGAGGACCGCATCACCTCGACACATCGCGGCCACGGCCATGGCCTCGCCAAGGGCGCAGACCTCGAGAGAATGATGCTGGAGCTCTACGGCCGCGTCGGAGGGCTTTGCGGCGGCAAGGGCGGGTCCATGCATGTCGCTGACTTCTCGGTCGGCATGTTGGGCGCCAACGGCATCGTGGCGGGCGGTATCCCTATCGCGGTCGGCGCGGCGCAGGGGTTGCGGCTGTTAGGGTCGCAAGCGGTGGTGGCTTGCTTCTTCGGCGATGGCGCGGTGAACCGCGGTCCTTTCATGGAGGGGCTTAACTGGGCGGCGGTCTATGGGCTGCCCGTGCTTTTCGTCTGCGAGGACAATACCTTCTCCGCCTTCACGCACAGCAGTACCACCACCGCCGGGCCAGGACCGCTGGCGCGGGCCCAGGCCTGCGGCGTGGCCGGCGAGCGCGTGGACGGTAACGATGTCATCGCGGTGAGGGCGGCGGCGGAGCGCCTTGTGGGCGAGATGCGCGCAGGGGGCGGGCCTCGGTTCCTGTGGTGCCGGACCTACCGCTTCAGCGGTCATGTCTCGATCGATCCTGCAACCTACCGCAAGCAGGAGGATCTCGACGCGGCGCTCAAGCGAGATCCGCTGCTCGTGACGCGTGGGCAGCTTGGCGATGCGGCGGCTGCGGATGCGATCGACGCCGAAGTGGAGGCCGAGATCGCCCGGGTGCAGGACATCGCCCGCAAAGCGCCCTATCCTCCTCGTGCGGAAGCCTTCGACGACGTTCAGGACATCGGCTCTCCCGCTGTGGAGGCCGCGCGATGAGCAATGTGATCACCATGGGCGAGGTGGCGGCGCGCACGCTTGCGGACGAGATGCGGCGGGACCCAACGATCTGGGTGCTGGGCGAGGACGTGCAGGCCGGCGGCATCTTCGCGCAGTACAAGGGCCTTTTCCAGGAGTTCGGCGCGGCGCGCGTCGTCAACACGCCTATCGCCGAGTCGACCATCATGGGCGCGGGTCTTGGCGCGGCGCTGGTCGGAACGCGGCCCGTGATCGAGATGCGCATCGCCGATTTCGTAATGCCGGCCATCGACGAACTGGTGAACCAGATCGCCAAGGTCCGCTACATGTTCGGCGGCCAGGCGCGCGCCTCCGTTGTGGTGCGCGTGCCGCACGGGCTGCACCCGGGCTCGGCGGCGCAGCACAGTCAGGTGATCGAGAGCTGGTTCGTCAACGTGCCGGGCCTTGTGGTGGCCGCGCCCTCGACCGCGCTCGACCTCGCGGGGCTGCTGCGCACGGCGCTGCGCTGCGACGACCCGGTGGTGTTCTTCGAGCCCAAAGCGATGTTCAAGAACGTGGCCGACATGCTGGGCGACTGGCCAGCCATCCCCTTCGGCAAGGCGGAGCGACGGCGGGAGGGCAAGGACGTGACCATCGTCAGCTGGGCGCAGGCCATGCCGGCGGCGATCGAGGCTGCAGCGGCGCTTTCGGCCGACGGGGTCGAGGCCGATCTCCTCGATCTGCGCACGCTCTGGCCATGGGACAGCGAGGCCGTGCTCGCCTCGGCCGCCCGCACGGGCCGGGCGCTGGTGGTGCAGGAGGGCGTCGGCGCTTCCGGCTTCGGCGCGGAGGTGGCGGTGACGATCGCGGAACACTCTGCGGCGAGGGTGCGCAGGCTCGCCTCGCCGCGCATTCCGGTGCCTTTCGCGCCGACGCTGGAGGACGTCTGCTTCATCCGGCCGGGCATGATCGTCGCTGCGGCGAAGGAGATGGTCGCGGGGTGACTGCAAGGGCGCGTTTCGCTGGAAAGAACTGGTGTCGCAGCGTTTGAATGGCTTGGCTTTCACGGCATGCAAGCATAGTCCTAATCACGACAGGCCGTCGGCACATTCGAACTCGTCACTGGAGCAGACCTGCGCACCCCGAGAAGGTCATCACCTGCTCTGCGCGCATCTGGCATCGCCCTCTTTGGCCGACGCTGCGCGCGGAGAAAGGCTATGCTTGCGGCTCAGGATTTATGTGCGCTTTCAAAAGGC
>Ga0214917_10003599_pt1 | contig 17773 bp, 16 predicted proteins | sample LL_1208_BB_MetaG_FD_177983 | JGI IMG/M metagenome (GOLD analysis project Ga0214917, IMG submission 177983) | Freshwater microbial communities from Lake Lanier, Atlanta, Georgia, United States - LL_1208_BB | ecosystem: Environmental > Aquatic > Freshwater > Lake | place: USA: Georgia | collected... | reverse complement strand
GATGACTATCCCTCGCCTGGTCGCGTAGCATGGGCGGCATGGGGTGGCGATTCAGGTCAGTCTTGGAGCAACATGAAATCCAAAGCCATTAAAAAAGCACAGGAGCGTGCCATGGAGATCAACGAAGAGATCGTCGATGGTCGCCCCTACCCCAATGAGCATGCTGCTCGCCTGACTGATCCTGATCAGTACGACAGCATCCGCCGCGTCAATGATGAATTCGGCGCTGGTATTGATGCCATCTACGGAATCAAGGATGGCACTTCTGAACTGCAAGCCATTCGGTTTGATGCTGATCGCTTCACGCCTGCCGAAGCTCGTGAATGGCTGGCGGATCATGACTTTGACCCGATGATGTTTGAAGAAGCCACCGGTGAGCGCAGTGAAGAGCGTGCTGCCCCTGATGCGGTTAAAGTCGGTGATTTCGTGGAATGGGATTCAAGTGGTGGCACCGCACGCGGCAAAGTTGAGCACGTGATGCGCGAAGGTGTACTTGGTGTTCCTGATTCTTCATTTAGCATTAATGCATCTGAAGAAGATCCCGCCGCTTTGATTCGCGTGTATCGCAAAGACAGCGAAGGCAGCTACAAAGAGACCGAGACTTTAGTCGGTCATAAGTTCTCTGAACTTCGCAAGATTGCTGCGTTGCGTTTCTTTGAAGGCGAAACCCTCAAGCGTTCACTTGCTACTGAATTCCGCTCTGAAGGCGAAGACCGCACGCTGGAGTTCCCATTTGCCAGTGAAGCGCCTGTTGAGCGTTATTACGGCATGGAAGTGCTGAGCATGGATGACAAGTCCATGGATTTGAGCCGTCTGAATGATGGTGCGCCGCTGCTATATCAACACGACGCTGATCGAATTGTTGGTGTTGTGCAAAAGGCGTATATCAAAAACAAGCGTGCTTATGCACGCGTCAAACTCGCGAACAATGAACTAGGTCGCGAGATGCAGGAGCTGATCAAGGATGGAATCATCCGTAACGTCAGCTTCGGCTACAAGATCAATGCCATGGAAGCCGATGAGTCCACATCACCTGTGACTTATCGTGCTACCAACTTCCAACCGTTCGAGATTTCGCTGGTGACCGTGCCAGCGGATGCGTCGGTTGGCATTGGTCGCGCCTTCAACAATAATGAAGGTGTCAATACGGCGTCAGCCGTGGAACACAACCCCAACGGAGTTATCACCGTGGATCAACCCCTCAACGTTGAGGCTATCCGCGCTGAGGCTGTACAAGCCAAGGCGAAGGAAGTTGCCGAAATGATCGCTCTTGGTCAACGCACCAAGAACATTGAAATGGCTCAGGAGTTTATTTCCAACTCCCGCAGCCTTGATGAGCTTCGCTCTGCCCTTCTGGAGAAGATGGGTGTTGAGGAGAAGCCCCTGAACCCGAAAGATGCCGAGATTGGCATGTCGGACAAAGAGAAGCGTGACTTCTCCTTCATCCGCGCCATCAACGCTCTTGCTCACCCCAACAGCCAAGAGGCTCAGCGTGCTGCTGCTTTCGAAATGGAAGTCAGCCGCGCCGCTCAGCAAAAGTCTGGCAAGGAAGCTCGTGGCATCCTGATCCCCGCCGATGTGCTGGGTTATGGCCGCCGTGACCTGACCGTTGGTTCTGCCTCCGGTGGTGGTGACCTGGTTGCCACTGACCTGATGAGCGATAGCTTCATCGACCTGCTCCGTAAGGCTCTGGTTCTCCAGACCGCCGGCGCAACTGTGATGACCGGTCTGCAAGGCATGGTTGCTCTGCCCCGTCAGTCTGGTGGTGCCACTGTGTACCACGTCGCTGAGTCCGGTTCGATCACCGAATCGCAACTCACCGTCGACCAGGTGACGATGCAGCCCCGCACGATTGGTGCGCTGACCGATTACTCGCGTCGTCTGCTGCTTCAGTCCAGCATCGACATCGAGAACCTGGTGCGCCGCGATCTGGCTCAGCAAATCGCCATCGAAGTTGAGAACCAAGCCATCAACGGCACCGGTGCTTCTTCGTACCCGCTGGGCTTCCTGAATGTGACCGGTATTAACACCGAGTCTGGCTACACCACGTTCGCTGATTATGTGAACGCTGAAGCCGCTCTCAGCACCTCCAACGCGCTGATGGGCAGCCTCGGTTATCTGATGAATTCCGCTCTGCGGGGCACTCTGAAGACCACCGAGAAGTCGGCTACCGGCACCAACGCCAACTTCATCTACGAAGCCGACAACACCATCAACGGTTACTCGGCTTATGTGTCCAACTCCATGCCGAACAACACTGCGGTGTTCGCTAACTTCAGCGACATCCTGATCGGCTTCTGGAGCGGTCTGGACATCATGGTTGACCCCTATACCGGTTCCGCTTCCGGCACCGTGCGTGTGGTGGCCATGCAGGACTATGACGTGGCCGTGCGTCATCCTGAGTCCATCTGCAAGCTGTCCTGATGATTGAAGAGCGGGCAATGCGCATTCAGATTCTGCGCGACACCATCGTTGACCTCAAGCAGGTAAAGGTTGGTGATTTCGTTGAAACCGATCACAAATCAGCTTTGCTGTTGATTGGAATTCAGAAAGCCATTCCCGCTCCTCTCATCGAGCCAGTTGTTGTAACGGCTGACGAAGAGTCAGTCTCTGTTCCCAGCAAACCCGCTCCCAAACGGAGAAAGACCAATGATCCACAACCTCGGGTCGAAGACCACTCTGATTCGCCTGCATGACAACGCTGTGGTGGCTTCCACCGGCGCTGGCACCCCGGCTTATGTTGACCTGCAAGGCACCAACGATTTTGAAGGCGACATTGCTTTCATCATCTCTGCTGCTGCTGCTGGTTCTGGCGTCACCCTTACCGCCAAGCTTCAGCACTCTGATACCACCACCTCTGGTGACTTCGTTGACATCAGTGGCGGTGGCTTCACTGCTGCTGCTGCCAACACCGCCTTTCGCGAGAAGATCTACCTGAACAGCAACGACCTCAAGCGTTATGTTCGCGTTCTCTTCACCGTGACTGGTGGCACCGGCACCGGCGCTGTTGCAGTGCTTGGCCTTGCTTCTAAGAAGTACGGCAACTGATCCTGATGGCGTTTCCAGAACTGCCAGATGCATTCCTGAATGAGTTTGGCGTTACCTGCCAAATTGGTGCTGGCACTGCGTTCCTTGGCATTCTGGATTCGCCGATGGATGTGATCGCGGGCGGTATGGCGTTGTCTCGGGAGTACTTGCTTACGGCAAAGACTTCTGATGTCAGCACCACCGCTCGCGGCACTTCTATCACTGTTGATTCCGCGTCTTACATCGTCCGCGAGAATCGTCCTATTGATGACGGTGTTTTTTCAGAACTACTATTGAGCAAGGTTTGACTTTGAGGTCATGAGCAGCGTCTTCAAGGTCAACAGTAGAGCGAATTGGGCGGCGCAGAATCCTGTCTTGATGGACGGTGAAGCCGCTGTTGAATCGCAAACCAATAACCTGAAGATCGGGAACGGGAAATCGACGTGGAATCAACTGCCATATTTTTCAGCGCCTGGATATTGGGCATCGTTCTGGGATGAGACTTCGCAAACGGCAACTGCAAATACTCCCACCTCTGTTTATTTGCGCTCAGAAGATCCAAACAGTCGTGGCATTCATATTGTTTCCCAGAACAGAATCACCTTTGATCACGCTGGTGTTTACAGCATTACATTCTCAATTCAGTTCAGCAATTCAAACGAACAAATTCACGACATTAACGTGTGGCTTCGCAAGAACGACAGTGGCGCCAGTGGTGATATTGCTGCAACTGACAGCAAATTCAGCATCATCGCCAAGCATGGTGGGATAAATGGCAATGTGATTGGCACCGTTAACTATGTCTTGCCAGTTGTTGCCGGCGATTATTTGGAATTGATTTGGGCAACATCAAACGCCGCCGCCTACATTCACGCTGAAGCCGCAGCTAGCAGTCCGTTTGCTCACCCGAGCATTCCTGGCATCATCTGCACCGTTGTTCAAGTCGCTTCTGCCTGATCATGGCTGACACACGCCGCGAGTTGATCCTTGCTCGCATTGCAAGCAATCTGAGCAGCATTACCGGTGCAACGGTCTACAGGAGCCGTGTGGAGCCTTTGGCGCGTGGTGAAGTGCCAGCGGTGATTGTGGAGCCGGTCAACGATCAACCGATTGACACCAACTTTTACGACAAGTTGGATTGGACGATGCGGGTGCGCATTACAACGATTGTTCGTGCGTCTATCCCTGACGACGATTCAGATACCTACACGCAGCAGGTGCATCAGAAGTTGATGGCTGATCAAACGGTCAATGGGTATGCATTGGACTTGACACCTGATCGCACAGACTTCAGCCTTTATGAAGCTGATGTTCCTTTGGGTATCATTAGCCAAGACTTCCTTGTGCGGTATCGCACGAGTAGGACTTCATTAACCAGCGCCTAACATCATGGCTAAGATTGAAAGGGAAGCTCCCAATCCCGGAGTGGGCGGCAGTTATTTGTTTGACCCTAAGTCTGGGAAGCTTACACTGATCACAGAAACCGCCGCTCCTACCACCGATGGCACTGACTCGGAAAAAGTTTCTGATCGCGAAGATTGAGTCAACCTATGGGACTGATCCCAGTCCTGTCGGCGGTTCTGACGCGGTTCAAGTTACCAACCTTGAAGTTACTCCGATTGAATCGGACAACGTTCAAGCGGCTTCTTATCAAGGTTTTCTTGGTAATTCCACCCGTGGCACTCTGGTTGCCAACAAGCGCGTCAGCGTGACCTTTGATGTTGTGTTGGCTGGTTCTGGCACTGCCGGCACCGCCCCTGCCTTTGGTCCGCTGTTGAAGGCTTGTGGGTTGAGCGAGACTCTGGTGACCAGCACTTCGGCCACATATGCCCCGGTAAGCAGCAGCTTCAGTTCCGTCACGATCTATTGCTTCTACGACGGCACCCGCCACAAGATCACCGGCGCACGTGGCACTGTGAGCTTCAATCTGACTGCTGGTCAGTTTGCTGTTGCCAGTTTCCAGTTCATCGGTATCTACAACGCCCCTGACGGCACCGCCCTGTCTGGCTCCTTCACTGTTGCCAACCAGGCTGCTGCCATCGAGGTCAACGATACCAACATGACCACGGCCACCTTCCACGGTGTGACCTCGGCTCGCATTGAATCGTTTGATCTGGCTCTGAACAACGAGCTGCTGTACAAGGAGACTGCTAGTTCCCAAGAAGTGCTGATCACCAACCGCGCCCCTGGTGGTACGGCTGTGATCGAGGCTCCTGCTGTTGGCACCACCGACTACTTCGCCAAAGCCGTTGCTTCTGCCACTGGTTCTACCAGCCTTGTGTTGGGCGCCACCTCCGGCAATATCGTCACGCTAAACGCAGCGCAGACAGATATCACCGGTTGCAGCTACGCTGATACTAACGGCGTAATCGCGCTGTCCATGCCGTACCTGGCTCTGCCCACCACGGCTGGCAACAACGAGATGTCGCTGGTGTTCACCTGATTTTTGCTCATGGCTTTCGTCCTCAAGAAGACTGCTTCTTACAAGTGGCCAGTCACAGTAGAAACACCTATTGATGGCGGCAAATTTGAAAAGCAGACGTTTGATGCAGTCTTCAAGAAGATGAGTCGTTCTGCCTTCAACGATCTTGTCGACAAGGGTGATGACGCTCTTGTTGATGGGATCCTTGAAGGTTGGGATGGCATCAAGGACGAAGAGGGCAAGGAGATTGCCTTTACGCAAAAAAACAAAAAAGAATTGTGCGATGACCCTTATGTGATGAAGGCGCTGATTCAGGCGTATGCCGACAGCGTGACTGGGGCACCGGCAAAAAACTAAAAGCCGCCGCTGAGTACTGGGCGAAAGGCGGCGTTGTAGACGAGCGTGAAGCTGATCTACGTGCTCTTGGGGCAAGCGAGGAGCAAATTGCCGCTGCACGTCTCGAAGCGGTGCAACAGGACTGTGAGATCTGGGAGGAGAACTGGGAGATCGTTTTGATGTTTATCCGCATGTCGACGCAATGGCAGACGAGCATGGCGGGATTGACGGGATTGATCTACCCGAGTTTGGAATGGCTCTGTAAGCTGTATTCAGTCAAGGATCCTGTTGCCATCTTTGAAGGCGTGCAGGTGATGGAAATGGCTGCCCTAGCCGCGCTGAACGCAAAACGCAAATGAGCCAGACCACTGAGCTGCTGCTAAGGATCAAGCAACAGGGCGGTGAACAGCTCACAAGGCTTTCTGGCAGCTTTAAGAATCTGGGGCAACAGGCGGCGGCTGCCAATATCAATTTCAAGGAAGTTTCTAACGAGCTGAAAAAGATTCAGCAAACTTCCGCTAATAGCATCAACAACCTCAAGGGTTATGCAACTGCATGGCGCGAAATTGCAAACAGCGTTGAGATTGGAACTGCTGAATTCAAACAAGCAAACGCTGAAGCGATAAAGCTTGAGGCACAACTGAAAAAGCTGCAGCCCGGCGGAAATACTGGTCGTTTAATGGGTCTTGCTAGGGGTGCTGGCACTGTTGCTGCTGCTGGCGTCTTTGGTGGTCCGCTTGGTGCCATTGGTGCGCTTGCAGGTGCCCCCTTTGGCGTTGCTGGCATGGCTGCTGGTGGTGCCATTGGCGCCCAAGCCGGAATGATGGGTCAGCAAGTTGCAGGACTTGCCAGCTATACCGCATCAATTGAAAAGCAAAGAACAGCTTTGAAGTTGGTTACTGAAGATTCGGTTTCCTACCAGCAAGCTCTTGAATTTATCAATACGACAAGTCAACGACTGGCGATACCACAAGAACAAATCACGCGACAATTTACGCAATTGTCTGCATCTGTTCTTGGTGCTGGTGGCAATGTAAAAGATGCTGAGAAGGCATTCCTTGGTATTGCTGCTGGTATTCGCGGCACCGGCGGCAGCCTTCAGGACATGGAAGCTGCACTGCGTGCTACCGCACAGGTGTTCAGCAAAGGCAAAGTTAGCGCAGAGGAACTGCGTCAGCAGATTGGTGAGCGTTTGCCTGGTGCATTTACGTTGTTTGCCAAGTCCATTGGCATGACGCCACAAGAGTTAGACAAGGCTCTTGAGGACGGCAAAGTATCACTGCAGGACTTCCAAAAGTTTGCAGAAGAACTGTTCAAGCGTTATGGGCAAAACGCTGAAATTATTGCCAAAGGACCACAATCTGCCGGTGATCGCCTACAGGCTTCCTTGTCAAAACTCAGTGAAAGTGTTGGTCGTCTACTTGCGCCAATTGGCGCTGCATTCCAAAGCATTTTTGCTGACATTGTGAATGCAATAACAAAAGCAGCAAATGCCCTTGCCCGATTCATGGGCATGAAATTTTACGATCCTGAGCGAATTGCAGATTTAGAACGTCGCGTCAAACAGCAAGCTGCTCTTGTTGCCGGACCAGCAGATTCCATGACAGCGCGTCGTCGTGGCGTTTTGGTTCAATTGCAAAATGAATTGCGGCAAGAGCGTTCGCGAATTCCTTCTACTGGAGCAGGAACTACGACACGGCCAAGCGGTTTGCCTGGAATCACCCCCGACGGTGGTGGCGGTGGCAAGTCAATTTTGAACAAATTGCAATCTGATTTTTCTAAAGCAATCGCGGTTTTGGGGCGTCAGTTTAATAACGAGACTCGCCGTCAACTCTTAAACGATGTTTTGATTACAGAAGAAAAAATTACAGCAGCTCTTAAAAAAGGAAATCTTGACGAAGCAGAACGACTCAGAATTGTTCAACGTCGCAATGCGCTTGAAATCACTCGTGATGTACTGATCAACGAAGAAACCGCTTTGGAAGACAAGATTCTTCAAGGCAAGCAAAAGGGTGTTGATATTACAAACGCTCAAGTGCGTCTTGATGCAATCAGGCTTGAGCGAGAGCAGGCGGTCGCTGATATTAGAAAGCTTGACAACGATGAATTGGCCAAGACCGTTGCATTTGTAGAAAAGATTAAAGAAGGACTGCCGACCTACAAGGGTGCTGAAACAGAAGACATAACACCGTTTGGGAAAATGCGAAATGAGATTATCTCTCTCAAGGATTCACTGGAGGACATTCAACCTCGCCTGTCTGATCTGGCTGGCGGCATATCAAGCGGCTTCAGCACTGCTTTTTCCAGCCTTGTGTTTTCGGCTCAATCAGCTCGCGAAACTTTGGCGACATTGTTCCAAGACATCGCTAAGTCTTTCCAGAACATGGTGATTCAAATGATCACCGATTACTTGAAGTTGCAAATTATGAGCTTCTTCAAGAATGCGTTTGCTCCTGCACCTGTCAGCCTTGGCGGTAATTATTTCGGTGGTGGCGCTTCCAGCATGTTCACCAATCCTTCGTTTGGCGTAGGCACTGGCAGTTTTGGTGGTTCATTTCTGCCAAGTTTTGCAATGGGTGGAATCATGACCGCAGGTGGTCCACTGAAGCTGAAGCGTTATGCGTCTGGCGGCATTGCTTATGGTCCGCAGCTTGCCATGTACGGCGAAGGCAGCCGTCCTGAAGCCTATGTGCCCCTGCCTGATGGTCGGAGCATTCCAGTGACCATGAAGGGTGGTGGCGCCAATGTGGTTGTTAACGTCGATGCAAGCGGCTCTAGCGTGCAAGGCAATGCACCTGATGCAAATGCATTGGGACGTGCTGTTGGTGCTGCCGTGCAGGCAGAATTGATCAAGCAGAAGCGTCCTGGAGGCTTGCTGGCGTAATGGCTACTTTTAACGATGCCACGGTTGGTACAAGCACTGGCGGCACAACGCCTGACTTCAGCTTGAACAAAAAAAGCGAGCCACGCGTTCGGTCAGTCCAATATGGCGATGGTTATCAGCAACGTATTCGCTATGGCTTGAATACCAATCCCAAATCGTGGGATCTGAAATGGACAGCAAAAAGCAATGCTGATGCTGATGCCATTGAGGCATTTTTTGATGCACGCGCTGGCGTGGAGGCATTTGATTGGACGCCACCTGCTGGAGGGACTAGCGGCAAATATTTATGTCCTAGTTGGAATAGAGAACTGCAATACGCAAACATCAATATCATTACCGCCACCTTCATCCAGGTGTTTGAACCATGAGCGAGATGTTTCAGGAGCTGATTAGCTCCAACCCCTACGCCGTCATCGAACTGTATGAGCTGCACCTAGTTACGGCAATCCATGGCTCGGACGATGTTTACCGCTTTCATAACGGCGTTAACGGCACCACGTCCTACGGCGAAGTGAAGTGGAAGGGTGAAACCTACTTCCCGTTTCCGATTGAAGTTGAAGGTTTTGAATACAGCGGCAACGGTCAACTGCCCCGCCCCAAGGTTCGTATTTCAAACATCACTGGCGTTATGTCCACCATTTTGGTGAACGCCAATGCAACCACCGGCGGCAACGATCTTGTGGGCGCAAAATTTATCCGCATCCGCACTCTTAGCCGTTTCCTTGACGCCTCTAATTTCCCAAGCAATACCAACCCCTACGGCACGCCTGACCCTGATGCTGAAATGCCGCAGGAGGTTTACTACGTCGATCGCAAAACTGTAGAAACCCGCGACGTTGTTGAGTTTGAACTGGCCGCCAGTTTTGACATGGCTGGTGTGCGAGCGCCCAAACGCTTGGCAATGTCCAATCTCTGTCAGTGGCAGTACCGAGGAATCGAGTGCGGTTATACCAGTGATGCAGCATTTGATGAAAACGATTCTGCCGTCAGCACCGAACCCGCACCGAACTTCCCATTTGGCACGGCAACCTTATCTGTCAACCAAAGTCTTTACGTCGATCAACTTCTGACATCCAGCAACCGCTGGTACAAAACCATCCTTCAGTCAGATGGCAACTTCGTTACCTACGCCAAAGACAACACGGCTCGCTGGGCGCTGAATACGGTTGGCAGTCCTTCGTACCGCTTGTTTAATCAGGCAGACGGCAACCTCGTGCTGTACAACAGCGGCGGCATTGCAGCATCCAACGCGATCTGGTCAACACAGACGGCTTTCCTTGGCACACCAACCAACCTGACCCACCGCGATTGGCGTCAAGAATCCACCGTGAACACGGGTCGCGCCGGTGCGTTCTTCTACGAAGTGCTGGGCAACGCCGACAGCTACCCAGGTCAGAGCAGAACCGCCACCCGCTTGTTTACGCTCAGCGGTCGCACCATCACGATCAGCTACACAGCAACCTCAACCGAATTGTCCCAGCAATACAAAAACGCCTTTACAGCACTGGGGCGCACCGTCAACTATTCCTGGACACAAGGCACTCCAGTCATTAACAACGACTACAACGACCCCAACCTCAAGCCCATGGCCAAAGGCACCATCAGCACATCAACAGGTCTGTGGCGTGTGGGCGAGTACTTTAACGCTGAGGTCACGGTCACGTCCAACAACCCGTGGCGCAATGGTGATCCAGTGGCAAACCCTGGCACCTACGGCACGTTCACATCAGTTGCAGCGGTTTACAGTGTCCGCACTGGCAGCGGCTACACCAGCAACGTTCTGACCATGCAGGACGACGGCAACCTCGTCTATCGCACATCAGGTGGCGCGTTGCTATGGGCATCGAACTACGTCAACACGACCGAGCCTCGTGTGCAAACCGGGCAGATCAACCCGGCAGATGACGTGTGCGGCAAACGCCTAAGCAGTTGCAAAGCCCGTTTCGGTGCAACCAATAGCCTCCCGTTTGGCGGCTTCCCTGGCTTAGGCGGTTACTACTAATGAGCTGGCGGCAATCTGCCCTGGAGCACGCCAAGCAAGAAACGCCGCGTGAAGCCTGCGGATTGGTGGTGGTCGTCGATGGCGTGGAGCAGTACAAGCCTTGCCGCAACCTGGCGCGTGAGCCGCACGACTTCTTCATCCTTGACCCGGACGACTATGCCGACGCCGAGGATCAGGGCGAGGTTTTAGCCATCATCCACAGCCACCCGCAAACACCGCCGCAGCCCAGTGACGCGGACCGCTTGGCGTGTGAAAAATCCGGGCTGCCCTGGTACATCGTCAATCCAGACACGGAACAGTGGGATGGCTGCCAACCCTGCGGCTATAAAGCGCCACTGCTGGGGCGGCAATGGGTCTGGGGTGCCAGTGATTGCTGGACGCTGGTGCGTGACTGGTACGCCGAGACTTGGGGACTGGAGCTGCCGGACTGGAAACGCCCCAAGGATTTGACGGCATTTAACGCCAACCCGATGTTTGACGGTTGCTGGGCGGAGGCTGGTTTTACGGAGGTGGATTTTCTTACAATGGAGGTGGGCGATGCGTTGCTGATGGCAGTCGATTCGGCACAACCAAACCACGTCGGCATCTACGTCGGTGAGCAGATGATGCTGCATCACGCAATCGGGCGGCTGAGTTCCCGCGACGTGTATGGCCGCTACTATCAAACAAAGACGCAGCGCGTCCTACGCCACCGCAGTAGGTGCCAGTGATGCGGATAGTCAAGGTCTACGGTCCCCTCGCCAAATTCTTGGGGCAGCGCAGCTTCAAGTTTGCGGTGAAGTCCCCTGCCGAGGCGGTGCGGCTTTTGCTGGCAAACTTCCCCAGCTTGCAGGGGCACATGGCAAACCACGACTACAAAATCAGCGTGGGGCGTCTGCAGCTACCGATTGGCGACCACCCGGAATACATCCACTATCCGACAGCTAGCAACGAACCAATCAGGATCATTCCTGTGATTGCGGGCGCTGGTCAGGGCACGGGTCAGATCCTTGCTGGGATTGGTTTGGTTGCGTTTGCAATTCTGACTGCTGGCGCTGGCGCTGGTTTTCTTGGTTTGGGTCAAGGTCTAACAGGTGCTTTTGGTCCTTTTGCCACAGGTTTGCATACCGGTTTTACGTTGGGTGCAGCAGCATCAAACATTATTGGATCTATCGGTATTGGTCTTGCCCTGACCGGCATCTCCACTTTGCTTACCCCAACCACCCAGCTATCAACTGGCACCGACTCGGACTTTGACCCACGGAAGTCATACAGCTTTAGCGGCATCCAAAACGTTGCTCGCCAAGGCGTACCAGTGCCGATTATTTATGGTGAAGTCTTGGTCGGCAGTATCGTGGTCTCGGCTGGCATTGACGTAACGACGCGATAATCATGGGCATCCGCGCAGCACTCAACACCGGCGACATTAACATTGGCCAGGCGCCAAATAACAATCTGCAATCCAAACAGATATCGCGGATTGTTGACCTGCTGTGCGAAGGCGAAATTGAAGGCTATCCCTCCGCCCGTGCTTACACCCGTGGCACAACTGAATATAATCGAGCACTGCTAAAAGACATTTTCCTTGATAATACCCCGCTCGTTAATCCAGCGGCTAACCCAGCCAACGAATATCAAGAATCAGATAAAAACTTTAAAGGCGTCAGCGTATCGCCCCGCTACGGCGCGGTCGATGCCAATGGCGTCAGCACTCAGACCTACCTGACGGAACTCGGCAACGACACTGAAACAGAAGTCAGCGTCAACGCGCAGTGTGTCGGCTGGGTCTATCCCGCACAAACACCAATTCCGGTGGTGCGGACGATTACGGACACCAACATCGACCAAGTGCGCGTCACGATGTCGATCCCCGGTCTGTCATCCCTCAACCCACGCGAAGGCGAAAAGGGACACAGGCTATTTATCACAATCGAAGTTCAAGTAGGCACCAGCAATGCTTACGAAACGATTGTTGATCGAGATGAAGTTGCTGGTCATACATCCAACCTATATCAGCGCGATTACTTGATCGACATTCTTAATGCTGCCCGTCCAATCAACATCCGCGTCACAAAAGAAGGCGAATGGGATAACGGGTTGGTCGGCTCAAACACGGTTGTCGGCAATCTGATCTGGGCGTCATATACCAAGATCATCAAGTCCAAGACTGTTTATCCGCATAGCGCCCTAATTGGACTGAAGTTTGACTCAGAGCAGTTCAACAACATTCCTTCGCGCACTTACCGCGTTCGTGGTCTCAAGGTCAAAGTCCCGAGCAACGCAACAGTCGATTCCGCCAAGGGGTTCCTTGTCTACACCGGCGTCTGGGACGGCACCTTTAGCGCCACCAAAAAATGGACGAAATGTCCGGTTTGGATTCTGTACGACCTCCTTATTAACAAGCGTTACGGATTTGGCGCCCAAGTCACAGTAGCGCAGCTTGACGCCAGCAGTTTTTACGCAGCATCTGCCTACGCAAACACCTTGGTGCCCGATGGTGAAGGCGGCCAAGAACCGCGCTTTGCCTGCAACGTCAACATCCAGACCCAGGAGGAGGCGTACAAACTCATCAACGACTTGTGCTCGGTGTTCCGCGCCATGCCGTACTGGAGCGTCGGCAGCATTGCGTTTTCGCAGGATCGCCCATCAGATCCCGGCTACATCTTTAACCAATCCAACGTCACCGAAGAGGGTTTTAGCTACAGCGGCAGCAGCCTGAAAACACGTCACACCGTTGTTGGCGTCAAGTATTTCGACATGGATGCCCGCGACCACGCCTACGAGGTGGTGGAAGACGCGGAGCTGATTCAGAAATACGGCATGGTCAAGACTGAGATTGAGGCATTTGCCTGCACCAGTCGCGGTCAAGCCCGGCGCGTGGGTCGCTGGATGCTGTACGAAGAAGCCAACACGACTGAAGTCGTCACTTTCACTACGGGCATTGCCGCTGGCACGCAAGTCCGACCCGGCACAGTGGTTCAGGTGATGGATCCGGTGCGTGCTGGCCGTGTCCGTGGTGGCCGTGTCAGTGTTGCCAACAGTGCCGTGAGCATCACCTTGGATCGTTCGGCGGAATTGATGTTTACCGATACGGTGCCGAGCACCTTCCGCTTCAACGTGATGCTGCCAGATGGCACATACCAAGGAGTTGAGGGCGCCACGATCAACGGCAACCTCGTGACACTGCCAACCGCACTGAGGGCACTGCCAACCGTTGGCGCACCCTGGGTCATTGGAGTCACCACCTTGTCTTCGCAACTGTTCCGCGTGGTGTCGGTGCAGGAGCAGGACGGCGACAAATACGTGATTACAGGCGTCAAATATGACTACAGCAAATACGACTACATCGAGCGTGATACCCCACTGGCGCCACGGGACATCACCGACCTAAACGAACCGCCGGCGGCACCGACTGGACTTACGGCATCAGAACTGTTGTACGAATCTAACGGCCAAGTGCTATCAAAAGTTCTTGTTAGTTGGGCGCCACAACAAAACATCACCCAGTTTGTCTTCCGTTATCGCTTTGAAAACGGCAACTGGACAACGGTATTCACAAAGTCACCGGATTACGAAATTCTTAATAGTGGCGTGGGGCGTTACAGCTTTGAACTGCAAGCTGAAAACTCCGTCCTCAATACCAACATCAAACGCTCTGGTACTGCCACCAGAATCTTCGACGCACTTGGCAAGACAGCACCACCGGAAACAATCCCAGATTTGTTTATTGCCCCGATTGACGCACACACCGCTGAGTTGTATTGGCCGCAGTCGGCTGATCTTGACGTTCGGATCGGCGGTCAGGTCCGTATCCGTCACACACCCGAGATCGGCGTCAATGCCACCTGGGGACGTTCAAACGACATCGTGCCAGCCGTCAACGGCAGCAGCACCCGCAAGATCGTCCCGCTACTGGAAGGCACCTACCTTATCCGCGCAGTCGATAGCACCGGCAACGAATCTGCTGGCACGGCAACGGTGGTGGTCGATCTGCCCGCCCCACAGGACAGCTTCCTGATTCAGGAATACCGCGAAGACGACGACAGCCCGCCATTCCAAGGCACGGCCACCAACATGTTCTATAGCGTCGATGAAGGCGGCTTGGTGCTAACTGCCACCGGCTTGATTGACGACATTACCGACTGGGATTCGGTCAGCAACATTGACTTCTACGGCGATACCAGCAGCAGCGGCAGCTACCAGTTCCTGAGCACGCTGGATGTGAATCAGGTTTATGACATTGACCTGCAGGCAATCCTGAGCACCCGCGCCTTCCAGCCCGGCAACCTTTGGGATGACCGCACTGAATTGATTGACGAGTGGGACGACATCGACGGTGACGACCTCAGTGCCGTTAACGCCCAGCTTTATGTGCGTGCCACCAACGACAACCCTAGCGGCACCCCGACCTGGGGCGACTGGCAGCCCTTCGTCAATGGCACCACCCGTGGCCGTGGTTTCCAGTTCAAGGTCGAAGCCACCAGCCACAACCCCGTGCAAAACATTGTGCTGCAGCAGTTGGGTGCCTTCGTTAAATTCCAACGCCGTACCGAAACACAACGCAATCTCAGCAGTGGCGCTGGATCTTATGCCGTGACCTTCCCAACGGCGTTTTATGCCACGCCCAGCGTGGGTATTACCGCTCAGGATATGAGCCAGGGTGATTACTTCACGATCAGCAGCGCCAGTCGTACTGGCTTCACCGTGACTTTCCGCAACAGCGGGGGTAGCATAGTAAGCAGGACTTTCGACTACCAAGCAGTCGGCCACGGTAGGCAAATCACCTAATGGCACAGGCAACCGACTACTCACTGGCTAACCAGTCCGGCGCGAACTTCCGCTCTGAGCTGAACACGATCCTGGCGGCAATCGTCAGCCAGAACAGCGGCGCAACCGCCCCAAGCACCACTTACGCCTATCAGTGGTGGATTGACATCGGCGCTAGTCCCGCCCTTCTCAAGATCCGCAATGCGGCGAACAGCGCCTGGATTACGGTTGGTGATGTAACTGCCGCCAACCTCGGACTGCTGACCAGCTCCACGGCTGCGAGCACCTACCTTGCGTTGGCTGGTGGCACGGTTACCGGCAACCTTGAGATTGGCACTACCGGCAGCCTGACATTTGAAGGCAGTACAGCCAACGCCTTTGAGACCACGCTGGCAGTTACGGATCCAACGGCTGACAGGACCATCACACTGCCTGACTCTGACCTAACGGTCGCGGGCATCAACATCAACCAGAGTTTTACTGTTGCCCAACGCGGCAGCATCACAGCACTGACTGATGGGGCGACCATCACCATCAACCTGGCCAACGCCAACAACTTCAGCGTCACCCTCGGTGGCAACCGTACATTTGCAGCACCTACCAACCAGACGGCTGGTCAGAGTGGCGTGATCGTGATCACTCAAGACGGCACCGGAGGGCGCACGGCGGCTTTTAATAGTGTGTTCAAATTCCCCGGTGGCACCGCACCCACGCTGACGACCACGGCAAACGCTGTAGACGTGCTGGCGTATTACGTCGAGTCCGCCACCCGCATCACCGCCCGCCTGATCGCTGACGTCAAATGAGCGTAATCAATAACGGCATTTTGCTGGCTTCTGAAGCTGCAGCCGCTGGCGGGTACCAGATCTCCAGAAGCCTCAGGTTTAACGGCAGCGTGGACTCGGCTTATCTCAGTCGCACCCCGGCATCTGCTGGTAATAGGCGCACTTTTACGTTTGCCTTTTGGTACAAGCGTTCAAATGTCTCAACCTCAGTAGAGCAAGCGGTATTTACGACAAATACAACCTACGACGGTATTCGTTTTGAAAACAATAGTGACAAGTTGCGTTTCTTTTTGAATGGCGCAGGTTCCGCAGACATTACAACCACGCAAGCTTTTCGAGATCCCTCTGCGTGGTATCACTTTGTCATTGCTGTTGACACAACACAGGCAACCGCTAGCAACAGGGTTAAACTTTATGTAAATGGATCACAAATAACCACCTTTGATACCTCAGCTTACCCGTCGCAAAATTACGATTGCTCTTTTAATAGTACAAACCAGCACGTTATTGGGTATTCCCCCTCAGCAAGCACACATTATCTCAACGGCTACCTAGCCGACATCCACTTCATTGATGGCCAAGCCTTAGACCCCACAAGCTTTGGCGAAACCGACGCCACCACCGGCGTGTGGAACCCCAAGGCATACACCGGCAGCTACGGCACCAACGGCTTCAGGCTGCCCCTATCGGATAACTCGGGCACCACAAGCACGACCCTTGGTAAGGACAGCGCAGGCAGCAACAACTGGACGCCCAACAATTTCTCGGTGTCATCTGGCGCGGGTAACGACAGCCTCGTAGACGTTCCCACTAACGGGGCGCAGACGGATACAGGCGTGGGTGGTGAGGTTCGTGGCAACTATTGCACGTTCAACCCGATTGCTCGCTCTGGCATGTCAAACGCCACGCTTGCTAATGGCAATTTGGACATCAGCGGGACTGGCGCCAACTACACCGGAAACGTTGGCACCATAGCTCTGGCAACTGGTAAGTATTATTGGGAATACACAGTTACTGCAACCGGAGATGCGAGTGGAGTTGGCATTATTGCTACAGGTTCTTTGTCCGGTGCGGTAGGACCAGGCTACGGTTTTGCTCAAGTTTCTGATGCCTGGATCCGCATGGGAACTGTGGTCAACAGTAATAGTACAAATGCCGTAACAGGTCTTTCCAGCATCGGAGCCAACGATGTAGTAAACGTTGCTGTAGACATCGACGCTGGAAAGCTTTGGTTTGGTCGCAACGGAACATGGGAAAGTTCAGGCGCTCCGGCATCTGGAACAAATGCAACCGTCACTTTTACGCCGGGTGGCAAATCTTTCTATCCTTGCGCCCAAGGGGTTGGTACTTGGTCTGGTGTTTTTAACGCTGGTGCTCGCAGCTTTGCCTACACCGCCCCCAGCGGCTTCAAGGCGCTCTGCACAGCAAACCTGCCCGCCCCATCAGTCACAAAGCCTTCGACGGTGATGGATGTGTTGTTGTACACCGGCAACGGTGCAACACCAAGATCAATAACCGGGTTAAATTTTTCACCCGATTTGGTTTGGACCAAAAAAAGATCAGCGTCAGGT
>Ga0214917_10003598_pt1 | contig 17777 bp, 15 predicted proteins | sample LL_1208_BB_MetaG_FD_177983 | JGI IMG/M metagenome (GOLD analysis project Ga0214917, IMG submission 177983) | Freshwater microbial communities from Lake Lanier, Atlanta, Georgia, United States - LL_1208_BB | ecosystem: Environmental > Aquatic > Freshwater > Lake | place: USA: Georgia | collected... | reverse complement strand
GTATGTCAACCACGCTAATCTACCACGATATCCCTATTGAGATGACGCGCAAGGCGGTCAAATATTTGCGGCTCCGGGTCGATCCGGGAGGAGCCGTTTATCTGAGTGTGCCGTGGCATTGTCCGCAATCCCAAGTCGATACGTTTGTCGCACAGCATTGGTCATGGGTCGAAGCACAACGTGCCAAACACCAGATCCCAATCACGCATAACGCCATTAGTGCAGATGCTGTGGTGCTATTTGGTGTGCGCTACCCACTTGAAATAACAGTGCAGCCGACGCGGCAAGTCTGCATCGAAGATGACCGGATTGTGCTTCGCCACACCACCCGCGATGGTGCGCCAGCGCACCAACGTCTGCTCCGGCAGTTTTTGCATGCGCAATTAGCTTCTCAATTAACCCAACTTGTGCCACAATGGCAACACACTATGGGCACGGTGCTCCCCACGTGGCACATTCGCACCATGCGTAGCCGCTGGGGGAGTTGTAATCCGCGCACCGCGCACTTAGCCTTTGCGTTGGCGTTGGTGCATCAGCCGGTACTATGTATCGAATACGTCGTGATACACGAATTAGCGCATCTTTTTGAAGCCAATCACGGCGCGAAGTTTTGGCAAATCGTCACCATGCATTGCCCTGATTGGCGTGAACGACGCAGACAATTACGCATGCAATAAAGGAGTCTTTGATGCCCCCACAAACGACGAGTGACGGATATGCGCGCTTCCATGTGTCGTTGATTTTTGATGTCGAACCAACGCGTCTTGTCAAATACCCTGATGGCATGCAAGATGCCTTGAATGGTGCCTTGAGCCGGATTGTCGAACTCATCGAAAACGACCCCAACCTCAAATCGCATTTCAAACGCCATGCAATTGATTTTGGTTGGGAAAAACCGACCTGGGAAGATGAAGACTAAGCACCAATCGAGATAGTTTTTATGCGCCCTTGTGCACTAGCGTGCTGACAACACCGCATGGTGTTTATTGTTTATGATAAAATTTTCGTATCAACCCTAACATACTATTAGTATTTGAGCGCTGATGAGTGAACTTTTTTTTGATAAAGCAACAACAATTACGTTGATGCGTCAAGCATTTGGTCGTCTGCGTGCGCAGCGATTATATCTCGCTGATGTATTACACGCACTCCAGCAACGCGGCATCGGGGTGAGTCGCGCGCGGTTTGATGACATGTTTATGACGCGCCCTGACCGCGATATAGGGCCGTCACTCGACGTCTTTACCGCAGTAGTTGCGGTGTTGTTTGATTATGATGCGCATATTTTTACTGCGACCGAATTATTTGAGTTGATGGTCGCCGTTCGTGTGCCGATTAATGCGGTACAGTCGTTTGCAGGGTATTTTGAGCCAACAGCCTGGCAAGAAGCATTGCAACACTATGGTTTTTATACACCCAAAACAACCGTGCAGATGTCGTTGATTGGGCGTAATAGTGTCATCGACGAACTCAATCACCTTGTCTTGGCGCGGAGCAACCTCGCCGTGACTGGACCGGCGGGGATTGGCAAAACTGCCGTGGCATTCGAATTGATGCGCCGCTATGAATCGCATCATGGTCAAAAAACCTACTATCTTGATGCAAATGGGATTACTTCGTTGGCACAGCTGTATGAACAGTTAGCGTTTGTATTTCGGGTCAAACCGATTGCCAATGAGCCAATATTGCTCCGTCTCACAATGGTGCTGCGCAATGAACAACCCTATTTGTTTATTGACAATGTTGACGACGAAGACGAATCGCATCTCCGTCCAGAAACGCTCATTGATCAGGTGATGGTTCATTTGCCGACGGTACGCTGTATTATTACTTCGCGCAAGGTGGGGGTGGTTGCGCAATTCCCACATTACCAAGAACGGATGTTGGCGCCGCTCCCGAGTGACCATATCAAATCATCGGCGTGTCAATTATTTATGCGAATTTTTACCCAAGCAGGTGGCAAACATGTCGAACCCGAATATGTGCTCGAATCTTGTCGGGCCGTCCAAGGTAACCCGTTGTTGATTGGTATGATTGCCAATGCGGTGGCATTAGGGCCACAGGCGCTCCCCAAACATGACTTTGTCGAACGGACGTTGGCGGTCCTGAGCCCTATCGAAATGCGTATCCTCGGCTTGTTGAGTCTTTGTTCAATTCCGGTGACGACACGCTTTTTGACAATGCTGGCCACCAGTGTGTTTGGTGTTACTGCAGAAAATCTTACCCAACAACTTGATTCACTCGTGCAGCGCCACGTGATTTACCGCATCACAAACGATGATGATTTTTATGTGGTGCATGCCGTGATTCGCCAAGTATTGGTGCGGATTGTTCCCGAAGAAACGTATCGCACCTTGTTACGTGATGTCGTCAAATTCCTTGGGCGGACTGATATTAGCTGGGAAGATGCCCGTCATGATGTGACAACGTTTTACAAAACGAACGATGTAATCTTGACATTGCATGTGGTCACGCAGTTGTTGAATCGTGCCATGACGGTCGAAGCCGCGAATATTTTGATCAACTGGCATACGTTGTGGGGGCGCCATGGCTTGAGCACCGCCGCCATTAGTCAAGTCGAACGCTGTATGGTAGTCTTGGGTGACATGCATCCATTAAGTGCTGAGCTGAGCTTTGTGGCAGGGAGCCTCTATAGTGCGCGCGGCATGTTTAGCTTGGCAATGAGCTATTTGCAACGCACCAAACGTTTTACAGAGCAAAACGCAATGCCGTTTTTGTGGGGGCGGGTGGTCATCGAAATCGGCATGAATGCCTTGGTTGATATGGACGAATTCAATACCTTCCCATTTGCCGAACTCTGTGGCTATATGGATCAAGCCATTCACTATTTTTCACAAAATCAACATATGTCGTGGTTAGCGCGCACCCACGACATGTATGCCTACATGCATTTCGTCAAAGGGAATCTGCGTGATGCGTTGGCTCATAGCGATACTGCGCTAGAGCTTTTTCGTACCAATGGGGTGACATTGGGCCTGCTGGACGCGTCCTATAACCGTGGCTTGATTTTGATTGCCGCCGGTGATTTCCATGATGCGCGTCAATATTTGCAGTTTGCTCAATTCGAATTTACCCGCCTCAATATCCCCATGAATATTGCTGGGTGTGCGTTGCGCATCGCTGCGGTGAATGTGCTCGAAGGTAAATACGTCGAGACCCGTCGCGAGTTACAATCTGCGTTTGATATTTTGCAACGTGCTGGCGGCTTACAAGATATTTTGTATATCATGGATATTTACAGCGGGTTGCTGATGTGGCAAGGTCAGGCTCGCGATACATTGGGGTTGAGTGCCTTAATCCAACAATTCCGTGCTGAGCGGCGGATTTATCGTGGTCCCATGCTCGATCATGTGTTTCTACAACAACTGGCTATCGCTCAACAAATGTCCGGTAGCGGTGCACCGCAATCAACGCGTTTTGAGCCCGGGCTTACCTTTTATGATGTGATTAGTATCATTCGGCAAGACTTATTGGCTGAATGAAGCGCTCATGGGTGGTTTGATCCGACATTTACATAAATAAACCCAGCCGGTCCGGGTGGCGACATGGGTGCGGTTCGTCGCTTTGGCGATCCAAGTGGCTACTTTTTGGCTCGTCCAACGACCGCCACCAGGCGCTGGTTGTTTCATGGCTTGTTGGAGCTGGCGTAATTGCAGGGCATTGAGGAGCGGTTGAGCCCCGGCTTTGCGCGTATTTTGGCGACGCACACCATTTGGTCCCATCGCATTGTAACGCGTGCAAATATGCCAGATCCAAGTGCGGCTCATGCCGGTGGTGTTGGCTACCGTGTTGACGGGGGTGTGGGTGCTGATTAACCACAAAATGTGCCAGCGCCGTGCCTCTTGGACATTCTTGCAACTGCGGTAGCGCCAAAACAATTCGGCACTGTTCAAATGTGGGATTAGTGTAGTTTGTTTCATGGTACCAGCATGCCTTTACAATAGCGTTGACGCTTGGTCAATTTTGTCGAATTAGCGCCATGTGGTGGAATCGTGATGTGGTCACTGCTTTGTATCGTGCTAATCTGTTGCTCCCACAGGAGTGATGTATGGTGCTAGCATACCGTGATAGGAACGCTGTTTTTTCGTCGCTTTTTCCGAATAATCATTATTGTTTCGTCATATATGACGAAAGTTTTGAAAGTAGGCGGGAATTTCGTTGTGGAATCGCACATATGCAGTGGCGTGCTGGATAACTTGCCGCCCGACAAGGATGTATGTGGCGCTGAATGTTGTGTATGTTTGTTGCTATTGTGAAAAAACGTATGGTGCGGCGGTGAATAAGTGCGCAGAGATGGTTCGGGGGCACTGGTTTCAAAAAGAAATAGCGGGCACCACATTAGATGTGGTGCCCGCTATTGGTGTTTACCGAGAAACTAGTTCAAGGTTACGCCGGTGGTGATTGAACCATCTTTCAAGCCCTTGAGGATTGATTCCATCTTGGTCTTGACTTCGGCGGGGATGGCACCGTCGGCTTTATTGAAGGGAGCCAAACCAATACCATCGTTGGCGGCAGAATACACCATGTCGCCATTGGTGAACTTGCCATCAACTACGTCCTTGATGGTCGAGAAGACGGCTTGGTCGACGCGCTTCATGGCGCTCGAGATGATTTTGTCGGCACCAGGCGCAGCACCGTTTTGGAAGGTGGTGACATATTCGTCTTGGTCGACGCCAATGACGTACGTGCCAGCTTCAGCGGCGGCTTGAATGCCACCTGAACCGGTTTGACCACCGGCACCGAAGATTACATCGGCACCTTCTGACATGAAGCTCTTGGCAGCTTCGGCGCCACGAGCACGGTCGGTGAAGGTGTCAATGTAGACGGTTTTGACGGCTACATCTGCTTTGATCGACTTGGCACCAGCTTCATAACCCTTGAGGAACTTCTGAACCGGGGGGATTTCCATACCACCGACTGCAGCAATCGTGCCACTCTTGGTCATCGAGGCAGCCAAGGCACCGGCCATGAAGCCAGCTTGGTCTTCGGCAAACACCAACCCCCGCACGTTGGGGAGCGCTGGCGCATACGAATTGTCCACAATGGCGAACTTGGTGTCGGGGTACTTGCCCGAAGCTTCTTTGATGGCATCGCCCATCATGAAGCCAACGGCAATGACGATTTCACACTTTTGTTCGACCAATGATTGGATGTTCTTGCCATAGTCGGCTTGGGCTTGGGTTTCGATGTACTTGGTGCCGATGCCGAGATCTTTCTCAGCTTTTTGCAAACCCATGTAGGCGTACTGGTTGAAGGTACCGTCGTTGACTTTGCCCACATCGGTGACCAAGCCGGCCTTACATGGGGCAGCGGTCTTGGCGCCACAAGCTGGCAACATGATGGCCGCAATGACCATGATGACCAGAGTAGCAAGAGTTGACTTTCGCATTGCTTCCTCCATTGCGTATACACGCAAACATTTGACCATACAGTACAAACAATATTAAGTCTGCCTTAATATGTTACTCATATTATACGGTGTTGTCATGTTGAACGCAATAAAGAATTCGGAATGGCGTATATAATGCGCATAGGCATTACGCAAGCAACATGGTGGGGTTACTATGACGATTACCGCTCCCTTTACCGAAGCATTGGATATGCAAGCAATAGTCGCCGATCTGTGTACCGTCAACGAATTGCAACAACAAGCGACCATGACGGTAGCAGTCGTGACGCCAATCCAGCCCGCTGCCACGATATACCCTCTCCTCCAAGCACGCGCTCATGCCCAACACCACACAGTCTGGCTCCGCCAAAGCAACACTCCTACCCGCATCGAGCTGGTGTTTTTACCAGGTGTCCCTGCCAAAACCGCCCCGCGCTGGGTGCTGGCGCTAAGTTTGTTGCTGTTGACGATGATTTCGTGTTTGGCTGCAGGGAGCCTCTATCGCGGTATCGATATTTTTGCTCAGCCGATGCGCATCTACGAAGGCTGGCGCTTTGCGGCCACGATTTTGGGGATTTTGGCGACTCACGAGTTGGGACATTACGTGGTGGGGCGTTGGTGGGGTGCGCCGGTTAGCTTGCCGTATTTTATACCCCTACCACCCCCACTCAGTTTTACCGGCACGCTGGGGGCAGTGATTGTGCAACGTGAGCCGATGCGTGACCGCCGCGTGTTATTTGATGTAGGTCTGGCTGGTCCGTTGGCTGGCTTGTGTGTGGCGATTCCGTTGTTGTTTGTGGGGCTCAGTCAATCAACCGTCGGCCCTACGCCCAGCAGTGGATTTGTCCAAGAAGGCAATTCGGCGTTGTACCTCGTCGCCAAGCTCATCATGTTTGGTAGAATCTTGCCGGGTGGCGGGCTCGATGTGCAGTTGAATGACGTGGCCTTTGCGGCGTGGATAGGCTTGCTCGTCACCATGTTTAATCTGCTCCCCATCGGGCAACTCGATGGTGGGCATGTGACCTATGCTGTGCTGGGACGCTACGCCATCTATGTGGCATATAGTGCGATTGCCTTCTGTCTGCTGTTGGGGATTTTTGTAGACAATACGTGGCTGGTTTGGGCAGGGATTGCCTACTTTGCGAACCCCCGTCACCCAGCACCCTACGACGATACCACCCCTATCGGGTTGTGGCGCATATTATTGGCTTGTTTCACCGTCATGCTATTGTTGCTACTGCTGACGCCAGCTCCCCTCCACATCGTCCCGTAGGGATGTTAGCGGGTCACGTAGAGCGGATTACTAAAGACCCACGGCAACGTTTTTTTGCTTGCTTCGACGCGGTAGACGCCACTTTCGTTGATGGTAGTGAGCAAGGCGCGATTGCCTTGCAGTTTGACTTGACCATTGTGGATGAGGCGGACGGTGGCGTTGACACCGAGGTCTATCTTGACGGTAAGTGGGCCTTGGCGCAGTGAGGCAATATCACCGGCAAACCAGCGCTCGGCTCCGCGGAACCCAAAAAACTCAAAATTCGGGCAGTCCCCTTCGAGGCGGTTGACCATGTAGCTCCGCCCCTGCGCCAAGGCTCCGTATATCATACGCATGGCACTAGTGAAATTGTTTGACAAGCGCTCGGGGAGCCAGAGATAGGTCGTCAAGGTGCCAAATGTCCAGCGGTAAGGAAAAACCTGCAGTCGCCCAAACGGTGACGGTCGTAAGAAGGCATGGGCATCGACACCCCACACCCCAAAGGTGCGCTTGCCTGCCATATTGAGGGCATCCCACCATTCGATGGTCGCTTTGGATGGCCCAATCAGCCCACGTTTGGGGAAGGCAAAGCGCCATTCTTTGTTGCGCGGAGTGAGGCTTTCGCCCCAGTCACTCATGAAGTTCCACAATTCAATCCCCATACTGCGCCCGGTACTGCGGGTGGGACTATTGACATTCCAGTCATCCCAGCGATAAATCCCTTTGAAGTCGTTGTATTTTTGTTCGTCTGGGTGGGCAATAATCCCAAACCCCCCCGCATCATAGGTTTGGTCGATGAATTGTTGGGGGGGCAAGGTGCTCGAAATAACCTGCTCAAGGTTGAGCGCCAAAAAATGATTATGGAAGGGGGTGATTTCTTGGTCGACCAACGTAAGCACGCGGTCATACCACCCCTGCTCGTTGCGACCTTCGAGCGTATCGTGATCGGTGATGATAATCCATTCCAGCCCTGCTTGCTGGGCGGCGTAGGCGATGTCGGGGATATTACCGCTTCCGTCAGAATAATGGGTGTGAATGTGCAGTGCACCTGGACTAATATGCATAACCCCTCATTACCAGATAAATGGGACGAATTTGCGCGTGTGGGTGCGATAGGACGGGTATTCGGCAAAGCGCGCGCACAGGAACACTTCTTCGCGGTTGGCTTTTTGATTGAGTAACCACATCAATGCCACCACACACGCTCCACAAATAGTGCTTTGCGAAATAATCGCGACTCCGATACATGCAGATAGTAACCCAGTATAGATAGGATGTCGTACAATAGCATAGATGCCCGTGGTGACGAGTTGCCCATCGTCAAGTGGTTTGGGGTAGGCCGTCAAGTTGTTACCAAGGTGACGGAACGCTACTGCCACACAACAGATCCCAACGATTATCATGCAAATGCCGCCAATATGACTTGTGATACCGCGCGGTTGATGCCAAGGATCAAATAGACCACTCACGACGATACACCCAAGCAAAACAAATTGTCCAATCACCCAGGCTTGGCCACGTGACCCGCTGTTTGTCAATTGCGTACTCGTTTTCATTCAAAATTCTCTACGTTTGAGGTAATCATACCATGACTAATGCTACTACCACACAATCGATTCCCTATTGCTATGACGAAGAGACGTATGGCCGGATTATCATGACCGGCCGAGACAGTGCGGCCTTGTTGCAACGCCTTACTACCAACGATGTGCTTGCTCTTCAGCCCAATCAAGGACTACAAACGGTGCTGACGACACCGATTGGGCGGATTATTGATCTGCTCCATGTCGTCAAGATGGGTGATGCACTCTGGGTATTGACGAGCCCGGGCCAAGGCCCTGCCGTCTATAGCCACCTCAAAAAGAATATTTTTTTTAATGACCATATCACCTTGACCCCTGCTGCTCGTAGTCATCGCCAAGTCGCTCTCTATGGTGTTGGTGCCACGGCATTTATCGCACAATTGAGTGGCTACGATGTCAGCATGGTTGCGCAATGGCACGCAACCGGGTTTGATGTGGCGGGTGCCGACGTGCTTGCCACGGCGATTGCTCCCCTTGCTGGTGGTGGCTGGCGACTGCTTATCCCCGTTGCCGGAGTCGCAGCCTGTGGTCTAGCAGGACTGCCAACGCTGTCTGACTCGATGTTGAATCAATGGCAGGTTGAAGCAGCCCTCCCTGCCTATGGCCACGAATTGAGCACGGATTTTATCCCCCTTGAGGCAGGGCTTGAACAGGCGATTAGCTTCAAAAAAGGCTGCTATGTCGGCCAAGAAATCATCGCCCGCATGGAAAGTCGCGGTCGCCGTGCCAAACAACTCAGCCGAGTCCGGTTGACTGCCTTGGTGGCAACTCCTGCGGCACTTACCACTGATGCCGGGCGGGATGCGGGAGTGGTGACCCGGGTGGTCGATTCACCGCGCTATGGCATCATTGGCTTGGCATATCTCAAAACGCAAATCGATGCCAGCGAACCCTTGTGTGTCGGCGAAGTGACCGTGCAGCGCTGTGATGATGCATGGCAGGGAGTATGAACCATGGCAGACCATCAAGTAGAACGAATTTGCCCATCCTGTCGCGCCGCCCAATCTCTCGCCGCGCACTACTGTGCCACCTGTGGCGCTGCGCTTGAGCGCCTAGTGCCGATGCAATCAAACCAGTGGCTCCCGGCAGTGGTGCGCCAACAATTGCGCCACCCGCTGGTGCGGGGCGCGGCCATGGGAGCCATGGCGGTGGTGGTCGAAGTGGCGGTGGTGCTGATTCGCCGCGCCTTGTCACATCAAGTCGCCCAGCAGCTCACAACCCGCAGTGATGCGTCGTTGCCAACAGCGCGGCAGTCACCGGATGCTCCAACCACTTCACGGCGCACGACCGTGACGGCACGACGGCGGACTTGGTTTTGGCGTGACAAAAACGGCAATACTCGGAGTGATGAACAGTTGGAGTGGCGTCGTGTCGACGAGTAATGCGCGGATTGCACAGTTGATGCAGGCCACGCGCCGCCATCGTTGGCGATGGTGGCTGGCGTTGGTGGTGCAGGGAGCAACACCACTCGTAATTGCCTTGACCAGTTGTCTCCTCGCCTTCATAATTGCCGCCCAACTCATTGCGATCCCCTACCGTAGATATTGGGTCTGCGCCATGGTCTTCTGTTGGGTATTTAGTGTGGCGCTCATGTGTGTCTGGCGTGTGCGGCATCTGCCCTCGATTTGGCGCCGACTCGATCGGGCCTATGGCTGGCAGTCGGCGCTGGCAACGGCGGTCTGTTTTGCCAACTCATCAACCTCGCTGGTCCTCGCTGATGCCCAATATGACGCTACCCTGCACCTGATTACAACTACTCCAGCTCGTCAATTACGTCTCTGGCCACCGCGGTTGGGCTTGGTGCTGGGGGGGCTGTGTGCGCTACTATTAGGCGCGTGGTGGCTACCAACCCCGTTTGACCAGCAGATTGCCCAGCAACGCCAATTTGCACAATTAGCCCAGTCAGTCGCCCAAACACTCCAACAACTTCCCCCGCTGGTGCCCATCGATGTGGCGTCCGTGGCTAACAGCCCTGACCCGCAGACACTTGTGGCGCAACTCAATGTGACAGCGGCTCAAGTTGCCGCCCAAGCGCAACAGAGCCAACAACTGCAACGCCTCATTCCGCAATTGCAACAAGCAGCACCTGCCCAACAGCAGGCCTTGTTGTCCGCCGCGCAGTCAACCCTCGGTGCTCCCCAAACTGCCGCCTTGCAACGGGCCGTGACCCAAGCCCAGCAAGGGAATCCGGCGCCACTCCAGACCTTGGCTGATCAAGCCCAACGCCAATCCCAAGCCGCCAATCAGTGGCAACAGGCACTTGCTGATGCCAAAAACCAAACCCTGGCGCAATCCCAATCTGGCGCTCCTACCAGCCAATCCCCTACTAATTCAGCCCCCGCACGCACCGACGCCAACGGATCAAGTGCGCGTCAAAATGGGGCAAGCACGAGTCAAAATGGATCAAGCACGAGTCAAAATGGATCAAGCACGAGTCAAAATGGATCAAGCACGAGTCAAAATGGATCAAGCACGAGTCAAAATGGCGGTAACGGGAGTGGCAGTGGCAGTGGTGGGGCAAGCACGAGTCAAAATGGCGGTAACGGGAGTGGCAGTGGCAGTGGTGGGGCAACAACCACACAACTTTTTGTGCCACAAATGGATGGCACCCACCTGCTGACGATTCCGGCGCAGGGTGATGGCGCTGGGAGCCAAACCGTGTTGGCCCCCAGCGATAACAGTGGTACGGCGTCTGCGCCAACACAACAATATGCGGCGGTGGTCGCTGATGCGGCGCGCACTGCCAATCAAGCGATTGTCAGCAATCAGATTCCATGGGCGGGTCAAGCGACAGTGCGCGATTACTTTGCGGCCCTACAACAGGAGGCTCCATGAATATTGCCACTGCTCAGCATCAAATCGAGTACTTGAGTGCATCGTTGCACCAGGTGATTGTGGGACAACAAGAGGTGATTCATCAAGTGGTGACCGCGGTCATTGCTGATGGTCACGTGTTGCTCGAAGGGGCACCAGGGCTCGCCAAAACGACCTTGGTGCGTAGTCTGGCCCAGCTGTTGTCGTTGTCGTTTGGCAGGGTGCAGTGTACCCCCGATTTGATGCCCAGCGACGTGGTGGGGACGATGATGCTGTTTGACGATCAGCCCGGGCGCTATCAGCTCCGCTTTGCGCCGGGACCGATTTTTGCGTCGCTCATCCTCGTTGACGAAATCAACCGTACCACCCCACGCACCCAAAGTGCCCTACTCGAAGCCATGCAAGAACATACCGTCACGGTGGCAGGGACGACTCATCCGTTACCCGATCCTTTTATGGTGCTCGCCACCCAAAACCCGATAGAGATGGAAGGGACCTACCCGCTCCCCGAAGCACAACGCGATCGTTTTTTGTATCACATCATTGTGCCGTTACCTACGGCATTTGATTTGATGGAGATTGCTCGGCGTGAGGCGACAGCCGTTCACCCGCAACTATTAGCCTGTTTTGATGCCATCACACTCGTCCAAGTGCGCCGCATCGCTCAACAAATACTGGTCGCTGACCATATCCTCAGCTATGCCAGTATGTTGGTGCTCGCCACACATCCAAGTGACCCACGTGCCCCTACTGCTGTGCGTGACGGCGTGCGCTATGGTGCTTCACCACGGGCCGTGCAGGCATTGATTCGTACCGCCCAAGTCGAAGCATTGCGGGCGGGGCGGTTGCAGGTCGATGTGGTTGATGTCCATCGAGTGGCATTGCCCGTATTGCGCCATCGGATTGTACTGCGCCGCGAAGCGTTTTTGGCAAATGCAAGCGCCGATAACTTGGTAGCGCAGGTGTTGGCTGCTGTTCCTGAGCCCTAATTAGCTGTTGTGAAAAGAGTCTCGTGTGGTGCAATTACTCAGTGGCGGTGAAATTGCGTGGCTAACCCGTAGGCAACTCCCGTGGCAAGGGATTAGTCCGCGTGGTGTGTCTGCCGAGCGAAATGCTCGTCAAGGTGGCCAGCGCAACGAACCCGAATTGCTCCGCCCGTATCAGATGGGCGATGATGTGCGCCGAGTCGATTGGGCGGCTACGCAACGCCTCCAACATGCCATGGTGCGTCAACCACTACCCCAATCCCAAGGTCGGCTACGCATCGTGCTCGATACCAGCCCTTCGATGCGGCTCGATGCCGCCAAATGGCACCACGCGCTACGCCTGGTTGCGGCCTTGGGCGTTGTCGCGACGAGCCACGGCGATAGTGTACAACTGTGTAGTGACGATGTGTCGCCCCCTAGTCAACACACCAATGGTTGGTTGAGTTTGTGTGCACATGTTTATGTTACTGCTAGCGCCACGCAGGCATTTGCTCTACCCCGCCAGCTCCCGCTCACCCAACTCGCAGTCTGGTGTAGTGATTTGTGGCACGCCGATTGGGCTACACAGCTCACCCAATTTGCATTGATGGCGCATACCGGCAGCGTAATCCATTTGCTTAGTGCGTCCGAAGTGACGCCCCCACGCTATGGTGATGTGACCTTGGTCGACAGCGAAACTGCGCAGCACTACACCATGACAGTCGATGCAAACATACAAAGTCGGTACCAACAGGCATTTGTGGCATGGCAACAGGCGATTGCAAATGAATGTCGGCGCTTGGGATTGGCGTATTGCTGTGTAACGACACAGACCGATCTCGCCACTGCCTTGCATGAGGTGCTGTTGTGAGCTTCCGTGAAGGGTGGGTATGGTGGATCGCAATCCCTTTGTTGATTGCCATGCTCATTTGGCATCTGTTGCGCCCGCGCACCGCCCGACAGGTGGTGCCGTCGCTGTTGTTGTGGCAACAGCTCCGCCACGAACAAACCAGCACCCGTCCGTGGCATCCCCCCGCCCCGTGGTGGTTATTACTGCTACGGTTGTTGATTGTTGTACTGCTTGCAGGGGCGGCAGCCGACCCGACGGTGGCTGCTTTCGCAACCCCGCCTCATCGCATCATTATCATTGATACAACGGCCAGCATGCGGACCCGTGAGCCAGCCGGCAGTCGCATCGTACAGGCGCGCCAGCTCGCCAACCAAATTATTGCTACTTCACCGCCCGCCTCCACGTTTTCATTGCTCACCATCGACCGTGAAGTGACGGTATGGGCGAACCAACTCAGCGACCGTAATTACCTCGCCAGCCTGATAGATGCAGTAGAACCGCATGCAGTCGCAGGTGATATAACGGTGTTAATTCCATGGCTTACAACACTTCGAGGGCGTGCGAGCGAAGTATTTTTGCTAAGCGATGACCAACAACTCACCAGCGCTACATGGCCCGCAGATTGGCATTTAATCGCAATTGGTGGTCCGGTAACGAATCAATCCATCCAAGGTTGTACGTTTGCCGCTGGCCCAACGGGCTGGCAGGGTGTGGTGCGGATCGAAGCCGATGGTGCTCCGTTGACTACTCCTAGGATGGTCGAGTTGCGCGACGCCCAAAATCGGTTGTACGATGCCACGCGTGTGCTACCCCGTGCGGATGCACCTGTCGAATGGCGCGTCCAGCTAAACGATCCACCACCATTGCTCCATGTCCGTTTGATGCCTGATAGCCGTGATGCATTGGTGAGTGATGACGATTGCTGGTGGCAAAAACTTACCCCCACGCCGCTCCGAGTTGCCGCCTACCCGCGGGCTGATCGCTTTTTGGCGGCGGCGCTGCGCGTACTGCCCAATGTGGAGGTGACCAATCAGGTGAAGACTGCTGACGTGGTTGTCCAGACCGATTCAACCACACCACTTAGCGTGACGCTACCACTGTGGCAACTTGATGCACCAAGTAGTACTCCTGCGGTGCGCTTGCCGGTCTTCCTACCCGGCCTACTGCATGGTGATGAAGCAGTGCTCGACCGTGATATTGCCCTCGCCAACAGCCAAGTGCTTACTGCTACACTGGTGACGCCACCCCCGTGGGCGCAGACATGGCTCAAAAGTAGTGCTGGTGTACATGCGTATGCCGGACGCAACAACGGTATGGCGACGGTGGTGTTTGGGTTTGCGTTGACCAATAGTGATTTACCGCTGCGTCCTGATTTCCCATTGCTGGTGCGCAATATTTTGACCTATTTGGCACCACCACGTCTGCAATCAAGCTACCAAACTGGCGATGCCGTGGTGGTTGCACTGCCCCCTATGCCGTTACCAATGCTGTATGCCCAGCCCGTAGGGGGGCAGGCGCGGATTATTCCACGCACTACCGACGTGGTTTTAGTTGACGTAACGGAAGTGGGAGCATATCGCATCAATGACACATGGGTGGTGGCAAATTTGCTGGCACCGGCCGAATCGCGAGTGAATCGGGTCACTAACCCTACGTCAATCAGTGCCACACCTTGGCTATTACCTGCTGGTATCGCCCTTGGGCAGTGGTTGTTGGTATTGAGCGTGCTAGGGTTGTGTGGCGAGCGCTGGGCGACCTGGCGTGGTGGGAGGGTGACATGAATCTCGTGACGTGGCATGCGCCGTGGTACTTGCTCGCCCTCCCACCTATCCTCCTCACCTTATGGTGGTGGTCACGCCAACCGGGGTTGCCTGATGCGCGCCGTGTGCTTGTACTGGTGATGCGGATGATGAGTGTGGCGTTGCTCATCATGGCTTTGGCGGCACCGTCATGGCAGATTCCCCCGCGGGCAGTGGCGTTAGTGGTGGTGCGTGATATATCGGCTTCGATTGATGCCACTGCGCTCCAGCGCCAAGCGGCATTGATTGCTCAGCTCCAAGCCAGTCAGCCGGCTACGGCATTGTTGGGGATTGTTGACGTAGCAAATACAGCAGCAGTAGCTGCCATCCCCAGCTCTGCATTGCGTGATACCTCGCCAGCACTGGTCGGTAGTCGTGACGGGACGGCCTTGGCGGTGGCGGTGACACAGGCGGCAGCGTTGCTCCCCGCTGGTTACGAGGGGCGACTACTCGTCTTGTCTGACGGTCAAGAAACCCGTGGTCGCCTCCGTGACACCAGCATGGCACTGGTGGCGCGGGGTATTCGTGTTGACGTGATGCCGTTGCCGACGACGCAACCCATCGCCCAAGCGGCTTTGACGCAGGTGCGCTTACCACAACAAACGCGCGGTAGTGGTGCATTAATTGCCGATATTGACACTGCTGGTAGTGTGGTGCAGTCGGCCACGTTGCGTGTGACCGACAACGGGGCACCTTTTTTTGAGGCTCCTTTGCAATTACCTGGTACCGCCCAGCGCATCGCAGTGACGATTCCCGCTGTCGAAGCGGGCATGCACCGTCTCGAATTCACGTTGGTGGCGCCCCAAGATGATGCATTGCCTGATAATCAACAACGAGTCATCGTGCAACGCGCCGGTGCTCCGCAGATTTTGGTGCTCGCTGATCCGCTTGCCCCCATTCAGAGTTTTGTGGCGATGGTCCGTGCCACCGGTAGTGCGGTGACGCTTCGTCGCCCGAATGACATCGATAGCCAACTTGCTACCTTCGCAAACTACGATGTGATTGTGCTGGCCGATACGCCGGCACGGCTAGTGCCACCGGTTGTAATGCAAAATATCGCATATGCCGTCAAAACGTTAGGGCGTGGATTTTTGTGGCTTGGTGGTGCCGATAGTCTCGGCGCAGGCGGCTTCCGTCATACGCCACTTGCCGAGATTGCGCCGGTGCGGTTTGACCCGGTTGATCCCGCCAAACGCAAGCGCCTCGCCTTGTTGTTGATTATCGACAAAAGTGGCAGTATGGCTGATACCGTTGCGGGCGGCGTGTCGCGCCTCGACCTCGCCAAAGAAGCCGCCTATCAAGCCATGCAGGGCTTGAGTGAGGGCGACACGGTGGGGGTGGCTTTTTTTTCGGATAGTGCCCAATGGAGCCTCGTCCCCCAGCCTTTGCCCACCGCCGACCGCGTCGCACAGGCCCTTGGGGTGGTGCAAAGTGACGGTGGTACATCGATTCGTTCGGGACTGCAGCTCGCCCAAGCGAGCGTCGCGGCGCTTGACGGTGACGTGCGCCATCTGATTTTGCTGTCTGATGGCCAAGACTCACAATCGAGCCGCGATATTGCCCAAGCCTTGGCAAGCCAAGGTGTATCGCTTAGTACCATCGCGTTGGGTGCTGATGCCGACACGCGCGGGTTGGCCCAATTGGCCACTATCGGTCACGGAGTGAGTTATCAGGTGACCAATCCCCAAGACCTCGCTCGCGTGTTTTTGGATGAAACGACCCGCGTGGCGAGTCGTGACTTTGTCGAAGCCGATGTCATACCCCAGATCGTGAGCCGTGATGCTTGGCCGGCAGGCAACCCACCCCCCGCCACCCTCCACGGCTACAATCGTACGACCGCGCGTGCAAATGCGCGTGTGTTGATGCAAATCGATGCCGATAATCCGTTGTGGGTCAGTCAGCAGGTAGGTATGGGGCAGAGCGCCGTCTGGGCGAGTGACCTTGGCGCACGTTGGGGACGTGATTGGTTGCAGGGTGATGCACTAGCGGCGCTTGTCCCTGCATTATTGACCCCACTCACTCCTAGTCCACCGCAAAACCTCGCATTGGCATGGTACGCCCACGACGATTTGCTCGACATCGACGTCACCACGGACATTACCACTACGGTGCCGATTGCCCAACTAGTGAGCACAGATGGTACTGCACTGCCGATTCCGTTGACACAGCGTGATGCGCACAGTTGGCGGGCCATGGTGGCCGATACCCCGAGTGGGGAATATGTCCTTACGGTGCGTTCGGGTGACGCAGTGGTGACGCGTGGGGTGGTAGTTACCCAACGTAGTGAGCTTCGCAACGACGGCCAAGGGTTCGCCACGCTTAGCGAAATCGCCCAACAAACCAATGGCCGCTATAATCCCACCCTCGATTACGCCTATTGGCAGGTACGTGGTGGTACCCAAGTGGCATCATTGTCGCTTGGGCCCTATTTGGTGGTGTTGGCGATGGTGCTTTTTGTGGTTGAGATTGCCTTGCGCCGCCTCAATATTCCGCTGGGTGCGCTGATTCGTCGCCGCACTGGCGCGGTGCCGCCATCGCATACCCCGCCGGCAGCTCCACCGAGTGTGCCAGCCCCACCCCCTAGTCGTATCGATCGCCTGCAACAAGCCAAACGGCGGGTGCAAGATAAGGACAATTCGCATTGATGGGCAGGTATCGATTCTCACGATTGTACGCTGGCTCTGCGCCCTCTGCGTGCGCTGTGCGCGACAAAAGACAATTCGCATTGATGGGCAGGTATCGATTTCCACGATTACACGATGACTCTGTGCCCTCAGCGTCCTCTGTGCGCGATTGTGTGATGACTTGGCCCTGTGCGAGATTGTGTGATGACTTGGCCCTGTGCGAGATTGAGTGCTGACCCGGCTCTGCGCCCTCTGCGTGCGCTGTGCGCGACAAAAGACAATTCGCATTGATGGGCAGGTATCGATTTCCACGATTACACGATGACTCTGTGCCCTCAGCGTCCTCTGTGCGAGATTGTGTGATGACTTGGCCCTGTGCGAGATTGTGTGATGACTTGGCCCTGTGCGAGATTGAGTGCTGACCCGGCTCTGCGCCCTCTGCGTGCGCTGTGCGCGACAAAAGACAATTCGCATTGATGG
>Ga0214917_10003597_pt1 | contig 17785 bp, 15 predicted proteins | sample LL_1208_BB_MetaG_FD_177983 | JGI IMG/M metagenome (GOLD analysis project Ga0214917, IMG submission 177983) | Freshwater microbial communities from Lake Lanier, Atlanta, Georgia, United States - LL_1208_BB | ecosystem: Environmental > Aquatic > Freshwater > Lake | place: USA: Georgia | collected... | reverse complement strand
CCAAGCGATTCTGATCATTACCGTCATTCTCGGAAATGACAGCAGGAAGGGCTTGGGCTAGTTTCACCAAACTGGGGAACCCGAGAATTCCGAGGTGTCGGGCGAGGTGGAAGTTATAAAGAAGGACTTCCGCCATGGTGGCGTCCGCGGGGGTGGCCTGATCACAGCCCCGATGGGAGATTTCCTGTAAAACCTGCTGCACATCGGCCTCGGCCATGTCGGCTTCCGCCAGCCAGTAGAGGGTGAGATAAAGTTCCTTCTGCATCTCGACGGGGGCGCGGAGTTTGGCGAGGCGAAGGGGATCGGTCAGATTCCGCAGTTTCTCCATCGCGAGCTCCGTTTTCTTAAGCATGCTCATCCCATGGGTGGCGGTGAGGGATTCGAGCATCAGCCCGTCGTCACTGGTCAGGTAGTTTTCCCCTCCAAAAAGGTCATAATCTCCTCCGTAATCCGGCGTGTAGGGGATGACCAGTGGAGGGGCGGCAAGACAACACCCCCAAGCCACAAACAAGAGCACCGCCCATCGAAAAAAAAACAGGAGATTCATAAGGGGATTTTTGGGGTAAGCACAACCAAAACTGAAGTGCCGCGGGAACTGCTCAACGGCGCCAAGGAGGCGTAATAAGAACAACCGGAGTGGCGGCAAATAAGCTCAAGTCCGGAAACTCCTTGATGGCGATCCACCACCTTAAGAAAGGTCTGAATAAAATCCCCCTTTTTCTCGTTCGGAAAAAACAAATAAGAAAAAGAAGAGGCCTGAATTTCAGGCAACGTCAACCCTAGGGCCGAAATGGCCATATGACTGGCCTGAAGAATATTACCGGAAGAATCGACCATCAGCCAAGGGGTGGGAAGTTGGGACAGGATGGTGTCAATTTCGAAAAGCTTGTTTGAAATATTCCTCCGTTCAATGCATACCGCCCAAGCCAAGCCCCCCCCAAAAAAAACGGTGGCAGTGCGCACATAGGGATACGCGGAGGCTTCGCGGATCAAAAAATAGCTTTCTAATGCAAAAAAGGGGATCGAGGCCATTATTTGATTCGGAGTAAGAAAAAAAGAAAAGCCGGCGAGAACTAGCAACGAGACAAGAGGCGCCAAGGTGTGATCCCCGAAGATCAATGCCACGCCACGATCCACGGCGGCGACGAGAAGCAATCCCAAGGAAAGGATCAAAAAAAAATTCAAGTAGGAAACGGGTTTTTGGATCATGGGGATTAGTTTAACAGAGGAAAACAGGATTGGTACACGGTTTCCATGGAGGAGGCCCATCGCGTTTTGGAGGCGAAATGATCCAGTTTGGCGCGGCCATGACGGCCCCAAGACTCAACGAGAGAAGGATTCTTGAGTAGAAAAGAAATTCGTTCTGCCAGAGCCTGAGGGGTGACCTCTCGGGCCAGAGTCCCGTCTTGGCCTTCGGAAATCATTTCAGGAAAACTGCCTTTGGAGAACCCCACAACGGGGCGCCCCCTAGACCAAGCCTCCAGCACCACCATGCCGAACGGTTCATCCCAAATCGAAGGAGCGACGAAAAAAGCGCTCTCGCGCCAAAATTTTTCCTGCTGTTCACGCTGGAGAAAACCCGTGAATTCGACGTTTCTTAGATGGAGATCGGTGGCCAGTTTGCGAAGCTTCGCCTCCTCGGGGCCGGTTCCGGCGATCACGAGCTTGCGGGCCCCTGTTTCGATCTGGGCCCAGGCCTGGAGAAGAAAATCCACGCCTTTTTCGGGAGAAAGACGGCCCAGGAACAAAACATTGCCCGATGGGCAAGAGGGGGGTGGAGTGCCGGGCGGTTCATAGAAATGGGGGACGACATGAATCCGTTCCTCCGGGATCCCCATCTGGATGTGTTTGGCCTTCGACGCATGAGAGAGGGCAATCCATGCCGAGACTTTTTCAAAAAGCCCCATCGACCGGAATCGGCGAAGGATAAGACCCGTCATTCCGCTGGCCAGATGGCTGTCGCGCCAGCAGGCCGTCTGCAAGGCAGGCCAAAAGTTACCATGAATACATCGCTCGCAGGGCTTTCCGTGGTTGAGAAAAAATCCGTTGGTGCACGACATCCGGTAGTTGTGAAGAAAATGGACGATGGGGACCTGAAGGTCGAAGGCAGCCTGATAAACCGAAGGGGATAAACCGGGAAAGACATTGTGGATCTGCCAAAGGTCGAATTGGCCAACTTCCTGGTATCGGCGTAACCGCTGTGCAGCGGTAAAGTTGTGCCAGGATCGGAGGGGGACTTTCAGCAATTCAAAAGGGTTTTTGCCGACAAGTTCTTGGGTGGAACCGAAAAAATATTCCACGTCATGGGTATCCTGTAGAGCGTCCCCAATTCGAAAGACAGACCCTTCCTCGCCACCATACTGAAGGTAGCGGTTAAAAATCTGCAGGATGCGTAACCGCCTCATAAAGGAAAGTTATGGAGATTCGGCAATGAAGGAAGAAAGATGATTCTGGGTTATGGATTCTTGATTATTGATTTTCAGAGAAGAGGGAAAAAGATGGAATTTGGACAGATGGAGAACATGATGCCGCAATGCCGAAGGAGAATCTGGTTCAGTCCGAGGCCTTTAGCTTCTCACTGAAGGTCATGGAGTTGGCCAAGAAATTGAGGGGACAAAAGGAGTTTGAGCTTGGTTCCCAACTTTGGCGTGCGGGGACCAGCATTGGAGCAAACGTGGAAGAAGCACAGGCCGGACAAAGCAGGGCAGACTTTATTTCCAAAATGACGATTGCCTCCAAAGAGGCTCGAGAGTCCCTCTATTGGTTAAGGTTGGCGGATGAGGGGAAAATAATCTCGCCGGAGGAAATTGTTCCCGTGCGGGAACAGTGTGAGAAAATCGTCCGGATTCTGACCGCTATCGTGAAGACGGCGCAGAACAAGGGAGAGAAATCAAAAATGAAGAATCTAAAATCCTAAATCCTGTGAAACAGCCAGATTTTACCATTGTCACGCCCAGTTTCAGGCAATTGGATTATTTGGCTTCCTGCATTGCATCGGTGGCCGATCAACAAGGTGCAAACGTGGAGCACATCATTCAGGATGGGGGTACAGAGGGGTTTGCGGGGTTTGCACATCAAATCGAGAAGAAATGGCCAAATCGACCGGGGTATCGGAGGACGATGATCAGTGAAAAAGATGAAGGAATGTACGATGCAATTAACCGAGGACTGAAGAAGGGAAGCGGGGCGATCTGTGCCTATTTGAATTGTGACGAGCAGTATTTGCCGGGGGCTTTAGAGGAAGCAGGGAAACTCTTTTTGAAAAAGCCTGACGTGGATGTGATCTTGGGAGATGTCTTGGTGATCGACCCCAAAGGGCAGGCCATCTGTCATAGAAAAATGGTGAAACCCGGCTTGGCCCATACTTGGACCTGCCACTTCGCCGCTCTCACCGCCGGGATATTTTTTCGGCGAAAGCTCGTGGAGGAGGGCATCCTTTTTGACACCCGCTACCGGGCGGCCGCGGATGCGGAATGGTTTGTGCGGGTATTGCGCAGTGGAAAAAGAATCCGCTGCCTGCAGAAAACAACGTCCACATTTGCGGAAGATGGGGCAAATCTCGGCCTGAGCCCGGTCGCAAAAGAGGAGAGGACGCGGCTGGATACCTCGGCCCCGGCAATGCTACGAATTTTTCGACCTGCTTGGGTCTGGGGGCACCGGTTCCGGAGGCTTCTGCGTGGAGCTTATCGGGCGGAGGATGTGAATTATCAAATCTACGTTTCGGGGAAAGATCGGCGGGAATCCTTTTTTGCGTCCAAGCTAAGGACGACATGGCCAGGCCGGATGTGGAGCCGTTAGAGCGGCCAAGGGTCCGAAAAAAGCAAACTTTCGCTTTGGGTTAAAGCTCGAGCGGGAAAGTTGATTGTTCTGGCCGGTTGTGGGCAGGGGAATGAGCACGAAAAGATTGGATGGCGATCGCCAAAAAGACACAGAGCGGAGGAATGAAATTATGGAGCGCCCCGAAGACAATAAAAAACCCCGAGACGCTCTGGGTGATCAAAGCAATGGCCCAGACCTGCTCGGCCGGGACATCGTCCGAAGAGGGGGAGAGGACGCGTGGCCAAACATAAAAAAAAGATCCAAGACAGAGAAGAACGAACGCGCCGGAACCGATCCAGCCCGTGACGTGGTGAACAGCAACCCAGCCCACATGATGATCCCGGGCGGTGATATAGCTTCTGGCCTGCGCATCCCCGCTGGCTTCGAGCATCACGGTGCCGATGGATCCTTCCCGGTCCGCCATATATTGGGCGTCATACTTGTAGCCGCTCCCAAGCCATCCGGCCTTGTCCATGAACTCCGCCACATACACTTTTTGGATATTGCTTCTAAAGTCGTTGGAGGATTCTGCGGACATGAGGACTTCACGGTTCCATTTCCCCGGGAAGGGAGAGAGGGTGCGTTGAATTGTAAGGGGGAGGTGAAATAGCTCGCCTTGGCCAAAAATGAGAAATGCCAGCAATCCGCCGGCCAAAGGGAAGCTCAGCAAAACGAGCCAGCGGGAGCGCAAAAACAAAGCCGTACCTGTGGCAATCACGTAATTAAAAAGACTGGAGCGGAAACCGCTCCATGCGGTTGCAAGAAAGAGAAGGATCGAAAGAGGGAGAACAAACCAACGCGTGGGCCTAAGCCAGTTCCGAGGAGGAAAGTAACAGAACAAGACGAGCTGGAAGGCCAGGCAAAGTCCGCCAACCTGACTGATTCGGACGATGGGGTTTTCAATGAAAGAAACGCTGTTGGCATACGTTTCAAGATTCACCGAGGAATAGAAGCGGTAGATATAGGGCGCAAAAGAAGGGGCAAAGGAGGAGACCACGAAAGGAATGAATTCAATCAGAGAACCCAGCAAATACAAAAGTGGAACCCTTGAAAGCCACGGTGACTTTTCCAGCGGGAAATAAAGAAGCGCGGGAAGAGCGAGGATCCCCAGAAGAATCGTAAAAAAGCGACGTCCCCCGCCGGTCTTCCCGCCGAGCATATTCAAACCTAATTCGCCCCCACTTCCCCAATGATAAAGAAGGATGGAGGCGATCAAAAGTAGAGGGAGGTAAATTTCCTTTGGGCCCAGACGGATCAGGCGGCGTTCGGTGAAAATGATTTTCAAAAGCACATAAGCAAGATTGATTAAGATCGAAAGCTCCAGCGGGGAAAACTTCACCGGAAGAATATTGAGAGATCCCGTCAAGGGCAGACAGAGCGGAATCAGAATCCAGAGCTGATCACGCAAGGCAAAGATCAGGCCAAGGCAAAAAATGAGAACGACCGGAAGGGTGTTACCACTAAGAAACTCAGTAGTTAGCAAGGGAGCTAATAGCAACGCGCCTAGCACGATCAGGCCGAAGATAACTTTTTCGGTGGTAAGGTTTTTCATGTAAAAAGGGAGACAGACAGAATCAGTTATGCTTTGAATTCAGGCCGGGATACGAATGGGGGCCTTTGGATCCGAAACGACTGGATGGCTACAGCTAGAAAGACGCAGAAAGGAGGCATAAAGTTTTGAATTGCGCCAAAGACAGCAAAAAAGGAGATAATGGTCTGAGTGATCAACGCTGTCGCCCAGACCTGCTCGGCAGGAATGTCATCTAAATGACTTTGGAGAACGTGACGCCAAATATAAAAAAGAGAACCAAGACAAAGAAAGGCAAAGGCACCAAAACCGATCCAGCCAGTGACGTGGTGGAGTGCCACCCAACCCACATGATGATCGCGGGCTATGATAAAACTTTTTGCCTGAGCCTCTCCGCTTTCTTCCAACTGGCGTGTGCCGATATCCGAGGCCCGCGACTGCATATATTTGGCATCAAATTTGTACCCCTCTCCCAGCCAACCCGCCTTCTCCATAAAGTCGGATTGATAGACTTTTTGGATATTGCTTCGAAAGTCGTTCGAGGAGTCGGCAGACATTATCGCCTCACGATTCCATTTTCCCGGAAATGGGGAGAGAGTGCGCTGGATGGTGAGGGGCAAATTGAAAAGAGATCCTTGGCCAACGACGAGTAAAGCAATCACCCCTGCTAAAAAAGGAATGCCAAGAAGAAAAAGAAAACGAGCCCGCAAAAAAAGGGCAACAGCACTCAGGACGGTATAACCAAACAAAGCTGAGCGAAACCCACTCCATATGGTTGCAGCAAAAGAAAGAAACGACATGGGGATAACAAACCAACGAGATGGACGAAGCCAGCTTTGTGGCGAAAAGTAGCAAAGCAATGCTAGCTGTATGGCAATACAAAGTGGGGCAATTTGACCTACACGAACCAAAGAGTCATCCCGAAATGCCTGAGCTCCCGCATAGGCTTCGATATTCACGGAAGAATAGATTTTGTAAATGTATGGAGCTAAGGCTGGAACTGCAGACGAAATGGCAAATGGGGTAAATTCAAGAATCGAGCCGATCAGATAAAGCAACGGCACCCGATAAAGCCAGGGAGACTTTCCCAAAGGGAACCAAAGGAGGGCGGGCAGAACCAGCATGCCCGAAAGGATGGTGAAGAAACGGCGACCACCACTGGCTTCGCCACCAAACATGCTGAGTCCGAGGCCACCGCCTTTTCCCCAATGATAAAGAAGAACGCCGGCAAAGATAAGTCCAGGAATCCAAATCTCCGGGGGGCCTAGGCTTACAGATTGCCTTTTGGTCATAAACATCTGCAGGACGGCATAACCAATAACCAGCAGGATCGACAGTTCGGCAGGGGAAAATTTGACGGGCAGGATGTTTAAAGATCCGGTGATGGGAAGACAGAACGGGACGGCAATCCAACAGTTGTCGCGCAGGACAAAGACAAACAACAGAAGAAATCCGACCCCGAATAGGAAAGCAAGAGGAAGGGGATTTCCGCCCAGAAACTCATTGGTTAGCCATGGAGCCGCCAGAAAAGCACCAAACGTGATCAAACCCAGAACTAGTTTTTGCACTGTAAAATTGGACACAGATTTATGTTAAAGACTCCATCCAAATAGGGCAAAGAGACAATTGGAGGGGCGTTGTAGGTTGAGGTTTAGGTTTAGGCGGGAAGAAAGAGGCGGGTGATGCACCTACGCTCAACCGCCCACCCATAAGAGGGAACGTCGACATCAGGAAAGGGAGGAGGTATTTTACGAGTGTGAAAGTTCTCTTTGACCATCCCAATCCGTTTCTTTTGGCCCACGGGGGGTTTCAGACTCAGATTGAGCAGACCAAGAAGGCTCTTGAGGCAAACGGCATCGAAGTGGAATGGCTTCGTTGGTGGGATGATGGGCAGAAAGGGGATTTGATTCATTACTTTGGCCGACCTCATCCAGTCTACATCCGACAAGCGCAGGCGAAGGGGATCAAAGTGGTGATGAGTGAACTCTTGACGGGATTGGGGTCCAGAAGCGGGATAGCCCGGAAGGCTCAGAAAACTTTCATCAACATTGCAAAAAATGTTTTGCCCCACGAATTTGTAACCCGTTTTTCCTGGGATGCCTACCAGACGGCGGATGCCTTTATTGCGCTGACCAGCTGGGAAAAAGAGCTGATGGTGGAAATGTTTTCGACGCAACCAAAGCGGGTTCATGTGGTCCCGAACGGGGTGGAGGAGATATTTTTTTCCCAAGCAGAGTCCAAAGCTGAAAAGTCAAAATATTTGGTTTGTACGGCCACGATCACGGAACGAAAAAGAGTAGTGGAGTTGGCAGAGGCAGCAATGATGGCGCAGGTTCCTGTTTGGATTATTGGGGAGCCCTACAGCAAACAGGATCCTTATTACCGGAAGTTTTTGTCCGTTATCCGGGGCGCTGGGGAGTTGGTGCGGTATGAAGGGGGAACATCGGACCGCAGCACAATGGCGGCAATCTATCAGAATGCGTCTGGTTTTGTTTTGCTTAGCTCGATGGAGAGCCTCAGCTTGTCCGCGCTGGAAGCAGCGGCAGGAGGTTGTCGACTTTTTCTCGCAGACTTGCCATGGGCGAGATCTAGTTTTGGCAGCATGGCGACATACAGCCGTTTGGGCTCGAAAGAGGAAGAGACACGAAACTTAAAAGCATTTTATCAGAATAGAGAGAAGGCTCCCAAGCCACCTAGTCCTTGTCGATGGGGGGATGTGGGCAAACAGCTGGCTAAAATCTACGAAGCCTTACTGTCGGATAAAACCTCTCGATAAATCTCTAAATGTCGACTGGCGATGACTTTTGGGTGATACCGACTCGCAATTATATCACTCGAATTATAAAAAGGCTGTGAGCCAGGTTTCTGGTGCGCAAGGAAGTTGCACAATGCCGATTTTAATGCCGGGAAATCACCAGGAGGCAGCACCCTAGCGGAGGAAATTCCCTCGCATATATTACGAGCTGCTCCAACGTCTGAAGCTATAAGAGGCAAATTTCTGGCGAGGGCTTCGGCAAAAGTTAAGCCAAAAGATTCTTCACTCGAAAAATGCACCATAAGCGACGCATCATCGTATAATTCTACAAAACGCGCGGAATCGAGAAACTCAATATGATTGAAAGCAAAATGTTGCTGTTTCCTAAGCTTCTTTAAGCGCGATTGAAAAGTGGCGGCATAGATATTGTTGGGATCACACTTTCCAACGAACATGACCTTAAAAGGGGTGGGATTATTTGCCAGCGCTTGAAATACCTCAAGCAACTCGACTTGACGCTTTCTTTCGGAAATAACTCCAACGTTAATGATAAGCGGAACCTTGTTGAATGGCCGAGAAGACGGAGGACTCTTAAAAAAGAAATTCTGAATGGCGTTGGGTACAAGCCATTTTCTTGCTTTATATTGCTCCATCATGTTCATCACATATGGTGAAATGCAAATAATCCCTGTGCATTGTTTTAACGCAAGGCGCTCAATTAGGGCTGCACATCGGAGATAACTACCAAATCTTGCTTTGTGAAGCGGGGCGAGTGCATTCATTACTCCATGAAGTGTAACAACTGAGGGGTATCCTGAAAAAACTGCTGAAATTGCACATTCGCGCTCTGTCCCTTGGCCATGAACGATATCGGGCTTGATATCGCGAAGCTTTCTACGCACAGCAAGAACACAGCCAGAATATCCTGAGCGGAGCCAACCAAGTTTTGGGACATAGAGTGAGTGAAACCATATGTTATTAGACAACTTCGTTGGCGAGAGCATCTGTCTCTGTGTGCAAGAAATCACATGTACCTCTAAATTTGGGGTGGCAGAAAAACCTTCCAATAATGCTTGGGGGGCAGTGCCAAAAAACGGCATTTCTAGCTCGTATTGTCGGCTATTTTCCCGGTTGTCTGTAGTTAAAAATGCAACCTTGAGCATATTGGGAAACTAGCGGAATCCAGCTAGTAACATAAATATTCTTGTCGGACAGCAGGTCGATGTTGAGTGACGAAAGTTCATTTAAATTTAGGACCCGCGAGAAACAATATTCATTTCTTCCTTACCCAGAAAGCCTTAACAATTTCAGCCCGAAGCGTTCCGTTCAGAAGATAGTGCCATCCCAAAAATGCCCCAAGCGGAGCAAAGAAGAATATAGAAAAAAAGGTCCAAGGAATTCCCCAATAGTGAACCCTTTGTAAAATAAAAAGAAGACTAATTATCAAAAAAGACTTTAGAATTAAATAGCGTATATGAAGTGTCGGGAAGCCCGTTTTGACGACGGCTCTAGCGGTGGAAAAAAAAGTGACGGCTAAATGCACAAAAAGCGCAGAGGAAAGCAGACCAATTAGACCAAAGTAGCTGACCGCAGGAATAGAAAGGGCAATGGTAAATAAACCCTCTGCTAAGTAGATATGTCGAACCGTCTTGAGATTGCCTCGAAATACGAAAAGCTCGGCTAGACAGCGGGTAACACTTGTAGCGATCAAGAGAGCCCCCAACAAGGGGTCTGCCCACCGGTTCCATGAGATCATTCCGGATGTCCAAATCGAAACAACAGCGGAATTTCCAGAAACAAGAACAGAGGCAAACAAAGTAGCGAGAAAAGCAGTAATAGAAACCACATCAAAAAATCGGGCTTTAAACTTTGATACCTCCCCTCGAACAAAGAGCTCTGTCAAAGCAGGGGCAGCCGTCCCAATAACTTTGGCAACCAGATGCTGACCTAAAGAGTATAGCTTGGTTCCGACAGAAAATGTCGCTGCCGTATCCAGCCCCACAAAGCGGCTGATGATCATGATCTGACTGGCGTTGACCATTTGGGAGCCCAAAGCCATTAAAGCCGCATCTTTCCCAAAGGCAAAAACTCTTCGAATGTCAGGCAAGGTCGGCATCTGCAAACTGCTTTTGGATGACGGGTAAAATCCATTTTTCTTGCAGAAATAAAAGGACATTACTGGGGACAGAAAAGCACCCGGTAATCCCGAGATGGCAAGGCTGTATATTCCCAAGTTGAAATGGAAGCCGAGCCACAGTACGGCAAGCCCCAAAATGAGTGAGAGAGACCCAATCAGATAAGAAAAATCGATCCGGTGAAAAGCCCAGAGTGGGGCTGCTAAGCTGCGACAAAAGACCGAAAATCCGGAAAGAGAGGTGATCAACATCAGAACATTTGTAAAGTCGGTAGCAAAAGGGGCTGGAATTGCAAAAAAAGCGGGAGCAAAAATGGAAAAAACTAGTCCTGCTGAAACGACAAGGATGCCTTGGAGCGCAAAAACTATCCCCCCGGTCAGAAGCATTCGTCCGTAATCCCCTCCATTCACATCATCTTTGTGGTCGGCAATAAATCGACTTACCGCAGAAGTCACGCCAAGGTCGAGTAAGATGAGGTATCCGACAATCTGTTGAGCCAAAGACCACAGCCCAAACTGGTCCTTGCCCAGGTAGTGCAACGCAAGCGGGACGCTGACGGCCGTATAGGCGATGTTGATGCCGGTCGCTAAATAGCCGGCCCCTAGGCCGCGGACAAAACTTGTAGTTCGAATTGTCATTGAATTATCAATGGGAGAAAAATATCTCGAGCAAAACAATCTTGAGGGGGAGAGGTATTATTTAGAAGCATGGATTTCCTTAGGAAAAGTATATATAAGCCGGACAAGGGTAGTAAGAGATCTCAGTCTTATCCCCATTCATTTTCAAGTCATGCGCTAAATATACCCATTCAAATTATTTTCAGGCCAGAATACTATTTTAGGCAAAATATTTCAAAATGAGGCCGATTGGATTGGCCATTTGGCGCTAGATGGTGTTCGATTTGGTTGTGGGAAAAACTATTCTAAAGCTTTTCGGCAAGCAGGAACTAGCAAAAGGCTTTCCAGGAAAAAACACCCGAATCAGACTCATACAATGAGAGTTCTTATCGTTGCGTATGCTTGCGATCCTCTAGCAGGATCGGAATCTTTTGTTGGCTGGAATGCAATTAAGGCACTTTGTGGGAGGGTTGATCTCGAAGTCATCACAAGTGAAAATAACCGACTCGCTTTAGAAAAAGAGGCCGCTGAGAGGCCCCTTGGCTTCCAAGTTCATTATTTGGGGGCAAAAGCAAATTGGCACCCAAATCGAATGCTCGCCCGCCTTCAGAGCTGGCTTCAAGCTTTTGATTTTAGCAGGCAAGTTCTGGCCAAAGCTTGGCAGATTCATTCGGAACGGCCACTTGATCTGACCCACCATGTGACAATTACCACTTGGCGAGTTCCTTCTTTGCTTTGGAAGCTCGGGGTTCCATTTATTTGGGGGCCAATTGGTGGCGGAGAGCCGTTCCCGTGGCAATGTCGAACTTTGCTTTCCCCCGGAGCTCTATTTTTCGAGGTGGCTCGCGAAATAAGCAATAAAGTAAACAGAATGTTTCCCGAAGTTCGCGCAACTGCCCGGAATGCTGCTTTTTCTTTAGCTACCAATGAAGAAACAAAGAAGGTCTTAATAGAGCTGAAGGGGGAAAAAGACGGAGTTGAAGTCATGAGTCCAGCCATATTTTGGCCCAAGCGAATTCAAAGCCTGCAGGAAGGGTCATTCCCCAAGCCTCCGACACGGCCCTTACAGATCTTTTCGGGAGGAACTCTCCAAGGCAGCAAGGGGGTTGCAATTTCCTTAAAGGCGCTGGCGATAGTCAGGACTCAAGAAGTCGATTTTGTCTATCGGTTAGCAGGGTACGGTCAGGAACTCAGGCATTTGAAGCATCTTGCGATCGAGCTTGGCCTTGAGGATCGCGTGATCTTTTGCGACAACCTCAGCGGAGAAAAATATTTTAATGAATTGAAAAGATCCCACTTGTATTTGCTCCCCAGCTTGAGAGAAAATATTGGTTTAACCTTACTAGAGGCGATGCTAGCTGGGTGTGTGCCAATTGTGGTGAATTGCGGGGGGCCTGGCTTGGTTGTTGCGGGGAACAGGGGATTTAAAATTGCGGTGAGTGACCCCGAAAAAATGGCGATTGAAATTGCTGAAGCGATTTCATTGCTGGCGACGGACCTTGGCCTGCGGGAAAAACTTGGAAGAGAGGCCTCTCGGTTTGTTGCCACAGAATATTCGGCAGAAAACTATCAAAACCGCATGGCGGAATTCTATCGCAAAGCGATGATGGGTAAACGAATGATATGATTATTTAAATAAACTAAAAAGACAAGATCCTGACATAAATCAGTTCAATATCAGGAGTGCAACACGTCGAGACAATGAGACAAAAGGGCAATTTCGTATATGCGGGGCTTAAAACCGGCGCCCTTTTTTTTAAGACTAGTGGGAATTACAAAAATACGGACATTAAGGGTGCCGGTAAAAGGCAACACGATAAGCCCCGAGGGGAGAAGATGATTGAGGCATGAGTTCGCCAGTCTTAATCCATGGCCCGGGAATGCGGGCTTTGACCTCGTCGAATTTCTCTGGAGAAACGATTAGCAGTGTGATTCGGCTTATTTCGTCAGGAGTCATGCGCAGAAGATAGCCTTCACTCATAACATAGGGGTTGGAGGCAACTGCGGCAAAATAGGCGGGGCCATTTGAGTAAATGCGATCGGAAGGGAGAATCTTGTCAGCCACAAGTGATTTTAAAGAATCATAGTTTCTTTCCTTTGCATAAAGGCCAAGAAAAACCAATCGTGCCGGCAGGCCAATTCCAGCAGCACCGGCCAAGGCGATTACGATTGCAATCCGAAATCGCACAGAAATGGAATTCCAGAGCCTTTCCAGAATCATCATGAGGCATATGGCGCAGGGAACAAACGTCATCCAGCGATAATAAATTCGGAAATGAGCCGATAAGTGCATAAAGAGAGGTACCAATAGTGATACCAACAAAGCAAATCGCGCAGGGTAAGATACAAATTTTCTCCGGTAGTAATCCGTGAAGCTCAGAAGCAGAATCAGCAAGAAAACAATTAATGAGCTATAATCCATCCGGTCTGTCTGCCAAAGTTGGAAGGGATTGCCTAGAAATGCGTTTGGCAAGGAGCTTAGTTTGGAAAAATAACGGTTGCCCTCAGTCTTAAAATAAACTCCATGGCCTAATGCAGATCGCACAAAAATACCGAATGTTCCGTGGGCAAGGTACAGGGCACAAAGCATGGCAATTCCAAGTGAGCAACCGAAAGCAAGGTAAAGAAAGTGCCCCTTTGGAGCAGGGCGAACGACGGCGAGAGTCACCAAGCTCATTATAATAATAAAAGGAAGCAACTGAAGGCCAGCAAAGGGCAAAAAGATACCAATGATAAGCAACCCTACTTTACTCAGCCTAGCGCTAGCTGCAGCTAGAAGTATAAAAGCGATCGAGACAAGAAGGAGGCAGAGGGAATCATAGCGAGCGTTCCGGCACATGAAAGTCATCCCAAAGGCAGTGCAGAACAGAAAAACAAGCGCAAGGCGAGAGACGCTATTCCTTAATAGTTCCATGCGCACGGTTGCCCACCAAAGTAATGCGATAGCAAGAAAGAAGCAGACAAAAGAAAAAGACCGAATGCTTGTCAAGGTGGGGCCAAACAGCCCTATCCACTCTCGAAGAAGCACAGGATAAAGCGGAACATTCGCTGAAAAAAACTGTTCTTTCGGTTGGATTGCCCACGCGGCGGAAGTGAACCCTTGGCCGAGGTGCCAGCGAATTGCTGGGTCAGCGAGCATAACTTCGTCGCCCCAAGGAATCGGCGACATCGTCGCTGTAAGCAAATTAATAGAAAAACAAATCAAAAGGCCGATAAAAACCAGAAACGCTTCCCACCGAGGAGCTTGAGAGGAGGACGCCGAAAATGTATTTAGCATTTCTACACTAAGTTAGCACGGCTTAATTATAGGCGATATATATAATCAAAATTGGAGCGATAAATTGGTTGTTTTATTACAGAACAAGGCGTTACTCGTCTGGATCCGATCACGAGCTTTCGATTAACACTTCGAAGTTCTAGAGCTTACATCAAGCGTTAATTCCCGCTTCGGGCTTTTGCGCGATTAGAAAATAATGGGGATACCAAAGACGGTAAATTTCGAATGCTTTCTGAACAGACAAGCCACATTCGGTCAATTGCTTCGCAGCGGATGTAACTGAAATTTCCTGAAATCCGTTTAAACTAAATATGGCGTCATGAAGACGGTTAAACCAAACACATGGCTTGGCGGCGTTAATATCCTTTAGAATCAGAAAAGCTCCCGGCCTCATTTTGTCTGCCAACTGGCGGAGGTAATTAAGTTGAACCTTTTTGGGTATATGATGCAAAACATCGATCAGAAGGACGCAGTCGTACTCCCTGATGCAGTCGGGAGGATTTAAGGCAACCACAAAATCGCCTAAAGTTGTTGTTGAGCTGGATGATTTAGTTGCAGCCAGTTTTGCTATCTGCAGTAAGGACTCTGATGTCTCGCAACCACCCACACGGGATACGATTCGATTTTTCAGAAGGGTCGAGAGTACGGCTCCCGTTCCGCAACCAAGATCGAAAACAGAAGAACCTAAAGGAATTTCAGATCGGATTCCACTGAGCGGACACACTACGGAGCGTAAAATCGCGCGGAGACTTAAAAAAAAAGACCCAGTCGCCAAACTAATTCCTCGGTTTTGTCCAAAAAAAATCTAAATTTTCGTTTGATAATACAATGCTATCACAAAACTTTCGATGGAGCTCCATTGCCGAGACTATGCTCGACCGCATTGCCAGATCTGTCAATGTAGAGATTCATGAGTTTGAGGCCTTTGGCAGTCGATCTAGACGAGACCTTAATACCTTGGGACACCGCATGGGAAAATCTGCGGGTCATCTTTTTTAAAACACCCAAACAAATCCCAGAATTATTGAGACAAATCCTTCAGGGGAGAGCAGGGCTCAAATATTGGCTTCATAAAGAAGCGGGAATGAGGGCCAGCGCAATTCCACTTCGCATTGAACTCGAAAAAATCATCCGTCACGAGAAAACAAAGGGGCGCGCTATTCATATTATTTCAGGCGCGCCACAACCGCTGGTTAACGACTTGGCTCGAAGACTTGGCCTAGATATTAAGGCCGGCCATTGGGGAAGTTCTGCAAGCTTTAATTTAACAACGATGAAGGGAGTCTTTATTTTAAAGAAATTTGGTTTGAAGGGATATGACTATTTTGGTGATTGTGCGACCGACCTGCCAATTTTCAAGGGAGCTAAAGGAGGAGCGATTGTGGGCGCGCGCCCAGACCTTATTAAAAAAGCCCTGCGAGTCAATCCACGCCTGAAGATTCTTTACCCTATGCCATCATTGACGAGTTCGCTTTTAAAGGCTCTTCGGCCACATCAGTGGGTTAAAAATCTTTTATTAGTGGTTCCTCTTTTATCGGCACATTTGTTCAATCAGCCGATCAAGTGGATTTATGCTTTTGAGGGGTTTCTATCATTTAGTTTTTTATCATCGGCCGTTTACCTTTTAAATGACCTGAATGACCTTGAAGAAGACAGAGGCCATCCCCAGAAAAAAACCAGAGCTCTAGCTAGCGGAGAGCTTAAGATTTTCGAAGCAGGCGTTGCTGCGGGATTTTTGTTGGGCGTTTCCTTGGCCTTGGCGTGGATTCTTGGCCAAGCCTTTTTTCTTTGCTCTGTAAGCTATCTGGCGATGGCAATTTCATACAATATTTGGGCGAAGAGAAAGCCCGGGATGGATCTTATCGGGCTAGCAGCTTTTTATACATTGAGGATTTTAGCGGGCGGAGCCGCTGTTGGGATTGCCTGCAGCCCGTGGCTTTTGGCTTATTCCACCTTTATTTTCCTTAGCCTTGCCTGTGTTAAGCGGACGAGTGAGCTGATACGGCTGCAAGAAGAAACGCAATATTGGGCGGCAGGGAGAGGGTACGGTGTCCACGACTTAGGGGCCATGACGAGCATCGGTATTTCTAGTGGGGTTGTGTCTGTTTTGGTCGCTGCACTATACGTCACCAGCCAGGACGTAAGCATCTTATATCACAGACCACAGGCACTATTTTTTCTTTGTCCGCTTTTGTTTTATTGGGTGATCCGAGTTTGGTTCAAAGCATTGAGGGGGCAGATGCCTGAAGATCCAGTTTTGTTTGCATTGAAAGATCGCGCCAGTTGGCTTCTCCTGATTCTGGTTGTACTCACAGGAGTTGTTGCCTCTGGATAAAGACCCCATCAAAATGACTAGAGTCGGCAGGAATTAAGGAAGACCTTGCAAAGGCATTATCAGTTCAGCCTTCGAATTGGCTTGAGCTTACGGAGTCCTGCTACAAACATTATTTTTTTTGATTCATGTTCTGAACTGTTTGAACTGGGGGGAAGCTGGTCTTGAAAAAAGCGGATTGGGAGGTAAATATTCTTAATGACAAAAACTGCTCATCCGAAATCCAATATTCTTGTCGCAGGTGCAGGGGGCTTTATCGGGGGGCATTTGGTGGCTCACTTGCGCAAACAGGGAATCAAAAATATCCGGGCGGTGGATTTGAAGCCTTTTGGCGAATGGTACCAAAAATTCGATGACGTGGAGAACCTCTCCCTCGATCTCCGGGAACTGCCCGCCTGTCACAAGGCCGCTCAGGGAATGGAATGGATTTACAATCTGGCGGCCGATATGGGCGGAATGGGCTTTATCGAGCTCCATAAAGCGGAATGCATGCTTTCGGTCCTCATCAACACCCATCTGCTGATGGCAGCCCGGGATGCGAAGGCGAAGCGGTTCTTCTACGCCTCCTCCGCCTGCGTGTACGCCGCCGACAAGCAGACCACCCCGGAAAACCCCGGGCTGAAGGAAAGCGACGCCTATCCCGCCCTGCCGGAGGACGGCTACGGATGGGAAAAGCTGTTCAGTGAACGGATGTGTCGCCATTTCCGCGAGGATTTCAAGCTGGAGACGCGGGTGGTCCGCTATCACAACGTCTACGGTCCGCACGGCACGTTTGATGGGGGTCGAGAAAAGGCTCCCGCCGCGATCTGCCGGAAAGTGATCGAAGCCCAGAAAAACAAAACGGGCGAAATTGAAATCTGGGGCGACGGCGAACAGACGCGAAGCTTTATGTACATCGATGACTGCATCAAGGGATCGACCGAAATCATGGAGAGCGACATCCGCGAACCACTGAATCTGGGCAGTGCGGAAATGGTTTCGATCAACCAGCTGGTGGACATTGCGGAGGGAATCGCTGGGGCCAAACTGAAGCGGAAGTATAATTTGGGAGCACCCAAGGGGGTCAGGGGAAGGAGTAGCGACAACAAGCTGATTCAAAAACTAATGGGGTGGGAGCCAGGGACGAAGCTGAAGGACGGCCTAACCAAAACGTACGACTGGATCAAAAAGGAGATGGGGGCATAAGGAATTTGCAGGGGCAGGTATTCTGCATGCCTGATTCTGGGCAACTGTGAAGTCAGCCGGAAGAAGCTGGAAGGTGGGGGTTGGCTGGGGTTAAGTAGGAGAATGGCGATCGAGAGCAAACGGGTGGATGTTCTCGG
>Ga0214917_10003596_pt1 | contig 17786 bp, 23 predicted proteins | sample LL_1208_BB_MetaG_FD_177983 | JGI IMG/M metagenome (GOLD analysis project Ga0214917, IMG submission 177983) | Freshwater microbial communities from Lake Lanier, Atlanta, Georgia, United States - LL_1208_BB | ecosystem: Environmental > Aquatic > Freshwater > Lake | place: USA: Georgia | collected... | reverse complement strand
ACTTCCTGCCGACGTGCCGAAGCGACCTTGACATACCGCCTCGGTATGGCTACCATCCGGGGGCACGGCTGGCTGTAGATCGGCTCCCGGTTGACCTCCGGCCTGATTCGGCCAGCCGTGCGCCCTCTTCCTTCTCCACCCCTCGCTCGTCCGGGCCCGACAAGGCGCCAAGGGACACGACGAGTGAGGGGTCGGCCTATGCGGGTATCGCCGCGCCCGAGCAGAAGTACGACTTGGCGCTCATTGAGTCGCGCTGCGCGTTCATGGCGCACGTGCGCGCCGACGCCGCCACCCTGCCGGAGCCGGAGTGGTACGCCGGCCTCGGCATCATCGCGCGCTGTCGAGGTGGTGACGACCTCGCGCACGAGGTGAGCCGTCCGTACCGTGGGTACAACCGCTGGGAGACGGAGGCGAAGTACCTGCGCGCCAAGGCCGTCGGCCCTGGCCGGTGCGATACCATCCGCACGTTGAGCTCCGCGTGCGCGGGCTGCACGCTGGCGGTCACGAGCCCCGTCCTGCTGGGACGGAACGAGCAGCACGCCGAGGTGGAGTCCGACCCGCAGGAGGTGCTGCGCGAGGCGCGCGAAGTCTACGCACGAGCCCGAGCCGGGGAAGACTCCGCGAAGGTGGAGCTGGAGAAGGCGAAGCGCACGCTGCGGGCGGTGCGCGCGCCGCGCTCGGGCTCCAGCGAGGAGGACATTGAGGCGGCGGTGCGCGCCGTATCGAACGCGGAGGAAGACGCGCGCGTGGCGGAGCGCATCCGTCTCGCCGCCGACAAGGCGCTGAAGCGCGCGCAGGGCCGCGTGTCGCTGGCGGGCTTGCCACCGGGCGCCGACGCTGGCGTCTGGTCGCGGCTCGTGATGGGGAAGGACAAGCCGTCGTCGTCCATCGCGAACTGCATGCTCATCCTGGGGGAGGACCCGAAGTGGTCGGCACGCCTGTCGTACGACAGCTTCGCCGTGGAGGTGTGCCTGGACCGGGAGCCGCTGGCGGAGGAGCGTGCGACGGAGATTACCGCCCAGCTCGGGTACGACTACGGCATCGAGTTGTCCACAGCGATGGTGACGGAGTGCGTGCGCGCGGTGGCGCGGCGCCGGTCCTTCCACCCGGTGCAGGACTACATGCGAACGCTCGCGTGGGACGGCACGCCGCGCCTTCGGGACTTGACATTCAAGGGCTTCGGCGCGCGGCCGGAGGTAGCCGACCCGGACCTGCTCGTGCTCCTTGTGCAGCGATTCCTGCTGTCCATCCTCGCTCGCGTGTTCGAGCCCGGCGCCAAGGTGGACACGATGCTCGTGCTGGTCGGCACGCAGGGCGCGAAGAAGTCCTCGTCGTTGGAGGCGCTGGTCGGAGCTCGGTGGTTCGGCGCCACGAAGCTCGACCTGGCGAACAAGGACAGCTTCCTACAGCTTCGCGGGAAGTTGTTGTATGAGATCGGAGAGATGGAGGGCATCAAGCGCGCGGATGCCAACGTCTCGAAGCACTGGCTGTCGAGCCGCATCGACACGTACCGGGCGCCGTACGCGCGTCGAGCGGAGGACCACCCGCGCCAGTCGGTCATGGCGGGCAGCACCAACGAGGACGAGATTCTCCTCGACCCGACGGGGTTCCGCCGGTACTGGATCGTGCCGGTGCTGGCGGCGGACGTGGCGTGGATTGAAGCGCACCGTGACCAGCTCTGGGCCGAGGCGCTTGCGCTTCGCGCCGCCGGCCATCGCTGGTGGTTCGATGAAGGGTCCGACGATTCGGAGCGCCTGCGCGTCCACACCCTGCCGTACCAGCAGGTGCATCCGTGGGCGGAAGTCGTGTACAAGTGGGTGCAGGAGCGGAAGACGGAAGACCCGTTCAGCGCGGGCCAGGTGCTGCGTGAGGCGCTGGGTCAGATGATCACCGGACTCACACAGTCCGAGGCCACCATCGTCGGCACCATCCTGCGCCACTACATCGGCTGCACCTCCGAGCGCGTAGTAGACGGCGCGCGTCGGCCGACGATGTACCGACGCCCGGCATGGATGGCGACACGCGCGAGCGGCGGGAAAGTGATTCAGATCGCTTGACGTACAGTATGGGCACGGATACACCAGAGGAAGAGGTCAACAGATGAAGGCGTTCACGCGCGTCAGCGCGAGCCAGATTTCCACGTACCTGTCGTGCCAGCGGCAGTGGTGGTGGAACAAGGTCTTCGGCCTCCCGACGACGCAGAAGCCCAGCGCCGCCCTGGGCGAGGCGGTTCACGCCAGCATCGAGGGCTACCTCGCCGGGGATCCGACGCTGCATGCGGTCGCACAGCCGGCGCGTGCGAAGCTTGATGAACTCCGCGCCATGTCGCCGCTCGTGGAAACGCAGATGCAGCGGCATCTCCGCAACGGCCTCACGTTCATCGGGCGCATCGATCTGCTCGCGCTGAACGAGGCGCTCGTCGTGGACCACAAGACGACGAGCAGCCTTCAGTACGCGAAGACCGAGGAGGAGCTCCGCGCCGACGTGCAGATGCTGGCATATGCGTACGAGCTCTACTGTCGGCGCCCGGTTGAGGAAGTGCGCGTGGCGCACAACGTCCTGCTCACGCGGGGCAGTGGCCATCGCTACACCGAGACGGCCATTCCCGCCAAGTCCATCATGGAAGGGTGGCGGAAGATTCAGGACATCACCGACCAGATGATGCAGACCGCCCTCGTTGAGGAGCCTTCCGAGGTGCCGCCGACGTGGAGCGCCTGCGACAAGTACGGCGGCTGTGACTTCCGCGAGCAGTGCCGCGCGCTGAAGCTCGCCGCCAAGCAGTCCCCCTACGATGACGTGCCTATGGCGTCGTCGGATTCAACCCGCATGGAGGTCAACACCATGTCTACCAAGCACACCGCGTCCGTTCTTCGTTCCATGGGTCTGGACGATCAGACCATCCTCGCCGCCATCCAGCGCGGCACCTGCACCGACGATATCGGCTTGGCCGGAGGCGCTCCCGCCCCGGCCCCGGCGGTGAAGGCCGCCGCCATCAACCCGCCCGAGGCGCCCCCGTCCCCGCGCGAAGTGAAGCAGGCCCCGGTCGTCGCCGTCGAGGAGGCGAAGGCCCCCATCGGCAAGTCGCCGGAAGACGCGCTGAAGAACCAGATGAAGTACCTCCTGTCGCTCGGCTGGGCGCAGGAAGACCTGGACCTGCTGTCCGATGAAGCCTTCACCCTCGCCGTGAAGAAGAGCATCAAGCGTGCCGACGTGACCCTCACGATGGGCACCGGTACGGTCCAGGGCGCCGAGTACGATGACCTCATCGTGGGCTTCGAGCCCCTCGCCCCGGCCGCGCCGGTCCCGGCGAAGCGCCCCACCCGCTCTCCGGTCACGGTGAGCATCGCCGCCCCTGCTCCGGTGGTCGAGGCCCCCGTCGAGGAGGAGAAGGTGCGCCAGCCCCGCAACGCGGTGCCACGCCTGAAGGCGCTCGGCTACCCGGCCGAGGTCATCGACCGCATGGACGCGGCAGAGATGAAGCGCGTACTGGATGAGGAGGTGACGTACGCCCCCGCGCCCGTGGCGGTGGTCGAAGCGCCGGTCGTCGTGCCCGCTCCGGTGGTGGTCGAGGCGCCGGTCGCGCCCACCGCGACCCCCACGCCCCTGTCGGGTGGCGGCGCGCTGCACCTGTACATCGACTGCATCCCCGAGAAGGGCGTCGTGTACACGGACTTGCTCACGCTGCTCTCCCCGTACATCACGCGCGTGGAGGCCGAGGGCTACCGCGACGAGAAGACCGGCAAGGTGGAGAAGGTGGCGCACTATGGCCTCGTCCCGTACAACAACGGGGAGAAGATGGTCATCGGCTACATGCTCTCCGACGTGGCGAAGTTCCGTCACGCGGGTGCGATCCTCGTGGACAGTCGGATGCCCATCAGCCTCCGCGCCCTGGAGGTATTGCGCCCGATGGCCACGGTCGTCGTGAGCGGTCGCCGCTAATGCTGTCGATGCCGACGCCCTGCCGTCGCCGGCATCCCCACATCCAGAACCTCCGCTGTGTGGACGTTGCCGGTCATACCGGTGTCCACATGGCGGAGGATTCTGCCGGTTTCATCTGCATCCTATGGACGGACGACATGGACGATAGCGACCTGACCGGCCTCGCCGCGCGCGAAGCGGTCAACCATCCCGCCCACTACGGGGGGGCCGACAACCCGTACGAGGCTATCAAGGTCATCGAGGCGTGGGATCTCAACTTCAACCTCGGCAACGTGCTGAAGTACGTCAGCCGTGCCGGTCGGAAGGATGCGTCCCGCGACATCGAGGACTTGGAGAAAGCGGCGGCGTACCTGCGCTTCGAGATCGAACGGAGGGCACGTAATGTTTGAACACGCCTTGGACACGCTGCGCCGTGCCGCCGAGCGCGGATACCCGTGGTCGATCTACCCCGCCGAAGCCACCGCCCTCGTCGCGGAGGTGGAGCGCCTGCGCGCCATCGTCGCGGACCAGCAGATGATGTTGGATGAGCACCGGATGGACAACCAGCACGCCTACGAGGAGGGCGGACACGCGGAGCGCGCCGCCGTGGTGGCTGCGTTGAGGCGAACGTCGAACCGCGGGCCGATGGGGCTGTCGCTGGTCAACCTCGACAGCATCGCAGACGCCATCGAACGCGGCGAGCACCGCCGCGAGGAGGAGAGCAAGTGAAGACCCCCGAGCAACTGAACGCCGACTTCCAGAGTGCGATGGCCGACCTGCACGACGGGATCGGAGAGAGCATCGATCAGGCCGTCGTGCGCGAGCGCGCGGCCATCGCCGCGTGGTTGGAGTGGATCGGCAACGAGGGCGAGACAACGCCGGAGGTTCGATCCGTGTTCCACGCGCTCGCCGTGGCCGTGCGGGTCGGTGACTACCCGGAGGCCCGCAAGTGACCATGCCCGACTGCGGAGACAACTCCTGCCTCTACGCCAAGAACAAGGGCGGGATGCGGACGAACGGCGGGTGCCGTTGTGACGAGTGCCCTGCGTGCGGAGGACACATCCGGCCGACGCGCCCCGTCAGGCACCGGCCGTGGTGCCCGCAGCCGAGTTGGCTCCCGCCGCACCACCGAACGGAGAAGAAGGCATGACCCCGTGCCTCCGCATCAGCAAGAAAGTGCGCGACCGCGTGTTTCGTGTGTGGCGCAGCGACCCGAACATTTGTTTCGTAGAGGCCGCTGCCCGCTGCGGGTACTCCGAACAGGAACTTGACCGCTTGACCTCCCGCTACAAACGCTCTGTCCTTCGCGGCAGGGGCAAGAAGGAGAAGAAGGTATGACCCCCGAGATGCTCGACCTCGCACGCCGCGCCGTCGCGTGCAAGGGCTGGCGGTGGATGCCGGGGATGCTGCATGGGGCGGTAGACGGCGGGGAACTGAAGTCGTGCTATCGCGTCGGTGACCTCACCCTGTACCTCGACGCAGACCGCCTTCCCGACCTCACCGACCCCGTCACGCTCGGATGCCTGCTCGCGCTGGTGGGGAACCTGCCCGAAGCCGAAGCCCTCGTCTCCGCGCTGGAGGCTGCGCCGTGAGGCCCGTACACACGTGGACGAAGCGCGAGCTTCACGCGCTGTACGCGCGCCGGGCGGCGGGGGAGCCCACCGCCGCCCTCGCCGCCGAGGTGGGCGTCACCGCCGTCGCCCTGCGTCGGGCGTGGGCGTACAGCGGGCTGCGGACGGCGGCGCTGTACGCCAACCGCCGTGTCCACCCGCACGACGAGCACCTGTACCGCCGGGCGTACATCCTCCACACCGAGGGCAACACCTGGCGGGACGTGGCCGGGGCGCTCGGTTGGCAGATGTCCGTCAACACCCTGCGCTCGCGCGTGCATCGCTGGGCGGTGCGCGCCTCGGTCGTCCCGACGTGGCGCGGGGCGACCCCGCGCGCGAACGCGCAGCGCCTCCGAGCCCGCCGTGGCGAAACGACAACCGAAGCCAAGGCCGTTCCATGAACTACGAACCCTCGCGCGTGCTCGTATGGTTTTCGTGCGGAGCCGCGTCTGCCGTGGCCGCGAAGCTGGCGGTGGAGAAGTACGGACCCCGCTGTCTGGTGGTGTACTGCGACACCTTGGAGAGCGAGCATCCGGATAACGCTCGGTTTTTTGCGGATGTCGAGCGGTGGATCGGACGCAAGATAGTGAAGATAAAGTCCGATACATACGAGAACATAGACGACGTTTTTGTACGGACCAAGTACATGGCCGGCATCGCTGGCGCTCGCTGCACCACCGAGATGAAGAAGGTCCCGCGGCTGTCCTTTCAGCGGGACACCGACACGCACGTTTTCGGGTACACAGCCGAAGAGGAGCGAAGAGCAGCCTCCTTTGAGGACAACAACCCTACGCTGGATGTAGAGTGGATGCTCATTGACGTGGGCGTCACCAAGCAGATGTGCCTGGATGTCCTGCGACACGCCCGCATACCCATACCTGCGATGTACGGGCTCGGTTTCGAGCACAACAACTGCATCGGGTGCCCAAAGGCAACCAGCGCGGGGTACTGGAACCGGGTCCGCCGCCTGTTTCCGGACACGTTCGCGCGCCGTGCGCGGCAGTCCCGGCTTCTCGGCGCCAGACTGGTGCGTGTAAACGGAAAGCGAACGTTCTTAGACGAGCTTCCCCCTGAGGCGCACGCCCCGGACGACGACATCGAGTGCGGCCCGGTATGCCAGACGGCGCGAGCGGAAGAATGACGGACGCCTATGCCATGCTCGAAGCGCACGTCGCATCGGGCCGTGCCCGCTCGGCGCCCGTTGACGACGAGGCGGCCCGCATCCGCGACCTGCCGTGGGCGGACTACGAAGCGCCCGGCGTGGTGGCCACGGCGCTCACGTGGGCGTCGGAGACGTGGAGCCGTGGCCCGCACTGCCCGATGCAGTTCCGCCCCATCCAGGCGCTCGCACTGTTCGTCGCGCATCTGAACGGCGGCGGCTTCCTGCCCATCGGCACCGGGCACGGGAAGGAGCTCATCTCCCGCCTCGCCAGCGCCGCCCTCGATGCGCGCCGGCCGCTGCTCCTGATTCCCCCCGACATGCGCGAGCCGTTCGCCGCGCACACCCCGGAGTATTCGCGGAGCTTCAAGCTCCCGCAGAACCTGCGCGTCATGGCGTACAGCCAGCTCTCGATGGCGACCGGCACCGATGCGCTGGAGCGCATGGCGCCCGACGTGCTGGTCATGGACGAAGCGCACTGTCTTCGCAATCCGGATAGCGCCCGGACCAAGCGCGTCATGCGGTATCTGCGGGACCACCCGCTCACGCGCGTCGTGCTCATGTCTGGCACCCTGACGAACAAGGGCATCAAGGAGTACGCACACCTCGCGGAATGGGCGCTGAAGAACAAGAGCCCTGCGCCGCGCAAGAAGTACTTCCCGTGCCTTCAGTCCTTCAGCGCCGTGCTCGACGCGAAGCCGACGCGGAACGCGGGTGGCAACCGGTTCGTGGCGCCGGCCGCCGCGCACGACTGGTCGGTGTTCTCCCCGCTCTTCCCCGACTGGAAGGACTACGACGAAGACCTCGTCGAGGACCCCGAGGAGCCGGAGGAGCGCGTGTCGTCGCGCGTCCAGGCGGCTCGCGAGCGGTGGCAGGAGCGGCTGCGGCACGCGCCGGGCGTGGTCGCCACGTCCACCGCCTCGGTCGGCGCGAGCCTGTACCTAATCCAGCGTCCGTTGTCCGCCCCACCGGAAGTCGAGAAAGCCCTTGCGCGTTTGGAAGAAACGTGGCAGCGGCCCGACGGCGAGGAGCTGGTGGACGCCATCGCGAAGTGGCGGTGCGGGCGGCAGCTCTCCCAGGGCTTCTACTACCGGTGGAAGTGGCCGGGCGGGGAGCCCACCGACGAAGACATCGACTGGCTCAAGGCGCGCGCGGCGTGGCACCGAGAGGTCCGGCGGGTGTGCGGGTATAACCGCCCGCACCTCGACTCTCCGATGCTGGTCGGCCGGGCGGCACGCCAGGGCGAGACGGGCGCGCTCGCGTCGGACGTGGCGCTCCTCGCGGCGCTCAACGATTGGAAGCAGCACGAGCATCGGCGGTGGAACGGGCAGCACACTCCGCCGACGGAGACGGTGTGGATTGACGACTACATGGTGCGCGATGCGCTGGCGTGGTTCGCGGAGCACCCGCGCGGCCTCATCTTCTACGGGGAAGCCGCGATGGCCGACGCGCTGCGTGACGGCGGCATCCCCATCTACGGCGGTGGCACCAACCCCGAGGAGCTCCAAGGCGTGCGCGGCGCGGCGCTGTCCGTGAACAGCCATCGCCAGGGCAAGAACCTCCAGAAGCACCACGAGGCGCTAGTGTTGTCGTTTGAGCCGCACGCCGGGAACATGGAGCAGCTTCTTTCCCGCACGCACCGTGCCGGCCAGAAGGAGGACGAGGTGTACTGGTGGTACTACGCCCACACCGACCCAGCACGGCAAGCCGTTAGCGAAGCGAGGAACAAGGCGCTTTATACGCAGACCACGATGGGCGACCCCCAGAGGCTCTGCTACGCGAACTGGATTTCTTCTTGACGTACGGTAGAGGCTACGCTACAACAGAAGCACCACCGCGATGGTGGTTTGACCAGACCAGAAGGAGTACAAGATGAGTGCCTATGACCAGATTTCCAACGCCTCTTCCGAGGGTCGTTTCCCCTTCATCCAGACCCCCGGCCGGCACGTCTGTGCCATCGCCGGCTGGAAGTGCCGCCCGACGCGCAAGCACGGCGATGGTGACTTCTGCGACTTCAAGGTTCTGAAGTCCGAGTCCATCCCCACCGGCTCGCACGTCACGCGGCTCCGCCTTCTCGGGCGCGAGGGCAACGCGCTCAACGAGGTGAAGCAGCGTGTCATGGCGGCCTACGCCAGCAAGGGCATCCCCCTCGCGGAGAAGGACGTGACCGGTGCGGTGATGCAGAAGATCGTGGACAACGACGGCGGGCTGCTCAAGGGCGCCATCGTCGTGGTCGAGGTGGGTTCCCCGCTCCGCACCAAGTCGGGGCAGGAGTTCACGCCGATCAACTACTTCGTCCCCACCGAGAAGGACCTCGACGGCCTCGACCTGGAGTAGGCCGCTTCGGCGGATGTTGGCCCCGGCGCACCGCAGGACGCGAACGCGCCGGGGCCTTTTTCGTGGAGGTCAACATGCCTACGTACATCGGACTCGACACCGAGACATACCTGATCGAGCCGGGGCTCCAGGCGCCGCCGCTGGTGGTGATGTCGATGGTCGGAGATGTGGCGCTCGGGGCTGCGCTGCTCCTTCGGGACGAGGCGCTCGCGACGGTGCGGAACCTGTTGCTGAACCCCGAGATGCACCTCGTTCTTCAGAACGCCGCGTTCGACATGGCGGTCTTCGCCAACGAGGACGCCACCCTGCTGCCGCTCATCTTCGACGCCTACGGCGCCGGCCGCATCCACTGCACCCGCATCCGCGAGATGCTCATTCACAACGGCACCGATGGGCTCAACGACGCCGACGGCGCCGGGCCGCGCGTGAGCTTCTCGCTGGCGGACATCGTGAAGCGGCGGTTCGGTGTGGACATCAGCGCCGACAAGAAGGCGCCGGATGCGTGGCGGCTCCGGTACGGGGAGCTCGACGGAAAGCCGCTGATGGAGTGGCCCGACGAGGCGAAGCGATACGCGGGCGACGACGCCATCTGGGCGCTCCGTGCGTTTCAGGACCAGGAGCAGAGCGCCGACCTGTTGAAGGACGCACCGGGCCAGACTCGGGCTGCGTGGTGTCTCCACCTCATGCAGGCGTGGGGCATCCTCACCGAGGAGTCCGCCGTCACCGCGCTGGAGGGGCGCCTCGAAGCCGTGGTGGCCGAAGCGCAGGAGAAGCTCTTCGCCGCAGGATTGATGAAGGGCGCCACGAAGAAGAACAAAGCGACCGGCATCATCGAGGTCAACTGGACGAAGAACACGGCGCGCATCAAGGAGCTGGTGGAGCAGTCCTTCGCCGCCCAGGGTCTTGACGCGCCGCGCACCGAGCCGTCCGACCGCTTCCCCGAAGGGCAGGTGAAGACGGACGAGGAAACGCTGCGCGCCGCGAAGCACGCCGACCTTGAGGTGCTGGCCGACAGCCTCGGGGACGCCAAGCTCCTCTCCACCTACGTCCAGGCGCTGAAGGGCAAGGTGAAGAAGGGCAACTCCGATCAGTACGAGCAGCGCGGCCGGTACATCCCCGGCACCGGCTGGCTCATCAACGCATCGTGGAATCCGCTGGTGGCGTCGGGCCGCACGTCCTGCCAGAAGCCGAACCTCCAGAATCCGCCTCGCAAGGGCGGCGTGCGGGAGTGCTTCGTCCCGCGTGCCGGGCACTGGTTTCTCGCGGTGGACTACAGCTTCATTGAGCTGTGTACGTGGGCGCAGGCATGCCTCGACCTCGTCGGCACCAGCGACCTGGCCGACGCCATCCGCGCCGGCCTCGACCCGCATGTGGACATGGGCGTCGAAATCCTCCGCGCCGAGGGGCGCGACGTGGACTACGCCGCCTGCAACAAGGCTCGCAAAGCCGGCGAGGTGTGGGCCAAGGATGCGCGGCAGCTCGCCAAAGCCGCCAACTTCGGCCTGCCGGGCGGCCTCGGTGCCGCCACGTTCGTGGCCTACGCGCACGCGACGTACGGCGTGGAGCTCACGGAGCAGAAGGCCCGCGACCTGAAGAACATCTGGCGCGCGAAGTGGCGCGAGGCCGACTACTACTTCACCTACGTCTCCGCGCTTCAGCCCTTCGGCGGCCTGCCGTTCCGCGTGACGCTCCCCCGCAGCGGCTTCGTGCGCGCGGGCTGCACCTTCACCTCGGGCTGCAACACGTTCTTCCAAGGCACCGCCGCGCGTGGCGCCAAGGAAGCGATGTGGCTGCTCACCCAGGCATGCTATGGGGATGACCCCGCCCTCGCCGGATGCCGCCCCGTGGCGTTCATCCACGACGAGTTCATTCTCGAAGTGCCCGCCCACCGGGAGCGGGCGCACCTCGCCAGCGAGCGGGTGCAGGCGCTGATGATTGAAGGGATGCAACGCTTCGTGCCGGACGTGCCAGTCAAGGCCGAGCCGACCCTGATGGCGCGCTGGTACAAGGAAGCCGAACCGGTCTGGGGCCCGGACGGCGTTCTCGAACTGTGGACCCCGAAGTCTTAGGAGGGCATGTCATGGACATTCGTAAGGAAGGACTCAAGGAAGCGCGGCGCCGCCGCTCCGGGCCGAAGAAGATTCATCGCACGGACATCACGCTGCCGCCGTCGGTGGTGGAGGCGGCGGTGCTGCACGCCAAGGCGTTGAAGATTCCGCAGGTGGAGTACTTCAAGGGCGCTGTCGCGGCGTTCTTTCGCCAGTGCCTGCTGTCTCCGCCAGAGCCTGTCAAGACGCGCTGCGAACATTGTGGTACGCAGCTTCGCACACCGCGCAGCGGGTGGAAGCGGCTTCGCATGAGCACGCGGCTGGATGAACAGAGCCGCACGTTTCTGGAGAGCCTGGCGGAGGACTACTTCGCGTTGAACTGGAGCCGCGCGTTCGAGGCGGCGGTGCGCTTCTTCCTCGGGGAAGAGCGCGACCCACCTCCGGAAGGGGAGGGGAAGATCATGGGCGTCAAGCTCAAGTCCGGCCGAAAGGCGTCGGACGAGGAGCGCGAGGCCGCGAAGGGCAAGCCCGGTCGCCCCATCGGCAGCATCGAAGGCATGGTGAAGAAGCACGGCGGGGTGTTTGAATGAAACTCCATCAGCAGGTCGCCAGTGAGGTGGACGCGCTGTCTGGCGTCCAGTACCGGTCGGCCGAGGCCACCGCCAAGCTCATCTACGAGAACCGCATCGCACGGCTCGTCGCCATCGGGCACGACTTCGTGACCGGAGAGGAGATGGACTGGTTCCTGAAGTCCTATGCTCCGCGCGACCGGGTTGTTGCCGAGGTGCGGAAAGAAATCGTGGATTGGCTGCGGAAGCAGGGCCACGAGGAAGTTGCCGATGACGTGGAGTACGGTGCGTGGGAGGCCAGCGGATGACCGCCACGAACATCCACACGATGAGCAATCTCATCGCCGTAGCGTACGAACTGTTTCAACCGCCGTACGGCATTGAAATCATCGCTGCGATTCTCATGGTCGTCGTCGTGTACTGCAACGACGACTATGAGCGATGGAAACAAGAACGCTAAGACTTCTTGCTTCGCGACATCTTGAAAGCTGCCTTCTGCTTGTCCCCGACGTGCATGGGCAGCTTCTTTCCTTTCGGGGTTTCCTTGGCGAATCGCTTCGCCACATCCGGCTCGGTAGCCCACAGATACCGACGCTGCGCTTCAGACTTGAACGGCATGGCTAAATATCCTCCACCCAGATGATGGACGCGCTCACGTCACTGGCGTTGACGCTGTAGGCGGTGATCGTCAGCGTGTCTCCCGCCTGCATGAAGAGCGCGAGGTCCGTCACCGATTCCGTCGTGTTACCCGTCTTGTTGACGGAGAACGAGTACACCTGCGCGCCCGCTCCGAGCATAAAGCCGGTAGCCGCAGAGTCGTAGTCCGCCGCGCTGGTGTTGGCGTTCACGCGCGCGAACTGCGGGGCTGTCAGCGTGGCGTTCTTGTAGACCTTGAAGTCCACGGTCTTCGTCCCGTCGCATGCCACCGAGAACCTGTCGATCTGCAATTGCGCCGTGGACTGCCGATTCTGATGCACGGTGCTGCCTCGCAGACTCAACACTGGAGTCTCCGCACCCGCGCCGATGGACTTCGTCGCCGTCACCGCGAACTGCGCGCCCAGGAACTCAATAGGTCCCTCAACGAACGTGCCGCCCGAGGCTCCGTACATCGTGACCGAGGTTCCGGTCCCCGTATTCCTCGACTCCCAGGTCAGGTACAGATTCGGGTTCCGCAGGTTCGTGCTGGTGCGCGTGTTGGCGTTGCGAATCGTATGCACCAGCATGAAGCGCCCGGTCGAGCCGTCCTCGATGTAGAAGAACGCATCGCCGTAGCCAAGGTACTGGAACTGAACGCCGTAGACGTTTCCCTTCGTCGGGTCGAACCCCGCTGGCACCGAGCCGTTCCAGGTGCTCTGTGCGATGAACTGTTCGGTGGGCGCTACGCCGGCCGTCAGCGTGGCAAACGCTCCGACGGCACCGCTGGTTCCCGCATTGAACGTACTCGCGCCTGCGGGGCCCGCCAGCTTCCGCGTGAAGTACACGACGTTGCCGATTGCCTCTGCATCCCAGCCGCCGGCCGTGTTGGAGTAGTTGCCTGCGGCGATCTCCGCCGCCGTGACGCTGGTGTTCGCACCGTTCGTCACCGGCACGACGACCGGCGTTCCTGCGTCCAGCGTGACGGTAACGTTCGTGGCGCTTCCCGCCTTCGTGGTGATCGTAAGCGTCTGCACCTCGACCGTTGCGGACTCCGTGTACAGGATGCCGAATGTCGTGCCGCTGTAGCCGAACTGGTAGCCCGCCTCGATGTTGTAGACGCCGGCCATCTGCCGGTTGCCGGTAGATCCCGCCGTGAAGCGCGCCGTCCATCGCCCCAGCGTGGCCTGCCCAGCGCGATACTTCGCCACCTTCTTCGAGACGAGCCGTGCGTACCCGTCCACCGCCGTTCCGCTGGACATCACCGCTTCGCCATTTGAGGAGGAGACGGAAGACCCTGCTCCGTACACGTCCGTCGTTACAAGAAGAGGGTTCAGGTTGTAGATGAACGCAACCTGCCCGGTCGGATGCGGAGAGGTGGTCTGAAGCTCTCCGAATCCGGAAAGCGGCCCGTCAATGCTGACGGGAGAGATCCCACGGGGGACTGGATAAACCGTCTGTCCAGTGCTCATAGCGTCCTCGCGGGATGCGATAACATACTTTGTTACGGTTCTGGTGAGGTTTCCGTGATCCGCACGTCCACCGCGCCCTTCGGCTCACAGTCGAGCGTGATCACGGTCACGTCCACCGGGATCGACTGAAGCCCGTCCAGGTAGGCGCGGCCCTTCGCCTCCAGGCGCGCGGCCGACTTTGGATCGGCGCAGGCCGGGCGCACGAGGACATCAGCCGCCCGCACGACCGACTTCCCGTACTCGTCCCACTGGAGCGAGATGCAGGCCCCGACCTCGAAAGTGCAGCGCCCCGTCGCGAGCTTCTCGCGAAGCTCTTGCATCGTCAGGCAGGGCGGCGCCTTCGGGATTACGCACGCTGGAGCATCGTCCGCGTGCGCCGGCACGAGAAGCAGCGCCGCCACCAGCAGGACGCGCGCCACCTACTTCGCCGGCAGCGCGAGGAGCTGCGCGTAGACCGCTTCGTCCTGCTGCGCGAGGATGCTGGGCACGCGCGCGATGTCCACGCCCAGCGCGGAGGCGAGGGCCTGATTCGTCTTCGCCCCGGCGAGCCCGTCAATGTTCCCGATGTTGTACCCAGCGCGGGAGAGCAGGGCCTGGAGTACGGCCGCGTAGGTCACGAGGTCGCCGTGCCCCACGAGGATGGCGCCACAGAGTGCAGCCTGCTCGTACCCCAGCCGCGAGAGCACGCCCTTCAGTTCGCCCCAGTAGTCGAAGTGCCACGCCTCGGAGGCGCCTTCCTCCGGGCTCTTGATGATGGCCGACCAGCCGAGCGGGATCGCCAGCTCCCAGAGAGTGTCGAGCTGCTTATCAGCGGGCGCGTTGAACTTGAGTTCCCCGAGGTGAACGTCTACGCTCCGGCCGGCGTTGTGGCCAGACCTTCCCGGCGCTGCCACGAACGCGGCCTTCATCGTGCTCGCGTTGAACCCAGCGGTGCCCGGCTTCGGCTTGCCGGCCTTGGCCCAGGCGTCGTACTTCGCGCGGGCGGCCTTCTGCACGGCGATGTCGCGGTGGCATTCGGTGATCCGCAGGTCGCCGCCCTTGGCCTCGACGGCGTGGTGGAGCGCGAGGAGCGCTTCCGCCATCTCCGGCACGGCGATGCCGGCTTTGCCCAGCTTCGCGAGCGGCGTGAGCGTGGCGCGAGGCCCGCCCGTGCCGCCGGCTTTCTGGTAGCTGGAAGCGATGGCGAGATCGACGGGGACCAGTGCGACGGGCGGCATGGCGGCTCCTTACGAAGCAGAAGTGCTCTTTGTTCCAAAGTAGTAGGCGAACACCAACATGGTGATGTCCTTCACGAACGAGAGGATCGTGAGGCGTTCCTGCTCGGAAAGCAGCTCGCTGTGCGGCCCGGCGACGAGCATGTCGCAGGCCCAGATGGCGACGATGATCGCGCACATGCTGGTGGCAAAGCTGGTCAGGGCCGACGATTCGGTCTTCGCGCCTGCGAACATGCGCTGCACGCCTACCTGAATGGACGCCACGATGCCGGCGCCGAGGAGGATGGCGAGTACCGAGGTCATCGGCCCGTCGTACAGGCTCTCGAACGGAGCGGCAGGGGCCTCGCTAACCGTCGCGGTCACTTCGCTCTTGTGGTCCTCAACGGTCACCGCGGCTTCGGTCGACGCAGGCGGCGCCGCCACTTCCGTCGAAGTCGCATCAGCGGGGACGACGGCAAGGACGTCGGTGTCGAGCGTCGGGGTAGGCGTCTCAAGAGGCTGCACAGGTTCCATCTCACGCCCTCGCCTTGGCCTTGGCGGCCTTCTCAAGTTTCTCGATGCGCTCTTCGATCTCGTCCGCGTCGAACCCGGCGGGAAGGCTGGATGCCTTCGCCTTGGCCGCCACCTTCTCCACCTGGGCTTCCAGCGCCGCGACCTTCGCGTCAAGTTCGCCATGCTTCAGAATGCAGGGTGGCGGAGACTGGGAGGGAGCCTGGGACTTCATCTCCAGCTCCTTGAGCTTCAGCTCGTGGCTCTGCTTCGTCTGCTGGCTGTAGAACTTCCACGCTGCGCCGCCGCCCAGGACGGCGATGGCCGCGAGCGCGATGGCCAGCGTGGAGTCCCCACCAGCCGCGCCGACGAGGCCCTGAAGCTCGCTAGCCGCCGTGGTCGGATCGGGCGCGACGGTGTGGGCGACGGGCTCGGGAGCCGGCGCGGGCGCTTCGGCAACGGGAGGCGCTTCGGGCGCGGGAGCGGGGAGTGCGACGGGATCCATGTGGTCAGGCTCCTCAAGATGCACGCTGGCGTCTGCTTCAAAGGTGCAGTCCGCCAAGCGGTAGACGTTTCCGTCCGGATGTCTGATGCGCTCGCTGCCGAGCAGTTCCCCTGTCTCGCCAGCTCGGAAGTAGCAGATCTTACGGGCTTCCGGTTCCATCGACGGGCGCCGTAGCTGCGGGAATAGGCGCCACGGCCTGCACGGCCTCCGCCGCGATGCGAGGGTCAACGCCCTTCAAGAGCGCCATCACCGAGACGAGGAACACGACCATCCCACAGAGCGCGGCGAGGAACTGAATACGGAAGGCCCGCAGCTCCTTGATCGTGTCCTGGTGCATGTTCGTGAGCGTCTGGACGAGCGCGGCTTCAAGCGGCGAGAGGCTCGGCGGGATCGGGGGCGGCGGGGCCATATCAGGCGCCGACCAGCGTGGCGTCGATCGAGGGCACGGCGTCAGCCGCGGCTTTCGCCGCCTGCTCCTGCTCGTATCGGATCGCGGTCTGCGCGAGGCCCGCGACGACGCCCTTTCCGATCTCCTCAACCACCTGCGCGGTGGTCGGGGCATCGGAGTCGGGCTTCGTAAGCAACGCGGTGTAGGCAGCGAGGATACGCTCCGCGTCCGCCTTGGACACGGTAAACGCCACCGAGGTGCCGTCAAGCGAGAGCGAGATGTCGGCCATGTAATCTCCTACGGTGCGATGAGGCCCAAGCTACGCATGCGAGCGAGCAGGGCGTTGAGCTGAGCGACGACATCGCCCGCACCCGTAGCGTCCGCCACCGCGGCGGGCTGAACGACTGGTGTGGCGCCGAAGAAGCCGAGTTTTTGCGTGCTCGCCGACGCGATTTTGGTTCCGGTTCCCGTACCGACGGCGATGTTTTTTGCGTCCGCAAAGACGAAGTTTCCGGAGGAGTTGATCGTCAGACAGGTCAAGCCGCCCGTCTGAAACTCCATCGCCCGCGCCGTACCCGTGCCGCCCTGCTCGGTGCCGACGTAGAACGTGCTGCCGACCCATCCAATCTTCGCGCGCTCGTAGTTAGTGGCACTGGCGTCGGAGGTGCCGTAGACCCGGAACATCTGCGCGCTCGTGCCGTTGCGCTGCGCCAGGGTGTTCGCTGCATCGCGGCGCAACACGAGGTCCGCCGTGGCGTTGTTGGTCGTGGCGCTGGACCACGAGAACAGCCAGTCCGACGCGAGGCGGGATTCAAGGTTCGTCGCGTTGTAGTTCTGCGCGATGATACCGCCGGCCCACACGGCGAGGTTCGATGCGTTCGCACCGAGCCCCATGTTCGTTGCGGTAAGGAACGTGATTCCAGGCGCGTTCCCGGCGACCACCGAACCGAGCGGGAACTGTGCCGCCGTGGTGTTCAGCGTGGCGGTGGACGGGATCGTCAGCGCGCCGGCCTTAGACACGGCGAACTTCGATACGCCGCCCACCTGGAGGTCGAGCAGGTTGGACGCGGCCGCGCTCGCCGTGTCCGTCACGTTGAGCTTGACGCCCGTGAACGTGACAGCGCCAGCATTCCACGTCTGCGCGAGGTCGAGCAGCGGCGCGCTGGCGGTGATCGAGCCGCTGCTGATGACGACCTGCTTCCCGACAGTCAGCTTTCCAGTCGCCTTGTCGAATACGAGCCCAGCGTCGGCGCCAAACGCGCCAGCGTCGTTGAACTGGACCTGCGTATTCGCTCCCGCTACGGACCCGCCCGTAGTGGGAGGTACAGGGTACGCGGTCTGACCAGATGACGGCATAGCGCCCCCTTACCCGTAGACGAGGAAGCGGAAAGCGTACGTGAACTGGTTGTTTGCGCCCGCGTTCGGCCCAGGGATGAAGTACAGC
>Ga0214917_10003595_pt1 | contig 17789 bp, 22 predicted proteins | sample LL_1208_BB_MetaG_FD_177983 | JGI IMG/M metagenome (GOLD analysis project Ga0214917, IMG submission 177983) | Freshwater microbial communities from Lake Lanier, Atlanta, Georgia, United States - LL_1208_BB | ecosystem: Environmental > Aquatic > Freshwater > Lake | place: USA: Georgia | collected... | reverse complement strand
TTGAATATATGAAAGAGAAAATTAATAATGGAACATATAAAGACGATGAATGGTATCTTTTACCTAAGGTTAGATATCCATTAAGTGATGCGGAAAGGAAACAACGAGTTGATGCGGGTAGAAAGAGATTAGATGAGTTAGTTGAGAAAGATGAAATCATTAAACAATTAGAAGCTCGTATAAAAGAATTAGAAATAGAAAATAAAAAATTAAAAGCAAAGAAAGCGCCTATTCCAATAACCTTCGATATCGAAGAACAAGAGGATGAAAAGGAACAAGAATTTGAAATTTAAGTTTAATAAGAATAAATATAAGTTGGTTAATCCAACTCATATTTAAAATTTAACATTTAATGGCTAAGATATCATTTCCATCGGTATCATTTATAGAACTTATCTTATAGTTATACTTTGTAAGTTTTTGAATAGCCTTACTTACACCAACTTTACCCAACTCTTTCCAATTTTCGTGATGTCTCATAAAACAATGTTCGTCAAATCCCCAATTCTCAAATCTAATCTTTTTGATATTGAACTTATCTAAATCAATCATCTTTAAAATCTCACTATCAAATCCTTCGGTATCAATTTGAAGATAGTCGATAGTCTTAATTCCAAACTCTTCACATATATCATCAAATGTGATAGTCTTTGCTTTTATTTTACACATATCATCTTTCGAAGCCCAATCGTTCATTGGAAGGAGTGAAAAATGACTATCAGTATATACAAACCCATTATCAGCTTTACTTCCATAAACACCATTAGAGGCAGGAATATATAATTCAACATCCATGTCGCTATGATAGTAGATCGCATTATTAAAGATATGTACGTTTTCAACATCTTTATAATTACGTTTTATTTCTTGAACTAAAGCAATGTTTGGTTCAACTAAGATAACTAATTTTGGTTTAACAGACTTGACAAGAGAGTTAAAGAGGTCATTTCCATCATTTGTTCCTATTTGAAAATAGACGGCCATATTTATATTTTATAAAAGAAAAGAAAAAAAATTTTAAACATTTTCTTTTACTATTATAAATGACAACCGACGATCAAAAATTTAATGAGGTTATGAGATTACCAACTTATACTATCGACTTAGATCATTATAGAAAATTTGGAACAGAATACTTAATACAAGTTGAAAAGTATTTGAACTCAACAGTCTATTGGATGTTTGAAGACTTAATTAACATAGTTGTAAAAGATGATGATAAGTATATCTCATATACATTAGATAAGACAAATTTTAAAGTAAGAGTTCAAGACTTGATGAATACTATACATTCAAGTAGTGATTTGACAGCGAGGCCGAGGTTATTGGATTAAAAGAATTAAAAAGAAAATAAAATCTCGATTATAATATAAAATGATGATACGAGTTAGAAGACCATATCAAGCGCCAAAGCGCCAACTTCCTGTACCAATAACGGCTCATACAGGGGAGTTGGTGGTACCATTGAAACAAACAAAAGCATTGAATAAATTTTTATTTTCATCAAAACAACAATTACCAAAGACGTTGAGAAATGATTTGAAGAGATTGATAACAACAGTCCCAATCTCTTTATAAATAATTTATTATCTTCTTTGAATATAATAAATAATGCCAGTAAAGAAAAAACAAGCAAAGAAAGGAAAAGCAGGTCAAAGACAAAATGTTAAGCAACAAGTTAAACAGAGTGTCAAAGTTGTTGTTGAAGCGCCTAAGGCTAAAAAAGGAAAGGGAACTTCTAAACCTAAAACAAAGATTGAGTACATTCCTTTTGGCGGTGGCGGTGGCAGTGGAGTGGCGCCTTTCGATCCATCAATGTATGCTTTATATCGATTACCACCAGAGGGTAATAAATTCCCATATCCGGTTCAAAAGCCGGAGACACCTTTATTACAAAATCTTCAAACAGCAAGATTGACCTATAAAGGGGACAATCCGCCCTTAATAGCGAGTGGAACAGTAGCAAAGAAAATGTTGAATAGATTAGAAAAGCAAAGTAATCTATCAAATGAAGATATAGAAACAGTAATTAAAGAACTTCCACAAGACTATGATGAGAAACTATTACAAGCAGGAATGGAGGAAGAAAGAAGAAGAGAAAGACAAAAGAGAAGTGAAGCTTCAAAGAGAGGTGCCGAGACAAGAAGGAAGAAGCAACAACAATCAACCGAGTATCTTCAATTCGATATAACACCAAGTCAAACAGAAGTTGAATTAAATACAAAGAGTGAAGTAGAAGAAATGAGAAAGAAAGGAGATAAAAGAGTATTAAAACCACCTATTCAACCAGTTCAAACCAAACCAAGAACTCAAATAGTATTCGTTGATGATACCGATGTTGAGATGAGAAAGGGCGGAGTTATATCTCAATTTTTATTTAAGGGTTATCGATAATTTAGTATAAAATAATTCTAATATTAGACTTATTTTATGTTTAAAGCCAGGCTAATATCAATGTTAGACTAAATATAGACTATTATATAGCTTAATATATAGCCTAAATCCATATGGAACCAACATTAAACCGGTTTAATATAGTTTAGTATGGGGTTAAACCTAATATATATACTATATTTAGTCTAATATGGCTATTAGACCCGTGTTTAACCTATAATTTATATTAAAATAAATCTAATTAGACTATCTTTTTGTCTAAAGATATTTAAAAAAATAATTTTTTTTCTTATATATATAATAAAATGTCAAGCATAGCAGAAACAATCAAACAAAATAGAAGTAAGCTCTCAGCAGGTTCTATTAGAACTTATGTATCTCTTATTAAGTCTCTTGGGAAAGGTGTTGGGATTGAAATGAATAGAAACTCTATTAAAGATAACGTAGATAAAATACTCGACTATACTAAAGACTTTACACCTAAAAAGAGAAAGACAATTTTTAGTGCTCTCATTGTTTTACTCGATGATAACTCTAAGGATAGCTCTCATAGCGATTTACTTGATAAACTACGTCTCATTATAATGAAAGATAGTAAAAACGCAGACCAAGAAGATGAAAAACAAGAACTTAGTGATAAACAAAAAGAAGCTTGGATGAGTTGGGATGATATCATGAAAGTATATAATAGTCTCAAGAAAGAAGTTCAACCTTTATGGAAGATTGATGATTTAAAGAAGTCTGCTTTTATGCGTCTTCAAGATTTCGTTATGTTATCTTGTATGCTTCTTATTCCACCAAGAAGAAGTCTCGATTGGGTTGATTTCAAACTTAGAAATATAGATACTCAAAAAGATAACTACTTAAGTGGAAACAAACTCATCTTCAACAGTTATAAAACAAAGCGTTATTATGGTCGTCAAGAAATTGATATCTCTAAAAATCCTCTCAAGAAGATTTTGAACGATTGGTCTAAGATAAACACAAGCGACCATCTATTATTAGATACTACTCTCAATCAACCTCTTAATCAAACTAAATTAACTATTCGTCTATACAACTTATTTGGAAAGAAGGTTAGTGTGAATATGCTTCGTCATATCTTTATCACCGAGAAAGTTCTACCTGATATACCTGCTCTTCAAAAGCTAAAGGAAACAGCAGAACAAATGGGTCATTCCGTAGAAGAACAAATGTTATATAAAAAAATAAAATCTACTGATGATAATAAAGAATGATTGTCAAACTTATAAAGACTAACAATCTATCACCTTATAAATTTATAGCTCAACTTGAAGATGGAAAACGAATTGGGTTTGGAAGGAAAGGATATCGAGATTTCCTACTTACCAACGATGACAAATTAAAACGTAATTACATAGCTCGACATAAGGTAAGAGAAGATTGGGGTGATAAAAGAACAGCGGGATTTTGGGCTCGTTGGATACTATGGAATAAACCAACATTGGATCAAAGTATCAAAGATGTTGAAAACAGATTTAATTTAAAAATTATTATTTAAACTAATTTTTTTCTTTTATATATATTAAGAAAAAAATTATGAAAGTACAAGTTTGCGACAAGTGTTTGTATTGTAAGCCTTATATCAATTTAGAGGATAAGTGGAAGTCATTTTTATGTCCCAAGTGTTATCGTTTTGAACGATTAAAATTTTCTTTGGAAGACTTTTTTCAAAAATACTAAACTTACTAAAAAAAGTAGTATGTCGGCTCTTCTATATAAATATATATAATAATGCGGTTATTATATATATAAGGAACATATAAATTATAAAACTAAAGTAGTAAGTAGTAATGTAGTAAGGTAGTAAGGAAATTAATTAACCTTACATATCGTTCCACCTATAATCATCTCACTAAAGTTAGTTGGTTTGGCCTTTGTTGATGTATCAATTATGTTGATTAATATCTTACTATTTAATTGACTTCTAAACTTGTAGTTCAATTGACCCGATGCTAAATTGTGGGATGCGAAAGGATAACTTACTTGTATATATCTTACATTACCATAATCAAATTGTAATTGAGGAGATTGAATTTCTAATCTCATATATGTAGGGTCGGTTGAGAAACTAATTTGAATGGTATTGATATAAATATCAAATTCACCATTCGCATCGAAATCTAATTCAACAGGAAGACCGTTTGTTAAATCACTTGCTTTAACTAAAAGTTGAAACGACGCTTCATCTTTGTATGGCGCAGGGACTAAATATTGACTATTCATTATTTATTATAATAAAGGATATTATTTTTTAATTTTGGATTTTATCGAACTTAACAAAGTATTCTGGGACACCTTTCACAAAACTCACAGTTAGAAATGAGTGTGGTTGTTTCCAAGCTTCGTTTAAATATTCCTCAGGAATACCAAATTCGTCCATGATGTCTTTCTTTTCACTTTGAACGTCAGTACGCCAAAATGATGCTATATCGGTGTTTGCTCTTACTATCGTGTTTAACCCCTTTAATTTTTGGGAGGTGATAATCATAGATGTTTTGAGATGGCGCATCCCAGTTATTATTTTATGAAATACTTGGTTCTTTTGATTACTCTTTGGTAGCCATTGAAGACAGTCATCAAGAATAATAAGATTAGCGGGCTTTCTTCCTTCTTCTTCCTCATCAAAGTTATCATTGAAAAATCTAATCTTTGCTTCTATTTCTTGAAGAACATCGTTATTCATTTCTTCATAGTAGTTATTTGTCTTCTTTAATTCTTTTACCAACTTGGAATATTTTCCATCACCCCCATTTGGATTAACCATATAGATGTTATCGAAGAACGCTCGATATCCGCCATCTTCGGGTTTTGTTTTTAATAGGTTGATTATGACTGTTGATTTACCGCTTCCTTTTCGGGCTACTACAAGATATAAGATACCTGTTCGTTGTGGAAAAACATCATCACTATTTGGGCTTGAGAGTTGATTGTCAAGCTTCTTAATTTTCTCTGTCAATTTTGACGGCTTTAGGTTGATCGAACTCATTTTAAAATAATAAAAAGAAAATCTTTTATAATATTAAACAAAATGAATGGATTGAATAACTCAGCCTTGTATCCGTATAGTCTTAACAACTTACAGACAATACAGACAAGCGATGGCGGGACCTTGCCTATTTTGTGTGATGTTCCTCTTATAAAAACCTTAACATCTACTAATCAAGAAATTTCTTTATATGAAAGCTCATTGGATGTCATTGATTTTAGATACTTCGATAAATCTCTAAATGTAGCAGATTTAAACGCGGAAACTATATATTCTACAGGCGCTCGATTTAATACTATAAGTGCTACCGGCTATACAGGATCTTATTTATACTCTCAAAGTGGAACCTTTGAATATGTTTTAGCTAAAACCGGCGCCTTCACCAATATCTCTTGTAATTCAGGAGTTTTTAATAGTATTTCAGCTAACTCTTTCACTATCAATAGTGTCAATATCCCAAATATAACCTTTCAAACAGCCACAGGGACAAACTTATACTCTACCATGATGAGTGGTACCAATGCTTATTATAAACGCATAAATTCAACTACAGTTGGTGATTGTTCTTTTGATAATTTTCGTGCGAGTGCGGGAGTTTTTACACCTTATGTTTATCTTCAAAATGGTGTTATTTCAACAACAAATAACAATAGTATAGAGGTTGTTCCAGGAAATAATGAAGTTGTGTATTTTAGAAGAGGGATAGCTGATACAGCCAATCAAATAACGATCGACCCCAATAATGGAAGTCTTTATTGTCCTACAGGTTATTTTACAGGGCTTGTAGCCGGTTTAGTTGATACTTCAAATTTTAAATGGTCTTTGGTAGCTACAGGCGCAACAGCATATATTACAAATGGTTATATTACTAATTTATATGCTAACAATACAATAGCAACAGGAACCTTTAAAGGATCATTTAAAGTTAGAAATGCTGATAGTATTGAATTCCAAGCATCGAATGGTTCTCAAGTGTGTCAAATAACACCCTCAGCTACAACATCACCACCCTCTTTAAGCTACTCAACAACAGCCCTTGTTGGAAGTCAATTACAGATGACAATGACGACAGGAGGAACAACTTTATCTCAAGTAAATGATATCTCTTCACAAACAGCTCAAGTATTGACCCGTGCCAATGATAAACAATTATCGATTAATTACGTTGGAAGTGTATCAAATGATTTAACGGTTAATGGAAAGGCATCTATAGGATATTTAGTTAGTGCCCCTTCGAACGGGTTAATTGTGTCTGGGAATTCATCGATTGGAACTGCTTCAAACGTAAATAAATTAGATGTATCGGGGGCTGTAGCGATTGGAACATATGCTGGTGTAAATACAGCAAGTAGCAATTCTTTAATAGTTAGTGGTTCTGTTGGTGTCTCGACAGGGACAACAGCTCAAAATCTTAGTGTGAATGGAGATGCTTCTGTTAATAATGGTTTGTGGGCTAACCGTATAAATATTAGTGGGACACTTTCAACTGCTAATAAAGGCTATGAATTAGACTGTAAAGGATACCAACATTTATATACACATATAAATTCAAATGGGTTCCAAATAGATATAGGTTCGAGCGGACCGTATAGTAATTTTAGAAGCGGATATTTTTACAAACCGGATGCTTCTTTTAGTAGTGATAAAACGCTATATATTAATAATCAGGATGGAGCAGATGCTACAAACACATATCGTGGAGCTATCCAACTATCACCAAATAATGGGTCTTTAGGAAACCTTACTTGTTATGGAAACGGACACACGACCATTACAGCCAATATAAACGACTATACTTTGAAAACTTTACAAAATGCGAATAATGGATACGGACTACGAGTTGATACACCGTATAATGGGCTTTATTTAGCTCAATTTAATGGAAAAATCGATAGTGGCTCTTTTGAGACTATAATGACCTTACATGCCGAAGGAGGAGGGAATGGATTACTTACGCTCGGAGCCTACCCTGTAGCCCCATCTAACGCTTTTAAACTTTGGGTCGCCCCAGCAAAAAATTTAGCAGTCCAAGATACCTATATTGGAGTGGCTAATCAAACATATAGAGCAAATGGTTCAGTTTGGTTTGGTATGACAACTGGTGCCGTTGGTGTAATACATTCAACAGATAGTGGAAATCATATTGATATTCGTCCCTATGGTTCTCAAAGAGCGAGATTTGCGGCAAACGGAGAGATATTTTTAAACGGTCAATCAACCACTACTTCTTCTTCTACAACTTCAACAATGACTATAACGAGCGTATCTTATTACGGGGGTGGAGGAACCTCATATTATTCAACTCACGGACTTGGAAATTATATTCCACTCGTGAATATTTATCACAACGCTGGGTTCGCTATCGGTGCTGGAACCAACCTGTTAGCTTCAACAGAATATTATAGAACAAATCATTCAGCTTGGATTGTAGCGGGAGGCGTCCAACAGCTTCGTGCGGACTGGACCGGGAAATACGAAATATTGGCTAATTTGACCGTTCAAATGGATACATTGAACGCGCTTGCCGGATATATATTGTATATAAACGGAGGTGCCTACACCTACAGATATCATACGAACTGCGTTGCGAACGGATATGTATCAATGAATATTACGCAAGTAATTCAACTAACAGTTGGTGATACTATACAATTTTACTTATATGTTAGCGCGGGAAATGCTTATGTGATAGGAGGTTCGAATGTTTCGATACGATATGTTGGATAAATAAATTATTTTCTTTATAAATAGTAAAATGGAGATTGATATCAAAATGATAACACAACAACAGTTGGATTTTGTAAATATGAGAATAAATGACTTACAGAAAACACTTGAGGGATTACTTCTCGATAAACAACGATTGGAAGGAATTCTAAATGCGTAAAAAAAAATTATTTTCTTTTCAATGAGTAAAATACTATGGGAATATTCGGAAATCTATTTTCACCTCTTTTTGAGGAAGCAGGTTCAGCGTTAGGCGGATTAATTGGTTCTGTAGCAGGAGACAAAGGTAGAGAAATCGGTGCTAAAATAGGCCGTGGTGGTGGTGGTTTAGTTGGTGGTTTATTACCATTCAAGAAAGGTGGAGTTGTAGCTAAAGGTAAGAAGGGAAAGAAACCAGCTCATATGGTTAAGGGCTCTGTCGCAGCTAAGCGTCATATGGCTAAGCTTCGTAAGATGAAAAAGTAAATTATTATATTTGGATATTGTAAATGAATAGCGAAGACAAATTTAATTATCATTGCGACAAAGTTAGAAAACTTATACAAAATAAATTATTATCTAATGATAAGAGTAAAGACAATGTTAGCAAAATCACTCGTATTACCTACGACATATAGGGCGCCTCAATTCTCTATCAACGATAGCTTGCGTAGAAGAGAACTACTATTAGAACAAGCAATTATTAGAAGCCGACAACTACCTACAGCAAGGGTTAATAAATAAACTGTTTGGGATGACAACGTTTAGACATTTTTTAATTGATTTAAAAAAATTAATTAAAAAAAAGTTAAAATATTATCTTTTATATATAAAAAAGAAATGCCAAGAACAAAAAAAGGAAATCGTGTAGAAACACAATTCGATAAAGAAGAGGTTGAAAGAGTTGATTGTATCGCTCTTGCTTATATCTGTTTAAATTGGGAAAGATTAGAGGTTGGGAAAGCCTTTGATGTTTCTACTTGTTCCTACTTAAACAATGAAGCTTTTCTTACTTTAATGAAAAATGTAGTAAAATCTCTTAAGGTTAAAGGACAAGATTTCCCTATTGGTTTAAGGGATATCAAGTATAAACGAGGGGATTTAGGCTTTGGAAGACTTCAATGTAAGTCTCATGGGTATATAAACATCTCAAGGGTTATTCGACATACTCTTTGTAATGTTAAATTATCGAATGGAAATTGCTTCAAAAGATACGCTGACTATGATATGCGAAATTCGCATCCATATGTATATTTACACCTTTGTAATCTTATTGATGAAAAGTGTCAAGGATTAGTTCAATATATCGAACAAAGAGACAGTTTTCTTTCAATGTTAAAAGAAGTTCATCCTCATCTTTCAAAAGATCAAGTTAAACAAGCTTTTTTATCTCGATTGAATGGGGGAAATGCCGACGATATAACAGTTGATATTGAAGGTGGTTATTGGGCTCAATATTGTCGAGACGTTGATAGATGTAGAGAATTAATATTTGAGAAATTAATCAAAGTTCAATATCCTCAAATCATCAATTATGTAAAGAACCGAAACGCGGATGGGGAAAATACATTTAACTTCAAAGCAAAATGTATTTCGAAATTACTCGAGAAATATGAAGATGAAATTAGAGAATGTCTCGAAGTTGAATTCGAAAGAATGGGGGTAGATGTGTCCGTACATTGCTACGATGGAATACAATCGTACATCAACTTTAATAAGATAAAGGTCAATGACTTGTTATTAAAGGAAGTTAGTAGAAATTTAACTACAAAAATGGGATTTGAAGTTCAAATTGTTGAAAAGGCTATGAACGAGGGGTTAATTATTCCAAGTGAATTTTATAACTCATTTGACTTTACTCAATGGAATTCTTTCAAAAAGGAATTTTGTTATCCTCAAATTGACGATTTATATGCTGGAAAGACATTTATTCGTCTTATTGGGGATGATAATATTATGAGAGTTGTAAATAAGTTTGATGGATCTTTTATACTCTATCTTTTTAATCAAAAAACAGGACGTTGGATTGTGAATGATGAAAGAAATAATGCTATTCGTGATATTGCGATTAGCTTTGGTAATAAACTAAAATTTGAAGAAGAAATTATGAAAGTTGATGAAGAAGGTAATGAAACATCAACATTTCGTTGTCATAACTATGTGGGTCAAAATAGTAAGTTAAATGCGATGGCTACAATGGTTGTCAATTTAGTTAGGGAAGTTAGTGATATCAAGTTTCGTGAGATGAACCTTTCCACAAAAGAGAAATTACTATTTACTAATGGTGTTTTGGATATGAAAACATTGAAGTTAGAACCTTTTAGTAGTAAGTATTTCTTTCTCAATGGTATCAACAGAGACTATATTGATTATAAGAACAATAAGGAATTTTTGGAAATAAAAACATTGGTTAATAAACTTTGTTTTGAAGATGCGTTTGACTTGGATGGGTATAGAGAAAGTGGTGAGTTTTTAAAGATTGGTTTATCGTTTGGATTAGCAGGTAGAACAGATATTAAGAATTGCTTTTTTAATATTGGTGAGACTAATTGTGGTAAAAGTTTATTAACTAACGTTTTGAAACTTGCTTGCGATGAGTATGTTTCAACTTTTGATGCCAATAACTTTATCTTACAAAAGAATGAGGATGAGGCTAAAGCTCTTAAATGGTTATATGACAAGGTTGGAAAACGTATTATGATTAGTAATGAAATGAAAAGAGGACAAAGAGATGAAATGAGTGTTAAATTTGATATTGAGTTATTGAAAAAGATTGTAGGTGGTGGGGACACTTTAAGCGTTAGAAAGTTAAATAAAAACGAAGTAGAGATAATCAATCAAGCATTATTTATTTTTATGCTTAACGATGTTCCTACTTACTCAAATCCAAATGACGAAGCGTTTAGAAATCGTGCTATGATGTTAGAGTATAAAGTTCAATTTTTAGACCAAAGCCAAATTGATGATGATAATAGACATTTTGCGAAAAGTAAAGATGCTACAATTGAAGGAAAATTCGTAATGAACGATATGTGGAAGGATGCCTTACTCAATTTATTACTCGAACAATACAAAATTCACTGTAATTCCAGCTTAAAGGACATCCAACCAAATTCTATTAAAGATGCCAATAGTGAATGGTTAGTTGATGAGGAAGGAAATATGTCATTCAAGGGCTCACTACTTTCAAAAATTGACATTACTAACTTACCGGATGATAAATTATCCTTAAAAGAAGTATGGAATATGTTTTCTTCAAATGAGATAAATGGTATGTCAAAAGTTAAATTTGGAAAACAAGTAAGGAAGTTTATAGCTCTCAAACAACCCGCTCAAGGTAAAGTTTGGTTTGACAAACTTAACAAAACAGAGGCTGGTTTTATAGGTGTAAAAGTGAAAGGAATACGGGTAAATTTCTAAAACATACCAAAATACTCATTTCTCATTCATTTTCCTTTTCCTATATATATATATATAAAACGCATATAATAATAACAAAAGGAACATATAAAATATAAAACACATATAGTAAGTAGTAATGTAGTAAGGTAGTAAGGTATATATATATACTTAAAATCAACCTGAAGTTTAAAAGATTAAATTTAAAGGCTTAAATAGGCTTTAAATTTACCATTTGAATTGAGAAGCATAAGAACTTCTAATTTGTTGCTGAGGTGGTGCTTGAGTTTGCTTTATTTCCTCATCTATCTCTTTTAATAACGCTTTCTTCTTTTCAATCTTCTTCTTAGCTTTAATTATCTCTTCATCGGTCTCTTCTGTTTCATCAAAACTATCATCACTTTCAATTTCAACAAGCTTTCTTGGCCTACCTGGACGACGTTGTATAGAACGTGGTTCGATCTTTGCCTCTCTCTCTTTCTTCTTGTATTCTCTGACCTTAATTATTTTCATGGATTTCATTTTTTCCTCTTCCTTTGCCTTTCTCTTCTCTTCACGAGTAATCTTGGCCTTCTCTCTTCCTACTTTTAATATCTCTAACATTTTTGCTTTTGTCTCTTCACTTTTATAGACGTGTGGTCTTTTGATCTTCTCGACAAGCTTTCTTGCCTCTTTTGGTGTCATTTCAACAACATTAGTCTCTGGTTTCTGTATATTAGCTTCATATGCTTCATTTGAGACCATAATTTCCTTGCCTGGTTCAACTGACAAGTTATTTTTTTTGCCCTTCGGCCTCCCTGCTCCTTGGCGTTTAAACACATTCTCTAAAACAGAGGGGTTTGCCTCAATAAATTGTTTAAGAAAACTTAGGTCTAAAGTTGGTTTAGTCTCTGTAGTCATCGTATATTATTTAAATATAAGAGAATAAAATAATAAAAAAAATTATTTTTTTCTATTCTTATTATAAATGAGCGCTTTATACGGTGGAAGAGATTTAAGAGACGATGAAATTAACTATAAACCAAGCCTTGTTTATCCAAGTGAGATAATTAAGGTAAAAAAAGACTATATGGAACCTGATGACATAAAAAATTTATTAAAAATCGAATTTGAGACGAGAAAAAGTCTAAAGGATAAAGATGTTCCAAAGCTTGTTTTAGACCCTCAAATAACCGATGAAGAACGTCGCCAAAGACGATTAAAAAGCCATAAACCTGATTTCTGTGGTTCATGTGGAACCGAACAAAGACTTGATGAAGAAAAATATTGCCACAAATGCCAACGAGATGCTGGATATAACCCTCACAATCTTGCCATTGGTGGTGAAGGAAAATGTATTCAAGATTATGATAGAAGAAAGGAAGAAGAGTATTATGATCCTTATAATCTTACAGTCAATTGTAAAAATGTTAGATACATACCAACAGGTGCTACAGGCTGTGTTGCCCCATTAGAAGCTACAGGATGTCCTTTATTACCAACTTACCCAATTGAAAAGAAGCAACCAAATGTAGTAATGGCGATTACACAGCTTGCTTTAAATCCAGATGAAGAATGGGAAGAATTTCAACTCTTTAAGGAATTTATAAAACTAAAATATAGTAAATAAACATTTTATTATCTAATGTTATAATAAAATGAGTAATTCAACTTTACTGACAAGTTATAATTTCTATATTAACTCGTCTCAACGAAGTCAAGGTGTTCCAGCCGATTATAATGTATATCTCACAACGCCCCTGTATCTTAATGGGATCGTACCCAGTGAATTTAGGTTTGTAATTCATTACGTTCAAGTACCCTTTTGTTTCTCACAATTTAATCAATACAACTTTACAACAAGCTACTCACTTCTTCGAAATAGTATTACATATACTTCGTCATTTAACATAACAACAGGCAACTATAACGTGAATACTTTTATTACCGAATGGATACGTGCTCTAAAAGCATCATTGACATTAGTAGCTTCATATACGCCTCTAATAACAGGAACATACTCGGCTGATACAAATTTAATTACTTTCACCATGCCAAGTGATAGCTTTGCTGATACAGTTATTACCTTTCAAAATTCGAATTATAAAGCTGTAAATTTAGCTCTTGGGTTTAATAATAGTTGGACTTTGGCTCAAAACTCTTCTACAACATCACAAATCGATGTAAATGTTTCACCAAGTAGAAATTTGTACTTAACAAGCGACACTCTTATTCAAAGTAAAGCATTCGATGCCTTAACAACATCAATATCTGTGAGCCCGGTTTTAGCCGTCATTCCTATCCAAGTGACCCCTAATAATTACATTACATTCTATTATAACCCACCAATATCAAGTATATTGAATAATACGGTTATTGACAAGCTAAATTTCCAACTCAAAGATGAGAGTTTGACAAGAGATTTAGTCGATTTTGACTTGGATTATACGTTATATTTTACAATTGAAGAACATAGAACAGATTTAGATAGAAATACACCTGTGAATACTCTTAGTGTAAATCCATCTCGATTAAATGATATAGTTGGAACACCACAAGAAATACCAGCAATACCTCAAGAACAAATAGATAGAAGAAATAGACTTATGAAAGCAAGAGAAAAAGTAAGTAAGAAATTGATAGATTTGAAGGATGAGTTAGAGAAAAGTATATAAAAAAAATTAATTTCTTTTGGATAAGTAAAATGTTAAAGAAGCCATCATTATTATTAGGTTTGAAAACAGGACAACCTATGATAAATCGAAACACACAACCAGATTATAGAGGAATACCAGATTTACCACCTATGTTTTTCCAAAAGGGGGGAATAATTGATATGGATGTAAAAGATGATACAAGAAAATCAAACTATTTCCAACGTAGAATGTAAAAAAAAATTTTTATTTTCTTTTGAATGAGTAAATAAAAATGTCAGCAAATATCGCAAATTTGAAAGATTACACATACGAAGCGCAACAAGATGATGGTGTCAATGTTGTTCCTCGTTCAATGAACCCAGCTCGTATTGCGAGACCAGTTCAATGTTCTAAACAAATTAAGAACATCTCTGCTATTTCTGGTTCAACAGCAACATCAGGTCAATTATCCCTCATCCAACTACCATTCGGAGCTGGCGCAGGCTTTATGAAACCTGGTTCCGCTTATTTAAGATTTAGATATCAAGGAACTCAAGCAGCCAACTATCACGGTTTCAAAGGTTCTGTCCCTTCCGCTCAAGCATTAATCCAACGTTTAACAGTTTCTCAAAACTCAAATATTGAATTAGTCAATGAATATGGTAGATTGATGACAAACGTCATTTATCCATTTATGACATCAAGTGATTATATGAATAATATCGCTATCCAAGAAGGTGGGATCGGCAATAACGTTTTAGTATCTTATCCTTACGCAACAGGTACAGTAGGTACAGGTGGCTACGGTCAAACAGATAGCGAACAAAGATTTACATTCGGTCAAGCTACACCAGGTATCGCATCTGCTATTGAATTATCTGTTTCATTAGCATCTGGTTTATTAAACAATAAAGAATTAAGCATGATACCGCTCGAACTTATGTCAAGTCCATTAACCATCCAGGTGGATTGGTGTTCCGTTAATAACGCTATTTATGGTTCAACAACAGCAACAACAGAATTCACTTGTTCTAACGTTCAATTATGTTATGAAAGTGTTAATCCCCCACAACAGTACATCAACGAATTACGTGCGGGATTAGCTTCTGGTAAGGTCTTCTCAATTCCATACACAACAGTTATATCCGCTCAAACATCAAACGCTTCAACAGTTTCATACAATATGTCTTTGACATCTTCATCTGTTGAAGGCTTCTTCTATGGTGCTTTACAATCATTCAACTTAAACAACTCAACTTTAACTTCAGGTTGGTTCTCTTGTGCTACAGGTGCGAGTGATAACAGTGATAGAACAACAATGAACCGAAGACTATATGCGGACGGAGCGCTTGTGGCTCAACAACCTTCTATTAATAGTGATACATTATTATTCAGAGAGCTCATGAGGGCGGTTCAAGGGGGCTTTTGCGGAACTGATGTATTAAACACAATTCCGTTCTCAAACAGAGGTATGAATACACAACAACCAGGTTCATTCCGTTCCACATTCTATGCGGGTGGTTTCAACTTAAAGAACTTCAATGAAAGCAACTTAACAATGGAAGGTATTCCAGTTTCTATCTTAAACTTCCAAAAAGATGATTATTCTGGTGCCGATGGTATCTTGTATATGTATGCTTTTGTATCTCAAATTGCGCTCATCGACGCTTCAGGTTCTATTTCTATTGTTCGTTAATCAACCTATTTCAAGGTAGTGCTTATGGCACGACGACCTTTTTTAATTTTATTGAAAAAAATCAATAAAATTAACTGAGTTTCTAAAGATATTTCTATTAAAAACAAAATGATTTATAAAAATAAGCAAACAGGTGAAATTATCAAGTGGGAAGATATGGATTTTGGTACAGAAGAAAATCCTCAATGTGGAATTTGTAATTGTGAAACAGAAGGACATTATCGACACGGTCAATTAGTAGAAGATACTTTATGTACGTACTGTTTTGAAGAGTGGGAATTCTGTCAAGAGTAAAAATCCCTAACAGGGTATATTACTAAAAGATTTTTATATTATTTATTAGTAATATAAAAATGGTATATACATACAAAGAAAGGTTCAACAAGAAATATGGCTTTCCAAAAGGAACACCTCATTCTCTAAAAGAGATTAGCGACATTACAAAATATAAACTTTCAGGCCTTAAAGTTATCTACGACAAAGGCATAGGAGCATATAAAACAAATCCACAATCTGTGAGACCCCAAGTTAAATCGCCAGAACAATGGGCTCAAGCAAGAGTGTATTCAGCAGTCATGGGGGGCAAAACAAGCGAGATTGACAAGTCTCATTTAATGAAAAAGAAATAAAATCTTTCTATATGATAAAATGATTAGACGAGTTAAACGATTTTTAGGTTTCAACACTGAATTACCAAAGAAACAACAGGATTTTCTTGATAGAGATGGAGATACTAAAATTACATCTCTTAAAGTAGTCCGTGCGCCGATTTATGAGGTAGTAAGACAATTCTTAAATGTGATCTCGTTAGGCCTTTTCAATAAGCTTCAAGAGAAAGTTGGATATGATAAATTGTATCATTTATCCTTAGTAGTAAATAATGCTACACGTATCGAGAAAAACGAACAAATCAAAATTTCACCTTATCGAGACATGAAAGACGAACAAGTGTTAGAAGTTCCTTTGAGAGGAAGAAATATAACAATAAAGGAATTAATGGATAACACATCACGAGTTATGGGAGATAAATTTCTACCATATGATGCGTTTGAAAATAATTGTCAAGATTTTATAATAGGTATATTAAGGGCTAATTCTCTATCAAATCAAGAATTAGAAAAATTTATTAAACAACCAGTTGGTGAGATAGTCGATGGTCTTCCAGGGTACGTAAAAACAACCACAAAAGCGATCACTACAATAGGAGGCCTTCTAACCTATCTTCGTGAAGAGATAGGATTAAGGAAAGGAGGTATTATCACCCCGGAACTGTTTGATGATGAAGACGAAATGTTAGAGTATAATTAATCTCGATAAAATAAATTTAAAAAAAAATAAAGTATAAAAAATTAACTGATTTTTATTTTTTATTCTATTATTTTTCAATTAACTTCGAACTAAGTCTAAAGATGTCTTTCAGCTGTATGATTGATTTAAAGTATAAAGAATGTAAAGTTGCTTATGGCTTCAAGAATTGGAATGATTTTCTTGAATGGTGGAGTGATAGTAATATTAGTGATTGGGATGAAACAAATAATATTTATTTATCAACATTCAAACCAAAAACAAATCACAAAGGAGAACTTGTTTATCAAAGAGGTGGTGCGAGATTAGCTCTATGTTGTATGGAAAATAAATTAGACCATATACATAAAAATTGTTGTGAGGTGAATGTAAATCAACTCAAAGAAGGTTCAAGAATTTTCTACGCAGACCAAAGAGTTATTGGTAGTGAAATCCATTTATTTGTTGAATATATGAAAGAGAAAATTAATAATGGAACATATAAAGACGATGAATGGTATCTTTTACCTAAGGTTAGATATCCATTGAGTCATGCGGAAAGGAAACAACGAGTTGATGCGGGTAGAAAAAGAACAGATGAGTTAGGCGAGAAAGATGAAATCATTAAACAATTAGAAGCTCGTATAAAAGAATTAGAAATAGAAAATAAAAAATTAAAAGCAAA
>Ga0214917_10003594_pt1 | contig 17791 bp, 18 predicted proteins | sample LL_1208_BB_MetaG_FD_177983 | JGI IMG/M metagenome (GOLD analysis project Ga0214917, IMG submission 177983) | Freshwater microbial communities from Lake Lanier, Atlanta, Georgia, United States - LL_1208_BB | ecosystem: Environmental > Aquatic > Freshwater > Lake | place: USA: Georgia | collected... | reverse complement strand
CCACGATTACACGATTACTCTGTGCCCTCAGCGTCCTCTGTGCGAGATTGTGTGATGACTTGGCCCTGTGCGAGATTGTGTGATGACTTGGCCCTGTGCGAGAGAGATCGTGAGATTACCCAGCCTGCGCCAATAACTGCAATACCTCGCTGCGGTTGGGCATGGCGCTTTGGGCGCCGCGTCGCGTCACGGCAATCGCCGCACTCGCAGCCGCAAAGCGCAACGCCACTGGCATCAACATGCCATCGTGGAGCGCTACGGCCAAGGCGCCGTTGAAGCAATCTCCCGCTGCTACAGTGTCGACTGCAGGTACCACAAACGCCGGTATCACTTGTTGTTGACCGGCGTGACTCCATACCACACCTTGGGCGCCCCGTTTAATCACTACATGTTGGGCGCCGCGCTGGTGGAGCACGTTAGCGGCTGCCGTCGCACTAGCATCATCGACGGGGGCGATACCCGTCAACGCCAAGGTTTCGTTTTCGTTGGGGGTAATAATATCTGCCAGTGCATATAATTCGGGCGCTAGTGGATTCTGCGGGGCAGGAGCTGGGTCGATGATGACCATTACATTGCGTCGTTTGGCCAAATGTGCCGCCGTCAGCACCAATTCATACGGAATTTCGAGTTGCAACAACAATGATTTGCAATCAGCGAGGGCAAGTGCGACCGCATCGAGGATCGCCGCGCTCATACGCATGTTGGCGCCTGACGCTACCACAATCGTGTTCTCGCCTTTGTCGTCGACGGTAATCAACGCCACCCCCGATGCTCCACGGATGGTCTGGACATGGGTGATATCGACGGTGTAGTCGCGCAAACTTTGGCGCAACTGTTGCCCAAAGCCATCATCACCCACCGCCCCAATCAAGTGCACGGGTAGACCAAGTTGCGCCGCTGCCACTGCTTGATTGGCTCCTTTGCCACCGGGGACCGTCACGAAATCACTCCCCAAAATCGTCTCGCCGGGAGCGGGGATATGGGGCGACCGCACCACCAAATCCATGTTGATACTGCCAAACACCGCAATACTCATCGTCATTCTCCTTTTTATTTTGTGGAAAAAACAGTCTGGCGCAACGTGAATCAGTCGCTGTTAGGGCAATACTGGTGCGCGCATTTCGCCCTTGCGCCAGGCCTGTAAGTACGGGTACGGCGAAATTTCGCCGCGCCGTACTTGCCAATCCTCGGGGGTGGTGGGGTGCGAGATGCCAAAGTGCAGATGGGCTGCCGTCAATCGTGCATCGCCGCTTTTGCCGGTATACCCTAACAATTGACCAGCGCGTACCGTCATCCCCACCTTGAGCTCTGGTGCAATCGACTGTAAATGTGAGCCATAATAGCGCACGCCGTCCGTCCCGATAATCGCCACCGACAAGCCGCCGCGATAGTTGGGGTCATTGGTTTTGGGGTCCCAAATATCTTTGAAACTGATAAAGTCGACCACGCCAGCGGTGACTGCCACAAATTCACTGCCTTCCGCACAAAAAATATCCGTCGCCGGATAATCGTGATGGAATTTGCCATAGGTGACCTCGGCATGTTGTACCGGGAAGACATATTGTGCTACTACTGCCGTGGCACTTGCCGTGGCAGTCGCTACCTCGGTAGGTGTGATTGTCGCTGTCATCGTCGCACTTGGCTCCACCGTCGCGGTGGCAACCGCAGTAGGGGTGGCGACGAGTATCGTCGCACTCGGGCGCATCGGTGTGGTGGGCGAGGTGGTAATTGCGTCGCTTGGATTGGTACAAGCGATTAGAAATGCTAAGCTGCTGCTGATGATAGTGATGCGTAGTAACGACATAATTCCTCGCTGATATTTTGCCTCATCATAGCACACCTATGCTGAGAATTTTGCTACTTGACAATTGCCCAAAAACCGCTACAATTGTTATCCGGTAGACATCTACCGAGACATTCTTGCCTCCGGCGATACGGACGGATGTACGTCGCAGTATTGAGTATTTTCAAGTCACCACAAGCTGATTTGTCAAAATCCCGAGCAGGCTTTCGTGGGGGTATATGGACGCAAACGCATACAAACTTATGGGTGGCTATGTTGATTTAGCTCCTGTCGTAGGTGTGCCTTGTAGAATGTTTCCCACGCAGTGCAATTGTTCCTCGCGCACATTCCTACACAGTCCGAGATGACAGATTAACAAACTCTGTGCAACATAGACACCCGGGCGTTGCAAACGGCCTGGTTTTTTTGTGTAACAGAGGAGGGAACGCATGTTCGTACGATGGCTCAAAGCGCAATTGCGCCCGTCACGTGCGTCATCAACAGAATGGCTCGCTAGTCGGCGCGCAAGTTTGGTGGTGGTGCGAATTCGTCAGCGTGGGTAATTTACGCCACGCGTTGGTTATGAATCATTGATCTGTGTAAGGAGTCATCACTGAATTGAACGGTCTTACTTATCTCGAACACATGCACCAGCATCATGGTGTCACCGCCGCCGGTCCGTTAAATAGCTTCATTAGCCGGCGTGATGGTCATTTGCTCTTTGATGATCGTATCGACCTCAACGATTTAGTTCACCAATACGGCGCACCGCTCGAGGTAGCCTACTTGCCCTTGATTACCCGACAAATTGCCGACATGCATGCCAAAGTCGCTGAAGCGCGTGCGGCAGTGCAGTACAGCGGCGAGTTCTACTACGCCTACGCCACCAAAGCAAATTTTGCCGAAGAAGTAGTCCGCACCGCCTTGCAATCGGGTGCCCACTACGAAACGTCTGCCGCTGCCGATATCGTCATCGCCCACCAATTGTGGCGCCAAGGATTGTTGTCAGCAGATCGCTACATGTTTTGTAACGGCTCCAAAGACTACAGTTACCGCGATGCCATCGTAGCCCTCCACGATGCCGGTTACGATCGCCTCGTCCCGATTGTCGATGACCTCGACGAATTGGTCTATTTGATTAGTCATTGCCGGAACCCCTTGTTGTTGGGTGTGCGGGCGCGCTTTGACATCGGTGATGTCGACCCTGACCACCCCGGTGGCGAGCGCTTTGGCTTGACTCCCGCCGAAATCGACAGTGCTATGGCGATGGTCACCGGTACCTCCCACAAAATCGTGCTCTATCACGCCATGGTGGGCAGTCAAATGGAAGACGCCAATTTGTGGCGCATCCGCCTCGGTGCCTCCGTCGACAGCTATGCCGCTTTGGCCGCGCGTATGCCCGATTTGCACTTCTTTAATTTTGGTGGTGGTATGCCCACCGATGCCTACGACATCGGATTCACCTTCGACTACCAAGGGTTTTTGCAAGGAGTGATGCGGGCCATGCAAGTCGCATGTGCCGCCCAAGGGGTCGCCGTCCCCGATTTGGTTGGCGAATTTGGGCGCTACACTGTGGCGTCGCATAGTGTCTATTTGATGGAAGTCGGTGCAGTGAAATCTGGGCGCGGTGGTGCCCCTGATTGGTACCTGCTCAACGGCAGTCTGATGGTGTCGTTGCCCGACACCTTGATTGTCGAAGGTCAACAATTCATCGTATTGCCCCTCGACAATTGGCACCAACCCGTCCGTCCGGTGCGCTTGGCTGGGCGCTATACCTGTGATACCGACGACTTTTATCCGCGTCCTGGCCAACCCCCGTTGTTGTTGCCGATGGGTGGTGAGCGCATGGTGATTGCCTTCTTTGGGATTGGTGCCTACCAACAGATGCTATCGGGTCGCGGTGGTGCACATCACTGCCTCACTCCCGAAATGCGTCGGATTATCATCGAATCCGAAGATGATGCCTTGATTATGCGCGAAACAGCGCCCCAACACCTCAACGATATCATGGTGACCCTCGGTTACCACCGCGACACCCTCGAGATTCGGCAGCCGGCGCAGGTGGAATCGCATGATACCCGTGAACGCACCACGAGTCGACCTATGCGCATGCCGGCGCGGCGTGTCGTCCGTTCGTGGAAGCGCGTTGCCCGCTAAACGATTTTGAATTCGATTGCTTGCCCGATACCCTACGTCGCCACCAGCGTGACGTAGGGTATACTGTTAAGGAGTTTTGTAAAGAGGACATGGCCATGCCTACCCGTACCCGTATCGGTGTGATTACCAACGGCTCGTTGACTGACGGCTTAACGGCACGCATTGACGCCCATCAATCTGTAGAAGCCTTGCGTGTCGGTCAGTTTTTGTTGGTACAAGGTATCCAACATGAATTTTTTGCCATGCTGACCGATGTCGAACTTGCGGCTACCTCGCCAAGTGTGCTAATCGATCCGCCGAGCGATGATCCGTTTTTGCACGACATATTGGTTGGCACCGCCACCTATGGCACCGTTGAATTACGCCCATCGCTGATGCTCCCCCGTGATTTGAGTGAAGGGTTACGTCCCGTCAAAACAGTCCCTGCGCATTTTTCGCCCGTCTACGAGGCCGATGAGAGTGATTTCACTCGCGTATTTGGTCAAGAAGACGCCACCCATTTCGAAATCGGGCGTCCGCTCGACATGGATGTCCCCATTTGTATTGACCTCAATCGTCTTGTCGAGCGTTCCAATGGTGTTTTTGGCAAAAGTGGTACCGGCAAGAGTTTTTTGACGCGCTTGTTGCTGAGTGGCACCATCAAAGCTGGGGTAGCTGCCAATCTGATTTTTGACATGCACTCCGAATACGCCAGTGACGCATCATCTGAAGGGGGCGGTTTTGTCAAAGGCCTGCGCAAAATTTTTGGTCCGAGTGTGCGGATTTATACCCTTGATGCCGAATCGACTAATCGTCGTGGTGCCCAGTTTGACCAAGAAATCCGCATCGGTTTGAACGAAATCGAAGTCGAAGATATTCTACTCCTCCAAGACGAACTCAACCTCAATGCCACCGCTGCCGAATCCGCCTACCGTATCGCCGATCGCTTTGGTGAGGGCTGGCTCAAAGCCTTGCTCGACATGACACCCGATGCCATCCAGCAATTCGCCGACGACACGGGCACGCACTACGGCTCATTGAGCGCCCTCAAACGCAAACTCGAAACCCTCAAGCGCCGCGGTTATGTAGCCGAACACACCAATGGCTCCGTCATCAATACCCTGATTGACGAATTACTCGCCAAACATCACGTGGTACTTGAATTTGGGCGCTTCGACAATACCATTGACTACATGCTCGTTGCCAACATCATCACCCGCAAAATCCATGCCAAATGGCGTGAACGTACCGAAAAATACCTGACGAGCAAAGACAAATCTGACAAACCTACCCAATTGGTGATTACCATCGAAGAAGCGCACAAATTCCTTAATCCAGCTGCCGCCAAACAGACGATTTTTGGCACGATTGCCCGCGAAATGCGCAAATATAGTGTCACACTGCTTGTGGTCGACCAACGCCCGTCGTCAATTGACAGCGATGTGATGAGTCAATTGGGAAGTCGGGTCACTGCCTTGCTCAACGACGAAAAAGACATTGATGCGGTCTTTACTGGCGTGAGTGGCTCCAATGCCTTACGTACCGTGCTCGCCACACTTGATTCCAAGCAACAATGCCTCATCCTCGGGCACGCCGTCCCCATGCCTGTGGTGGTGCGTACCCGCGCCTACGATGAACTTTTTTATCAGGCAATGATGAGTGGATCCATGCCACCATTGACTACCAATATGTCGCCGTCAATTCCTGCGCGCGCTGGCACCGTTGCTGATTTGTTTGGTGACGATTAGCACTCGTTATGGAATAGGGGTTATGGTTTTTTGGGGAGACCGTACTGCATCAATCCCCCCATCCGAATCCGTGCCATGACCGCAAATTCACCGCGCCCGGCAGCTTCTGCGGCATCAGCGGTTTGGCGCATCAGCTCAATGGCCGTTTTGACGTCCCCTTGGGCTTCGGCAACCCCGGCTGCGAGGAACAACCCCTCGGGGCGTGTACTCGGATTGGCTTGTAGTGTCTGCGCATCCGCACTCGCTTGGTCGTATTGCCCAACCAGCAGCAAATCATTGCCGCGTAGATAAATTAAGGATTCTGGGGTTTCTGTGTTGATTTGGGCTGTGTGCCATGCCGTCTGGGCAGCGTTCGCATCACCTTGGTGGGCCGAGAGTACCGACAGCCAAACTAGCGTTTCGCTGTCAGTGGGGAATTGACGTGCTTGTGCTTGGGCAACTTGGAGTGCCTTGGCGTGATCACCGCTGATCACTGCATTCAAGATCAGCGTGGTGTTGGGACTTTCGGGGGTGGTCCAGACTACAACCGCAATAATTCCGATGACAGTAAGGAGGATTGCGATTGTCGTAATGATGCTCCGCCGACGATTTTTTTGGCGTTGGAGCGCCAAATCACGCAATTGGGGACCAAAGTAACTCGTTGCAGGGATGGGGGTGTCACCATAAGCCTGCATGAATCGATTGGCGTCACGCAGTGCGCGCGCATTCAGCGCCACGATGCGTACTTGTTCGGAGGCAATGTCAAGCCCCGCTTGGGTACATTGGGCGGCCAAAGCGTGGATGTGATCGAGCAATGTGAGGAATCGTAGGGCCTCACCGGCGCGCTCATGGAATACCAACGCCAGCGGCTCGGCGACGTCGAGTGCCTGCCGGAGGGCTGGCATGAGTGGTTGATTGTCTGGTCTGTTCATAGTGTTGTGTCGTGTGGTCGTGTATAATAGCTACAGTTATCATTGTATCTATAGGGTAGCATACTATATGCGACTTGTAATTGTACGTCATGGTGAAAGCGAATGGAATCGCATCGGTCGGTATCAAGGGCAATTTGATGCTCCTCTCTCCGAAATGGGCGTCCGCCAAGCGGATGCACTTGCCGAGCGCCTCCGCACTGAATCCTTCCACACTATTTATGCCAGCCCACTCCAACGTGCGCGGTTGACTGCCGAAGCGGTGCGTCGCTTCCACCCCGATACCCCCTTTGTTATCGAACCGGCTATCATCGAAATCGACCACGGCGAATGGGCCGGCTTGATGGTTGACGAAGTCATCGCTAAATTCGGGAATGGGCTTCGTGAATGGCGGTTGCACCCCACGCGCTCACATATGCCAGGTGGCGAAAGCTTTAGTGATATCCTCAAACGCGTGCTTGACTTCAAAGAACGCCTCATCCAAAACCACCCCGATCAGACCGTGCTCGTCTCGACCCACGACGTGGTCGTCAAAATCCTCGTCGCTGATGCCTTGGGTATGCATATGGATGGGATTAACCGCATCTGGGTCACTAATGCCAGCATATCTGTCATTGAATACGGTAGCGATTTGACCTATTTGGCTAGCCTCAGCGAGGCCGCCCATCTAAGCAAACTCGAAGTCGTTCGCGGTGCATGGTAGGATTTGCAAAGTATCATCAAAATATGTGCAAATCTAGTGCATTGACAGATTATGACTTTGTGATATAGTTAACAGATGAATAATTCGTTGGTTGGAGAAGGCGTGACGATGCAACAGGCGACCATTCCAGATAGCGCAACGTCGCGCCTTTCGCGCAACCATCTCAATGATATTTTGCAACGGGTCGGTCTTTATGACGACATGTTGCGCGTCGAGCAAGAATTAGTTGCACGAATCGAGTCGCGCAGTGCGATGTTGCGGGCTGCGGGTATGTATACCGTGCAATCGGGTGGCAAACGGTTGCGAGTAATGTTGGTTTTGTTGGCAGCACGGCTGGCAACATATCAATTTGAGCGTGCCAAACACCCTGCGGTGGCGATTGAGTTGTTGCATGCAGCATCGTTGGTGCATGATGATTTGGTCGATCATGCCGGTTCGCGGCGTGGTCGTGCCACCGTGCATATGACGTGGAATCGTGATGTGGCGTTGGCACTCGGTGATTTTTTGTTTGGCTTGGCTGCGCGTGAATTGGCTGATGAACCAGATCCGCGAATTATTGGGTTTTATGTGTATGCCGCACGTTGCATGGTTGAAGGTGAACTCAACCCGGTCACTGTAGTTGAACCACGTGACCAAGCCGAAGCACAGTACTTCCGCAAAATCGGATACAAGACGGCGGTTTTGTTTGAGGCTGCGTGTCGTTCTGGCATCGCAGTGGCCGGCGGGAGTGATGCGGCAGTTGAGGCACTTGGTCAGTTTGGCTATGAACTTGGGTTGGCATTTCAAATTATTGATGACATTCTCGACATGGTCGAAAGTGAATCAGTGTTGGGGAAGCCTGCGGGTAATGACTTGCGTGAAGGGACGATTACGTTGCCATTGATTTTGGCAGCGGCGGTTGATTCAAGTGAAGTACTCCGCTTGGCTGTGTCGGGGCAGGTGGCCCCCGAACGTGTTCCTGAAGTAATAGCACGGATTCAGGCTGTAGGTGGTATCGATGCTGCGTACAATGTGGCGCATGATTGTATTGTGCGTGGTCTCGCTTGTTTAGCACCATATGCCGCCAATGAAAGCTATGAAGCGTTTGTGGCTATTACCAATCACGTTTTGCAACGCCGCTATTAAATATTTGCGCATTCCATTGTCTGCTGTCTGTAAATGTGCCGGATTGATCGTGTTGATTCCTTGTGGCGGTTTTGCCCGCCGCAGGGATTTGTTTTGGTGCTTGTGCGTCTGAGTGGCAATATGGATGGTCTGAATATTTACATAACCATCGTGTCAGCATTACTGATGTCTCGTCTAATGCCATACATCCAGCGTGTACGTTGATGCGTATTTTATTTACAGCACGCAGTTGTCATTCAGTTTTGAATTCCTGTTGTGTGAACATAAATTTTTTCGTATTGTATAGAATGTGAGGGGCTTGTGCAGATGCATTCTTCTCATCCACATGCGTTCACCTCCGTGGCAGAGCCTGATGAGCAATGGACTGACAAAGTCGCTGAGGCGTTCATCGAAGAATCAAATCCCAAAGCAGTACTGGTTGAAGATTCCGTACAAATGTATTTGCGCGAAATCGGCCAAGATCCGTTGCTCAATGCGCAACAAGAAGTTGACTTAGCGCAACGGATTGAAGCCGGGGCGTTTGCCCATGATGTGTTAATGGCGTATAGCGTGCGTACTGTCGCCGAAACTGCTGTGCTCCCTATGCATGACGCAGGCACTGAGAGTCTTTTACAATACCCCACTGCGGCAGATGCCTTAGCTGACGATTTAGTCCGCTCCCAAAGTGAACCATTATCGGTGGCAGATTGGGTCGCGCGCTGGCGGAATGCCAATGGCGAAATTGCTACTTTACCATTGTTGTTTGTCCGCGCACTCAATAATGGCATGGTCTATATTGATATGCAGCACGCAAACCCGGAATTTGACGAAAACAGTCTGTTGTTTCGCGCGCGGGAGCGCTTTTTGTTGCTGGCCAAATCGAGGCACATTGCCGTATTACCAGTGATTTTTAGTCAAATTATCACCAGCAATCTTGATATCGATGTGATTGCGCTCTTGCAGTGGTTGATTGCCGATGTCCCGGCATCTGCGACGTATGTGGCGCAAATCAGTGACCGTGACAAGCGGAAATTGCAATGTCAAGTAGATGATGCGGCCGATGCCCGCCGACACCTCATCCAATCAAATTTACGGTTGGTAGTAAGTGTCGCCAAAAAATACATCGGTGGCCCGTTGTCGTTTATGGACCTTGTCCAAGAAGGCAATATTGGTTTGATGCGAGCCGTTGAAAAGTTCGACATCTTGCGTAAAAACCGCTTTTCGACATATGCGACGTGGTGGATTCGCCAAGCAGTTACCCGTGCAATTGCCGAGCAAAGTCGGTTGATACGGTTACCTGTTCATTTGAGCGATGCCATTAGCCAAATGCGCCGTGCCACGCGGGTGCTTGAACAAGGCTTATCGCGTGAGCCTACATCGGATGAAATCGCTGGTGCGCTGGGAATTTCTGATCGCAAAGTACGGCGGTTGCTCCAAGCGTCTGCGCAACCGATTTCACTAGAACAACCAATAAGTAGTGATGGTGAAGGACATATCGGCGAACTTTTGGCTGACGAATTAAGTGACACCCCCAACGATATTGCGACGCGACGCATGTTGCAAGCAGATGTCACGACAGCGTTGCTCGAACTCCCCGAACGTGAGCGCGCAATAATCCAATTGCGCTATGGGATGGTCGATGGTCGGCGCCGGACTCTCGAAGAAGTAGGGGAAGCATTTGGGATTACCCGTGAACGTACTCGGCAAATCGAAGCAGATGCGTTGCGCCAATTGCGATCACCACACCTTGGGAAGCGCCTGCAAGGATATCTCGATTAATTCGCCGATTGAACGTATAACAATCCCTCAGCAGGTACATCTAAGCGCCAGCTGGGGGATTTTTGTGTGCGTTGATCGTCTGCACACCGGTCTAATCACGCAATCTGTTGTGGATTTCGTTTCATCATCATGGTCATTTCACCATCTTGGACGACTATCGCATGCTGATTCAACACCTGTGTAGCAAATACAATGATGCCCCGTTCAATTTGTTTGGTAGGGCGCATCGAATGTACAGTCAACACGGCGTGGATGGTGTCGTTGAATTTAATCGGTGCGCGAAAGTTCCAATTGACGGCGAGGAAGGCGATTATGCCATCAGGGTCAAGGTCTGTGCGATATTTGAGTCCATTGACGATAGCGAGTCCAAGCAAGCCATGGGCAATCCGTTCTCCAAAAAAAGATGACTTCATGTATTCGGCATCGGTATGAAGGCGATTAAAATCTCCGGTGAGCATTGCAAACATGCTCACTTCGGTTTCGCCAATTGTCCGGCCGGGGGTGACAAATTGACTGCCGACCTGATAATCTTCAAAATAGACATAACGGTTCATGGTAATTCCTTTTTTGGGGTAAACATCAATAATCAGAGGGTAGAAAACGGCGACACAATATAGATTGTGTCGCCGCTCGTTGCTTGATTACCGCAGCAGTTTACGCGCCCAGCGCTTCTTTGACTAAACGTGCAATATCAGTCGGCAATTCAGCGACGTGCACGCCAACGGCTTGCAACGCTTCGATTTTTTCTTGGGCAGTGCCTTCACCACCCGAGATAATCGCACCGGCGTGGCCCATGCGCTTGCCTTCGGGAGCGGTACGCCCCGCGATGAATCCTACGACAGGTTTGGTGACATATTTGCCGATAAAGCGGGCAGCGTCTTGTTCGGCATTGCCACCGATTTCGCCAATCAAAACGATGGCTTTGGTGTCTGGATCAGCTTGGAACTGCGTCAAGACATCAATGTAGTTTGTGCCAATAATTGGGTCGCCACCGATACCTACAATGGTGCTTTGGCCCAAGCCAATGCGCGTCAAAGCGTCCACTGCTTCGTAGGTCAAAGTGCCACTTTTGGACACAATGCCGACTGGGCCAGGGGTGGCAATGTTGCCGGGGATAATCCCGACTTTGGCTTGCCCAGGAGTCAATAACCCCGGACAATTGGGGCCAATCAAGCGGGCGCCGCATTCTTGTACAAAGGCATAGGTACTGACCATGTCGTTCGCGGGGATACCTTCGGTGATACAGACAATCAGTTTGATGCCAGCTGCTGCCGATTCGCGGATTGCGTCAGGAGCAAACGGTGCCGGTACATAGATAATCGCCGTGTTGGCTGCTTGTGCGCGGACGGCATCGGCAACGCTGTTATAAATTGGCACTTGACCATCGATGGCCATTTGCCCACCCCGTCCCGGAGTAACCCCAGCTACCACGTTGGTGCCGTATGCCATCATTTGTCGGGTGTGGAATTCACCCTCACGACCGGTGATACCCTGCACTACGAGCCGCGTGTTGCGGTCGACCAAAATACTCATCTACTTTTACTCCCACGTGTGACCAATCGCCCTGCTATCCTAGCACGATTACGCCCTTTCGGCAAATAAATTCACTCCTTGTGGGGTATCTTTTTGTTGTTTGTGATAAAAAAACTGCCCCATCCTACCCGTTTCGCACCAGCGGTGTTGCTTGCCCGCATCATATTCATCCCGCATAATCTGAGCGTCCCATTCAAAGCACCGCCTGCACTTGTTTTTAGATACCTTTTTGTGGTAATTTGTATATTTTGTACAAATAAAACGCTGTTTATTTGGTTGATTTATCCAAATACTATGCTATATTATGGGTGGATTAGTGATTACCTGATTGGCGAGGAGGCCGAAATGGACCACGCACAGCACGAGCAATCCTTTGGCGATGAAATTATGTTGCAAATCCCCGAAGCACAGCGACTACTGAAACAGATGGGTATTCAAGGTTCTCACACCCGTTTACAGCTACAGGCCGAAGCCGCTTCCCTTGACACTGACACGTTGTTGGCCGTTATTGATATTGCATCACGCCGACGCACGTTGCGTACAACACCGGATACCCTTAATTAGACGCTGTCTGCGCAACACCCCCGCCTGTCACCTTGACGTGACCAGCGCGGGGGTGTGTGCGTGTTGCTCCGAGCGGGTTTCCTTGCAGATATTCCCCTATTATCAGCGATTGGCAAGATGCTCCAGTGCATGCATCGTTGTGGTAGTGGGAAGTGTCGCAGAGTGGTGTGGATTATTTGACTTGGGGTATGGCGGTGTGGCGAATTTAGGTTACTTTATTTGGGCAAGAGGATACCCCTCCAAGTTGTCGCCGTTTGGCTTAGAGGGGTTTGGGGAAGTAGGGGATATATGGGGGTAGTGAGGCTTCGGCGCTGGGGAGATGAGTTATTCACTCATCGGTATGGATATATCATCGCAGGTCTTGATGAAGCGCAGATGAGCATCACATAAGGATTTACACACAAAACCCCCACCACGGCGTACCGTAGTGGGGGTTTTGTGAAGGAGGCAGTCGATTAGTGACTAGCAGCTGCGGTATGGCCGTGCCCATGATCGTTGAGCTGTGCTTCGAGTTCGGGCATGCGGTGATCATTGGGTGGCAACATCGGCAATTGCTTGAGGTAGCGCAAGAACAGGCTAATCCATAAGCCACCAACGCCCACAAATGCGGTGACGTGCGTCCAGTGAATCTGGAATGCGTCGTGGTGGAATGCTGGGTTGATGAGCCAAAACACGTAGAGTACTTCGATGCCAACCAACCACATCGAAATTCGGGATACGACGCCAAAGTTGCGCTTGGTGTGGCGAGACAGCAACAAAAAGAACGGCAAGAAGAAGTGCCCAAAAATTAGGGCAATAGACAAATATTGCCAGCCGTTGTTGCTCCGCACATAGTACCAAGGCGTTAACTCAGGCACATTCCCCGACCAAATAATCAAGTATTGTGAAAAGTTGAGGTAGGCCCAGAGTACGGTGAAGGCAAACGCAAATTTACCCAAATCGTGCAAGCGATCGACGGGGATGTCGTAGCCCAGCGAGTTGTTACGAGTGAACAACCACAACACGATAATCCAGATGGCAAAGTTGGTTAGGACTTGACCGACCATCCAGCCTACTGGGTACATTGAAGACGACCATGCTGGTTCGAGTGACATACCCCAGTCTGTAGCTGCAAACGTCCACAGCATGATATGGGCTGCGAGGCCTGGTCCGCTGGTGACGGCCAATTTGTCGCGCCAAGTTAATGATTCTGATTTAGGCGCGTTATCTTGGGCAATTGACTGGTTGCGCAAGCGGCGTACCAGCAAAAACCACGCGACGAAGTAGAACACCGTGCGTGCCAAAAAGAAGGGAATGTTGAGATAGGGGACTTTGGCTGCCACCGATGCTTCTTCGGCAATAACGGCGGGATTTGTCCATTCATACAAAATCCCAACGCCGGCAGCAATCGGCAAAAAGAAGAGCCCCATCCATGGGATAACCAGCGTGCTGGCTTCGGTAAAGCGACGTATCATTAAACCCCATACGCCGCTCGTAAGATGTTGCACGGTCAGCAAAAACACGCTGCCTGCTGATACCCCAAAGAAGAAAAGGAACGCAAACAGGTATGATTGCAATACCTGGCTGGTCGAGCTTACCGCAATCCCCACCACCGTAAGTGCGAGGGCGGCGCCGCCGACGATAGTTGCACGCCGCTGAATCATGTTCAGGGTTTGATGCATGTTGTCAGTCTGTTCTGCCACGGTTATGTCCTTACCGAAGGCACGGCGTAGGTGCGCTACGCCGTGCGCTCTCACTTACTTTTGTGCTGGTGGGTTCTTTTGCATCTCGCGGATGTAGGCGACGATTGCCCAGCGGTCGTCGATGTTTTGGACGCGTGATGCAGCTGGGAACATGGCGTATTCACCTTGCTCATTGCGTTTACCATAGGTGATGACGTTGAAGTAGTAGCCATCAGGGGCTTTTTGGAGCTCGGCACGAAGTTGATTTACATAAAACAACGCTGGTGGTTTGAGCTTCAATGGACCCTGTGAATACGGCCCTGCCACGATACCTTTCCCGTCACCATTTACACCATGACACGCCGAGCAATAAATCTTGTAGCGTTCTTGGCCACGCGCCAACACCGCTTCGTTGATGGTAATCGGGTTGGTCGTCACGTATTCGCCAGCTGGGTCACCGCCGACGTGACCGGTGGTACGTTCGTCGATTTTTAGGCCAGTGCGTGACACAGTGCCGTCGACCAAGCGGCGCGCTGAGGCACCATCTTTGAAGAAGTCACTGGCTGCGAGTGGTGTGTATTTGGGTTGATCGTACATGTCGAGGTGGCATGCCGATATCGCCAACCCAAAAATACCCAAGAGCATGACGCGGGCCACGATGCGTCGGAGTGAAGTCATTTGTAGTTGCATGTGCCCCTCACTCACTGAATTCGTGCACTGCCGTGGCACCTAGCTTCGTCAGAAGGCTAGCAGCGTTGGCCGCATCGTATTGCGGATCTTTGGCTTCGATGCACAAAAAGAAGCCGTTGAGCGATGCCCGCTCAAAGCCCGGTGCATTGAAGACGGGGTGGTATGGCATTGGCAAACCACAAATCAAGATCAGCCCAAATACGGCGGCAAATGCCGAAAAGAGCACCATACCTTCAAATGTAATTGGCACAAATGCCGGCCAGCTAAACAGTGGGCGTCCGCCGATATTTAAGGGATAATCGACGAGATTGACCCAAACCATGAACCCAAACAACCCACTCGAACCGGTCAGCCCGCCCGCGAGAATGAGCCAAGGCAAGCGCGTCGGCTTATGCCCGAGCGCGTCATCGAGCCCGTGTACGGGGATGTGGGTGTACGCTTCGACAAGGGTATAACCCGCGGCGCGTACTGATTCTGCTGCAGCGATGATTTCATCGGTGCCGCTAAACTCCGCCATCATGCCATAAGTGGCTGGTGCGGTAGGTGCGGCTTCTGCTGCGCTTGATGTACGTTTGAACATGCAAACCTCTCATTGACCGTTGAGTGATGTCATCATCACTGCACCGTTACGCACCAGCGTGTCCATGATCTTCGTTGTTGTGTGCCTTGTGAGCATTCTTGTGGACCAAGTCGCGGACTTCAAAAATCGCAACCATAGGCAACAAGCGGATAAACAAGAAGAACAGCACAAAGAATAACCCGAATGACCCAATATACGTGGCCCAGTCATAGAATGTCGGTGTGTAGGTCCCCCATGACGTAGGCAAAAAGTCCCGAGTCAAACTCAGCACAATGATGACCCAGCGCTCGAACCACATGCCGATGTTGATACACATCGAAACAAAAAAGAGCACCGGTAGATTGGTACGGTAGCGCTTGAACCACAATGCTTGGGGTACGAGTACATTGAATAGAATCAGCGCCCAGTACGACCAAGCCCATGGCCCCGTGGTACGGTTGACAATCAAGAAGTATTCGTAAATGCTGCCCGAATACCACGAGTAGAAGATTTCGCCGAAGTAACCGTAGGTCACAATCAACCCCGATGCCAACATGACTTTGCTCATGACATCGAAGTGCCGCATGGTAATCAAGCTGTGCAATCCGAACCAACGCCGGATGGGGATCATCAACACGATGACCATGGCGAAACCACAATACACCGCACCAGCCACGAAGTATGGTGGGAAGACGGTAACGTGCCAGCCCGGGAGCTGGGCGACGGCGAAGTCGAACGAGATGATTGAGTGTACCGACAATACCAACGGCGTCGACAGGCCTGCCAAAATCAGCGAGGCCTTCTCATAGCGCTGCCAGTGCTTGGCGGCTCCACGCCACCCCAACGACAACAACCCGTAGAAGCCTTTGGCGATGGGGTGTTCGGCACGGTCTCGCAAAGTGGCCAAGTCGGGAATCAACCCGATGAACCAAAACAACACCGATACCGTGGCATAGGTGGAAATCGCAAATACGTCCCATTCGAGTGGGCTACGGAATTGTGGCCACATGCCTAGAGTGCTGGGATAGGGCAAGAACCAGTAGTCCAGCCAAGGACGACCAGTGTGAATCAATGGATAAATGCCTGCACAGGCCACCGCAAAAATCGTCATGGCTTCGGCAGCGCGGTTGATGGAGGTACGCCAGTCTTGGCGGAACAACAGCAATACGGCCGAAATCAACGTGCCGGCGTGACCGATACCAATCCACCACACGAAGTTGATGATGTCAAAACCCCAAGCGATTGGGACATTGATACCCCAAATGCCGATACCAACGGTAAAGAGCGTGGCTAGCGCGTACAGATACAACATGAGCAACAGACCAGCGGCCACAAAGCCACCAATCCAGCCCCAAGGCGTTTTGAGAAGGGGGGAGAGAACGATGTCGCCGATACGAGCCGTAACGGACGTATACGTTTCACCTGGTCCCAATAATTCGTCGTACGTTTCCACGACGGGTGGTTTAAGCGGTTGCGATGTTTGCATCTGCTACTCCATTTTTCCGCTGAGCTCAATGTTGGGGTTCGTCAGCTTCGTCATGTAGCTGGTGCGTGGCTTGGTATTGAGAGAATCAAGCATCGTGAACTTGGCATCGAGCTCTTTGAGTTTAGCAACGCGTGACGATTTGTCGTTGATGTTCCCGAAGACAATTGCCTGTGAAGGGCAGGCCTGCTGACAAGCGGTGATGACTTCGCCATCTTTGATCTCGCGATCTTCGCGGTCGGCGTCGATACGGGCTTCGTTGATGCGTTGCAAGCAGTAGTTGCATTTTTCCATCACACCACGCACCCGCACAGTGACGTCTGGGTTACGTTGGAGCTTGAGCGAAGGTGTTTCTTCGTCGGCATATTGGAAGAAGTTGAACCGGCGTACTTTGTATGGGCAGTTATTTGAGCAGTACTTGGTACCCACACAGCGGTTGTACACCATGTTGTTGATACCTTCTTCGTCGTGCACGGTGGCAGCCACTGGGCAGACGATTTCGCAGGGTGCATTTTCACATTGCATACAAGCAACGGGCTCTTGGTAGATTGACGGATTGGTGGGGTCGCCAGCGAAGTAGGTATCGATGCGAATCCACTGCATTTCGCGACCGCGCCAAATTTGGTCTTTGCCGACCACAGGGATGTTGTTTTCGGCTTGACACGCGACGACACAGGCATTACAGCCGTTACAAGCGTTCAAGTCGATTGACATACCCCATTGGTAGCCCTTGGAATAGTCGTGGGCTGGGAAGAGCGAGAAGATTTCATGCTTCGGCTCTTTCTTGCCTTTGGCTTTTTCTTCGATGAGCTTGGCAAGAGTGGTGATGTGGTAGATGTCTTCGTCGCGCCCTTCGAGTGTGAAGTGCTCTTGGGTGCTGGCGAGGGTATAATTGGCGCCAGTGTTTTTGACTTCAACACCATTGCCAAACCACATCGTTTCGGTGCCACGTAAGGTGTAGGCATTGAAGCCGACCTTGGTGCCCACTTTGCCGGCCTGCGTGCGTCCGAACCCGAGGTGGACCACGATAGTGTCATCGACTTGACCTGCTACGATGTAGGCTGGGGCTTTGACGCTCCGCCCTTGGTAGGTCAATTCCAAGACATCTTCGTTTTTGACGCCGAGTTTTTTGGCGGTGGC
>Ga0214917_10003593_pt1 | contig 17792 bp, 23 predicted proteins | sample LL_1208_BB_MetaG_FD_177983 | JGI IMG/M metagenome (GOLD analysis project Ga0214917, IMG submission 177983) | Freshwater microbial communities from Lake Lanier, Atlanta, Georgia, United States - LL_1208_BB | ecosystem: Environmental > Aquatic > Freshwater > Lake | place: USA: Georgia | collected... | reverse complement strand
GGTTGGAGGGGGGGACCGCGCCAAAACTTGACAGGCCCCACCCCCCCCCAATCCCGGCCGAGGTGGAGGACACCGAGTAAGACACTCAGCCCTCCGCCCGCGATGCCCGCATATATTGTAATCATCCCCGCGACCGGCCCCATCACCGTCAGCCCCTGGGACGGCAGCCTGGCCCCGCTACAGGCTGCGGTCGGTGGCCGCATAGAGACCGCCCCGCTGCCGTGCGGGAAGATGCTTATGCCGCTTCCCCAGAACCGTGGCCGCCGCTACTACTTCAACGAGGAGGGGGCGCTGCGCGGGCTGCCATTCAACACGCGCGTCTCTGACTGCGACGGCAACCCTATCTACGGCACTCTTGTGGCGACCTGCCCCACGGAGGAACTGACCCGCGCGGTGCTGGCGCGGCTGTGAGGCCCCCCCTCCCCCCAAAAGACCCGAGGTCTTTTGGCCTTTTTGGCCTCTGCGGTCCCAATAGGCCAATACCCCCACCAAGTTAATCCAGACCCACCCACGAAGTTAATCCCGACCCAAACTTGACTGCCCCCCCAGCCCCACCGTCCAGCGCCCATCAAGACCAGCCCATCACGATGACAACGCGCTTTGACACCGACGCTTTCCCTGGGGGTTGCTACGCCACGCGTGGCGAAGCGCTCAACGCCTGCCGCACATATCTGGAAAGAGAGTCCGACAGGCCTATTACTATTGTAGAACTGAACCCGAGTGAGTTATACGACACAACAAATCTTCCCGACTGGGTCCATATTGATTGGCAACGCGTGATGGGCCACAATCACAACGACGACGCGATTGTGTTTCACCACCGCGACTTCTGGACCTTTGATGTGTTTGATGGTATGGACCAATCAGATATTGATGACATCTTTGATAACGACTATCACGATGTCATCATCTGTAGCCCGAGGACCCGGAGGACCCCAAACTTGACGGCCCCGCCACCCCCCGACGACGACCCCAGCACGACGACCCCAAACTTGACAGCCCCTGTAGAGCCACTACTGGACCCCAGCAACAACGATGTCTTCCCCTATGAGCCACGATGAGTGCGATGAGTGGAGCGAGATTTACGATGAAACCCTAATGACAGAGGGTGTCCCAGACGAATTCAAATCTGTCAGTAAGCCTGGGGGATGTGTAGCAACAACCTACTATCAGACCTACGGTGGAGGACCGGAGGGCGGATACTTTGTGCGGTGGGAACTGAATGCGTTTCGCGCATCACGACGAGTCTTTGCCGTCCATCGGGGCTGGCTTGAACCCTGGAGCATCACCGAACTTCAGGGACGATTTGAGAAGACCACCCGCAACGGTGTTCCCGTGTGCCGCGTAGTCCCCTTTGCCTGAAATCAGTAGCATTCCATCCTCAATCCATACTTTTGGTTTGGTTCCACGCATCAATTCAGCCAACTCCCCTGAAATTGGAATCTCGGCTGTCCAGAACTGCCCGGAGAATTTAATATACGCCTGACGCACCACGGCCCACATCTAATGGACCAACACAATCTGTTCCATCCGAACTGCCCGCGACAGCGCTGTGTAAAGCATAGCGAGTTCAAATGAGTCCGAGATGCTAATGAATATGCGTCCCTCGCTGATGGTCTGACCCTGATAGCCGTGTGTGGTGAATGAGCCACGCTTCTCTCCACCCGCCAACGGCTCCTTGGATTTGTGTCCGTCCTTGGTCTGATAGCCAGACACAACCCCAGCGTCCAGCAACGCCTTATTCACCGCGTGAGTTGCGGCAATCCAGGTGTCCTCGCCATTCTTGAATTCCTTGATTGCGAGGCTGAATGATATCGTGGTGTGGTTGTCATACACCCAATCCGCAAATGCGCACGCGTCATCCACCTCCCCGTCGGTGTAGAGTTCGCGCATCTTATCGCGCCACCGTCGCTTGGTTGCCTTCAGCACTTCGTCCTGCGACCGATAGTCCGTATCAAACTGAATCCAGTTCGCAACTGACGCAGCGTCCCACACCCGACTGAATCCACCGGGTTTTCCAGAACGGCACTGAAATCCAACAACCCTACCGTCTGGTAATCGCACGATATCACCAGCCGGTAGAATCAGCGACTCTGGATACATCTCAATCAACTTATCCACCCAGTCCGCGTCATACATAGTTATCTCGTCTGGAATGATGACCGATGGCGATGAATGCTCGTTGCGATATGGAACACAGCCCTCAACACCAATCATCTTGTGAATGGTTCTGTAGGAAACGCCATACTTGGCGGACATCGCTTGTCCCTGCTGATGCGTGTAGGCCACATACATTATGTTGTTGAACCCCTTGTCGGTCAGCACCGAATGCGTCTTGCCGCTGCCGCCAGCACCAGCCAGCACGCAATTGCGCAGCTTCAGCATTCCATCCGAATCAATAATCGGCATCCACGAATCATCCACCGTGTGCTGCGGAAACCAGCCATCCCACGCTGAGGTTTTACTGATTGATGCTGGAATGTCAGCCACCTTCCATCGCGCATCAAATACCGCCTCGTCGTCGTTGTGGTAGATACCATCCAGCACGACCCTGCGAATTGAATCAGGTCGCAACTTCAGCATCTGCTCCATCACAACCATTCGCGTGTAGCCGGTCAGAAAAGCAAACAGATGGTGGCGCGTGTAGTAGTTTGGATTCTCTGTCAGCACGGTAATCAATCCGGTATCACGGTTGAACCACACGCGCTCGGTCCCGAGCAGCGACATCAGGTGGCCGGCCCACCGCTCCGAACCAGGAAATGTCATCTTCTTTGTCGGTTTGTCGTGGCCCAGACAGCCAGACCACTTTTGATATGCTTTCGTTCCAATCATCTCGTCGCTGAAGTTCAGGTCGCACCGACTGCCGAACACGGCGGCCAGCAACTTGACCCGACAGCCCAGTTCCATATACATCAGCAGTTCGGGACCCGGCAAACTGTGCCGACCACCCACGCGCAGATTCAATTGCTGAAGCAGCACGCACGGATTCTGAATCACCTCAAACTTGTAAATCGCGTGTTGATGCTGACGAACAAACTCCTCAATCGCCGCAAAGTCTGCGACAGTCGTTGGCGTTATATCGGGGAATCGTCGGAACTGATGAATTTTACCCATAAACCCGACATAGCGTGAAGTCGTCCTGAATTGGGTGTAGGCCGCGTTCAGGTCGTGATGACGGGTAGGAACCACATCCTCATTCAGCACAACCGGTGGCGAATTCACGATGACCGCGTCGCGCAGCCATTCGTTTGCCTCTGGATTGCGCTTGGCGTTCAATCCAAATTCAGCAATCCTGTTCGTAATATCGTGCCGCTTCCACAACTCTTGTTCGTCTGTCAGAACTCGCCACGCGCCTTCAGCGGAGCGGATACATCGGACTTCATCGTGCGCCCCCTCCGTTATGTAGAATACCCCGCGCGCTCGGTGGTCGGCCAGTAATTCATCTATGCGCTCACGGCTCACACACTCTGGTGTCTCGTCCAGACACAGGTTGCCGACATCAATATGGTTCTCGCGCGTGTTTGTGAATCTGATTGTTTTGACGCAGGTTGCGTAGTAGGTCTGGAACTCGTTGTTGAGGATATCGTGAATGATGATTCGTCGTCCTGCTGCGCGTGCTACCTCTTCCATCGGTGCGCCTTCCGGAACACCGTTGGAATACTTGGTCTCCAGTTGCTTGAGTTTGTTGATGCGCTGACGGAATCGTTTCGTGCCTGACTCCGATGTAGATGCCGCCGCATATTTCTCATACAGAGCAATCAGCGGCCCCAGCACACAGTTTGTAGGTCCATCACGGAACAGTTGGTTCAGACGCTCAACCGTGATTACAGATGACGGTCGCAGTAGTTCAATCTGAATAGGGCCACCCCAGGCGTGGTAATCACCATCGCCATCCACCCAACCCGAGAAGATAGATGGCTGGTCTGACCCACCTGGATAGTAGAACGCTGAGCGCAGATAGCGGTGTAGATTCCCAGGCGCTCGCTCAACCTCAATCAGCATACTTTTAGAGTCTGGACCGTCCTCGGCGAGGTCTAGTGCTGGACCTGGTGGAAACACGGCACGAATAATCGTTGGTCCCTTTACCGCTTGAGCAATCGCATAGACTTCCGGGCTTTCCGTCAGAGTGTGCGCAGGAATGCTGAAACTCGCATAACCCGATGAACCCATAGCGGCCCTGGTCTCGGCTTTTCGGGCAGCCAGCGTAGCCAACTCCCTGTCGCGCGCCCGCTGCTGCGCCCGCAAAGCGGCATCCGTTTTTCGTCGCTGCTCTTCCGCCTCCAGAAATGCTCTTGCCCCCTTTTTGTTCAACTCCTTTGCCTCTCGCACCACATTCCTAATTGCTGCCCGATAGGTCTCATCAGTATAGGTTCCATCCTCATATAGTTGTCCCGCCAGATAGAGGTCCTCAAACAGTTGAGGGGGGATAATGGTATCAGCGATGACTGGATTCTGTTCGTATTCAATCTGACGCTTGATATACTTCCTGACACTCTCAAACTTCCTGGCTGCTGTGGCTCCGGCTCCTCCTGCGGCGGGTGCGGCCATCTTCTAATATATGCCGGTAAAAGTTTCAGTCCTGGCTGGCCTCGCCGGGAGCGTCCGACCCCCCCGTCAAGTTTGGGGCCGCCATCAATCCCAGACTGACTCGTAGTTCGTCCGGAATCGTAATGCCATCAACCAGCGCTGGATTCTCCTCAATTCGTCGTCGCCAATATCGCACCCGGTCAGACAGCCGGCGTGCTTCACGATTATCATCGCGATATTTGCGCAGCCTCTCAGAATGAACGGCCGCATTTTTCGCACACCAAGCACGGTGCCGGGCCATCACCTCCTCCCGGTGCGACAGGTAGTAGCGACGGTGGGCCTCCGTGTATGACGACATTATTCTGTTCTTTAGCGGCGATTATTGCGTTGCGCTTAGCCTTCGCAGCAGCCAAAATCGCATCGCGGTTCTCGTAATACTGTTGATTACGCTTCAGCCGAATCTCCTCACGATGAAGCAGATAGTATCGCCGGGATGGAGACATAGCGAGTATCTCTTCTGCGCTCAGAGGCTTGCTAAAATCAATCCGGGGCATCTCGTTTAGTGTGATATTAGATAAAAATCGCACTAAACAACAAATGGATAACGAAGCCATAGAGACTATGCTAAATTCTTTCCGGGATGACCCGGAGTTTCATCGGCTTCCCAAGCCGGCTTGGTATATCAAAAAGTATAACATACTTGCTCAACCAAAAAAGGGCGTTATGGCTCTGAGTGCGTATGCGTTTGATAACACCCGGCACTACACTTCAAATGTGATTGAAGTCAGAGACGGAAGCGACGGACCACCTGCTCCAACCCCTCCTCCAGCGTCGGCTGATTCCACAGCAGCCACCGAGACCAAAAGCCCGGAGTCAGCAGACCTGATGCCGTCCAGTCCTCCCGGGGCCTGTGCCGGGCAAGATATCGTTCCCGACGCTCCGGGTCCCCGTGTAGCGTAAAATCAGACATTCCTCTCGCACCGAATGACACTATGTATTCCTTTCCATTATCATCAGAAAGGAAAACATCCCATTTCTTGTCGGGATTTCTACTACGACGCAACTTGACAAACTTCATTACTATTTTATCCAAGCATTTGCTGAAGAGTGCGGACTGCTCGCTTTGCTGCTTCCAAATTCGCTGCTTCCGGAACAGGACGGGGAATTCCCGCCGGATACATCGCCCCCAGTTGCCGGCTCTTCTCTATCATAAAAGCATTAAACCCAAACTTCCCTCGTGGCGGCCGTCCCGATGATACCGTAAATCTATCAATAATATCACGAACCGAAGTCATTCCCGAAAATGGGTCATCGCTGCGCGCCCCCGCACCACCAGCAGGAGGCACAGCAGCAGCATAGACAGAAGCAGCAGGACCCATCGCCCGCGCTATATCACCCGGGTCGCCAGTTCCACCTGATACTACAGATAGCGGTGTTTGGGGAGTCTGGGGTGTGCGACCTGGGAAACTTCTGCGACGGGGGAGAGGTAGAGTTGGAACTGCTAATCTTCCAGATTCAAATCGCATCTCTTCAGGAGCAAAACCCCGCGCCCTGCCAAACGCCTCCGCCGCCGCCTCCGTCATACTTATTCCATAACGGCCACGCACCACATCCTCGGGACGAATCTCACCACGCCGAAGCGCCCTCTGTTGCGCCATCCCAAATTCACCAAGACGCGCCCGCTTCCTCTCACGCGCATCTTTGATTTCTTGGACTCTCTGCTCTACCTCAGCGGCGCGCACATCCTCCGCGGTCAGCCCCTGTTCCAGCAGCGCCGTGCGGAACTCAAGACCCCGCTCCTCTTGCCGTCGCATATTCTCAGCAGCAACCAAGTCAGCCAACGAATTGATAGGGCGGTCAAAACTCAAATTCTTCAGACGAGGACCGGCTAAGAAATCAACCATAACAGGCTCTCCCATAGGCTTCGCCAGCGCCCGCTTCAGCGCCGTCATATCGTCTCCGGGTAGCCCGGGCAAATCAACAAGAGAACCGGGATTCTTCGCGAAATCGTTGATAACCGCTACATCTGGACCGCGGACGATTTTGGTGGGAACGAATCTCCCTACACGCTTCTCGGTAGGACCTACTACATCAGGACGCTCCTCGTAAGTAATCTTATCGGGACCGCTCTGTGGTTTGAACGGCAAAGTCGCAAAATACTCTGACAACGCCATATCTACTATCAACGGGTAAATAACATTCTGTCCAGAACCGGTCCTCGCCGCACAGGCTTAGCGGGAAACTCAGGAACCGGAGCCGGAGCCGGAGCAGGCGGCGCAGGCGGTGGCGCAGGGGCGAGTGGATGAGATACCTTTGACTTCTTCTTACGAACCACAACCACCTCCTCCTCGCTTGATGATTCCGACTCTTCCACGACGACACGCTTTTTGGTTGCTGGCTTTGTGGTTGCTATACGCGTATTGATTGCCTCCAGAGCATCCAGATGAGTCTGCGCCACGATAGTCTTGATATCAGCCAACTCAGCAGCCACCGTTTTGTATTCTCCCTCTATGATGGCTTTCGCAGCGGCCTGCCGCTTGATTTTATCTTCCGCTGCCTTTGCCTTCACCGCCGGGTCATCCCCGCCCACCAGGGCCAGCGCCTTCCTCCGCTCCGCGAGTGCTGCTAGCGCCTTTTTTGTGGCTTCCTGCTGCGCCGGAGTGCGTGGAGCGGCAGGCTTGCGTCCCCGCTTTGACTTTGTTCCAGCAGCCGGGGGGGTGGCCGGGGAAATATCCTCGTGTTCTTCCATTCTTGTTCTAATATAGAAACACAGTTTAACTGGATGGCACGACGAGTCAGCAGGTAAAATGATACGAATTAATATAATTCATAACATAATACCGTAGAATTACCTCACTTTTCCATCAGGTCCTTCCATACGATTCGTTCTCCCTCACGCTTGCGTCGTATCGCGTCGCGCAGCACCGCATCCGGAGTGCGTTTCAACTCCGCTATGGGTCGGCACGCGGGAAGATTACCTTTCCCTCTCTTCTTTCGTGCCGCTTTCAGGTCAGGGTCTCCGCAAGGGAGAGGCTTTCCATCCAGATACGATTCCACATCCGTCCATCGCTCTCTACGCCAGACAGCCATATCAGACTTAGCGCCGCCGTGATAAGCGTCATCACTACCGTGCTTCTCTTTATAAAGAGCCATATAGCGGCGAGATATAGCCATAGATTTCCAAGCGGATGGCTTGGCGTAGGTTTCATCTATGATTTTACGAGCCTTTCTATACAGTTCAACATCTTTCGCCTTCTCCATTAGATGTCTTGCTACAAGGTAGAGGGAATTCCGCAACGCGAGTCCCTCCCAGACAAGAGGCGCGAGAAACTTATGGCCGCTATGATGAAAAAGGGAATTGACCCGTGTCTGCTACCGATAACCCCGGCCACCATCATCGTTGCTGGACGCATCGGCTCCGGGAAGAGTTCGGTTATGTATTCCTGGCTCAAGAATATGTTTCCCCATTACTACGACGAGGCGCTCATCTTCTGCGCATCCGCAGATTCAGAGTCAGCATTCCGGGGACTACCCCAAAAACGAGTAGAGTTCTTCACCGAGTATGATGACGAAGCATTCACAGACTATGTTGATAAGTTGAGAGACCATCAGCGCGAACTGATGGAAAAGGGCAAGCCACCACTAAATATTTTTATCGGTTTTGATGATATCGTCTTCTCAAATGCTATCAGCCGCTCAGGAAAACCGTCTATGGTGGAGCGACTTATGCTGATTTGTCGGCACGAATTGAACGCGACGGTTATGATTTGCGTCCAGCATTCTAAACAGGTGAATCCAGCGATGAGGAACAATACGCTATACCAAGTGATACTTCCGGTTCAGAAGAACGACCTCGCCAAAATCGCTGAGGAACACGCAGGCCACCTATCTACCGATGAATTTATGAAGATGTATTATTCCATTATGGAAAAGGGAAAACACGAGTTCCTGGTCGTAGATTACAAGGCTCCGGAGTGCCTGAGATTCAGGCATAAATGGGATAGAATCGTTGTCCCAAGCAAAGATGGACTATACGAGAGCATTTCAGGCTCTTGTAAATGCTGACCCGAGTATCCTCCGGAGCAGAAAGCCCCCGAAGAATCTGATTGAACGCCTGAAGTCTGTTGGAAAACGCCCGACAAAGGCTCAGATGGAGAAGGCTGCCGCAGAAGAGCGTCTGGCCGCATTAAAAGCAAAAGGTAAAATATAAGATGGCCTCCGCTCTCACCAGCCCATTCCAGAACGACACTATCCGGGAGGTGGTCCCGAAGGTCGCCAAAATCGCGGGTCAGTTGGCGGCTAGTTCCGTCATCACGGACCGTCGTCGTGTGCGCATCGTTCCCCAGTCCGGCCAGTCCTACACCCTGGGCGGCGGCGGCACCGGAACGGTGAATTTTCTGATTCAGGATGGTGCGGCTTATGCTGACCTCCAGAGCGCCTGCCTGTCATTCACGGTCCAGATTACTGGCGCTGCCGCGAACACGGCAATCCTGGATGACGGTGCCTGGTCCATCTTCCGGCGCTGTCTGGTTTCCGTGAATAGCACCCAGGCGGATGATATTGACCGAGTGGCTGTGAAGGCGAACCAGGAGATTTATTCCACCGTTTCTCAGTCGTGGTATGACGGCCCCGGCAGCATTATGGGTCTGTGGAAGCACTCCGTGAATGGTATCGCCACGGCGGTCGCCACGAACCCGGTGGGTAAGGATGTGGTTGCGTCAAAGTATGCTCCCCAGGTGAAGGCCCTGACCGAGGCCGCTGCGTCCCAGAACGCGGCTACCGCCACGGCGCGCTATTCTTTCCCTGTATCTCTGCTGACCAACTTCTTCCGTGAAGAGCAGCTGTATCCGTGCCGCAACGCCGGTCAGCTGTATATCCAGCTCCAGCTGGCTTCTGCTACGGAGGCATCTATCCATTTTGTCTCTGCTACGGGTGCGGCTGCGGCGGCTGCGCCTACCATCGCGGTGTCGGATATGACTCTGGAGCTGGATTATGTATCGCTCCACCCCGCGTATCTTGAGATGATGGATAAGATGATGAATGACCCCGAGGAGGCCGGTGTTTCGTGGGCGTTTGATGCGCACACGGTTGGCGCTGCTACGCTGACCGCTGGCGGTGGCGACCAGTCTGCGGTTTATACCAAGGCTTCTCAGAACCTGCGCTCTATCCATATCGTGGCGCAGCCCCAGGCCGCTCTGGGTTCTAACGGTGCTGCTTTCGGTAAGCAATCTACCTTTGTGAATCCCGGCGCACAGAATATCCAGTATCGCGCTGGCTCTCTGTATTTCCCGGCTTTCCAGAGCATCGGTTCCGCTCGTATGGCGATGGACCTGTTCGGCTCGTATGGTTCGGCCGATTCCGTGGATAAGGCCTCCATCGTTGATAGCACGAACTACAACGAACTGACCCCGTCCGCTGCTGCCGGTGTGGCTCTGACGCTGAATGTGGTCGGCACAGACGGAACGGTGGCGGCTGGTCTGGCGCAGCGCGCAAACTCGGATTGCTTCAGCCACGGCTACTGCTTTGACCGCCTGAAGCGCGCGAAGCTGGAGGGAGAAGATTTGGATGGAATTAATACTCTGTCGTCTTCTGGCTCTCAGATTGTGGCGCAGGTGGGAACCGCGGCTCTGCCAGAGGCGATGACTCTGACGGGCATTCTGCGCTACACTCGTGTGCTGCGTCTCCACGGCGGTGCCACGCAGGTTCTTGGGTAAATACTAATTCCAATCGGATTCCGTTTGATGATTAGTATTTTATCAGATACTGAAGAGTGAGATATGGCTGCTTGATTATCAGCGGCACCTGCGTGATGGGGGTGGGGTCGCTCGTATTATAGACAGCCGCCTGACTGTTTTGGACTACCGTGCTGGTTCCGACGCGTGCGGGGATGGTGAAAGGCTGACCCACTACATTATATGCCGTTCCGAATCGGAAACCGTGTTGATGCTGCGGCAACTGGTTCGCCTGTAGAGTTATGCGAGTCTGCCCAGATAGGTCGCCGATTTCATTAAACGGCTGGAAATACGGGATACCCGCCCCAGAACCATCAGCGCCGACGGGGAAGCGCGCACGCATATCGGGAACCCGAAACATATCCACGGGGTCGCCTGATACTGAATAGGTCAGCCCTATAGTCTGATACAAATCAGAGAAATCGGCTTGATTGTAAGTCGTCCCATCACACGCGAGGTAGCCCTCTGGAATCAGGGTGCGTCCGTAGGGAACTATGGAACCGACGGGAACAGCACTCACGGTCTGCGCCCCTGGTAGCTCCCCAGTCTGATTGGGGATGTATCGTGGGGCTATCTGCGGGTTGTCCATCTATTACTTCTTGATAATCCAGTTGAGAACCAAAAACGGGTTCATTATCTGAATCGGTTGCGGTGGCTGTGGGATGTCGTTGCCGCTCGCATCTTTGATAGCACCAGACGAGACACGAGTCTGGAGGGTTCCACTCAGCGGTGTGCTGGGAAATGCGCCGCCTACCAGTTCGGCCACTAAAACCGTTCCGTTATTTGCTGTGTGTCTGTGTGCTGGTAGGTTCTGCGCTGTCAGAACTACCTGAGTGTCTCCGCTAATGTCGCCGACGGGCGCTAGAAACTGAGCGGACCGGCCACGCATATCGGGCAAGGTGAATGAGCCGGCGGGCGGTGGGCTGCCGGAGATGTCAAATAGATTGCCTATCACATCGTAAAGGTCTTGATTTCCCAGCACGGTCAGCACCTGACCATTACAGGAGTACCAGCCGTCAGGAATCGTTGCGCCTGCGATAGTTATCATCATTCCTGACGAGTAGAGCGGACCGGTAGGCGGTGCCGGTGTGAAGTCTCCTAACTGATTTCCGTAGGCAACATCTCCAGAATCAGGCAGATAAGGATTTGACATCTCTCTAAAGTTTGATGATGGTTTTAATACTTAAATACGGGTTGCGCGTCTTCACAGTTGTTGGGCCGCCACCTATCAAATTCCCTGCGCCGTCGTATCGCAAACCAGTTGAAAGCGTCGGGTTATCTACTAAACTTTGATAGGCGTTGGAACCGAGACCGAGGGAGTTAAGCACGCCAGGCGGGTCGCCATTCACCTGATGGATGTGGGGCGGAAGTGCTTCGGCAGGTATCTGGATACCGCCGCTACCGTCTTTCACTCCGAAGTTTCCACAGATGTCTAGATTCGGGTCTATGTTTCCATAGCCTACCGCCACACGGCTGACTAGGTCGGGAACTCTGAAAGTACCGGCAGGGTCGCCAGGATTGTTGAAACTCGTTCCAATAATTGTAAAGAGATTGCTAAATGTTGGGTTCGTTTGGCTGTAAGAGGTTCCATCACACACCACCCAGCCGAGGCCGCTGGGGTCCAAGTTGCTGGGCCAGTAGGCAAGCGTTCCAGATACTACAAAACTGGATGTTCCCGCCTCGGCCGTCAGGTCTCCCAGTTGGTTCGGTGGGATACTCATCTACTAATCGTATTTAGATTCTAAGAGAATCTATTGTATGACTGATGCTACGCATTAGTCGTACTCAAATACTAATTCAAGTTCAGAAAATTCCTCCACCTGTAGCGGATAGACCTGATAGTTATCATCAAGCAGCTGAATGGAAACTTCCCGAATCTGCTCGGCGTTAATTTTACAGTATGAGGGATACGGAGGAGCGTAGAGAGTCAGGCCGCCATAGATTGAATTGACTGGAATCTTTGCGATGGCTGTGCGGAGGCCATCAGTTGAGAATGTATTGTTGAGAACCACATCACACAGCACATAGATGACTTTAGTGCGGATGAGGTTCGGCAGGATGGTAGCAGAGACGCTCTGCGCCGCAGCCGTTCCGGGGTTCTGATAGCCGAGACGGGTGTTTAGGGCGAACTGTGTCAGCCAAGCGGTCTGCGCAGCCACCCGCACGGTCTGGCCCGCCGTGTTATGGGCGACAGAGATGCGCGTTGTCGTAGAGTTGTAGGCAAATGTAATGGGGTAGCCCTGCGCCGTTGCGTCGGTGTTCAGTTGGAGAACAAGGTCAGGGATGTTGCCGAAGTATCGGGAGTTTGTCAGGGTCAGCGTCAGCAGAGTATTACCGCCGCCGACGGTGCTGAGGTAGAAGTAGAACTTATTTTGGTAGTCCGGGATTGGGTAGAGGGGGTTGGGTATGCTGGCTCTCGCTAAATCCACACGAGTCGCGCCCGTGATGCTCTCCGGAAGCAGCACCGTATAGGAACCAATTCCACCGTAGTCCAGGTCATCACTTGAAATCAACAACCGGTTAGGCTGATTCGCGATGGCCATTCTATTATCAGAGTCTAAATTAGATGTCGCTCAACGGTCTCGGAACTACTTGGCCGTATCTGCCTCAGCTGGATTTATGCGGAACTCTGCTAACGATATCGCAGGCGGGGTCTGCTACGGTTGATATCTCGGGAACTGGAGGCGGTGGCGACCCATCCACCTGGTCCCAGTATCCGGCCACCCAGTCGGTTGCGTTTTCGTCTTTTGACATTACTGGAGTGAATCGGACGGAGAGCGGTATCGTCCGGGTGGGTGTTCTTGAGCCGCAACTGGGCGGGACGTATATTGATATAATTACGGACATCTCTTCTAACGGCTCCGCATCGTTCGCCGGTGATGTGGATGCGTCGGAGGGGTCTTTGAATGCCACAATTCTGAAGACCGTCGGCATAGATAGTTATGATGCTGGGAGCAAGAGAACAATCTTTGGTAATTCTACTCCGCCTTACATTTACAATCAGGGGGTTAGAATTCACGGCGATTGCTATTTAGGTATCTTAGACCCGGGCCAGAGCGTGCTGAATGCTATCAACGCTTTTGACCCCGCTGGACTGTATTCTAAATTAGGTATCGTTCCCACAGCACTCGGGATAGGGGTGAATACTATCAAATATAGCGTAGTTGGAGGACCGCCATCTGTCTGGATACCAGACCAGCAGCCGCCAACGCTGGGAGCCAGCAATAGTTGGCGACACATCAAGCCGGCCGGAGCGCCGGGGGTAGGTATCAAGATAAATTGGAATATGTATAACCCTTATTTTGGCCAGTCTCTCCCCTACACCATTCCAGCGTCTCCGCCGATTCTGAGGAAGAATCTGAATGCTGTGTGGGCAGTCATTCGTCCTAACGCAAATATAGCGGTCCAGGGTGCGATATTCTTCAACATCTATACCTACGATGTAGCCTCTCCGCCTGGTGGCGCATTCACATCGCGATGGGACTACAACGCAAACAACCTGGCTCTACCGCTGACGACAGGCACGCAAACTCTTTGCGCTGGATTTCAGTATTTGATTTATTGCTACGATGCTCCAAAAATCGTCGCAACTCCTGCGAACCTGACAACCATCGCACAGGCTAACGGGCAATACCCTACACAGACATACGCTACCCGGATAAACGACCCTTACGATATCTACACGGATATCCCCCACATTCCATTCTCTGCTGTGTCGCTCCATCCGAATCCCCAGACCGCTCCGATTCCGTTAGATGTTCAGGTGTCAGCCATCGCACTCAGCACGACGAGCAGCAGCCTGACCGCTGGCCTAGATTTTGATGTGATTGCTATGGGATACAAAGCGGAAGGTTATATAAACTATAAATATGTATTAGAGTATGTCTGAGCGTGCTGGATATGTCAAACTTGAATCTCTATTGATGGACCTACTCGCACAGGAGACAGATTTGGAACTGGCGCAGGCGATGAGGGTATTGCTGACACGCTTAGAAGAGGAGGTGCGACGCTTGACGCCTCCGGTTCGTGCTGGGTCTCCTTGTCCGTGTGGATGCGACCGTACACCAGAATCGGCGTGAGTCCGTTGAACTCCTCTGGGTGATGGATGTCGCGCATCGTATGGAATTTTGAACGGTATGTTGCGATGATATCTTTTGGAAGAATGGGGGCCGATTCCGCTAACCGGTCATACTGGTCGCGCACGGACGTCAGCAGCGTAGTGGGGTCAGTTCTCTCAGCACGGGGAAGCGACAGCACTACGGCGAGTTCTCGGAAGAGTTTGCCGTATTGAACTGAGGCGATTCGGTGGCCCTCTTGTCTCTTTCCAAACGCGTAATAGGAATTGATAGTGGAGAGGAGTGCTGTTATGAGCGCAACAGCGCCCACCCCTACAGATGCGTAGGGGGAGTCTCCGAAGAGAGACGAAGAACCTACTGACACCGCTCCATTTATAACACCGAGGCAAATACAAGGCACCTCTATGTAAGCACGGGCAGCGGCGTATTTTGATTCAGCCTGCTTGTGCGCCCAGGCCAGCGAATTTGCTCTCTCTCCGATACCGGCGAAGTAGTCTTCTAACGCGGCGTGCCACCCTACTGGTGGCTGAATTTGACGCTCCATTAATAGAGATGGCTCTTTCTGCGCTGGGAGACAATCCCTATAGTCAGGTGCTGAATAATCTGGGTGGGGGTGTTTTGGCGTTGGATGAGGGGAATTCTGTTATAGATTTGTCTGGTCTCGTCAGCGGTCCCGAGGGGCCACAGGGGGCTACAGGGGCTACCGGCGATGTGGGGCCGACTGGACCGCAGGGAGATACTGGTGCGACTGGTGCGCAGGGAATCGTTGGTAGCTTAGGAGAGACGGGGCCGACTGGACCGGTTGGGCCGGCTGGGCCGACAGGGCCGCAGGGTGGGGTAGGACCGACGGGAGCCGCTGGGCCACAGGGGGCAACTGGGCCAGCATTCGGCCAGACAGCAGCAGAGATTGAATTATTTAACTTGCCACCAAATCAAGTCTATTACTATCAATTACGCAACGCCCGCAAAATCTGGGCGCTGAGGTCGGACCCGCCTACAGGTGCGCCAGACCTACAATTGAGTTTTGACCCATCTGTTTTGATTCAACTGGGTGTCAAGAATCGTTTTATCAATACAAATCCCATAGGGGCTAATAATATGTCTCTCACATTCAGTTATCCTCCGCCTTATGGTATAATCCAACTCAGCCCTGGCGAATATGTGGATTTCTTTTGGGCTGGTTCATTCGTCGGCAGTAATCCAATCTGGCTCAAAAATGGCGGGCCGCTGTAGAGATGTCGCTCAACGGACTCGGTAGCCTATTCCCGACGGCTCAACAGTTGTCGGTAGTTGGTTCTAATTTAGAATTGCTACCCGGTGGAGGCTCCGTGCCGCTGGCGGGGTTTGCTGGTCCATCTGGTCCGCAGGGACCGCCAGGTCCGCAGGGGGATACCGGTGCGACTGGTCCGCAGGGACCTGTAGGCGATACCGGACCGACGGGACCGCAGGGTGATACAGGTGCGACTGGTCCGCAGGGTCCTCAGGGGGATACGGGACCGACGGGGGCGACTGGGCCGCAGGGAGACACAGGGCCGACGGGAGCCACGGGCGCGACGGGACCTGCTGGATTCGGTGCGTATATAACGAGTTATAATGAACTGAATGTAGGGGACCCACCGGCAGCGAGAGCCATCACGGTGCTACCAGACTTCTATTGGTATGCTATCAGAGCGAATCCGCAGAGCGGTGGAACAGATTTGACGGCATATTTAGACATTTGCGGAACATTCCTACCGGTAGCATATCAGGGAACTGTAATCGGTGCGACGAATGTGAATGATATCGGGCAGAATAATATGTGGGTTGAGATTACCCAAAATAATATAACCTTTTCAACCCAGCAGTTATCTCCATACCAGAGCCTGACCATCCAGGCGGTTCCGGCACCTGGGGGGCTGGGTTCAACTAATTTTATCATTACGAAGTATTGAGATGCCCTACGCAATCAAAAAAGTTCCTGGTGGCTGGGTCGTCGTCAATACTGAGACAGGTAAAAAATACAGCAATCGGCCTATGACGCACGATAACGCCAAAATACAGTTTCGCATCTTACGCACTAACGCAACCACATAAATGTGAATGTGTGGAAATGTTTGGACGGGTCAGTTGGGAAATGCTTTGACGGGTCAATATTTGAAGTTCCCTGCCTGTTTGTGATTGAGGCCAGGTGAATGTTTTCACCCTTGAGTTTTTTGTGCGCATCCGTCTCAAATCGCTCCATCAATTTACCATAGGCATCTTCAGGCCCGGCCTTACAAATCACATTCCAACTGATGAAGCACATCGCTGTCGTTCCATCGGCCACAGACCTCGTCCGCTTGAGGTGCTTGACACGCATCTCAACCCAATCAACAGCCTGCTTGTAGGCCTGAATCAGCGTGTTGGTGTTGCCGATGACTTTCAGCGTTCCTGAAGAATACGAATAGAACTCACGGTCTGCTAAATCTTCCAGGTGCTTTCCCAGGTTGAAATCTTCAGGAGCGGCACCAACACGGATACCATCAGCATCCCGTTCTCCAATAGATTTAATCCGTTCAGCACCGGCACGCACATCATCCATCGTCTTCATCGTGGTGTGGCTCATCTTTGGTCTTGATGGGCGCTGGACGGTGGGCTGGGGGGGGCAGTCAAGTTTGGGCCGGGATTAACTTGGTGAGTAGGTCAGGATTAACTTGATTGTGATATAGTGCCGCCAATAGCCAATACAACCAAAATGGGTCGCATTTTGGGTGTTTTGTGTTTCTTTTATGGGTTTTACGCCGGCGTCTCACCCGCCTCCGCAATAGTGGGGCGGATTGGGGGGCCGCCGCTCTCTGGCACATACTCCACCGTGTAGCCGGCCGGCAGCCCCTCGGCAATAGCAGCACAGATTTCGCCGCTCTCCAATCCCGCAGTCAAATGGGCGTGGAACGCCGCCTCAGCAGCCTCCAGCGGGTCAATTACACGCATTTTGCGCGCAACAGCACGCGCACGCTTCACCTCATCAGACACGCGTGGGCGGCCGGGGCCAGCGCGCTTCACGCCCTCACGCGCTGCGCGCTCAGCGGCAACCATTTCATCAGCCATCTCGGTCGCACGCGCAGCCAATAGGGCCTTAGCGGCGGTAGCGGCGGCCGCATCCAACTGACGGACCGTCGCGCGCCAACCCCCGCGCCAACCGTAGGGCGCGCCAGATACTTTGATTTGATATGTGTCGCCAAACCAGTCAAATGTGAGCGTCGCGTAGCCCTCATCCTGAATGCGCCACCAGCAGGATTTAGTCAGTTTGCGTGCGGCGGTCTGCGTCAGCCGCAGTTGCTCTTTCAGCGCGGCGGGCGTGTCGCGCGGTCCCTCAATAACCGGGTGCGCCTCGCGCAGAGCGGAGCAATATGCGCGCAGGCTCGCGTCGCGGTCAGCGTCAGGCGTCGCACCGTCAAAGCTGATAACGGGGGGGCGGATAGTGCGGGGCATCGCGGGC
>Ga0214917_10003592_pt1 | contig 17795 bp, 16 predicted proteins | sample LL_1208_BB_MetaG_FD_177983 | JGI IMG/M metagenome (GOLD analysis project Ga0214917, IMG submission 177983) | Freshwater microbial communities from Lake Lanier, Atlanta, Georgia, United States - LL_1208_BB | ecosystem: Environmental > Aquatic > Freshwater > Lake | place: USA: Georgia | collected... | reverse complement strand
TTACCCAACTTTGGGCGCAGCGTCTGGTCTTGAATCCCGTTCAATCCACAAACTCCGTCTCGACCACCTCCCACCCCCCTGTAAGCCCTGATCTGAGCGAAAAAGAACAGGTGCTCAAAATTTACCCCGATGGGACCAAAAAACTTGTTCCCTTGTCCGCACTCAATTTTCACGACGATGGCGCGACTTATGGGGGACCTCCAAAAGTAGTCCCCTTCGATCCTAATTCCGATCTAGGCAAACAAACAGCGGGAGGAATTTCGCTGGCGCCCGTCGGCTCAACGGACAGTCCGGCCTATCTAGGGGGCACAATTCCGCAGTCTCCCCAACCGAGTCAATCCCTCACCTCGGCGGGGGATCCCATGGGCGGAGGGGGCAACCCCATGGGAGGCTCGGCTCCGATCGATCCTTTGGCCGGTTCGCCGATCAAAAATGCCGGGCCTCTGCAAACCGTCTCCGGCAAGCCAGCCCCACTCGTCGGAGATGCCGCCTCCGCTCAATTGGGGGAATGGGAGAGTTTTTTTGTGAATGCCGGAATCGGAGGCTCCTTGCAAAACGAACTGACCGCCACAAGAATTTGGAACGGCAGCAACCGCCAGGCTTATCCGTATGCTGTGAATGGAACCATCGGCAACCTAAGCATCGACGGAGACATCACGGGAGAAAAGTTCTCCTTCCAACCGGGATTCCGGTTCGACACGGAGTTTGGGTATAATTTCTACGAGTGGTTGGGTGTCTCTCTTCAGACAGGGATCATTTATAACGGCCTACAGAACTATATGGTCTCGGCCAATGGCCAACTAACCCTCTCCGGCTATGGGACATTGGTCGGCTCCGGGGATTTTAAGTTTCCGGCGGACGGGGACCTGGTCCAAGTTCCTGTCCAGATCAACGGAATATTTCGCTGGCCCGGCAACGTGCCTCTACGCCCCTTCTTGGGTTTGGGAGTCGGAACCGTTTGGCAACAATTGAACGTGGTTTCCGTGGATGCGGGCCCCGTCAGCTTTGCCGGGGACTATGTTCGCAGCGCGTTCCAGTTTGGCTGGAACGCCCAGTTGGGACTTACCTATGCGGTCGAACCTGGGATTGATTTCTACAGTGCCTTCAAGATGTTAAGTTCCGTCACCCCGGTCATCGGTAATTACGAGTTTCAAAGTAGTTATAACTTCTCTTTCGAAGTGGGGATTCAATCCCGCTTTTAATTCTCCTCGAGACTGATCTCTCCGGCTTTCAGGCCGTGACAAATACCTCGTTTCGTCTTCTCGATGAAATCACAAAACTCTTTGACCTCTTTTTCCTTGGCATCCTTTCCGTTTCGAATCTTGTCCAGAGCCTGAGACCTGTTTTTACCTCCAAAGAAAAACTCCTCGTAGACTCTCTGCAGAGCTTTCCGCCCATCTGGCCCCACCCCAGCTCTCTTCAATCCCACCAAATTTAGCCCACACACCGCGTTGGTCGCCACCGCCATGCAATACGGTGGCAGATCCATCCCCACCCGGGTCTGCCCCCTCACCATCGCCAATTTTCCAATCCGGACGAATTGATGGACCACCACTGCGCCCCCCAAAAAAGCCTTCTCGTCCACCTCCACATACCCCGCCAAAAGCACGTTGTTGACCAGAATTACCCCATCGGCCAGCCGGCAGTTGTGCGCCACATGGACTCCCACCATCAGAAAGCAGCCGTTTCCAATCACGGTGTCGGTCCCCTCCTTGGTGCCACGATGGATGGTCACGTATTCCCGAAAGGTGTTTCCCTCCCCAATAACCACACCGCTTCGGGCTCCCGAAAAAGCCAGATCCTGTGGCTCTCCGCCAATCACCGCCCCCACCCCAATCCGGTTCTTGGGTCCGATTTTCACTCTTCCCTGTAAAACCGCCCGGGGTCCGATGACACAACCCGGTCCCAATTCCACCCCGGACTCCACGATGGCCCCAGGGCCAATTTCACAACCAGTTCCGATCTTAGCCCCTCTTTCCACGATGGCTGTGGGGTGAATTTTGCTGTCGCTCATAAGTACCCTGCCTCCTTGAAACTATAGTAGCCGGAACGGCCCTCCCGTGCGACGCCGATAATCACATGATCCTGCAGCAGGACCCCCACCGCTTTGGCCCCATCCCTCAGCTTGCGCGTGAATTCCAGATCCGCCGGGCTAGGAGCAGGGTCACCCGAAGGGTGATTGTGCACCACGACCAAGGCGTACACCGCCTCCGCACCCAATGCCTCCCGTAAAATCTCCTGGGGCTGCACCGCAGTCTCGTTCACGGAACCACGGCTCACCTGAATTCTCCGGAGAAGCCTAAGTTTCGTGTTCAAAAGCAAAACCCAAACTTCTTCCCGGTCTTTTTTTCTCAGCTCAGGTCCCATCAGGTTTTCCACCTTGGCCGGAGTGTCCATCATTCCCCCGGAAACCTCGGCCACCCCGACCCTTCTTCCCAGTTCGATCGCCGCCGCGATCTGACACGCCTTGGCCATGCCTAAACCCTTGAACTCTCTCTGCAAGGTCTGCGGAGTGATTCGGGCCAACCCTCCCAATCCCTCCCTGGATGCGAGAATTTCCGCCGCCAACTCAACCGCCGATTTGCCCGGCAGCCCCGTCCGCAGGAGGATGCCCAGAAGCTCCGCCGCCCCCAAGGCCTCGGGGCCCTGGGCCATCAACCGTTCCCGCGGTCTCTCCCCCGACGGTAATTCCCGAATCCTCCCCATGGCTGGAGAGAATAAACGGGGCTACTTTCCCCCTCAAGAAGGGAGGAATATGCGCAGTCAGTTCGACATCGTTCCCCTCGTATTTTTTTTCGAGGACTCTTCCCGCCCGTGAAAGCAACGCCAACAATGCTCCCTCGCTCTGCGGTACCCTCAAGTGGACGCGCATGCTCCAGGCGGCCAACATCGTGGTAAGTTCGGCAAAGAAAGCCGGCATCCCTTCGCCCGTCTGTGCGGAAATAACCACCCCATGGGCCAGCCCGGCAGCTTCTCTCTCAAGTGCCGCCCGGTTTTCTACCCGATCGGCTTTGTTCCAAACCGTCAAGGTATGCTTGTCTCCCGCCCCGATCTGACGAAGAACATCATCCACCGCCTTCATCTGTTGCTGCCTTTGTGGATGACTGGAGTCCACGACATGGATGAGGACATCGGCAAAAGCCACTTCCTCCAGGGTCGATTGGAACGATTCCACCAGATGCGTGGGAAGCTTTTTCAGGAACCCGACCGTATCCCCCAATAAAACCCGCACTCCATTGGGCATGCGAAACTGCCGGATGGTCGGATCCAGGGTCGCAAAAAGACGGTTTTCCGCCGGCACTTCCGAATGGGTTAACCGGTTCATGAGAGTCGATTTACCCGCATTCGTGTACCCCACCAGTGCGGCCACCGGCCAATGTTGGCGCATTCGTCCCTCTCTCTGGATGGTTCGATGCTTTCGAACCTCCACCAGATCCCGCTCCAATCGGGTGATTCTCTCCTGCACCCTACGCCGATCGACTTCCAACTGGGTTTCGCCCGGTCCCCTCATCCCGATTCCCCCACTCTGACGCGAAAGATGGGTCCACATTCGGGTTAAACGCGGCAAGAGATAAACCAACTGGGCCAATTCGATCTGCAGTTTACCCTCCTTCGATTTGGCCCGTTGCGCAAAAATATCCAGAATCAGTTGCGTCCGATCCAGAACTTTGCAGGAAAAGATTTCTTCCAGATTGCGAGCCTGAGCTGGGCTCAACTCATCGTCGAAAATAACTGTGTCCGCTTTTTTCTCCTTGGCCGCCTTGGCCAACTCAGCCGCTTTTCCGCTTCCGATGTAGGTCGGAGCCACGGGTGAATCCAGCTTCTGCGTGGCCTGATCCGCCACCTCTCCCCCCGCACTTTGAACCAGCAAACCGAGCTCTTCCAAGGATTCGCCGGTCTCGATCCGGCCTGATTTATGGGTCTCCAGGCCCACCAAAAAGGCCCTCTCGGTGGGGCGGTCTCGATTGGTGGATATGATCATGCCGGAAAAAGTCAGCCGGAGAGAGCCGTCACCAGAGTCTCCACCACGCTCTTGGACAAGGGAAGCTGGGGATCAATCTCGATAGCCTGCAAGTTAGTAAGCCCCCGAAACCAGGTCAATTGTCGCTTCGCATAAGCCCGTGTGTCGGCAACAATTCTTTCCCAGACCTCTTTTTTTCCCATTTTCCCCTCCACCATCAACGCCACTTGGTGGTAGCCGATGGCCCGGCTTCCCGGCGACCCCCTCCAACCATCCCGTTCCATCAGAACCTTGACCTCCTCCGGCCACCCTGCTTCCAGCATTTGCCGGACCCGTTTTTGGATGGACTCGGTCAAAACCCCGATTTTGGGCAAGAGCACGTAGTTTTTTATCCCGGATAAGGGACCCGGCACTGTCTCGTTTTTTTGCCAATCCGTCATGGTTCGACCGGTTTGTCGCCAAACCGCCAGGGCACGAACCATTCTCCTGCGGTTCCGTAAATCTGCTTCCTTGGCCCACTCAGGATCAACCCGCCGAATCTCTTCGGCCATCTCCTCCGTTCCCATGTTCTCCATCGGATCGGCAAACTCCTTTTCTGTTCGGGGAGCGGTGGAAAGCCCCTCAGTCAGCACCCGGTGGTAAAGACCGGTTCCCCCCACCCACAACGCCTTGCGACCATGGTTTTGCAGCACCCGGAGAACTTTTTCTGCCTCCCTCTTGTATTCTGCTGCCGAGAATGAATCTTCCGGACTCACCAGATCGAGCAAATGATGCGGAATCGCCTCCTGCTCTTTTCTTGTCGGCTTGGCGGTTCCAATATCCATGCCGCGATAGATCTGAAAGGCATCCAGCGAGACGATCTCCGCTCCGACCATCCCAGCCACCTCCATGGCAAGCCGGGATTTTCCTGAGGCTGTCGGCCCAAGTAGAAATACCACTCGGGATTAACTCCAGTCGCCCAACCCAGCCGACCCCTTCACCCGCCAGACATTGACCAATTCCTTGGAAAGTTCGTTTAAAAACCGTGAAGGCGTCTGCCACGCATCCCCTCCTTTACCCATTCGCAATCTCGGATGGGTCAAATACAGCTCATCCTTGGCCCGAGTCACCGCCACGTAGAACAACCTCCGCTCCTCCTCTTCTCCCTCCTCTGTCTCCAGGGACCTGGAGGAGGGGAAAAGCCCGTCGCAAAGCATGATGACAAAGACGGTTCCATATTCGAGTCCCTTGGCCTGATGCACCGTGCTGAGGCGCACGGCATCGCCCTCATGATCCCTACCCCGGGCCGCCACCTCGGTCTCCGTGTTGCCCAATAATGCCAACTCGGCCAAAAAGTCGGCCGTGTTGGTGAAACCGTTGGCGTAGTCCTCCAACTGTCGGAGATCATCCAGACGGTTCACTGCGTTGGCATATCGGGCCCGCACGTGGTCGCCATAACTTCCCTCCACCACGATCTTCACCTGCTCACTGGGGGGCTTTCCGGCGATCTGCCGGAGAGTCTCAACCATTTGGGCCCAACCCTTGGCGCTCTTCTCCCCCACTTTGATCTGACCATACGGTTTTCCGGCAACCGCCTCCTGCCACATCTTGCTGGCGGATTTCGGACCCACGCCCGGCAACAACCTGGCCAACCGGTGAAAGGCCACCTCGTCCTTCGAATTCACCGCCAATCGCATATGGGCCGCCACATCCTTGATATGGGCCTGCTCGAAAAACCTCAAACCGGAGGTGATGGTGTAGGGAATATTTCTCCGGGTCAGCTCCAACTGCATCTCCATGGCATGAAAATGGGCCCGATAAAGGATGGCGATGTCGGATAGGCTCGCGCCCTCCTCATGGAGTTCGAGAATTCTTTGAGCCACAAAGGTTGCCTGCTGCCCCCCGTCCTCGAGGGCCACCACCGCTGGCTTCACCCCGGCCTCTCGGACGGAGCGGAGATTTTTTGGAAACTGTTTTGGATTGTGGGAAATGGCGTGATTCGCCAAGTCCAAGATCTGGGGAACGCTCCGATAGTTGGTCTCCAACCGGACCATTCGCGCCCCGGGGTGGCGCTGGGGAAAACTGAGAATGTGTTCGACCTTGGCCCCCCGCCAAGAGTAGATGCTCTGCGCATCATCCCCCACCGCCATGATCTGGTGGTGCCCTCCGCCGATCGCATCCACAAAGTCCGACTGTAACCGATTGGTGTCCTGGTACTCGTCCACCAAAATGTGCTGGAATCGTTGCCGATATCGCTCCCGGAGTTTCCCTCCTTCCTCCAAGAGTCGCAGGGAAAGGGTCAACAGATCGTCGTAATCCATGGCCCCACTGTCCTTTTTTCTCCGGACATAGATTTCCCCGACCTTGGTGATCCAACTTTCCAATTCCATGAAATACCCGAATTGCTTCTTCAAAATGGACCCACAGGTGGTCCGATGATTGGCCGCCAGGCTAAAGATCTCCGCCAGCACTTCCGGTTTGGGAAATCTTTTGTCTTTGGGGTCGACTCCGGCTTCGCCCAGGCTGGCCGCGATCAGATCTTCCGCGTCTTCCCGGTCCAAAATGGTGTAATCCCGGTTATATCCGACCACTTCCGCATGCCGACGCAGGAGTCGGTTGCCCACGTGATGGAATGTTCCGCCCCAAAGCCGGGTTAGATCGTGCGGTAGAAGCGAAGCCACCCGAGCCAGCATCTCCTTGGATGCCTTGTTGGTGAAGGTCAGAAGCAGGATCTGTTCGGGTGGAACCCCTTGTTCCACCAACCAAGCCACGCGGTAAGTCAGGGTTCGCGTCTTTCCACTGCCGGCTCCAGCGATCACCAGCATCGGTCCGGGAGGGGCCGTGACCGCCTCCAGCTGTTCGGGATTTAATTCGGCGGCGTAATCGATGGTCGGACTGCTGCCCGACCTGCCATCCTCCCTTAAAACGTATTCAACCGACACACTTCGTCCTCCATGGCCCCCTCGTAAAGCGCGCGACCGACAATGACCCCCTCCACCCCCCCGACCCCATCCAAAGCCCGCAAATCGTTCCGCCCGCTGATTCCTCCGGAGGAAATCACTTTTCCTGGAAACGACTTCACCATCTCTTGAACCGCAGGAATGTTAGGTCCCGTCATCATACCGTCCCGAACCACATCCGTGTAAATGATCCGTATAACCCCGGCCTTGTTCATCCGGGACGCAAGATCCAACGCTTTCCAACCGCTGGGCTTTGTCCAACCCCTCGTTTCGACCACACCGTCTCGGGCATCAATGCCCACCACGACCCTTTCGGGACCGAATCTTTTGACCGCCTCATCGATGATCTCGGGAGTATCACAGGCCACGCTTCCGAAGATCACCCTCTGGGCTCCCGCCTTGATTATCTTTTCCGCCACCTCCAAATCCCGGATCCCTCCTCCAACCTGACAAGGCATTTTCACCGTACGGGCTATCTGCCCGATCATCTCCAGATTTCTCATCTGCCCTTCAAAGGCGCCCTCCAGATCCACGAGATGCAATACCTTGCCTCCGGCTTTTTCCCATCGCCGGGCACAGGCCATGGGGTCGTTGCTGTAGACTTTCTTTTCCGTGGCTTTTCCCTGGGCCAGGCGCACCACCTCGCCGGCCATGAGATCAATTGAGGGGATGACAAACATGGAAACTTAGTCCATTCCGAGTTTTTTTCGACCATCGGCCGTGATCATCTGTGGACCCCAGGGAGGATCCCAAACCACGTCGACTTGGGCCTCCTGCACTCCCGAAAGGGTGAGAATCTTTTGTCGTGCATCCGCTGCAATGGAAGGTCCCATTCCACAACCTTGCGCGGTGAGAGTCATTTTGACCTCCACCCGCTTGCCTCCTCCCTCCGTCTCCTTTAACTCCATGCTGTAGATCAAACCAAGATCCACGATGTTGACGGGGATCTCCGGGTCATAACAGGTTTTGAGGACCGCCCAGATCTCCTCCTCCCCGGCATTTTTTCCATGAGAGATGGGGGTCTCGACTTGCAAGGAGCGCCCCAACGCGTCCGCATCTTTTCCCTCGATACGAAAAAGACCCCCCTGATGCGTGGCATGTACGGTAAACGTGCCGCCCAGTTCCTGGGTTACCACCACCTCCGTCCCTGAAACCAGTTTTTGCTTATGCCCCGCGGGAATGGCCGTTGCCTCGACCTCTCTTTTCAACTGGATGACCTCGCTCATCCGGAAAATCTAGCGTGCCAGAGTGAAGACATCATTAGAAAAGATTCGCCACGCCTGTCGGGCCCTCAATGGATCGTGAACTCTCCAAATCATGGGCAATCCACCTTCCCACAATCTCCGGTTCCAGAAATCCAAGGCTTCCTCTCGGTTCCTCATCCCTTTCTCCCGTTGGGTCACTTCGAGGAAGGATTTGCGGGACAAACCCCAAACCATGGGACGCCCCAAGCCCGCCCAATCCGCTTCCAACAGCTTGCGGTTGTCGTCTGGCCTTTTTCCGAAACCGATTCCCACGTCATAGACAAGCCGTTCTGTCGCCATACCTCTCTTTTCCCATTCGGCAAATTTACGATCGAAGAACTCCCTGATCTCCTGGCTCACATCCTCATATCGGGGATTCAACTGCATCTCTTTTGGACGCGCGGAAGCATGCATGCAGACATAACCCACCCGGCTCTTTTCAAGAATCCCCCACATGTCCGGATCCCAGGTTCCCCCTCCCACGTCGTTGACCACGTTAACCCCGGCGATCTCAATGGCCGCCAAGGCCACCTCTGCCTTGTAGGTATCAATCGATAAAAGCGCATGGGGCATTTCCCGACGCAACTCCCGCAAAACGGGGATTACCCGCTTTCTTTCCTCCCCAGCTGATACCGGTTCCGCCCCGGGTCGGGTCGATTCCCCTCCCACATCGAGTCCCTGGGCGGACTGCAGAAGCTGGATTCCACGCCGCACGGCATCCCCCGGCGATAGAAATTCTCCCCCGTCGGAAAAGGAGTCCGGGGTGACATTGAGGATCCCAAGAAAAAAAGGCTCCCCGGCGGGGATGGAAATGCGTTGATCCCCACACAGCCACCGATTCGTGGCAGGGAAACTCATGGGAGGAGTCTGGTTTAGGCGCCGGCTGGCGCGCCTTCCAATCCGGGCAGAATACCACTCTTGTCCTTGGCCTTTTCTACCGGACGGGTGGCGGGCAGGGGCTCGCTGGGGATCGGAGTGGAGGGAGCAGAAACTCCCTTGGGCGGGGGATTGTTCATTTTGCCGTATTTCACGATCTCCTCCACTTGGGCCCCATCCAACGTTTCATACTCCAGCAGGGCGGAGGCAATCAGCTCCACCTTGCCACGATTTTCTTCCAGGATCTTTTTGGCCCGCTCGTATGCCCCGTTCACGATCTTGTGCACCTCTTCGTCGATTTCCCGGGCTGTTTGCTCGCTGTAACCGCGGGAGCGGCCGATATCCCTGCCCAGAAAAACATAGTCCTCGTGATCTCCGTATTCGACCATGCCCATCCGTCCGCTCATTCCCCATTCGCAGACCATCTTTTTCGCATACCAAGTTGCCATTTTGATATCCCCGCTGGCCCCGCTGGAAATATCCCCCAGAAACATCTCCTCGGCTACCCTTCCCCCCATGGCCACACAAAGATCATCCACCACTTTCTTGCGTCCATATCCATAACGATCTTCGGTCGGCAGCATCATGGTCACGCCCAAGGCGGGTCCCCGCGGAATGATGGAGACTTTGTGCAAGGGATCCGTGTGTTCGAGGGCGATATTCAGCATGGCATGCCCCGCCTCATGATAAGCGGTCAGCTTTTTCTGCTCGTCGCTCATGGCCAGGCTCCTTCGTTCGCGGCCGAATCGGACCTTGTCCCGCGCCTCCTCCAGGTCGTGCTGGGTGATGGCTTCCGCATCCCTCCGGGCCGCCAGCAAGGCTGCCTCATTGATCACGTTGGCCAATTCGGCACCGGAGAAACCGGGTGTGCTTCGGGCCAGCGTGGCCCAGGAGACATTCTCCATCGCCTTCACCTTGCGGGCGTGGACTTTTAAGATTTCCTCCCGTCCCTTCACGTCGGGCAGATTGATGTGCACCTCGCGGTCAAACCGCCCCGGCCGCAGGAGGGCCGGATCGAGGACGTCCTTGCGATTCGTCGCCGCAATGATGATCACTCCCTCTGCGGTATCGATACCATCCATCTCCACCAACAATGCATTCAAGGTCTGCTCCCGCTCATCATGGCCTCCCCCAAGCCCGTGGCCGCGACTCCGCCCCACGGCGTCAATTTCATCGATGAAGATCAGGCAGGGAGCGGTCTTTTTTCCCTGCTCAAACATGTCGCGCACGCGGGAGGCCCCCACCCCGACAAACATCTCTACAAAATCCGAACCGCTGATGCCGTAAAACGGCACGTCCGCTTCGCCGGCAATGGCCTTGGCCAAGAGGGTTTTTCCCGTGCCGGGAGGTCCCACCATGAGGATTCCTTTGGGAATCCGTCCTCCCAGCTTCTGGAATTTTTTCGGATCCCGTAGGAATTCCACAATTTCGCTCACCTCGTCCTTGGCCTCCTCCACCCCGGCCACATCGGCAAAAGTCACCTTGTTGCGGTCCTTGGAAAGAATCCGGGCTTTGCTTTTACCGAAACTGAAGGCCGATTTTCCGGCCATACGAATCTGCTGTCGGAAGAAAAAATACATGATCAGGACAAAAAGAACAAAGGGAAGGGTTCCGGCGATCGCCTGCCAGGTGGAATTGTCGATGACTTTTTGGCTGACCTGCGGAAATCCGTTGGCCGCCAACAATTGGTCCAGATCCCGTTTAAAGGCGAGATCCACCGTCACTCGGTATCCGGTGTTTCCCTGGTTATCGACTCGCACGCTTTTTTTTAGGGCGTCCGTGGGTTCAAACTTTCCGGAAAGCCAGCGAATATTGGTTGCCGGCTCCACGTTCAAAACCACCTCCTTCACTTTCCCTTGCTTCAAATAACTTTCGAATTCCGCGAAGGATAATTCACGCGTGGACGCCGCACTTTGGTTTTGGTGGGCATAAAAAGCCAAAAGAAGAATCGCCGTGGACACCAAAAACAGAACCACCCCACGCCAATTCGGACCATCCCCTTTGGAAGGGTCGGGTCGGCGAGCTGGCGGTCTCGGCAGCTTCGGCGGTTTACGATTACCAGATCGGGGAACAGGCATAATGGTGAATTACCAACCTAGCACTTCGTTTTGCCTTTAGCAATCAGACCCATTCTCTTGATCCAGAACAGTTTATTTCGGCTACGACCCACACCCCTATTTCCCCTCAGTTGGGCTCTCTGGGTCGGCCCCGCCGGAATCAATTTACGCACCCCCTCGATTTCACCCCAGGTGGGTCCGGCATATCCCCGACCCAGCAACCAAGACCGGATCGCCCGCCTCTGCCAGGCCACAGTTTTACGGCGCCACTCCCTCACATCCGGTTGTTGGGGAATTCTTCCGATCTCTTTTTCCCAATGTTCCTTTTCGCCGGAGAAGATTTCCGCGCTGCGGGCCAGCACCCCCTTGAGCTCCCTGCCATAAACCCTTTCCAGATAGGGAAAAATCCGGTGCCGAACTCGGGATCGCCATCCTTTCCGATCTTCATTGGTTGAATCCTCCCTCCAGCCCAAACCGGCTTCTTTTGCTCCCTGCCGAATCTCTTTACGGGAGATTCCCAGCCAAGGACGAACAATCCACAGATGCCCCCGCTTCGATCTAGCGGAAATCCCTGCCATTCCGTCCGGACCGGCTCCCCGCAAAAGTTGCATCAACACCGTCTCTGCCTGGTCATCCTGTTGATGCGCCAACCATAGCTCGCGGACTCGGCTCCCACGGGCTTGGCACAAAAAAAAAGCCCATCGCTCTTCCCTCGCTTCCCCTTCCCCGGTTCTTCCGGCTTTCTTGGCTCGCCCAAGCCGGAATCGTAATTTTCTTTTTTCCGCCCAACGCCGGACCCAGGAAGCATCGGCCTCCGCCGCCCTTCCCCTCCAACGATGGTTGAAATGCCAAATCTCGGGATTAGCACCCAACTTCCAAAGGGCTTCCGCCAAAGCCACGCTGTCGGCTCCCCCGGAAACCCCCACCGCCAAACGCACCGGACCCCGCCGGAAACGGTTGGCTTCCGAAAGCATTTTTTTCCACAGCCCCTTGCTCTTGGAAGGTTCCTGATTCATGCTTTCTTTTCGCATGAACCGCCCACCCAGACTTCTCCTGCTCATCGGACTGATTCTGCTCGGAACCAGTCTGATCGCCAATCTCCTGTTCTTGTCCAAGGACCATCACCTTTTTTCGGCCGCTCCCCACGTCAGCCCCCCTCCCTCCTTCGAGGAAGAGTTGGTCGAGGGCGACGACTCCCAGAAAAAACGCATCGCCAAAATCGACCTGTTTGGGGTGATTGCCCAGGAAATTCCCGGGGAGATCGGATCCTCCATGGTGGATGATGTCATCCTCCAGATCCGCCAGGCGGCCGAGGACGATTCGGTGGCCGCCCTTCTCCTTCATATCGACAGCCCCGGAGGGGAAGTCACGGCCAGCGACAATCTCTACCACGAACTCACGCTCATCCGCGAAGACAAGCCGGTCATTGTCTATATGGATTCCGTGGCGGCATCCGGCGGGTACTACACCGCCATGGGTGGTTCCCATCTGGTGGCCCACGAACTCTGCATCACCGGAAGCATTGGAGTCATTATGCAGACCATCAATTATGAGGGACTTTCCAAAATTCTCGGGCTTTCCACCCTGACCTTCAAAAGTGGGGCCCTAAAGGATTTGCTCAACCCCTCCCGCACTCCGACCGATCCTGAAAAGAAACTCGTGCAGGACATGATCCAGGAAACGTTTGCCCGCTTCTCCTCGGTGGTGACCACGGAACGGCAGTTTGCCGGCGGAAAGCTGCCCTCGGATTTGGCCGACGGGCGCATTGTTTCGGGAAAGCAGGCCCTGGACATGAAACTTGTCGATGCCACGGGATATCTGGAGGACGCCATCGCCGATGCCCGCCAGATTGCGAAGCTACCGGAAGACGCCCCGGTCATCCGGTATGTGGTCCCTTTTCATATCAGCAAACTGCTTCGCTTCCTCGGGCAGAAATCCGAAAGCAAAATCCAGTTGAATCTTGGCCCGGAATCCTTCCACCTGCAGACCGGCAAACTCTATTACCTCTCGACCCACCTTTTCCGCCACTAAACCCTGCCGAGGGTGGATGGCTCGATCCCCAAACTGAACTCATGGCGAATTGGACCCCACCCCTCGCTGCCTTGGTTTACGGATCCACCGTGCTGACCTTGGCTTTGGGTTTTCTTCTTTTCGGTGGAATGAAAAGGATCCGGGCCCTTCTCTTTTCCCCCTTCCCCTCCCCGCCGCCTTCCCTTCCCACTCCCTTTCTCCCATTTGTTGGGGGCGCTTCTCTGCTGGGTCTATGTGCCTGGCTTTCCCCCTCACTCCTTCCGGGTTCCGCTCTGGCCTTGGGTCTTCTTTTGCTCTCTTTCTCCAAGCAACGACCCGTCATGTTCTGGGGGTTACAACGCCCTCATCTGGGAAAGGATCTCAAACTTTCTGTCACCACGCTGCTCACAATCCTCATCCCCATCCTCGTCCTTCTCGCCGTTTGCTCGGTAACCTATTGGGCTTTGGGATGGCCCCTCGAACCGCAACCGGCCTTGCTCCGTTTCATGGAAGCCCGGGACGCCAAAACCCTGGCTCCTTTTTTATTCTACGCTCTGGTCATTGCCCCGGCCTGGGAGGAACTCTTTTTTCGAGGAACCCTCTTTCCCTGGCTCTCGGCAAGACTTCCCGTCCACCAAGCCCACTGGCTCTCGGCTTTCGCTTTTGGTGCCGTTCATCTTCATGGGCCCACGCTCATCCCCCTCACCTGCCTAGGCGCCGTCTTGGTGGGGTTGTACCGATCCTCCCAAAGCCTCGTTCCCTCCTTTCTCCTGCACTCTCTTTTTAATGCCAATACCTGCATCCTGCTCCTTCTGGCCCGCCCCCCTCTGCCAACGTGAAAAAATCCACGCCCTCCGAAGACCGCTGGATTGAGTGCTGGACCGCACCCTTCCGGCGCCAAAAAACCTCCGCGATCCGGTATTCCTTCGGGCACGATTGTGCTGTTCTTCGCTCCCCGTCCAAGCGCAACGATCTGGTTTTGAAAACCGATGCGGTGGTGGAGGGAGTCCATTTCACTCCGGCCACCCCACCCGCTTGGATCGGTCGAAAAGCCTTGGCCCGCCCCCTCAGCGACCTGGCCGCAGCCGGAGCCGTTCCAAAGGCCGCACTGATCACAGTCGGTTGCCCAAACCCCGCCCAAGCCCGCCGGCTGCGGAAGGTCTACCTTGGACTCTCCGCCCTGGCTAAAAAGTTCCATCTCCATGTGGTGGGTGGAGAAACGGTTCGCACCCGTCAGCTGTTTCTTTCCGTCTCCCTTTTGGGCGAAGTCGCGCCGGGAAATTCCCCTGGAAGATCCGGAGGAAAGCCCGGAGATCACCTTTTCGTCACCGGAAAACTGGGGGGCTCCTGGCCCCACAGACATCTCACCTTCGATCCCCGTTTGGCGGAGGGACAATGGCTCATCCGCCACCGTTTGGTCTCTGCGATGCTGGATCTCAGCGACGGGTTGGGTTCCGATCTGCCAAGATTGGCCCGTGCCTCTGGCGTGGGGTTTCAAGTCGACCCAAAAAAACTCCCTCTGGCCCCCAAAACAACCCCTCGGGTAGCCTTCAGCCAAGGAGAAGATTACGAACTTCTCTTTTCCGTGCCACCCCGCCAAGTTGCCCTTCTTAGAAAAACATGGCCTTTCCCCACTCCGATCACCGAAATCGGTCGCTTGCTCCCAAAAGCCCGGGGGTTCGAAACAGGCGGCCTTTCCTTGCGGGGCTATGACCACTTTCGCTGAGACCACCTCCAGCGTGATATGTCGGGATGCCGCGGAAACCCGGGCCCATGCCGCCCGCCTCCTTCCCTCGTTGAAGCCGGGAACAATCATCCGCCTGCATGGACCTCTTGGAGCAGGAAAATCCGAATGGGTTCGGGGTTTGGCCTCCGCTCTTGGAATCCAAGGGGACATCCCCAGTCCGACCTTCACCCTTTGCCAGCCTTTGGCCGGAGGAAAACTGCCGCTTGAACACTGGGATCTCTATCGACTGGAAAAGGCACGGGATTGGGATTCCTTGGGCTGGCCGGAATGCCTGATCACCCCGGGTTTGGTTGCCGTCGAATGGCCCGACCGCTATCCGGGGCCTTGGCCGAATTCCGTCCTCGATCTGCAGATCGAGCCGCAAAAAGATGGGAGCCGGTTGATTCGCCACCTCCAGCCCGAACGAGTGACTCCATGTTACGACTGATTCTGGAAACATCCTCTCTCCCCGGAAGTTGGGCCCTCTCCCGGCAGGGAGAAATCCTCGCCTCCGGAATCTGCCCGGGCACCGTCACGGCTTCCCTCATTCCCTCCCTCCGGGAATTCTTTCCCCAGAACGTCAAACCCGACCAAATCCTGGTCGGGGTCGGGCCCGGATCTTTTTCCGGCATCCGATCGGCGATCGCCTCGGCCGAGGGGATGGCAGTCGCCTGGCACTGCCCGGTGCTTCCCGTGCGCAGCACGGGATCGATGGCTTGGCGCCATTCCGCCGATGCCATGCTGGGCGTTTTTTCCGACGCCCGCCGGGGTGACTTTTTTGCGACCTTTTATGCCCACGGTAAATTGGCTCACCCAACCACCGTCCATCCCATGAAAGACCTTCCCGAATATCTCGGTCGATGCAGCTTGGCCGTGACGACCGACTCCCTGCCCGGAATCGAAAACCAGGAAAAGCCGGAGGCCCACACCCTTGCAGCCTATCTTCATGCCCATGGGTTGGAGCCGGGCCTTTCCCTGGAACCCATTCACTTGCGCCCCGCTCTGGCTTTACCCTCTTCCACGTAACGCGCACTTTTAATCCCACCCTCCTGATCCTACGATCCAACTCATGGCCGTATCCCATCGAGTTTGGTGCACCATCTCCCTGTCTGCCCTTCGGTCCAACCTTCGGGCGATCCGGGGCTCGTGCCCACGCGGCACCCGGATTCTGGCCGTGGTCAAAGACAACGCTTACGGCCACGGGTTGATTCCCGTGGCCCAAACCTTGGCCCAGGCGGGGTGTGAAGAGTTCGGTGTTGCCTGCGCCTCCGAAGGGGCGGAGTTGCGGGGAGCCGGCATTCGGCATCCCATTCTTCTCTTGGGTTCTACCCTGAAAACCGAATTTCCTGCGGCCCTACAACACCGGTTGACCATGACCCTATCCTCCATGGCAGAAGCCCGGGAACTGGCCCGGGCCACGGAACAGACCAGAAAAACAGCCCTGGTCCAGGTCAAGCTCGACACGGGCATGAACCGGCTCGGGGCGCGGCTTCCTGAATTTCAGAGGCTGGTTTCTTTTGTCGCCCACCACCCCCGAATGGATTTGCTGGGAACATTCACCCATCTCGCCTGTGCCGATTCCGATCTGGCTTTCACCCGTCGGCAGCTCCAAAAAACCTCCGCCCTCCCAAAACTCCTTCCTCACCACTGGGCCAACACCGCCGCCGTTTTCCATCGTCTTCCTTTTTCCAAGACCCATGTCCGACCCGGTCTTGGTCTTTACGGGATCAACCCATTGCCACATTCCAAAATTAAACTACGACCGGTCCTCTCTTGGAAATCGAAGGTGCTTTTGGTTCGGTCGGTCACCCAAGGGGAATCCATCAGCTATGGAGCCACCTATCGGGCGCGGCGAACAATGAAAGTTGCCACCGTGGCCACGGGATATGCCCATGGTCTTCCCCGCTCCCTTTCCAATCGGGGTCATGCCTTGATCCAGGGGCATTGTTGTCCGATTTTGGGTCGCGTCACCATGGACATGACGCTCCTCGATGTGAGCCAAGTTCCCCGCTGCCAAAGAGGGGAGGAAGTTGTCTGGCTGGGGCGTTCCGGAAAACTCGAGCAAACCGCCGTCGATCTGGCCCGCGATGCCGGTACGATTCCATGGGAAATATTCACCCGCCTTTCCCTCAACCTGCCCCGGATCATCTCCTGAAATCCAAGCCTCTGCTTCAACTTTTGGCGGGAACGGCGGCCTGTGCCCTGGCGGCTTGGATCCCTGTGAGATTTTACGGCTTGGATCAACGAATTCTTATCTCCGCCGGCCAAGGTACCCCCTCGTTGACCGATTGTGCCGCCGCACTTTTGAACTCCGAACATCTCGGTGCCGGCTTGCGCCTGGCTTCCTTGGCCAAAAACCTCTCCCTTCCGGAAAGCAACCGCGTTCTCCAGTCGGCCCGCACCATCCTCTCCTCACGCCGGGACTTGAGCTATCTGGGAGTACGGGATTCGAGATTGGAACTGATTCTGGCCACTTCGGGAATCGCTTTTGAGGATGTTCCAATGTCTCCACCACCTATCTTGACCTTGCTTTTACGGGAACCGGTGCGAATCCGTTTGCACGACCATCTTCGTGCCAACCCCTCCCCGGGTGTTCAATCCCTCCTCGAAGCCGAAGCCCTCCCGCCCCTCCCGCCTCTCCTTCCTGCTCTTCAGCCTGGTGGGCAACCCTTGGAGGCCGCCATTCTGCTCACCGCGCATCTCCTCGATACCGGGGCTTTTCCTCCCTCATTAGCCAGTCAGATCAAGGCCGCCACCCAGGTTTCCCTGGAGGAAAAATCCCTGCGGGCCCTGCAGCCCGCACTCTTGGCCATCCTCTCGCTCTCCCGGCGCTATGATGACGACTCTCTCCTTCAACTCCTCCAAACCATCCAATCCATCCCGACCCTGAATTGGATTGCGGAACAGATTCGCTCCCCCCACGAACCCGGGGATCTTTTTCTGGCCGCCTCCATTTGGGCGGGCCCTGCGGATCGGTTGGCC
>Ga0214917_10003591_pt1 | contig 17800 bp, 12 predicted proteins | sample LL_1208_BB_MetaG_FD_177983 | JGI IMG/M metagenome (GOLD analysis project Ga0214917, IMG submission 177983) | Freshwater microbial communities from Lake Lanier, Atlanta, Georgia, United States - LL_1208_BB | ecosystem: Environmental > Aquatic > Freshwater > Lake | place: USA: Georgia | collected... | reverse complement strand
ATCGTGCGCGCAGTGAGGGCTCTTCACGTCCACCATCCCGGGCAGCTTGTGGTCGGCGCAGTACCGCCCCTTCTTTGCGCCGCGCACGTTGAAGACCGGCCGCTTTTCGCACCCATCGTGCTCGCAGTGAGGGTTCTTCACGTCCACCATCCCGGGCAGCTTGTGGTCGGCGCAGTACCGCCTCTTCTTGGCGCCGCGCACGTTGAAGACCGGCACTTTTTCGCACCCTTCGTGCTCGCAGTGAGGGTTCTTCACGTCCACCATCCCGGGCAGCTTGTGGTCGGCGCAGTACCGCCCCTTCTTTGCGCCGCGCACGTTGAAGACCGGCCGCTTTTCGCACCCATCGTGCTCGCACTTCGAAGGCATCTGTCAGAGATGAGTTACCATCGGTGGGTCCCGCGAAAGTGTGGATCTCCTTCTCCCTACGCACCTGTTTCATTACTTCAGTCCGCCGCCCCGAGGACGCTGCTTACCAGCTTCTCGTACTTCTGCGCCTGCCGTGGGTTATACAGTGCCCAGGTGTGCACGAACACGGCCCCTTTGGCCCCTTCGGCGTCCACGATGTTCAAGTCCGGGCTGTTACAGATCGAGATCTGGTCCTCGGTGTCCAAAAAAATGCTCCGCCCCAAGAGATCATTCCTAAATACGTGGTAAGACCAGACCGCCTGGTCGGAGTTGGGGTTGCCCCCGGACCACTTTACGCACGCGCGGTACCTCTGCACGGAGCCGGAAAGGTCCCGGTACAGCGAGCGGAGAGGGCCCAGCCGGCCGGCCACGACGCCCGAGTTCAGGAACCTGTGCCCGTCTCCCGTGTGCGCTTGAAAGTAGGGTTTGACGAGTGGAGAGTGGTGCCCGAAGCAGCGCTCCGTGCTCACAACCACGTCTCGGCCCCGCAGGTCGATTTCTCCGGGGTCCCTCACGCAGAGTACGTCGAATGCGTCGAGGAGTACCACCACCTCATCCTCCTCGCCTTCCGCCACATCCAGGTACTCCGCGAGCTTGACGATTTTGGAAATGTTCCGCAACGCCTGGTCGTACGTCTCCACGACCTCTAGCGGGTGGCCAAAGCGCGAGAGAGAGGCTCGCAGGTTGCGAGCCCGGTCGGCCTGGCCCGGGCCCACCAAGCAGATGAAGCGCATCGTTTTCCTTGTCGCGGGTTTCTTCGCGGGTGAAGGCCTCCCCCCCTATTTCCGGTCCGCCAGAGTTAGCCCCTCCCTGCCCCGAGAGTACTTGTTTATACATCAAATGATTGTACTACTGACGACATACTACAACCCCTGCAGTTACGCTTCGCGAGCCTCGCTCCTCCAAAAATTTGTGAAGCATGCCCGCGAGGACCTGAGACTCCCGTTGGTCGTCGTGAAAGCCTCGCCTCACTTCCCCGACGAGGTCCAGGTCTACTTTGACGTGAACGACAGGGAGGTCTCTGTAAAGTGCTCCGGGGACGCGCTGTGGCTCAAGGAGAACCTGCTGAACATCGGCCTGAAGTACCTGCCGGAAGACTGCACTCACGTGTGTTGGTGCGATGCCGACATCTTCTTCGTGGACGCGAAGTCCTTCCGCACACGGCTGGAGCGGTGCCTGCAGACGCACCAGGTCGTCCAGTGCTTCTCGACCGCCGTGGACGAGGGCGGCGCGGACCAAGTGACGGAAAAGGTGCACCACTCCGCCGCCTTCTCCCTGCAGCACGGGGTCCCGAACGTGTCGACGGAGCGGGAGTCAACCTTCCATAGTGGTTACTGCTGGGCGGCCAGCACGGCCTCGCTGAGCGCGGGATTCTTCGAGGGGAGCGTCGTCGGAGGAGGGGACCGGTTGTTCCTGAGGACCCTGGTCGAGGAGGACCCTCCGGAGGAGTACGTGGAGCTCTACGGTGCCTCCTACCTCCGCTGGAGACAGGAGTTCCTGGGTTCCACAGGGGGCCGGTACCTCCCCGGGTGCCTGAGCCAGATAATTCACCACGGGTTCCACGGAAAGAAGAAAAACAGGGGCTACCACGAAAGGTACAAGGTCCTCCGGAGCCGGAAGTACGACCCGGCGCTGCACCTGACGAAGCGCCCAAACGGGGTTATAGACTGGAGCCCCGAGTGCCCGCCGCAGCTCGTCCGAGACGTCCGGGCCTACTTCGTCTCCAGGAGAGAAGACGAGGCACAGTTGTAGGGACGGGTGCTCAACTGGTGAGCGTCACGGTGTGGTCACTTCACCAGTTCCTCCCGCAAACGACGCACGGGACATCCGCCACCCCCCGGGACCTACACTTCTCAGTGAACGCGTCGAGACACTTCCTGTGGACCGCCGGCCAGTGCTCCACGCTGCACCTCGGCGGTATGAGCTCACCCCACGTGGAGAAACACACCCGACACGCGCCATCGTCCAGGCCTTCCTCTCCGTCAAAGACCTCCTCAACGGCTTCTCCGCCAGAGACCTCCTCAACGGCTTCTCCGCCAGAGACCTCCTCAACGGCTTCTCCGCCAGAGACCTCCTCAACGGCTTCTCCGCCAGAGACCTCCTCAACGACTGCTTCTCTGTCAAATACCTCCTCAACCGCTTCTCCGTCAGAGACCTTCTCAACCGCTCCTCCGTCAGAGACCTCCTCAACCGCTCCTCCGTCAGAGACCTCCTCAACGGCTCCTCCGTCAAATACCTCCTCAACCGCTCTTCCGTCAAATACCTCCTCAACCGCTCCTCCGTCAAAGACTTCCAGGGCTTCTCCTGCGGCTCCACCACCTACTGGGGCGTCGGGGACGTTGATACTCGCTCGGTTCCTTGTTCGTTTTTTTCGCCGCCTTCTGCTTTTCTTCTTACCGGCAGCTTGTTCCTCTTCCTCGACTTTTTTGCCCGGGCCTCCTCCCTCTTTCGCGTGAGGCACCTCTTTCTTCTTTCTGCTTCCCTTCCCTCCTCGTTCCTTTTCCTCTGCGAGCTTCACTTCGGCGCCAAGGAGCGACTCAGTTACCTCCTTTGCGATCTTCTCCTTCAGGACTTCCAGGCAGATCGCGTGCACAAGGAGTTGCTTCTCGTCCACCATGAAAAAGGACCCCCCGTCTGCTCCAACGAAGAACACAAAATCGAACCCTCGCATCCTTTTCCTGCGGATGCTCTCGCTGAGGATTTTGCAGTACTTTAAGTCGGTCCCGATGAGCCTGGCGAGGGTTTTGAGCTTGTCGTCGTACTCTCTTCTCACCTTCCACTCGCGATCGTTTTCGGAGTTGCTGTACGCCTCGTGGAAGCGGAAGAAAGCCACAAAGCAGTTGATGCGAGAGAACTGATACAGCGTGACTCCGTCGAGTTTGAGGACCGGCAGCGGGCGGAAGGATTCCAGACTCGCCCCCCGCTCCTTGCAGTGCTGCTTGAGGAATTCCAAGTAGGCCACCGGGTCCAGCGGAGTGCAGTAGGTCCGAAAGGGGACGAAGCACAGCTCCAGCGACGTCTTGAGGAGGACATCCGTCTCTCTCCTCTGGTCAGCTTCTTTGAGAAGGGTGTTCTGAAGACTTCCTGGATACTTGAAGATGATTGGGAACGACGCCGGGGCGTTTCGGTTGAGGTCTTCGTTCTTGCCAAGGTGCCGCATGGTGATCGCAGAGGTCGGGTGGAGTTGGGGCTTCACTTTTTTCCTTCTTTCAGGTGCTTTGTGTTGAAGAGAAGTAGTGTAGAGCTTCACTGTGGATGAGAAGGGCCGTAGAGTCGGCGGGCCCGGTGGAAACTTCGGCGGTTCCGTTAGTAAAGATGGGCTTTTTCCAGCCTGGCGACCTGGGCCGCGAGACGGACGCCTTCTACGCCACCTGCAACCTGCTGGCGCGCGGCCTGCGGTTCCGCGAGGAACACAAGCCCTTCTACACGGCGGACCTCCTGGGGAGGATGCGGTCCTCCGTGTACGAGCTGGTCGGGGAGGACCGGGACCTGCTGCAAGAGACCGTCCGGAGGGTCGGGGGCCGCCTCATGGCGAACCACTGCAACGTGATCCCGGCGGGGGAGGACTGGGAGCCGAACGAGGAGGACCGCTACTACGCGCTGCGCGTGCTGCTCTACGAGCGGGTCCGCAAGGTGAAGTGGCTGCTCTTCGAGGAGCGGGTCGGCGGCTCGGTCTGGAGCTACGAGGAGGTCGTGACGGCGCTGGAGAAGCTGGAGTGGTCCTCGTGGACGACCGCGATGCTGCACCAGGACACGGTCGCGGGTATCCCCGCCGCCGTGTGCCGCAGGGCGGTGAACTGCGTCCTGGGGTACATCGACACCTACTACGAGGCGCTGCTGTCGGAGGCCCGCCGGCCCGCGGACGAGGACGAGGGGCCCGAGGACGAGTCCTTCGCCGGCGAGAGGGAGTATTCGCTCGAGCTCGTCGACGCCTACCTGCGCGAGTACCGGCAGCGCAGCCTGGAGGAGGTCTTCCGCGGCTACCTCGAGAAGTGCCGCTCCCTCTGGTCCCGGACGTGGTACGGCAACGTCCCGCACTTCCTCTCGGAGACCCTCACCCGCAAGAACGTCTACTCGGTCGCCAAGTCCTTCTCGCACGCCTTCGACCCCCAGTGGGCGCCGCTGCCCGCCGCCGAGATCGGCCCCTCCCCGGAGACGTTCCGCCGGAGGTGGGCGGGCGACTTCCCCGAGTTCTCCGTCAACAGGTACCTGCGCCGCGTCTGGAGCGGCTTCCCCGAGAGGACCTCGCAGCGCGTCCTGGCCGAAGTGGTCGAGAGGCTCCCGCGGATCGTCGCGGACAGCCTGCGCTTCAGCGGCTTCGCCACCGAGGTGGCGCCCCCCGCGCGCCCGTGCCGGGGCGGAGACTGGGGCGGGCTGCTCGCCGTGCACTGGCTCACCCAGGTCCGCCTGTTCCACGCGCTGCTGCACCAGCGGGTGTTCTTCTTTACCGGCTCCACCGGCGTCGGCAAGTCCACCCAGGTCCCGAAGCTCCTGCTGTACGCCGGCGGAGCCTTCCTGGGGATCCCGAACTACCGCGTGGTCTGCTCGCAGCCCCGCCGGCTCATCACGAAGCTGCTCGCCAGCCGCGTCGCGGAGGAGATGGGCAGCGCCGGCGCCGGGGTCGTCGTGAGCCGGACCGGGGACGACGTGTCGGTCGTCGAGACGCCGGCGGGGGAGTCGCTCGAGTTCGTCACGGACGGCAAGCTGCTCGACGAGATCACCTCGAACCTCTACCTCCTGCGGCTCACCGCCGGAGGGGAGTTCCTGCCGGAGAGCACGGTGGACGTGGTCGTGGTCGACGAGGCGCACACGCACAGCTCGGTCATGGACCTCTCCGTCGCGGTGCTCCGCTACGTGACCCGGTACAACCCCTTCCTCAAGGTCCTCATCATGTCCGCCACGCTCACCGAGGAGCTGCCGCTCTACCAGAACTTCTTCGGGGTGAGGGACGCGGCCTGGGTGAGGCTGCGGCAGTCCACCCGCTTCCCGATCCGGTTCACCGAGCTCGCCGCGTCGGACCTGCCGTACGAGGCCCGCGAGGCCCTGGCGAAGAAGCTCGTGCTGAGTCTGGTGCAGCGCGCGGGCAGCGCGGACATCCTGGTCTTCTCCGTGGGCAAGGCGGAGGTCGAGGAGCTCGTCTCTTTCTTCCAGAGCCGGGTGCCCCCGGACTGGGAGGTGCTCCCCTTCTACCGGGAGAAGGACCTCCCGGAGCAGCTCTCCGCGAGGAGGAGGAAGATCATCGTCGCCACCAACGTCGCCGAGGTCTCGCTGACGCTCAGGTCCCTCCGCACCGTGGTGGACATGGGCATGCAGAAGTACCCCGTGTACGACCCTGACCTCGACACCGTGCGCTACGTTCTCCGGAACGTGGACGCCTCCTCCGCGACGCAGCGCGCGGGCCGGGTCGGCAGGGTGGCCCCGGGCCACGTGTACCGGCTGTTCCCCGCCTCGGCGCTGAGCACGCCCATCTACGCGGTCCAGAACGAGCGCATCATCGAGACGCTCCTGCGCCTGGTGTGGCACAAGCCCCGCGTGGAAGACGACGAGCGGCTCGAGCAGAGCCTGGTCGAGGTGGGCGGCGGCGAGGAGCCGTTCGAAAGGCTCACGTGGACCATGCTGCTCCGCAAGCGCTTCTACCTGATCTACCCCGGCCCGCAGCTCATCGACCGGCCCCTCCAGATCCTGCGCCGGAACCCCTTCCACAGGAAGCTCCTGTACAACCGCAAGTTCGCCGAGGCGGTCTTCGGCGCGAACCTGCCCTTCGGCTCCCTCAAGATCCCGTCGCCCTTCAAGCGCCTGGCGCTCTGCGCGGCGGCGTACTGCGGGCACCTGGACCCCGCGACCGTGGCCGCCGTCCTGGAGGAGGGCGAGGCGCCGGCGGTGGAGAACCCCTACGACGGGCCCTCCGTGAGCGTCTCAAGCGCCGCGCACTGCGTCCTGCTCGCGCACCCCCTCCGGGTCGCGGCGCTGCGCGGAGGGGCCTGGAGCAACCTCTGGACGGGGGCACCCATCCCGGCCATCGTCGCGCCCTCCGCCTCCACCCTGGTGTACGACTCAAGGCTCCACACCGTCGTCCCGGTGCCCAGGGCCGTCGTGTCCTAGGCTGCCTCCGCACTTTTTTTTTTCCTAATTACGGCGTTCCGCAGCGATGCTCCACAACCAGCGTGGTTCGTCCAGCTGGCCGCACCTCCTCAGAAGCTCCTCCATGATGAGAACGTCGGCCTCTGCGCGGTGAGTCGGTCCCTCCCACCTGGTGCCCACGATGCGCTGGTACAGCAGGGGAAGCTTGCCCCGGTCTTCCACCTCCGGGTCGGCCGGGGGCATCAGTGTCAGGATGGACTTCGAGTCCAGGAAGAGGCACTTCCCGTCGTCCCGAGTGAAGCCCTGGTGACGCAGCAGGAGGTGGTCGAAGCTGTTTCCGTTGTGCGCGACCAGGACCACCGACTCGCAGAGTGCAGTGAACTCGTCCAGCTCGCGCCTCATCCTCGCGGGAGAAGGGTCCACCCCGTCCTGCCGCAGCGCGTCTGAGGTGATCCCGGTGAGCTCCTCGATCGCCGGATCCAGTGGGAGCCGGTCCGGACGGACGAGGCCGGAAGAAACCACCAGCTCCAGGGTTGGCTCGTAGAAGTGCCGCTCGATAATGCTGTCCCTCTTCGTGTCCAGGCCAGTTGTTTCGAGGTCGTACAGCAAGCACACCCCGTCCTTCAGCCTCCGCCCGGTCACCTCCACGATCTGGTGGAGCAGCACCAGGTGTGCGCTCTTGTCGAACAACATCTCCTGCGAGGTCCCCCACCGGATGTTGACCACGCGGACGGACCTCTGCACTCCACAGGACTTCCCCCCCCACCCTGGGCGCAGGAGGTTGTAGCCCAGGAGAGCCTGCAGCGCGTTCTCGTAGCTCGAGTCCGCGGCCTCCGACGACGAGAACTTGAACTCGTGTACTACACCGTGAGGGTCCACCGCGTCCACGCAACCGGTCAGGTCCAGGTAGGGATGACTCTTGGAGACCTCAAAGTTCCAGCCGGGCTCCCCAAAGATGCCGTCAGGGGAGCGGAGGACGTACTCGACGAGGTGCTGCATCAGGGGAAGGGTCGCGGCCACCACTGCCTCAAACTTGTGCTCGATCAGGAAGGGGAGCTCGTTCTCTCGCTGGTACTTGTACAACTCGAGGAAGACCACCGCCCGCAGGGCCCGGTGCAGGGCCTCCTCGTCGTCTAGGCTCTTCCCGTATAGCGCCCCAACGTCGGCGCACCGCTCTTCGAGGATGTCTGGAACGTGCCAGAACAGGTCAAGCTTCTTTACCAGGAAGACGACCGTGCTTGGGCTCCTCCCGGCGCTCAAGGCCTCGACGAGGCGCAGCACGGCCACGCTCGAGGTTTCTCTCGCCCTCTGGCGCAGGTCGCCGACCGTGTAGCCCTCTCTCAGCGAGTCGCCGAGCGCCTGCTCGAGGACTCTCCACGCCTCCGCGTGCCCCCGCGGGACCTCGAGGATCACGCCGTCCCGAACGCTGGCCAGCACCCTCTGCAGGAATGAGCACTCGATCGTCGGCTGTGAGAAGCGCCACCGGTACACTGTCTCGACTACGGAGTGGGCGACGCTCCCCATCATCGTGCAGAGGTCCGGGAGCGACCCGTCGTAACCCGTGGACCCACAGCTCTCCCACAGCTGCTCCCGCCTACCGCTCTCGAACGCCACCTTGGTCTCCATTGAGAGCCGCCGGGCTTCCGCCAAGCCCTCCCTCGCTCTCATAAACTCAGTGATCGTCCACACAATCTTTTGTTGTTCCTGCTGCTGCTCTTTTGAGCGGGCCTTCTCCATCTCGGCGTCCACCTTGTTCCAGTCCACCGGCACCCCTTCGAACTCATAGACGTCGTGTGGAACACCCCGCATCCCGGGCCACGGCTGCGAGGTCGCGAGGGAGTGCACGCTGAGGTGGCTCCCCGCCCGGCTGAGGCCCACGAACCACAAGTATGCGTTGCTCAGCTCGTCCTTCTTGCTCGGAACCACCTTCATCGTGCGCCAGTGGAAGTCGACGAGGATGACCCTTTCCCACTCGAGGCCCTTGGAGCCGTGGAGCGTCATTAGCGTGACCACGTTCCGGTCGATCTCCTTCCCGATCCGGGCCCCGTCGTCGGCCCCCGCCGCTCTGTAGAGGGCCTGGCAAGGGATGCCTTCCTCCTCGAGCCTGTTGTACACGGCGGCGAGTGACACGCTAAAGGGGCTGGCCGAACCGTTGCGGCCGTTGTTGTGACGGAACGGGCCGAGGATCGCTGTGTCCCGCGGCCCGTGTTTCCGGATCTCCAGGACGATCCACTCCAGCACGCCTTCCCTCGACGCGTGGTTGATCCACCGCGGGAGGACTCCACTGGGTGCCCTCGCGGACACCATCCTAGGAGAGTTGTCGTTGCGGTGCACCTCAAAGTGGTTCAACAATTTGACGACCTCCGGAGTGCTTCGGTAGTTGACCACGAGGTGGTCAGGTGCGGCGCAGTGTTGTTGGAGGAAGCGCGGGTCCCCGCCCCGGAAGCTGAACACGGCCTGGTTCACGTCCCCGACCATGTACACCACCGCAGTCGTCAGGCGGCGCAGCTGGGCGACCAGCCCGCAGTACTGGGCCTCGTTCACGTCCTGCGCCTCGTCCAGGAGGATCAGCCGCAGCGAGGCGTATTTTGGACACCTCCTAGAAAACTCGTCCGGCCCGCTCATCTCCGAGAGGACCTTCGCCGCCGCCGCCACGACGGTGCTCTGCGAGCTCACGTTCCTGCCCCGCCCCACCGCCTGGTACAACAGACTCCCGGCCAGTGAGTGGAAGGTGCTCACGTTGTAGCTCCGCTGCTTCTTCTCCCCCATAGTGGATTTCAGGCGTTTCCTGAAGTCGTGCGCGGCGTCTCTGGAGAAGATGATCGCCGCGATCTCATCGCCCGACCAGCCCCTCACGCGCATGAGGTAGTGGAATAGGCTGACGAAGGTTGTGGTCTTGCCGGACCCCGGGGGGGCCAGGAGGCTCCGGTCACGGTCCGGCGGAGCGAGGACGAACTCTCGCTGCTGCTCGTTCAAGTAACTCTCGAGGTACTTTCCGAAGATCTCCGAGGGGGAAGGGGGGCGCTCGAAGATGCTCGGCGGGGGGAGGGTCACCCGGTGCTCGTTGAAGAGGTGCTTCCTGTACTCCCTGTCGTTGGCCAGTGGCGCAGCACACACGACACAGTCGAGGCTGGCCTTCTTGGTGCTTGTCTTCATTTCCCTGGAGGACGACGTGACGGTATGAAGGCTTGAGGTGGTGGTGAGTACGTAGCGAGCTCCTCGACCGGAGGAGCTCGGGGCCTAGTGTGTTGCTGAGACTTCTGTGCGGAAGTTGTGGGCTGGGGTCAGCGACTGCCTAACTCGCGGGCACGCCGGGTTTCACGCTACAAGTCCATGAGGGAGTTCCGCGACCACTCCCAAAAAAATGTTGAACTTTACGTATGTCAGTTCCGAAGGTTGCTTACACCCTACTCAAAGGAGGAGTGGATCTACCTGTAACTATTAGTGAGTCTTTCCACGTTTCTGCATCACAAAGTTCCTACAAGGTTGTGGAGAACGAGGTGGTTGTGGTTACGTGCGACGGGCTTGTCGTGTGGGGTGCTCTGTCTCCGACAGGGGAGTACTTGGTTTTCTCTGCGGAAGACAACGACAAGGTTGCCTACGAGGCGCTCGCCAGGTTTGCCGTTGTGACACCAATGCTCGCAGTCACCTTCCACACGTACCTTTCGAGTACCGACTTCTTGATGACAGGAGTCCCCCGACCTGACCACGTTCAGGAACCTTCGATCTACACAAACTACGTTGCGGCGGAGAAGGTGAGTTACCACAAACACTTTGCCGCCCGAGGCTTGATGCCCCCTTTTGCGCTCCTGGTGGTCGACGAAAAAGGTGAAGTCGTAAGTGAAGAGCAGGTGGACCCAGACAACCCCGTCAGCCGATACGATAGTTGTATATTCAAGCTGCCTTTCTCTTCAAGTGGCAACTGCGTCGCACGAGACTTGGCGTCCCTGGTAGACCACTTGCACTGCACACCCAACCGACGAGTCATAGTGCAAAAATTCAACGACTCTGCTGACGTAGAAGTGAGAGTATTCGTGGTGAAGGGCACAATCCTTTTCGGCGTCCTGAACTTCAAAGGGAAAGGCATTCCCCTGTTTCACAACAACAGTTCTGGACTGCAGTTCTTGGAAGCACTCGACCTGTCAACTTTCGGCCTAGACTACGCGACGTCAAAGTACGTCGCACAGCTGTGGACAAAGACCAAAACCACTCTCATCGCTGAAATAGCCAGCTTCCCAGGGTTGGTCTTGTCCGCTTTCAATGAGTTCTCCAGAGTACCCGTCGAAGCTCCGGACACAGTCGTAACTCGAACAGACACACAGTTCTCTGCCCAGTACCGCTCAATTCGCCAGGACGTCCTGTACAGAACTTTCGAAGTGGCTCGCGCGCAGCAGCAACAACCAGCAAGTTTCCTGCGGATCGATCTCGCCTTCTGGAGTGCAGCGGGTAGGTTTTACGTCAACGAAGTAGAAAGCTTCGCTTGTGGAAAAATGATGAGTGAAATACACCGGGCGCCTACCGCCCGAATACTGTCGAGACTCCTGTTTTGAGGGAGGCCTGGTGGCGACAACTTGAGCGCGCGCGGCCGGCCACGAGCGTTTCTTCTCTGTCCCTCCTTGTGTGCAGATGTACCTCCCCGAGTGTCTCCGGCTGAGAGTGGCCGAGTACCTCTGGCTGTGCCCGCGTCCGGGCTACGCCGCGGACACCGTCCGCCACTACAAGGCCTTCGTCATACAGCGGTGGGTCCGTACCCGGTACCGCGGCAGGTGTGCAGACTGCGGGAGGAAGACGACCGCGCTCCGGCAGGTGCCCGCGTGCGGCCGCTTCCAGGTCACGTCTCGGCTGTGCTGCTCCAAGTACGTCTGCTGCGAAGGGTGCCAGGTCCGGTGTGCCGGCGGGCACCGCGTGTTCGTCGAAGACGACGACGGGTGGCGGTACAACCGGGCCTGTCCGTCCTGCGAGTATAGCGTGTTCCCGAGCTTCGAGTGGTACGGCGTGGACCTGCAGGAGGCGAGGGCAGGAAGGAGCGGGAGCAGTGTGCCCTCTCCGTCGCGCTCGCCGCCGCCCCTGCACGTGCTCCGCCGGAGGACGCTCAACGGAGGCGGTGGCTGGAGGCAGTAGTAGCCGGGGTCAAACGAAGCTGCGTCCACCGTGCACCCCTCCTAAATCCTCTTACTTGTACAGGATGAAGCTCACGGAGGAGGGAGTTCTGGTCACGAGCGGGAGGGTGGTGTCTTTCCTGCGGGCGAACCCGAGGCTGTTGGCGGCGGCGGAGGAGCACCTGGAGGCCTTCGTGTCCGTCTGCGAGAAGCTCTCCTCGGAGCGGCCCACGGCGGAGGACGTGGTGGGGGCGCTGCAGGGGCTGCTGGCGAGCTCCCTGGGGGAGTTCTCGAGGTCCATCGAAAAGAGCCTGGGGGCGCGGCTGGGCCAGGGGCTGGACCAGGTGGACTCGCGCGTCGCCTTCGTGGCTCGCGCGCTGGAGCAGGCCACTCTCGACGTCGAAAAGCTCTCGGAGAAGCTGGCGAACAGGGTGGGGGACGGGCTCACGAGCAAGGTGGTGGCGGGAGTCGCCTCCGAGCAGAAGCTCTCCGGCTGCGACCTGAAGCTGTTCCTGCAGGAGCAGGTGGCGGACCTCCGCTCGGTCTCCGACAAGGTCTCCGACAAACTCTCGCTCGTCTTCTCGGAGGTCTCGGGCAGCTCCCGCAAGTCCCTGTCGGACCTGGACGCCTTCCGGAACTCGCTGGACAAGCTGGAGCGGAGCGTGTTCCTCTCCAAGAACACCCCGAAGAGCCTGCGCGCCAAGTGCGAGGAGGGGGAGGCGAGCCTCTTCGAGTTCTTGGCGGAGCGCCTGATGGAGCGCGACGGGTACCAGGTGGAGATGACCTCGTCGCAGCCTCGCGCCTGCGACATCCTCATCACCAGGAAGGGCTTCCCGGACGTGCGGGTGGAGTGCAAGGCCCACGGCGCGGACAGCTCCGAGAAGGTCCGGACGAAAGAGGTGCTCAAGTTCCGACGGGACCTGGAGGCCCAGGGGTGCCACGGGCTCTTCGTGTCCCTCAACTCGGGCATCGTCGGCAAGGGCACGGTGGACCTGGAGCAGCTCGGTGACGGGAGGCTGGCGTTCTACGTGTCTCACGCCGCTCCGAACCTGGAGGTCGTGGTGGACGTTCTCGGCGTCCTCTACAAGCTGGACGGGGTCCTCGAGCTGCGGAAGGCGGGCGAGCACTCGACGGGCTTGTCCCAGAAAGACCTCCAGCGCGTGCGCCACAGGCTGGCGGAGTTCTCCGACCGGTTCACCAGCGCCCGGGAGAGCTTGCGGAACTTCTCGAGGCACTTCGAGGAGCTCCACCAGACGTACCTCAAAGACCTGCTCGAGAGCCTCTCCTGCTCTGCGCCCCCGCTGCTGGAGGCCGTCGAGGAGGTCGCGTCCGCCAAGAGGCCGTGCCCGAACTGCGGGCGGCTCTGCGTGGCGGGCACGGGGCTCGCCTCGCACCTCAGGCACTGCTCCAGCGCACGGGCCGAGGTCGAGCTGGTCGAGCGGGCCTCTTGAGGAGCCGCAGCAGTTGACGTTCCACGGGGCAAGTCGCTCTACAGGTTGTCTGAGCGGGGTGCCACTGCGACGCTGCCTTCAATCGGAGCTTCGCACGAAGCCCGAGGGACACGGGCAAGCCCGGCTTCTGCGTGAGGCAGGACCGGTGAGAACACGAGCCTGAGTCTGGTCGAGTTCCACAACTATGAGTTCGGCTTCCGATAGTCTGGTGGACCACGCTCTGGTCTACTTCTAGAACGAAGACCTCCTGGAGCTCAGTTGAAAAAAATAATCAAAGCCGTTGCCGAACGAGCCCGGCGCTCGATGACCCTCGCGAGGCCCCACTCTCTGTGCTAGCGCCTCTGTGCTAGCGCCTCTGCGCCGGTCTTCGGCGCCGTCTGGCTATCGAGCACGGGTCGGGGATACTTGCGCGTCTGCTCTGGCGGCTCGTCGTGCGGCGGGTACTCATCGTGCGGCGGGTACTCCGGAGACTCCTTCCGCGGCCTGTACTCGCGGAGCTCGTCTCCGGGGTGCCAGTACTCGCGGAGCTCGCCGCCGGGGGGGTGCCGGTACTCGCGGAGCTCGTCGCCGGGGGGGTGCCGGTACTCGCGGAGCTCGTCGCCACGGTGGCCAGCACCTGGACGGGGGGCGGATTCGCCGGGGGGGCGACGGTACTCGCGGGGCTCGTCGCCGGGGACGGATATGCCAGCGGCAAGGTGGACTCAGCCAGCACGAGCAACCGGATCGCTCGCTCCGCTCGCTCCTGATTCACTGGCAACATCGTACACAGGACGTCCCCGAGTCGGCGCCACCTCTCCGGTGCGTTGTCATGCAGGCCGTTGACCCACAGCTGGTGCCGAACGACCGCGACGACAGGCGCGTCCTCTTCGGTGATTGGACCTCGGCAACTTACGCACACCGCCAAACATAACAAGCGCGCCGCGTTCGCCGCCTGTTCTTGAGAGACAGGCAGCACCAGGGGGAGGATGGCCCCGAGTGGCCTGCCACAGAAGTAGGGGCCTTGTGTAACGGTTAGCCACCGCGCGATCTTCGGTCGGAGTACGCTGACGGGTCCCGCGTCCTCCTCGGGGACCTGCATCCCTCGTCGGCACCACGGACAGGCCGTTTGAGTGCGGACTAGGGGGACGCTGCAACCCGCACAAACTCTACACCTGCACACCGAACAAACACGGAAACAAACCTTCTCGCAGAGACACACTGGACACGTCTCTTCTTCCCTCTCAACAGTCGTCTCCTCCATTTTTTTCTTCGGACGACTCACTAGCGACCCCTCCTTCACTTTTTTTCCCCTCAAGAACCGCGCCGCCAAGGTGGCCTCCCCTCCCTAGGAATTAGGTGACAGACCTCCCGCGAGAACAGCATGGCGTGCTTCAGCCCAAAGTGGATCCCGAACTCGCTGGACCCCAGCGTGTTCCCCAAGGCGACGTAGGTCGTTTCGCCGGCTCGGAAAGCCGCGCAGGGCGCGTGGTAGGAGGTGGCGTGGAAGGGCGTGAGCCGCACGAACGCAACGCCCTTCACCCACGAGGTTATGTTCCTGAAGAGCGACCTAACGGCCGCGTCCCTAAACCCCCTGGAAAACTTCGTGAAGTCGCCGGCGGTGAAGTAACACCCCCGAAACCGTTCGATTCGGCGCTTGTCTACCGTCGGGAACGCAAACAGGTTTCCCACCTTGAGCAGGTTCATGTCCCTGTCGAAGAGCTGGAACGCGTACACGAGCGTCCGTTGCAGCCTGCCCTTCCGGAAGAGCCGATAGTACCCGCGGTGGTACCTTACGGCGAGGTCGCCCTTGGTGAACGTCGACCGAGGGACCGAGGGGGGAGGCTGGACGCTCCCCCGCCTCCCCCCGGTGCAGTCGAACACCAGGCTGGGGTCAAGCTCCGCCACGAGGTCCGAGCTTGTAAAGCACACCGGCACGCCCCTCGCAAACGCGGCGACGAAGAGGAGGTTTTCCAAAAAGAAGATGAAGTCGAAGTGGCGCCCTTTGGCCCAGCGGCCAAACTGCGGAAAGACGGCGCTGACCTGCTCGACGTCGATGCCGAACATGGTCTGTCGGTCGTAGGGTCTCCGCACCCCTTCCTTCTGCACCCTGCGGTCCGCCAAGAGGACCGCGACGTCCGGGATGTGGAGCTGGAGGTAGAGGGCCGTGAACAGCCCCACAGGCCCGGCGCCGAGGATCAGGACCTTGCGTGGGGCCCGGCACAGGGCCCACCAGGCGCGCGGGTCCTTGCAGGTCGCGGGCAGGCTGCGCCTGACAAGGGGAGCGAGGGCGCTCTGGGCCTCCTCGAGCGTCCTGGCGCGGCAGAGGCGCGAGTAGAGTGCGCGAAGTTTCGGTCCGCTAGCAGTCGGGTATGTCGGCCGGGGGAGCGCCACGCAGGAGTAGGACCGGTCGCGCGCCGGTTCGTAGTCCTCGCGCAGAGGCAGCCGGTCTTTCCTCCACTCCTTGAGGGTGGCACTCCACCAGGCGTGGCTCCTGAAGAAGATGTGCTCGCCACCAACCAGGTAGTACCGCGTGAACCTAGAGTTCACGGCGTCCACGAAGTGCATCGGGTGTTGTTGTGAGGGTCGCGGAAAAAAAGAACCTCGGAAGCTTTCCTGACGAGGTGGTTCGGTGACACCTGATCAGTGGGTACCTCACCAAATACTTTCAACTGAGCTTCCCGCGGCACGAGGAAAAGTGTGCGTTCACCGAGGAGGACTCGCAGCTGTGCATCCAGTAGCTGCCTCGTTCCCATTGACTGCCACAATTTCATACATCTCGCCAGGGTGCTTTCGACTCACGTGTTGGTTGAGTGTAGACCGGACCGCACCTTTTGCTATCCAACCGCATCTAAGACAAGTAAAGTCAAATGACTTTGGGCCTTTCCTAACTCGCTGAACTTTGACTACTTCTCTCGGCTTACTTCCTCCGCTCTCACCTAGAGGAGGAGGTACAAGGAGGCACAGTTCTGTTTCTTCAGTCTCACCGGTTGAGGTCGCCATATCAAGTACTCGTCACACCGGGACTGGATTCACTTTTTTTTCACCACGCACTCTGCTTTCTAGCGTCGCTACCGTTAGAAGATAGTTTCCAAAAATCACACACCGCTACGAAAGAGTGAGGGCAGCTCCTTGAGGGGGGACTTCAACTGAATGAGCGAAGAGGAGAAGTTCGCCATGTATTGGGGTTTGTGGGTGGCGGTGGAGAAGCGACTGTCGCGTCGGTGTGGAGGGTGAAAAATTCTGACAAATACGGCGGTGTGCATGACAGCGACGGAGCGCTCATTGCGGAGGTTTGTATGTCTCCGGGCCTGGGGGTAAAGTTTGCCGGGAAGGAACAGATGAGGGAGGACGGCGCAGTAGTTTCCAAGATGTCGAGTAGTCGCGAAGGGGGGAAAGGACCTCATTTCTTGTCTGGAGGCGCCGACAGCGGAAAACAGGAAAGGAAAGGAGAGATCCAAAAGTCCCCTTGGGTTCATTCCCCTAAGAGGTCACGCACTCTCATGAGGTACTGTCCCATGACGTTTTTCCCGTACAGCTTCCCGTCGACGACGCTGCCCGCCCAGTAGGGGCCAGGCTTGCCTTTCGAAACCTGGCTGTGCGCCATCCTGTCGTACTCGCACAAATAGGCCCCCTTGGTCGCCAGAAGCGCCCGCCGGCAGTCTCCGTTCTGCTGAAACTTGGCGAGGAGCAACGGCTTCCACGTCTCCCAGTCGGACTGGAAGTCGGTCCGGCGCTGGATTCCGGTCACCTTCTCGTTGATTTTGCGGTGGCTGGCGAACATCTTGGCCAGTATGCCGATGCACTCCTTTTTGCCCAGCCACCACGACTTCTTCTTCAACCAGTGCTTTCCGAACACGAGTTGGAAGCCTTCGTCGGAGTCCAGGAGCCCGCCCGCTCGGAAAGTCCATTCGGAGCACTGGAACTTGAGCTCCTGGAAGGCGTGCTCGACCGAAGGGTAGTGCTTCCCTCCTTCCAAGGTGACGGGGTTCCGGTGCAAGTTGGAGAGAGCCAGAAACTCGCGCTTGGCGCCCGACCCGAAGTACAGTACAGCCCCGGTGGGGGTAGGACCTCTCGTAGGAGAACCCTTAGGGGCAGGGCCTACCCTTTCCTGCTTTCCGCTGTCTGCGCTCTCTTCCGAAGGAGTCGTCATTTTCCCTGATCCGCCGGAAACAAGAAAAAAGAAAGAGGCAGGTCAGTGCCCCCGAGCGAAAAAGGACGGATGTCCTCCTAGGGGATTAGGAGATTTATCTGTTCCTTCGGAACAGATCCGCACGCCGCCAAGCACTCCAGACATGTCCAAACACCTCTCAGAGCCGTGGTTCAGCCTGGTGCACAGGAGGAGGAAAAGGGTTGAGGGACGGCTGAACAAGGGCTTTTTTGGGGGCCTCCGGGCGGGAGACCTGGTGGAGTTCCACAACGACGACCTCGGCTTCCGGCGGTCCATTACCGTGTGGGTGACCAAGGTGGTGGCGTACCAGTCCTTCCTCGACCTCCTCGAGAGGGAGCGGAGGGTCCTCCCGACGGTGAAGGGCGTCCAGAAGCAACTGTTGGTGAAAAAACCGGAGTTACTACTCCGAAGAAGAGGAGAGACGGCACGGTGTCGTGGCCCTGCGCCTCTCCATAGAAGCGACCCGACAGTGACCTCCTGCGGACCTCGGTCAGGTGTGAAACTGGAGCACAACTTGTAACGCTGCGGAGGCCTCATCGTACCCGTCGTAGAAGAGCTGGACGAACGAGAGGAAAGAAGCTGGCGGGTTACGGCGTAGATGGCCGAGCCACCGCTCG